>OKTH01000105.1_pt1 | contig 59495 bp, 73 predicted proteins | sample 1606361 | NCBI WGS metagenome assembly OKTH01 (sample SAMEA3879575, study PRJEB24766) | human gut metagenome | biome: human-associated habitat; feature: feces | place: USA | collected 1985/1987 | reverse complement strand
ATCCTTCGTGATATCGGACGTTGGCTGGTCATATTCATCCGCGACAGCCGGACCGTGATAACCGCACTCATCACCGCGATAGGTCCAGGTACAGGTGTTGGCCAGCATGGTACGTCCCGGGAAAACCGCACCGTCTGTCTCCGCTGGCGAGGCCAGAACAAACGTTGCCGTCACCGCCGTCAGATCGCTGCACTGTTCAATACGCCAGTAACTGATCACCTCCTGTTCCGGATCGGCTTCACTGTTTCCGTTAGTAAAATTCACCGCATCCAGAAAACGGGCGTAAACCTTACGCCGGATCACCGTTCCGCCAGCCAGACTCTGTAAATCCTCCACCATCCCGGTAACCATCCCGTACAGGTTGGACACCGTCAGGGTGGGGCGGGCGCTGCTTCCCTTGCCTTTCATTTCAAACCCTGCTCCCTGAACAGGATACACCTCATATTTCCGGCCCTGCCAGGTGACGGCCTCCCCCTTCTCGTTAGGCTCATTACTGAAAAAATAACGCTCCCCGCCAATCTCTGTCAGATCAATTTCCCAGAGTACCAGGCTGGCAGACTGCTCCGTACGGGTACATTCATTCAGTGTTTCCTGCCGGATATCCTGCATCCGTCCTCCTCATACCACGACCTGTTCAAAATTTGCGGTTACCGTGACCCACAGCGCCCCCACACTGGACGACCATTTACGGCAGACCACCCGGACAGGTGTCCAGCCATAAGGCGGTGTCCACTGAAACGCCCTGACCCCACCGTGCCGGGCCAGAAACGCTTCCAGCGCCTGATGCTCCCCTTTACGGACACGGATCGTGACACTGTACGTTGGCAACAGAGGATTCAGTCCCGCCGGACGACGCTGTTCATAACCATCACCCAGTTTAACTGTCACCACTTTGGGCTCTGAATCCACCTTCATATCCGGACGGACTTTCCAGCTAAATATCTCCATCACCGGTATACTCCGCTTAACTGCCCGCCATCACGGGACTGTTGTTGCATAAAATCTTCTGCAGCCCTTTTCCCCAGGTTGTAAACCGCCTGCATGACTTCCGGCCCAATCTGTCCGTTCTGGCCATCATTATTGATCTCGATGTTGTACTGCGGCGCAAACATCACCATCCCCGAACCACAGGTCGCTGCCACAACACCCAGCTTACCGTCAGCCCCCCTGCGCAAGGGCAGGATAGCCTCAGGCCCCGCTTCACCCATCACCCCCGCGCCTTTTGCAAAAGCAAAAAACGTCGGACGGTTAACCACCGTGCCACTGTAGCGACTCAAATCAGCAGACTGATAAACACCACCTTCTGCATTGGTTTTCACATCACCGAAATCAAACCCCATCACACTGCCAATCCCTTTGACAGCCTTCATCATGGTTGCCTGCGCCAGAATTTTTGCCATATCTGACAGCACAGATGAGGTGAAAGATTTGAAATTGAGTTTGCCGGTGGTAACAAAAGTTGCCAGACCATTTCCCATACTACTGAAAGCAGACATAAACATCTGTTCTGCAGTCCCGGCAGCATTATCCGCGTCGGCAGTAAAATTCATGAACGCGCGTTTTGTACCGTTTCTCCACTCCCCCTGCGCAGCATCCATCTGTTGCCAGTAGCGGCGATTCTCATTCAGTTTCCGGTTCAGACTGTCTGTCAGCGTCTGTTCAGCCTTCCGGTATGCGTCAGAACCATACGAGCCTTTCTGCTTACTGTCCCGTTCAAGTTGCTCCAGCTGTTGCTGGTACTGCTGTCGTAGACGCAACTGCGACTGGTACCGCTGCCGTTGCTGATCGCCCATTCCTGCCATGGCAACGTCCAGATCGTGTTGCTGACGCTGTGCGCGCTCTTCCTCAGCCAGTTGACTGGTCAGCTGAATGGTCTTTTTCTTCAGGTCATTGAGGGCAGTCTGCTTCTGCAGCTCCTGCTGTTTTGCATCCAGCAGCGTCAGTGCCTGAATCAGCTCATCCTTGTGAGCCAGTACACTTTTTTCATCTGCTGTCAGTTTTTTACCGGCTAAATCGCTGATACGCTGCTGAAGGGCCAGAAGCTGTTTATGCGCTTCTGTCATCCTTTCAGTAGCCATGCCCGCTGACTGTCTGGCGGCGGCAATCTGTCCCTCCACCTGCGCCTGTTGCTGGCTGTACTGCAGTAATAGCCGGGTGGCCTCATCATTACGGGTGGCAGGCGTTTTTTTCTTAATGGCTTTTTCGTAACGTTCATTTTCACGCTGTATCGCTGCGTCCCTGACCGCCTGATCGGCGTACTGCATGGCATTAATACGCGCAATTTCACGCTGATGTCGTGCTGCTTCCGTTTCGTTCATCCGGTTCAGCGCGGCATTTTCAGCATTCCGGCGTTTCTGCTGCTCCTGATAATTTCGCTCAGCCTGCTCTTTTGCATCCTGCAAATCCTGCTGGCGTTTTCGCTCTTGCAGCGCATCCAGTTGTTGCTGATCGTATTCCCCCGTGGTGGACGCCTTAGTCCACGGAAATTTCTTCGCCCGCTGAATTTTTTCCTGCAGCGACGCAATCTGCGCATCAAGGGAATCTTCCCGACCAATGTTCATGGCCGCATCCCAGAACTGCTTCCACCAGTCAGACAAGGTTTGCAGCGTACTGCCCAGCGCATTGAGGTTATTATCAATATCCGACGTACGTTTACCGGTTTCCTCTGCCAGTGCAGACATGGCTATCCGGGCTGCGTCACTGGTGCGCCCCTGCTCTCCGAGCACACGGATCTGTTCAAGCTGGGTGGCTGTCAGAAAATGCAGTTCATCATCCAGCGCCTTCGCAGCACTGACCGGATCATCCTTCAGCCGTTTAAACTGACTGATGGTGTCACTGACAGACTGCCCTACCGAGCGTTCCATCTGTGCGGCAGCTTTCGCCACCATACCAATATCGTTACCGTGAAATGCACCGCTCCCCACTACCTGCGCCAGTGACCCCGCCATGGCATGTTGCGTGATGCCATTACCGGAAAGATTTTTACTGAGCGCCCACAACTGCCCGGCTGTCACACCGGCATAGTGTCCGGTGAGCTCAAGCTGCCGGTTAAAGGCTTCGCCTTCTTCCTGCCCCTCCATCCAGGCTTTACCCAGACCAATAACCGCAGCAGTGATCCCTCCGATAACTCCCCCCACCGCCAGGCCTTTCGGAGTCATTAATTTATCAATCCAGCCGGCACGGTTAGCCAGGGTGATCCCGGAGCCACGAAGCGCACCGAAATTACCTCGCGCCAGCTCACCAATCATGACCCCCAGCTCCCGACGGGCTGCCGCACTTTTCAGTCCCAGCGAATGTGTGGTGTTTCCGGCTTTCTCCATTTTACGGATGTACACCTCCGCGGCACTGCTGCACCCAAGTTGTGCCGCCTTTGCCCGAAGCAGTTCCGTCGTGGTCATTTTCTGGCGACTTGTCTGTTCTTTCAGCTGACGAATAAATGCGGTTTTCTGGCGGGTGGCCGTTTCCTCTGCCTGTGTCAGAACGCGGGTTTTCGCTGTCACCTCAGAAATCAGGGCCAGATAATCCTGCTGAGCAATCCCGCCACTGTTTCTGGCCTGTCGGATCTGCTGCTGAATACGCTGTAACTCCTGCAGCCCCGCACTGGCCTGTTTTACGCTGTCGATCTGACGATAAAATGCGGCAGCCATCTTATCCTGCGCCGCAGCCAGCGCAGCCGCCTGAACCTGCTCCTCCCGCATCTGACGACTCAGGGCCTCCATCCGCAGGCGCGCCCTTTCCACATCTTCCGCCAGCGAAACATGCCCCTGCGCATGCTTCACCACGGCCTGAGTCTGTATCACCGTCGCGCTGGCAGCCTGTTTCTGACTTTCCTCAAACCGTTTCATACGGGCTTCGGCCCGCTCCGCCTCCCTTGCTGTACCATTCAGCAGATTTTTTACACGCGGAAGCTGCTCTTTAAAATCGGCGGTATCAATGCTTAAATCAATGACAAGGTCAGCAATCTGGTCCAAATCTCATTCCTCCCGATATACCTTCCCCCAGATGCATCAGCTCTTCATCCGTGCGTTCAGGGATCACCCTGTCATCCGTAACCAGACTGAAATCATCAGCCGGAATACGTTCACCGGACACCATCTGAACCATCAGCGACTTCAGTGTGGAAATCTGTGCATCCAGCCAGATATCCCCGAAACTCTGCTTCCGGAAGAAATCCCCCCATTCGCCCAGTTCTGACGCTGACATTTCTGATAACATCCGCCGCCAGTCTGCCCGCCGGAACTCACGGGCAAGCTGCATCACAAACTGCATCTCCCGCGTCAGGACTTTTCCGGTGTCAGGGGAACCTGTTCACCGTTCTGAACATCACCGGTGGAGACCGGCATACCACTCAGGGATAAAACCAGACTGCCCCCGTCGCCAAGCGCGTCATAAGACCAGGTGTTTTTTACATCCTCATTCAGCGCATCCACATCCTGTGACGGGTCCGTATTCCACATTGACCTGGAAACCAGCCAGGCATTGATATCCATCCCCATACGCAGAAATTCAATCTGACGATCCGCCACCGGCATGGCATCATCCAGGGCGTCAAACTCAGCTGTCCGTTTCTGGACAAACGCCAGATACTCCACCCGCTGAAGTCCGGATAATTCCGTCAGTACCACAGACTGATTACCGTAGTTAAATGTGTCCTGTTTCAGAAACATGTCCCCTCCGTAAACAAAAAACCCCGGCATACCGGGGTAAAAAACAGACTGCCAGGTTAATCACCATTAACGGTAATACCGGCCACAGCAACCTGCGCACCACCCGCAGTCATCCCCACAATCGAGGTGCTGCCCGCTTTCACACCTTTCACCGTGGCCACCATGCCACTCAGCGTAACCGTGGCGATATCAGGAGATGATGACGCCACACTCACCGTTTTATCAGAAGCATCTTCCGGTACTGTGCTGAATGTCAGCGTCGTCGTTGCCCCCACTCTGACACTGGCGGAAACCGGCATTACTGTCAGCCCGGTCACCCCCACAATTTCAGTCCCCTCCTCAGCCAGATACGGACGCCCCACACCGCTGATTTTAACCGTACGGGTCATCACATCTTTTGACGTAATGGTTTTACCCAGCGAACTCAGCCAGCCGCGGAACACATCAACGGTACCGTTAGGGTATTTAATGCGGAATGCACGAACTTCACCGGAATCAAACAACTGAATCAGTTTTTTCTGTCCGCTGTCACCCGGACGCCAGGCCAGCGTCGCGGATGTATCACCAACAGATTTTTGCCCCTGAGTTGTCGTTTTCCAGTCAGCATTTTCATCATCGAGATAATCGTCATCTTCCGCATCTGCAGTCATTTCCCCCGGCTGCAGATCCTTCACCATCGCGAGGCGCAACCAGTCCGTATCTGACAAAGGATTCGCAAATGCGTCGCCCTTGCCGGTATACATCCAGAACGTCGTCCCCGCCCCTTTCATTTTTTCAAGTGGATTCGGTGTCGTCATTTCCCACCCCTTAATTTGTATATGTGATTTGATACGTGATTTCCGCCATCGCCCATGTTGCCATATCGTTATCACGCTGATAGTTAAATCCCCGTGGGCTCATGGTATCGATAAGGCCGTAAAGCGCCGGAATATCCTCCAGTGCCGGGTAAATAATGTTGTCCATCCACGTATCCAGATCAGAATCCGGTGCCTGTGCACGGATAAAGACGGCGACATGCAGAACTGCCAGCCAGTCATCCTCATCCGTCATTTTTCCGGTGTACTGTGCATCACTCAGCCACACCGCCACGGCAGGCAGCTCCTGCGCATCAATAAAGGCAGGAAGGCCGTCAAACAGGACGGTCTTCTCCCCGCACGTCGTTTTCAGGCGCGAAAGTACGGCCTGACGAATTTGTGTGTGTCGGTTCATCGGGTCAGATATAACCTCAGTTGTTGTTTCAGGGCATACCCCAGCTGTTTCGGCATCTCGTTATCAATGACGCTTTTACGGGCATCCTCAAATGCCTGTGTCAGCGCTCCGGCCAGCGGGATTTTCACAACCTCCACAGGTAGACGATTTTTTTTCGGTCTGCCCTGATGGTCGCGCCCTGTTGCGAAACGCGCTTCAGGAAGACGTCTCAGAACATGCCAGCGACCATTCGCCAGTTGCCGGATAAACGCGCCACGGAAAAAATATTTCCCCACCCTCAGCCCGTCACCGGCACGCCGTCGCGTTGTGTTCAGTTTGATGGCGGGAAGGTTGCCACGGTTAACGCGGATCCTGGCCGTCATTTTTCCTGACGGACTGGCTTTAAACACCCGGACACGCTGACGTACCAGTTTCAGGGGGATCCCTTTCACCTGGTTATCTCCCGCAACGGTATTCCCGGCAACCTGCCGGGTGGCAACCGAGACCGCTTTCTGTGCCACACGGTTTATCGCCCATGCGCTGGCCTGTGGCACCATACGGGTATCAAGGCTGTTCAGATTGCGGATGGCATTCTCAAGCCCCTTCATCCCACACCTCTTTACTCAATAAAGATCATTGGCTTACCGTTAAAGCGTTCATGCCGTGTGACCGTCCATTGTTGTCCGTCATAAACAACGCGATCCCCGCGCCGTGGGCGGTATCCCGAAGAAAACACCACCAGAGAGACCGCAGGTCCGGACAGAGCATTCAGCTCTGCCAGTGTTTCTCCCGGGATCACTGTCATATCGACATCATTAATCGAGGCTGTCTTTCCCATCTTTCTGACCGTGATCGCATCCATACGCGCTGCCAGCCGGGAAAAGGGATCAGACATTGAGTTTTACCGGCACTTCTTCTGCACTGGTTCCGGCATCTGCCCAGACAACCCCGACCAGCGGATCAGAGCCGCTGTTAGTCAGCTGAACTTTTCCGGACTTCAGATAAACCTTCTTACCCGTTTTCATGTCATCCGTTTTCAGCTTAGGCAGCATAAACACACCTTCGGTCAGGCCGTCGCCTGTTTCACCCTGTGGAATATCGGTCAGCGCCACCGCAAAAACATCACCCACCTGCACCAGATCTCCGCTGCTGATGGCTGCACTGGCAACAATCGCCACCGTTTTTCCTTCTTCTACAAAATTCTTTGCCATAACTGTCTCCGCACAGCCCCGTTCAGGGGCTGATTTCAGGTACAAAAAAAGCCCTTACGGGCCATCAGAGTTGTTATCTGCGACGTTTACGCCGTACATTTCACCAGACCGCGGTGATCAACTGGCGCGACACCAGCGTCAATACGCACTTTCGTTGTCACGCCATCCACACTGAAGCCCTCCATCTGATCAATATATGGCGTATCCACACCGTTGAGATAAGCCACTTCAATCGTATCGGAGCCTTTTGACGCAGCCAGGTAGAAGGTGGTCTGGCTATTATCATCAAGACGAGGCTCTGCAATAACGGTCGCAAAATCTTTCACCGGGTTAATAATACCGGCGTTAATGTCAGCCCCCTTGACACTTGAGGAGCGAATGACCTGGTTAGCAACAGACTCCATCGCCGTCGGTACCAGTACGAACGCAGGACGAATATTCAGATGACGCTCCCCCTCTTTCTGTACGCGCATCAACTGGCGGGCTTTATCCAGCGATGCCACGTCCATTGCAGCGCTCTCCAGTACGTTTGCATGTTTCGCTTTATCGAACAGACTTACATTATCTGTGGATATTTTCGGGTTAGACGTCAGAATGGCATAAACCAGATCGGCAATAGTGGATTTCGCCGCACGGCCCAGTTTCATCGGGACATCGGTCAGCATATTCAGATCATCATTGATAATGGCCTGACGGGTGATACTGAACAGCTCGCCATAGGTCGCCAGTGCAATAGTGGCCTGTTTATCTCCGGTGGTGACGTATTTATATTCCGCCCCTTCACGCACCTGACGCAGAGCACTGAAGCCCCCCATACCCACACGATGGGCAATTTTAAAATCAGACAACTGACCTTTCCGCGTCCACTGTTCATAGGTTTCAGGGGCATCTTCCCAGCCCTGCAGAATGGCTTTGTTCGCAACATCCAGCAGAATATTACCGAAGTCAGACGTACTGTGTGTGAACGCCGCACCGACCATCTGCATCGGGTTATAACCGGAAACCCCAATACCCCGTTCAGTCAGTGACATACGGGCATATTCACGCAGGGTCATCCCGTTGTAGACATTATCACGTTCGGTTTTTTCAAACCCGGCGCGCGCCATCAGCGCCTGGCGGATCCCGTCCCCCACAAAATTACCGTTACCGGCATAAATATGGGCCGGGGTATTTTTATTTGATGGTGAAAATTCCTTACCCATTTCGTTAAGTAATTTTTCACGGGCCTGCTCAAGCGAGCACTCCGGATCGGAAAGACAACTGGCCTGCAATGTCTGATAGCGCCCGCCAAACATACCAAACAGTTCATTAATACCACTCACACGTGCTTTTTGCTCTGCCAGTACCTGCGCACGGATACTGCTTTCATCTGCGGAAGGTGCATTTGTGGTAGTCGCGGTTGTGGCAACCGGAGCCGTAGTAGTCTTATCCTGTGTCTGAGATGCAGTATTTTTGTTTTCAGGTTCACGCGTTGCACTGTTGCGTGGCGGAATAATCATATTTCGAATGGATTCCGGCATTTTTTTAAATTCCTCTGTACGTTTTGACTGAATACATGCCATTGCCTTAACTTCTGGTGTCACCTGGTCAGCAAATCCGTGTGCCAGACATTCGGCACCGGACATCCAGGTTTCATCCGCCAGCATGGCAGCAATTTCATCGGTAGTTTTCCCGGTTTTCTGCGCATAAGCAGGCAACAGGACCGACTCAACTTTATCAAGCAGGTCGGCATAATCACGCATATCATCCGCATCGCCACCACTCACTCCCCATGGTTTATGGATCATCATGAATGCGTTTTCCGGCATGATGACGGGATCACCCACCATTGCAATGACCGATGCCATGGATGCCGCGACACCATCCACATAAACAGTGATGGACGCCCCATGATTTTTCAGCGCATTAAAAATGGCGATGCCTTCAAAGACATCGCCACCCGGTGAATTGATATGGAGATTAATGTGGGTGATATTACCCAGCGCATTCAGATCGCTGACAAACTGCTTCGCCGTAACTCCCCAGAAACCAATCTCGTCATAGATATAAATATCTGCGTCACTTTTATGACCCGCCTTCATCCTGAACCAGGAATTATTCTTCATACTGGCCTTCGGTTCGCCGCGAAACCACGCGTTCTGTTTCAGCATTACCACCTCCTTTATCGCAGGCAGGATCGGTATCAAACACCAGATCCAGCCTGCGGTTTTCATCAATTTCGGCCTTGCGCCGACGTTTAACATCATCCGGATTACTACCACTGGCGCGCACCCAGTCTGATTCTGTTGCCGCACCACCACGAATCTGGATTTTCCAGGCTTCAGCTTCCTTGACAGGATCAATCCACGGCATAACCGGACCAGAATATGTTGCGTTATATAATGTTTTTATATCCACATCCGACGGAATTTTCAGCAACCCCGCGGCAACCACCATATTCAGCCATGCCCGGTACACCGGACGGGTTACAGCACCAATAAAACAGTCCTGCAGGATCAGATAGCCATCGGTGGACTCAACCAGCTCCTGTCGCTGGGAACTGTAGGTACCGTTATAGTTACGTGCTGCACTGGAAAAACTCAGACGAGTGCCCGCCGCCATGGCCCGCAACTGACCATTACGAAAAGTTTCCAGATTAGGGTTAGGCCGATCAGATTTGACCATGCCAATATCTTCCCCCTTACGCAGATCGTCATAAATAATGCCGGGAGTGATATGCAGTTCCCGATCATTATCTTTATTCGTCACAGGTTCCTCATAATCCTGCCCGTCTCCTTTACGAATATACAGCCCCAGTGCCGCAGCAACGCGCGCCGCTACCAGCTCAGCATCTTCATATTCCTTAAGCGCACTGATCCGCATCAGCACACCGGACAACATGGATGTGCCACGCGTCTGATGAAGGCGGCGGGTAAACTTCAGATGCACCATATTTTCAGCGGCGATCTCTTTGGTTTCACTCTGTCGCCCGGTAACCGGATAATTTTTATAAACCAGGTATTTTTTCGGCCTGCCCCATTTATCCAGAAAAACCCCCTGATTCATTCCCGCAGACTCATCACTGAGCATGGGCACAAAATCCGGCTCCATTGCCTCGAGCCAGAAAGGCACACCGGCAGTCCGCGCCAGCCCGGCACCTGCGCCTCTGACCATCTGGGCAAACACTTCTCCATCACGTAACCAGGTACGCAACAGCAGACGTTCGAGCATGGGGCGCGTATGCTGCCCGGTCACATCCGGACTGACAGACCATTCCGCCCACAAACGACGGATAATCATTGCCAGCTCTGTAGCCATATCACCATTTTTCAGTAATGGTTGTGGTTCAACAATGATCCCCTTTGCACCAATCACCCGCTCCTCAAGTTTGTCGAAAACACCGATTACCAGGTCATGATTGATGTCCAGAAAACGGGCCTGCTCCCGCAGGGAAACCGCCCCGTACTTACTGAGCTGGTCGGCAGAACGGTTTTCCCGTCGGGCTTTGTGTGTGCGTGTGGGTTTCACGGCCTCATAAGCGCGGATTAACGCTCTTGAGCGCAACCTCGCCGCTTTCCAGCCTGGAGAAAAAACACCAATCACATCATCCAGAATTGCCATCAGAACCTCACCAGTTTATATCCCGGGTTCCCCCGTCGCCGCGCAGTCAGGGCAGCAAGACGCCGCTCCCACTCCTGACGCCCCTGTCGGATCTCGGACAGGTTTTCCATGGTCATCTGCTGACCATTAAAGGTGACGGATTTTCCATCCAGCACAGCCATTTCCGCATCAATATAACGCTGGATCATGGCTTCAATATCATTCTGATTCATAACCATCCTCCGGATGTCACCCAGGGGTTATCCTCATCGGGTGCCATTTTTTTTCGTTTCTTTTTTCTGGCCGGGGGACGTTCCGGCTCCGGCAGAACAGGTGGCTCCGCGTTGTCACTGACACACTCCAGCCAGGTTTCCCGGCACGCCCACTCCGGCGCATCAGGCCACTGAATTTTCTCGTACCCATGCAGAATGACCAGCGCCTCGGCATACACCATCAGGTCAAAGGCTTCGTTCGCACCGCGCCCCGGCTTACTCCATTTCCCGTCACTGCTCCGCTCTTCATACGTCAGTTCGTCGTAAAACCAGCTCCCCAGCCAGTCGGGAAAATGCACATAGCCAGGACCGGGAGAATCACGCCATAACGCGTTATTAACCCGGTCTTTCAGAGCGTCAGTCTGAAGAAGCCAGAGAGGCACATCACCCGCAGCCTGCGCCCGTCGGCCCGTTCGTCCGGTGTTATCAGGGAATGTACGGGTGATCAGTTTTGCGCGCCGGATGCTGTCGCCCTTAAACAGGTAAATACGTTTACCAAGGCCATCACGACGGCAACGACGCCAGAATTTATAGGCATTATCAGTGACCCCGTCTTCACCGCCGGAGTCCACCGCCATTGCCATCAGTCGCATTTGTTGAGAAGGGTCGGAGGCCAGCGGCCAGCTTTTATGAAAAACATCCGTCAGCAGGACATCCCAGTCTTCCGGATAGCTGGCCGGATCAATTCGCTGGCTCTCCCCGTCGCTGTCACCGCGCAATGACTGCGTGATGTTGTAACGATCAATAATCCAGCGTTCGCCACGGCTGCCATAGCCCGTTACCTGAACCACAAAACGGCGATGATGTCCCGCCTGCACATCCACTGTCGCCACAAGGAAATTAACGCCATCCGGCACACTGCGGGAAGGAACTGGCTCTGCCCGCTGCTCAAGCAGTTCACTTTTTCGTTGCTCCATGCTGGCACGAGGAAGATAAGGCAATCCCCAGTCGGTGTTGATAACCGCCCTGAGTGTTTCTTCGCTTCCTGTCGCTTCATACTCCTGTTCTGCAGTCAGTAATTTGTAAACCAGTTGCGCCCAGGTCTGATACGCAGCAGCTGGCCCTTCCATCCAGAAACTGGCGATACGGGAGCGGCGCGGTTCACCGGAAACGTTGCCGTTACGATCAATGACCTGACCTTCACGCAACCAGACTCCTGCACTATTGAGCTCACGCTTTTTCTCCGCAGTGATAATGCCGCTGCAGTGCGGGCAAAGTAGATACGCCGCCTCACTGGCTTTAAAGGGATCCGGTTCATTACGGTAGCCGGTCATGGCATCCATGGCTGGCTGAAAATATTCACCGCAGTGCGGACATGGCCAGTACCAGCGGCGGCGGTCACCACGATTGTAAAGGGAAAGAATACCAGTCGTCGGTGGCGCTTCATGAGGCGACTTACGTCGCCATTTGCTGTCGCAGATGTCACGTCCCGGCGAGCTCTCCACCAGAGTCATCCCGGCGGACATAAATGTGGTGGTACGTTTTGAGGCCAGGGAGAAACCATCACCCTCGCTGTCGATATTCTCCGGAAAACGGTCGTAATCGGTTAAGGCGACAAACCGGTAATCCGACGACGACATAATGTTGACCGAGGGCCAACCAATTTTAAGGAACGAGCCATCCCTGAACGTCTTATCATGGACATTATTGTCGTTACGACGTGGACTCATTCTTTTCTTTACCGCCGCACTGCTTCTGAACGTTCTGTCGAGGCGCTTTTTAGAATGCTCGCGGGCCTTATCTTCGGTCATCTGCACAACGAGCATGTCCGAAGGATCGCAAACGATGGTATAGACAATCCATCCATCGATCAGACCAATGGTCTTCCCTGTTCGCGCAGGACCAACAAAAATCACCGCATCGTATTCACGCGATGCCAGGCAGTTCATGGGCTCAATGATGTAGGGTGTCAGTTCAGGATCCCATGGCACCGAGTTACCAGCCCCCTTGGGAACACGCATGAATTTTTTAACAGCTTCCGAAATCGGCATGCGACGTGGTGGGGAAAATCCTGCCGATATGTCCCTTCCCAAATTTCGGGCTGATGAAAAACCCATTATTCCTCCTGGAGACTCTCTCCTTCCTCATCAGGAATTAATTCAGCAGCACAAGCCTCGTAGGATTTTTCCTGAAGAGTGTATCGCAGGTCATCAATGGCCTGCTGTACAACGCCGACGGCCTGAGGAGTCAGGGCGCAATCGCGTTCAAGAACATCCGGAATTGTCTCCAGAACCTGGACGACAGCCTTTCTCATGGACGAATAGACGATGACTACTTCATCAACGGGGATGAGTTTTCGCTGCTCCTTTTCCAGCTTGATCCTTTCATTTTCAGACTGGTACCAGTCCTTTCTCTCTTTCGGCTCCATACGGGATGGATCATGAACAGAGTCTGCTGCCTCATGCTTCACACTAAACAGGGCAGGCCCGACATGCTGCAGGGCGTAAACGGGGTTCCCCCTGACAGTCGCAGCCACAGGAGTGTTGGCCGCGAGGAGCCGTTTTTTTACTGTGTCCCGGTGAAGCCCAAAGGCCTCGGCGATTTTAAAAACACTCCAGTAATAAGCATCACCGATCCCGCTCACATTTGACATAAGCAACTCCATCTGGCAGGTGAAAATCAGGTTTATTTATATATTTCAATGAATTGCAAACTGGTCTAATGACAGGGAGAAAAAAATATTGTACAGGTGAAAATGGAAATAGCTTTTAATTATCAATAAATTACATCACATGCTGCCGCCACCATGAAAATGCAAAAACTAGCCGTTTTCCGCGCCGCTGCCGCCCCGTGGCAGACCACCCCACCGGAAGGACCCGCACAAATGAGAGCGTTTATCATTAACATTTACAGATAAGATGACGTACATCATTGAAACGCCATTCAGCCATATACCGGCAGCATTCGTAGTTGCACTCCGTAACTCTGCGACTAAGGTTAAAAACATGGCCCTCTTTTGCCACCGGCAAATCTTCAATGGATTTCCCCTGCCGGTTTTTTATTTTCGTCGATGCATAACATTGCTTTTACATCAATAGCAGCTATTGTCAGTAGTATGTTGTATCGATGCATGGGTGGTATTGGCGGTCTTCGCCGGCCGGTTCTGTGTAGCTCCCTATGACCGGTTTTTTTATTTCTAAGATTATAGAAGTCCTTCACTGTATGAAGGACTTCTATAACGCTTCTTACTTTGTAATTTTCGCACCTTCCGGTAATTCCATAGGTTAAAAAAACCTCATAATCTCTGACAATTATCATCCACACAGGATAAAGACATCTGACCAGATTGCAGTATTAAAAGCTCTCATGCAGACTACGCACCCCATATCATATACAAGGTTATACTGATGGCTCAGGTTGCCATTTTTAAAGAAATATTTGATCAAGTGCGGAAAGATTTAAACTGTGACCGATTTTACTCTGAACTAAAACGTCACAATGTCTCACATTACATTTACTATTTAGCCACAGGTAATATTCACGTTGTATTGAAAAATGATAACACAGTGTTAATAAAAGGACTTAAGGAGGTTGTGAATGTTAAATTTCGCAGAGACACGCGACTTATAGAAACTTACTCTCATAAGTTGAAATCAAGAGAAATCACATTTCATGAATACAGGGAAAATCTGGCTAAGGCTGGAGTTTTCCGATGGGTTACAAATGTCCATGAACACAAAAGGTATTACTATACCTTTGACAACTCATTATTGTTTACCGAAAGCATTCAGAACACGACACAATTTTTTCCACGCTAAACCATATCACCCGGTTTAATCCCCCTCACTATCCGGCACTCCCACACAGGAGTTACCAGTCGGTACTGTGGACATAGTTAATCCGGGAATACAATGAAAATACAGCACATCTGGCATACTTTAATAAACATTAAAAATATGAGATTTCAACTCATTGTTTAGGTTTTGTTTAAATTTCTACAAATACGATTCAACAACCTTAAAAACACAACGGGAATAACACTATGAAAAAAACGCTACTCACGTTCACGCTGGCCCTGCTTATCTCTGGATGTGCTCAACAGACGTTTACTGTTGAAAACCAACCGACAACAGTAACACCGAAGGAAACCATCACTCATCATTTCTTCGTTTCTGGAATTGGTCAGAAGAAAACTGTCGATGCAGCCAAAATTTGTGGTGGCGCAGAAAAAGTTGTTAAGACTGAAACCCAGCAAACATTCGTAAATGGATTGCTCGGTTTTATCACTTTCGGCATTTATACTCCGCTGGAAGCTCGGGTATATTGCTCACAATAATATCATAAGTTGCCCATCTCGATGGGCAACTCTATCTGCACTTGATGCGCAAATAACAATCTCCAAAAGAAAAATAGCAAAAGCAGACCGTGTCACATAAAGACGTGCAGTTACTTTCTTTTCTATTCCTTTCATAACGGACGGCTTTAAAAGAAGATTTATACGATCTGCCGAGGATTTTTCTCTGTACTCACTGATTCATATTCTCCTCTTTGTTTGGTATAAAAACCGAACTCTTTCTCCAGTCGTTTTTCTTGTTCGGTAAGTCTAATAACAAGCTAACCGCAGGTTGGATTTACTGGCCTCATTAATGCCAACTACACCACCACGCGCTCTTTCATCCAGCCATACACGAACGATTCATTAGCCTCACGTTTTTCTGCCAGTTCAAGGTAGCGATCTCCCTGCGTACAGTTTAGCGCTGTCAGAATCACCAACTCACCATCCCTGCCACGTTTTGACAAATAGGCGCGTAACGCATTAATGGTACGTGGGCCGATACAACCATCTGCATCAATGTCCGGATACAACTCTCCTTTCTGGTTAAATACATTAAGCCAGCGCTGAAGCATTCTGGATGCCACTGACGGCCCCATGTTTACGCCGGTATCACACAATTCAGCAGCGATCTCCGGAGACAGGCTCGCAACCTTGTGAAAACGTGGCCCGTACCAGTAGTCCGCTTCAAGAATTTCGAGGGCCTGCCCACGCGTCAGGTCACGAATATCCCCCTGATAACCGTGTGCACGGGCAACTTTTCCAGTAATGCCCCATTTAGTCGGACCACCTTTATCATCAGGGTGGTTGACGTAGCCGCCCTCTTTGCCAAGAACAGCATCAAAAATTTCATCTTTCGACTTCATCTCAGCGCCTTCGTAATACAAAGATTTTTGAAACGTTCCCACGAGCACGAACCACCAGCACGCAGAACAGCAGGTTAAAAAACACTTCCAGCCAGCCCGTTGCTAACGGGCGACCACACAGATAGCTGAGGGGCGCAAAGGCATACAGCAGCATCAGCAGCCAGGCCAGCCATGACATCAGCGGTTTATGTCTGGAATCACGGCGACGATAAAAAAAGAGCGTCAGCACGATAACCGTGCATAACGCCACATTCAGTAATCCGGGAAGGTTACTTAACATTGCCGCCTCCTCCACCCCGCAGGCGGGAGAACAGGCCGGACACCAGCGATGCAATATCCTGCTGGTGGATGAACGAGAGAATCTTCACCGACACCACTGACACCAGCACTGCACACAGTGCGTCGACAGGCGCACCGTCAAACCCTGTACGCTTTACCAGCCAGGATGCCAGAACCTCTGCGCCCAGCACGCCGATAATGAACGACACCAGAAAATGCGCCGCCACACGCCAGGCTGAAAGCGCCTGCGGCATCGTTGCCACAAATAACGCCCCGGCGAACGCACCAAACACAATCCCGAAATCCGTTCCGGTAAACAGCCCGAATACCGTCGCCCCGCCGAGCGCCGCAGCCGTACCGGAACCGGATAAGGGTTCAGACATGCTTTTTCCTCCCACAAATAAAAAAGGGCCTCCAGCGGCCCGTAAAAACACCCTGTCAAAGGCACCCGCAGATGCCTTTTGTGTGGTGTTATCTGATGTGATGTGCGCCGGGCGCGGCGCGGATATGAAAAAGGCCCGCCGCAGCGAGCCTGTTTTCAATGAGTGCAAAATTCAATTATTCTTGAGTAACACTTAAACTCATCTCATTGAATGCAGCCATCCTGTAACCTGCCGGTGTAACACCAAAATAACTCCTGAATACGCTGATAAAATAAGATGTAAAATTATAGCCGCACTGAGCAGCGATTCTGTTGATGGCGCAACGAGATTGACTCAACAGCATTGCTGCCATTCTCATTCTCTCTGTAAGCAACAACTCACTGAAACAGGTGCCTTCTTCTTTCAGTCTTTTTTTTAACAAACTTTCACTGATACATAACCGCGAAGACACATCTCTCAGAGTCCAGTTTGCTGCAATGTCCGTACGAAACAATGCACTAAGCCTGTCACTAATATTGCTAATACACGCGGTCAGAAACGACGAAAACATTTTCTCTGATGAGAAAAACGCCAGACACGAAAAGGAAAGCATTTCCGCTAAATTGTCCGTATGAATCTTTTCCTCACAAAGATAATCAATCAGGATGCCCATCAATTCTGCCTTGGGAAAACTCACGCAAAGATATCGTGGTATTTGCCGGACTAAAACTACATCCTGTTTTTCGTCTCCACACAACAGGTAACGGCTAATTGTCGATTCACTGAGACTTATTCGCCGAAAACATTCCGAAAAGGGCAATAACGATCCAGCCCCCCCCCTGACAAGAAGTGCACTACCACTTTCAAGAGAGAGCTCTTTTCCTTCAAAGAGCACAACAAACGGGGAATGAACAAAAACAACAGAACAGGCTTCATTCATATCAATTGCCCTGACATTACTGGTCACAAGATAAGTATATATCGATTTACAAAAATACAAGCCGAAAGACCAGTATTCGCAACCACCAGCACGTTTTATGTTCTCTGCCGTTTTTCGGACATAAAAAACCCGCTCAATGGCGGGTTGTATCAAAGTTCATGCGCTTGGTTCGCCTCGCGATACAGCTTTGCGAAGCATAGCAAAATTGAAGCAGTTTATACGTAAGAAATCAAGCCATTTTCTCAGCAAATGATTCACGCATGTGAATATATAGGGCATACTCAGCAACAGCTAACCAATTAGCAATCCGTTTTTCGCATGTGCTAAAACACCACTCTGGGTGTGCATCATTTAGCAATTCAGCCATTTTGCGTTTGGTCATCCCCCGCCCCTCATACCGTTGACGAAGGACGCTAATCAATCCTGGATGCTCTGCCAGCACCTCACTTATGACCCGATCAATACATAACGCCTCTGCATCAGTACAATGCGCCAGCCAGCTCTTTTGCTTACCGTTAATCATATCCCGCAAAAAAGCCTCAAGTTCAGGTTTGTCCAGACCTGCTTTTTTCATCCTCCGGAGCGCCTCGTTAATTGCCGTTTTTGTCAGCTTTTTAGAGGTCAGCAACTGGTTGAACATATTTCCCGTCTTACCGCCGCCAATATACGACCAGCGCCCCCACATGCGCAGTTTTCCCTGAATCCAGACACTTTCCAGCGTGGTGAGACGAAGGTGTTCCCCGCTTTTGCCTGTATTTGTTGGGTAAATCATAAATAACCTTCCTTTCTCCAGATTTCTTGTGTGCGAAAAACACCTTCTGCATGCATCAGGCGTAATTCTTCTTTGGTGTAATCGCTGGTTTTTACCCGCCCGTCGATTAAATCGTGGCATGAGCTACAGGCAATCGCTGCCTGCATATCGTGTGGTTTTGTCGCTGTTCCGCACGTCCCCGCCAGCCTGTAATGCGCCAGCACAGAAGTTTCGGGATTGTGATTGCAGTAGCCAGGAATTCTGACGGTGCACATCTGCCCCCGCGCCGCTTTACGTAAATCCACCATTACGCAAACTCCAGTAACTGCGCGGCCACATTTTCGACTTCCTCCGGAGAGGAAAATTTACGGAACAGGATCCAGTTCCACAGCACATTCAGTACAGATTTATAAACCTGCTGAAACTCGGTTTCGTCCATGTTCGCAAATGCGATAGATTTTGCCCTGCGCCCACGACTACCGTCCGGATAAAAATGTTCGGTGTAAAATCCGGCCTCAATAGTTACCCATTCACGGAAAGCATCAAATGACTTTAGCAATGCCGTATCACAGGTTCTGCGTATCGCAATGGTATTCAGATATTGTTCTGCGGCATCACTCAGGGCTGGCGTATGTTCCCGGCCGAGCGAGTCACACAGATAATCAACGAAACCGGACACAAGTTTTCGTTCACGAGAGGTGATCGCCCCACCGACAGGAGTCCAATAATCGAATCCGAGTTGCAGGAGTTTGAAAAAACGCTTGTGAAATGCGTAGTTACGAACGCGCTTAAAATCAGCGTGTATCCACTCACCTATTTTTATTTGATGCAAGAATTCGCAACTCTCCGGTGTTGCCGGGAGCAGTAATCCAGAAGAGGTATGTTTGATCAGTTGTATATGTGCCATCGGCTTTCTCCGGTGGCACGGTGTTACTCAGCAGGGGGTCAACCCTGCGCTGAATTGTAGATGAGTTCAATCGTCTTCAAAAGCAGAAAAGCCAGCTTTTAATCCAATTTCTTTTAATGTCCGTAATGATGTGACAAATTCATCTTCACGCAACATAAATCCGTCCGTCACATGCCCATTCAAGAGATATATTAACATAGCCCCACTAGGCTGTTGCAAAGCCCGTGAGCAATGAATGCAGTAACAACTAATAATTTCCCCATTTTCAACGCGCACAGCATAGAGACCATCTTTATTAAAAATTTTGCGCAACTTCTTGAAATCCATAAATAGAAATTTTCCAGATTAATAGCGTTCCCCTGAAGGGTCCATCCCTCTTCTCCCTGCGCGCTAACTAAGCAAACACGATTCTATTTACAACAGTCAGTCCCTCAAGACTTACGGCTAAAAGAGTACACAAAAAGCTAATTTATCCACCACAACAAAAAACCCGCCGAAGCGGGTAAGTACGGGTGCGTTGAGGATGCCTGACACATCAGAGGTGGCGGGGGATTTCTCCCCCGCCGGGTCTCTTACTCCTCAGGTTCGTAAGCTGTGAAGACAGCGACCTCCGTCTGGCCGGTTCGGATTCGTACCTCGCAGAGGTCTTTCCTCGTTACCAGTGCCGTCACAACGACGGTTAAACAGATGACGATCAGGGCGATTAACATCGCCTTTTGCTGCTTCATAGCCTGCTTCTCCTTGACCTTTTGGTCGGTAAGAGGCTAATCTACGTATGCAAAGCATAGATGTGGCCTCAGATTAATGTTAAGCGTCTTGCCGGACGCATAATGTTAACTGGGGCTTTTCTCTATCTGCCTTTTGGTGTTCATGCCTGAGGCAGATAGCCTCAAGCACCCGCAGCAATTCTACTTAAGTTAGATAAGTTTTTCTACGGTATTCTCTCTGCGTCCCGTAACTAAAGTCTCGGCTCATCATTTCTATCACAGGTGCGAGGAAAATATATAGCGCCCTCCATCAAGCATAACGAAATACATTTTCCATTCATCGCCATTCTTCAATTTAATACGAAGACTTTCCCCGCGAGTGTATTTATTAAACAACTGTTCCGATGTGCTAGTAAGAGGGATTTTTACCGTTATTACAACTACTGCACCACCATTTAATTCTCGAAGTTCAGCATCCGCACACACAAAAGATGAATAAATGTTATGCTCTGGGTAATCAACAAGTAACAGCATATTCATTCCTTAAATATAGCAACTAAAACAAACAACGATTTAACAGTCGGAATTTTTATATAACATAAGAACGTTGCAAGATCTATCCAGATGAAGTCCCTCCATCCCCCTGACTCATTACATGCTTTTACTATCTCACCGTAAAACATCCTCCTCGCTTACCAGCCCGTTCTGATTCAGATGCGCCATTACCTGATCAGGCAAACTGCTTAAACTATTGGCGTACTTTAATGAGCGGGACAGTCGCTTAATCCACATTGTCAGCTCAACAATGAGCCTGTTTTTGACCTCTCGCTCATCCAGAAGAACCATTGCAACCTCTGGATTAAAAGCTGCAATAAATTCAGCATTGGCATATGCCTGGGCACCTGTTTCAGTCAGGCAGTTAACATAACATTCTAATCACGCCGCCAGCATCTCCCTTCCATTTTTGACAAACAAAAACCCCTGTTATATTGCCGTGCTGGTTAACTGACGCATGCCCTACGATGTAGCGTCCTTTAGTTGCTTTCTCTGCTGCTTCACGCAGCGCCTGATAGTCAATCTCGCTCATTCATCGCCCCACTCATCACAATATGCTTCGACCGGAGTTTTTCCTGCTTCATAGTCATCACGCCATACTTCAGCATCAGCAGCACTTCCACTACGTAACTCTGCATATTCCATTAACAGTTCATGCCATTCTTCAAAACTGACGTTGTATTTAGTTGAACCAAAATCAGCCATTTTGTTCTTCCTCCTCGTCTTTTATTTCATGATATGAGTAATTTCAGTAGTTAAAGAAAATTTCTTTTGCTTCGTCATGAATTTCATCAGGTGTCGCGTCATCATCCACTTCGAATACATCCTCAAAATCTCCACCAGTTATTCCCGTTTCAATAGTTATTTTGAATTTTCGTATTTCACTACCGCCCTTTCGGACGGCCTCCTGATGTTTTGAGGGTGCAGGCATCCCTCCGGTTAAGGATTAAATTTTATTTGTAGTGCTAAATTTAATTATTAAGGCGTACGAAATTGTGTTCCGCACAAAGATCGTTAACCCGAACTTCAGCAAGTAAAGCATTGACAGCGACTACCCACGGATAGTTAATGTTGCTCACCACACAATCTCCTGAAATTTCCCTGGTAGAACGCAAGTACACGCTGCATAACCTCACTCTTCCGGCACTCACGACAAATTATGTTCTGTCGCCTGTCGTACCGACGAATTTCTCCGTCAGGTAACGAGCAGATAAGGTCAGGATCAACCATAACCGGTTCCTTCGACTTTGCCCTCGAGAGTTTTTTGCGGGCGTTTTGCCAGTCTTTACGTGCCTGCTCAGACGGGAATAACCCGTAGCCAGAGTTGTATACGTCACCACTCGAAACCAGCTCTTTGGCGAGAATACTTATCAGATATCTGGTTGCCCCTGTTTTAGCTTCCAGTTGTCGTAACGTCTCTCGCCCGCTCTGGCGTACGAGATCAACAATCTGCCCTTTAATTTTTTCTCGCTCTTCCTGTGTTAATACTTTTGCCATAAGCCCTCCCCTGGAATCACTTTTCCGACACAATACGACTGGAGGAATCGACAATCTGACGGACAATGTCCTGGTGCTTGTTCAGCTCACGCAGAGCGGCGCAGACTCGCTCCCACTTCTGGACATGACTTTTCGCCCGGCGCAGTTCGCGGTTTGCCATTTGCAGCGATGGTATAATCAGGTCATTGGCTCGCGTTTCAGTGAACGATGGTAGTGATTGCACAATGTCCCCCACAGTATCTGTTTTAATTTCTTCCTGTGTTGCCGCTTCCTGTACTGGTAACGCAACACCGGCTGGCTGAGGAAAGCCTTTACCAGGTGTTTTAACTACCGATACAACTTTCGGCTCTGCTGGTAAATTACCGTCCGGCAGGCAGTAACGAAATTTACCGTTCTGATTTACGCGAATCAGACGACCTTTGCTGATGGCCATAGCCAGCGATGAGTTCACCCTGCGGGAAGTAATTCTGAATATCAGTGCAAGTTCATCAGCCGCTTTAGGGCCATGCTGTTCAATCGCCTCGATCAGCATTTGCGCTGTCACTTTAGAAGCCTGTGCCGCAGATGCGTTTTCGTCGGTTTGAGTCAACCACCACATCGGGCCCTTGTTATCAGCTTCCCCACGACGCTTCAGTTTCCACAGCTCGTTAATCGCCTCATCCCGGGTCATTCCCAGACGTGCTGCCACTTCCTGGGAAGAGGCTTTTCCCATTGCTTTCAGTGCGTCAAAAACGGTCTCCATTAAAATTTCCTCCCGGTAAAAATTACTTCTCAATTCCTGGCTGACCAACATTCGGGCGCCAGCTCTCCCAGTTAAAATTCACCCATCGCCCGCCGTTCATGGTCATCCGATCCATAATCCTCTCGCCGAGCAATGTTTTCATGGCCTCATAGTTCAGGTTTGTCAGCATCCCCACGCTGCGGATCGACGCTGTCCGGCGATCAACAATCTGGTGCAGTACCACCTGCTCGTTTTTTGTCTCGCGCTGAATGCCAATTTCATCAAGAACCAGCAGATCCACTTCGCACAGTTCCCGCAAAAATTTTTCGCCTGATTGCCCGTCGTCATAGCTGGCGTGTAGAGCACTCATAACATCAGCCACGGTAACCACAATCACTGTCTGACCGTCTTTCAGCAAGCGATTCCCGATAGCCGCCGCCAGATGGTTTTTTCCGGTACCAGGTTTTCCGCTGAACGCAAAATTTGTACACCCGACCATCAGTTCATCGGCGATGGATTTCGCCTGGCTCAACGCGTATCGCTGGCCGTCGTTCTGCACCTGGTAATTCGAAAACGAGCATTTGCGGTGCAACGGCTGGATGCCGGAGCGATTCAGAATTTTTTCCACCCGCAACTGACGATTCTGGCGATTGATCTCCTCGCAACGTTTCTGGCCTTCTGCAAGTTGCCACTCGCGCCACTCCGCCACCGTCCTGAATGGCGCGGTTACATGTGACGGGGCCAGTCTGCGGATACGTTCCAGAACGCCGCCTGTCGCAATATTTTTCATGGTCAGTTACCCCCTGAAGCCTGGCGGGATCGCACTGTCCGGCAACGAGACGGTGTTAACCTGTCGGAGCAACGTCTCAGGCCGAACACTTTTCGGCGCGAACAAGCCCTGGTATTCATTGGCGATGCTGTGTCGAATCACCTGCTCAGGGGTAAAACCCTGCTGGCGGAATTTTTCCAGTTCCCGTATCGCCCCGTTAGCGCCCTGCTCCGTTCGAATCGGTTTTCGCAATGCCTGCCTGAACTGGACCCACTCATTCCAGAGTGTTTCTGGCAACCAGTCGGGCAGAGCAATGGCCTCCGGCTCGAATTTTTTAGACGCTCGTTTTTGCCGAGGGGGATTTAGGGGGAGATCAGTATTTATATCTTCCTCTTCCTCTTCCTCTGGTAACGCTTTTTGATCCGTTTGTGTAACGCTGGCAGCGTTACCTTTTCGCTTCAGTTCGCGTATTTTTGTAACTCTCTCGTTTGTAACCGCCCGTTTTTTCGAGCTTTTTCCGTTATGACGCTCAAAGTTTGGTAGTGAAAGCACTCCATCACTTTCGACCAGCCATCCAACCTGAATTAACGCATCAGCAAAACCAGCCATAAAAGTGATACGGTCTATTGCACTTTTTGTAACGCCTCGAGCGTTACACTCTGCGTTACCATCAATCATTTGTTGATCCGCCCATGCCCAGAATCGAATGACCTTCCCTAATGCGGCATCTGGATCAATATTAAGAATCTCAGCAATCCTGAATATTTCCGGTTTATCCGGCGTAATAACTTCGAGCTTTATCCAGTTTGAAGCCATATTGTTTTCACCTTGTAACGCTCGCAGCGTTACATTTAACTGATACCGAACAAAACGCTCCGGCACGATTAATTTCAATCAATGCACTACGACAGAATCGCCGGATGATCCGCCGCGGCTGAAATGCGCTTTCCGGTAAACGGCCTGGACTGCATCATCATGCGCATCAATTGCCGTATTCAGCGCTTCCTGAGCCGCCAGTAATGCGCGACGTTCCAGGGTGTCAAAAACGCTGAGGCGGTGTCGCAGTTCGCGCGGAAGAATTGCCAGGATTGCAGGAATCAACTTCTGGATTTTTTCCCTTTGCGCCTTTGTTTCACCTTTTAACCAGCGGTGATAGATGTTTTGCTGATTGTTCCAGTCCTTGCCTGGCGCCAGGGCTAATTCACTCTCCCCCTGGCGCAAATATTCTTCAGTAATTGCGTTGGCAACCCACGCCTGACCTTTTTCGGCAGCCAGAGCTAACAACACTGATTCAATGTGCTCATGCCTGATTTTCATGAATACCCTTACCCGCCCGCTTTGCCTTACGATATTCGTCATAAACCTTGGGATCGTACTGAAGCTCTCCGCCAGATGCCTCTTGCAGACGCATCGCGCGACCTTCTGGGACCAGCTCCCCCCATGCAGCAATACTTGCCAGCCTTACTCCTGCGGCACTGGCAAGCTTTGTCTTGCTACCAAAAAAAATAATTGCATCAACTTTAAACATCAAAGCCCCCTTTGTTAGATATTCCTAACACTAATGTGCGCGGGATACCTAAGTCAAGAAAAATTAGAATTACCTAACTATGGATACAAAAACACTAGGCCAGCGAGCTCTGGCAAGACGAAAAGAATTACGCCTGACACAACGAGAAGTCGCACGTCTCGCTGGGGTTGCTCACGTCACCATTTCTCAATGGGAAAGAGATGAAACCCAACCTGTAGGGAAGCGACTGTTTGCTTTAGCGGATGCTCTGAAGTGCTCACCTACGTGGCTAATGTTTGGTGACGAAGACAAAACACCATTGCCAGCACAAGAGCTTCATGTGGAAAACGAGCTAACTCCCAGCCACAAAGAATTGATTGAATTATTCGATGCTCTACCATCCTCCGAGCAGGAAGCATTGCTGTCTGAAATGCGCGCTAGAGTTGAGAATTTCAATAGACTTTTCGAAGAAATGCTCAAAGCTCGTAAAAACAAATCTATAAAATAGCTTTCTTTTCAGTCTGTTATATCCCAACACACTTTTTGTTAGGTTGATCTAACAAAAAGTGCTTGCCTGTCTTGTTAGGTTATTCTAAATTAACCACACCAAAACACCGCACGGTGTTCTCAGCAAACAGTTCCGCCACCCGGCGTTAAGGGGATACGAAGATGATCGCAGATGAAAAGCAGGGACTGGTGTTAAAAATAGATACCAGCCCCCTGAGACATCAGATTGAGAAGTTATACAAACTACTTGTTCCTGCGGTTTTTAACTGTCCGGATGATTTTATTGATTGTTTTATTAAAGTGTTCACTGAAATCAGAATCTTTGATTTCCGCAAAACAATCACCGCAGATAAAACGATCATTGTCAGAGCCAGAGTGCTCGTCGATCTCAATGTAGCGAGATCGGCAATGAGGACAGCGAAATTTAATATCCATAATTAATATCCTTACAGCAAATTACCATTTGTAAGGATATCACCTCACCTGATGTGGTTAAAAGCAGGTCGTAGGCTCCACGATACGGAGCAACTATGAAGCCAATTCCCCCAGCGTTAAGGGAAAATGAGGTCAACATGGATACTATCGATCTTAGCAACAACGAATCCCTGGTGTGTGGCGTGTTCCCCAACCAGGATGGAACGTTCACCGCCATGACGTATACCAAAAGCAAAACGTTTAAAACCGAAGTTGGCGCGCGTCGCTGGTTGGAGAAGTACACAGTAAGCTAACGATTAAAACGTCTGCTCCTACTGTTCCAGAATAACTTCATAAAGTGGGAGTATTTTTCGGTGACGAGATAATAAGAACAGTTTGCGCCATCACTCTGATGTTGAATGATGCCCTTCCGTTCTAATTTTTTCATAACCGGGTTACGGCAAGGAGAAGTGATAATAAGATTTCCTGTTTTAAGGAAATCTTTAAATACAGCGATTTCTTTCTCAGATAAACGAAGCAATACTCGTTGCTCTGGTAGCAATGAATAATGTTTTTGAATATGTGCTCGCAATCTTGAGACGGAAATGGCAACCACGAAAGAAAAGGCAAAAACTATAATCTGAAAGAGCCAGGGTATTTCAGTATAAGCATTAAATACGACAGCAAACTCTTTCGGTATCAGCCAGAGAGTGAGGCCAAAAATGATAATCGTGTACATAAGTCTTTCGAGTGGCTCGTTAGCAAAAAGTTTCAACAATGGAGTAAATACATCCAACATTTCAATAACTCTCGACTGTAAGGGTATTGAAATGTTAACACAAGCTCTCGCTGTAGGGGTATAGCCGAGACCACCGAAGCCCGGAGGTGGTGAAATAAAACCGGGCACAACACGAAGGCGCATTTCCGGTATCAATAAAGAGTCGGTCTTGTCTGTTAAATATAAATGGTGGGAGTGCGCCTCCGGTTGTGAATAACGACATTGCTGTGTGTAGTCTTTGGCGGCATCGGTTTTTTCTTGAAGTTCGACTGATGTCCGCCCTTTTTAAAGTGAATTTTGTGATGCGGTGAATGCGGCTAAGCGCACGCGGAACAGTTAAAAAACTCTATATTAGTTTGGGGGGGTATTTGTATCCGGTGTTAATTGTTAACTGGTTAACGTCACCTGGAGGCACCAGGCACCGCATCAACAAAGTTCATTTGAAAAAATGGAGATGATTATGATTGCTCATCACTTCGGAACTGATGAAATACCACGTCAGTGTGTAACCCCTGGCGATTATGTTCTTCATGAAGGTCGGACATATATCGCCTCGGCAAACAATATTAAAAAGCGAAAACTTTATATTCGTAGCCTGACTACAAAAACATGCATTTCTGACTGCATGATTAAAGTCTTCCTCGGTCGTGATGGTTTACCTGTAAAAGCGGAATCATGGTGATGGCTAAGAAAATCAAATGTGCTTACCACCTTTGCAATAAAGAAATTCAAGAAAGCAAAAGTATTAAAATACCACTTCATTTCATGCGTGGAGTTATCCCAACGACGGAAATGAAAAAATATTGTAGTGAAAGTTGCGCCGAAAAACACCAGATGGCACACGAACTTTAATTAACTGACTACTCGAAACTGAATTTATGCCAACAATGGCAGGGATTCGCTCAACCTTAATTAAGGAGAAAAACATGATTGCCAATTATGAATCCACTGTTGTTACTACTGATAACATTGTTCACGAGGTTTATCTGGAAGGAAAACGCATTGGCCACGTGATTAAAACACAAAATAAAGAAACCCCATTCACTGTGGTTGATATCGATGGTCCATCAGGCAACGTTAAAACACTTAACGAAGGTGTCAAAAAAATGAGTCTGGTGCACATTGGTAAGAATCTGCCCGCAGAAAAAAAAGCCGCATTTCTGGCAACGCTGATTGCAATGAAATTAAAAGGTGAAATCTGAAAGAAATAGCCTGCGTATGGCGCAGGCTATGAACAGTGTGTATCCGGCAAGATCATTCACTGAACAAAACGAATTTTAATCTGAGTTGAGGTTAAAAAACAATGAGCGCGAAACCACTCTTCCTGTTACGGAAAGCGAAAAAATCATCCGGTGAACCTGACGTCGTCCTGTGGGCAAGCGACGATTTTGAATCGACCTGCGCCACTCTGGACTACCTGATCGTTAAATCAGGTAAAAAACTGAGCAGCTATTTTAAAGCTGTTGCCACTAATTTTCCTGTCGTTAATCACCTTCCCCCTGAAGGTGAGATCGATTTTACCTGGAGTGAACGCTATCAACTCAGCAAAGACTCCATGACCTGGGAACTAAAACCGGGAGCAGCGCCAGACGACGTTCACCATCAGGAGGATGCACCGGAAACCGAAGAACCGACGGGAGGCCAGGAAGAAAACGCGCAGGCAGACGCCCACGAGGATTGCCAGGATTGCGAAGTCTCTGTAGCCACTTTGCGGTTCACACAGCGTCTTCTGCACATTTTTACGTATGCAGCCGGGGATCGAAAATACCTGCATCATGCCACCCGTGAACAACGCAAACACATTACTGCTCTTGAGATGGATCAGGAAAACAGCTATGTCCAGAATCTGCTGTTGGCCATACGCAGCATGGCAGAACCGACAACTCTGGATAATGCCGCCCTGCTCCGCCTGACTGATGCAATTAAGGCAGTGTTCTCTATCACGAAAAAACATCAGCCCTATGAATTTAAGAATTTCATTTCAGCCTGGCTGGATACCGAACACATAGATCGCGGTCTTCTGACAAAAGAATGGCGAAAAGGGAATCGTGTTTCACGCATCACTCGCACGGCTTCCGGTGCTAATGCTGGCGGCGGGAACCTCACCGATCGCGGCGAAGGTTTCGTCCACGATCTGACGTCACTGGCGCGCGATGTAGCCACTGGCGTACTGGCCCGTTCAATGGACGTGGACATCTATAACCTTCATCCGGCACACGCTAAACGCATTGAGGAAATTATCGCTGAAAATAAACCACCCTTTTCTGTTTTCCGCGACAAATTCATCACCATGCCTGGCGGGCTGGATTATTCCCGCGCCATCGTGGTTGCGTCCGTGAAAGAAGCACCAATTGGGATCGAGGTCATCCCCGCACACGTCACTGAATATCTGAACAAAGTACTGACTGAAATCGATCATGCCAACCCTGATCCGGAAATCGTGGATATTGCCTGCGGTCGCTCCTCGGCCCCGATGCCGCAGCGAGTAACAGAAGAAGGAAAACAGGACGATGAAGAAAAACCACAACCATCTGGCGCAATGGCAGATGAACAGGCAACGGCTGAAACAGTGGAACCGAATGCAACTGAACATCATCAGAACACGCAGCCGCTGGATGCTCAGTCACAGGTAAATTCTGTTGATGCGAAATATCAGGAACTGCGGGCAGAACTCCATGAAGCCCGGAAAAACATTCCATCAAAAAATCCTGTCGATGCCGATAAATTGCTTGCTGTATCACGTGGTGAATTTGTTGACGGAATTAGCGACCCGAACGATCCGAAATGGGTTAAGGGGCTCCAGACTCGCGATTCTGTGTACCAGAACCAGCCAGAAACGGAAAAAATCAGCCCGGATGCGAAACAACCTGAGCCAGTAGTGCAACAGGAACCGGAAATAGTCTGCAATGCCTGCGGTCAGACTGGCGGGGATAACTGCCCTGACTGTGGTGCGGTGATGGGCGACGCAACATACCAGGAAACATTCGGTGAAGAGAATCAGGTTGAAGCTAAGGAAAAAGATCCGGAGGAAATGGAAGGCGCTGAACATCCGCACAATGAGAATGCTGGCAGCGATCCGCATCGCGATTGCAGTGATGAAACTGGCGAAGTCGCAGATCCCGTAATCGTAGAAGACATAGAGCCAGGTATTTATTACGGAATTTCGAATGAGAATTACCACGCGGGTCCCGGTGTCAGTAAGTCTCAGCTCGATGACATTGCTGATACTCCGGCACTGTATTTGTGGCGTAAAAATGCCCCCGTGGACACTACAAAGACAAAAACGCTCGATTTAGGAACCGCTTTCCACTGCCGGGTACTTGAACCGGAAGAATTCAGTAACCGCTTTATCGTAGCACCTGAATTTAACCGCCGTACAAACGCCGGAAAAGAAGAAGAGAAAGCGTTTCTGATGGAATGCGCAAGCACAGGAAAAACGGTTATCACTGCGGAAGAAGGCCGGAAAATTGAACTCATGTATCAAAGCGTTATGGCTTTGCCGCTGGGGCAATGGCTTGTTGAAAGCGCCGGACACGCTGAATCATCAATTTACTGGGAAGATCCGGAAACAGGAATTTTGTGTCGGTGCCGTCCGGACAAAATTATTCCTGAATTTCACTGGATCATGGACGTGAAAACCACAGCGGATATTCAACGATTCAAAACGGCTTATTACGACTACCGCTATCACGTTCAGGATGCATTCTACAGTGACGGTTATGAAGCACAGTTTGGTGTGCAGCCAACTTTCGTTTTTCTGGTTGCCAGCACAACTGTTGAATGCGGACGTTATCCGGTTGAGATTTTCATGATGGGCGAAGAAGCAAAACTGGCAGGCCAGCAGGAATATCACCGCAATCTGCGGACCCTGGCTGGCTGCCTAAATACCGATGAATGGCCAGCTATTAAGACGTTATCACTGCCCCGCTGGGCTAAGGAGTATGCAAATGACTAAGCAACCACCTATCGCAAAAGCCGATCTGCAAAAAACTCAGGGAAACCGTGCACCAGCAGCAGTTAACGATAAGGATGTGCTGTGCGTGATTAACAGCCCGGCAATGAAAGCGCAACTGGCAGCAGCTCTGCCACGTCACATGACAGCGGAACGCATGATCCGCATTGCTACAACAGAAATCCGTAAAGTACCGGAACTAAGAAACTGTGACTCGACGAGTTTTATCGGTGCCATCGTACAGTGTTCACAGCTCGGACTTGAGCCAGGTAGCGCCCTCGGTCATGCATATCTGCTACCGTTCGGCAACGGAAAAGCAAAAAACGGTAAGAAGAACGTACAGCTGATCATCGGTTATCGCGGCATGATCGACCTTGCCCGTCGATCAGGTCAAATCATCAGTCTGTCAGCTCGTGTTGTCCGTGAATGTGATGAATTCAGCTATGAACTTGGCCTTGATGAAAAACTGGTTCATCGTCCCGGTGAAAACGAAGATGCCCCTATAACCCATGTCTATGCTGTTGCAAAACTGAAAGACGGAGGAGTGCAGTTTGAAGTCATGACCCGCAAACAAGTAGAAAAAGTTCGCGACACACACAGCAAGGCGGCAAAAAACGCAGCGTCAAAAGGGGCGTCGTCCATCTGGGATGAACACTTTGAAGACATGGCCAAAAAGACAGTGATACGAAAACTGTTCAAGTATCTGCCGGTATCTATTGAAATCCAGCGTGCAGTATCGATGGATGGAAAAGAGGTGGAAACAATTAATCCAGACGACATATCGGTTATAGCCGGGGAATACAGTGTAATCGATAATCCAGAAGAATAATCCAGCCTGGCGGTGTAATGCACCGCCAACGTGAGATAGTTTTTATGACAAAAACTTTGAGATATGACGATGTTAAACCATGTCCGTTTTGTGGTTGTCCATCAGTAACGGTGAAAGACATTTCAGGATATTACCGGGCAAAATGCAACGGATGCGAATCCCGAACTGGCTATGGTGGAAGTGAAAAAGAAGCGCTCGAAAGATGGAATAAACGAACCACTGAAAATATTAATGGAGGCGTTCATGTATAAAATTACCGCTACAATTGAAAAGGAAGGTGGCACTCCTACTAACTGGACAAGATATTCAAAATCTAAACTAACGAAATCAGAATGCGAAAAAATGCTCTCAGGTAAAAAAGAAGCAGGCGTTTCCAGAGAGCAGAAAGTAAAACTGATAAATTTTAATTGCGAGAAACTTCAGTCCTCGTGAATTGCATTGTATTCAAATTAAAACTTCATAGCTGATTATTAATAATCAACATCAGGCGTCAATTTCAGTCTAACATTGACGCCTGCCAGAGGTGATGCGATGGCACAAGTAATCTTTAATGAAGAGTGGATGGTTGAATACGGCCTGATGCTTCGCACTGGTCTGGGGGCCAGACAAATTGAAGCATACCGCCAGAACTGTTGGGTGGAGGGCTTCCACTTCAAACGAGTATCTCCTTTAGGTAAGCCAGACAGCAAACGAGGGATTATCTGGTACAACTATCCAAAGATAAATCAGTTTATCAAAGACTCATGATATGTCTAAATTACCAACAGGTGTCGAGATTAGAGGTAGAAACATTCGCATCTGGTTCATGTTTCGAGGAAAACGATGTCGGGAAACATTAAAAGGCTGGGAGATTACAAACAGTAATATTAAAAAGGCCGGAAATTTAAGAGCGCTGATAGTTCATGAAATAAACTCCGGTGAATTTGAGTATTTAAGACGTTTTCCCCAGTCCAGCACTGGGGCAAAAATGGTGACAACGAGAGTCATAAAAACGTTCGGGGAGCTTTGTGATATCTGGACAAAAATTAAAGAGACAGAGTTAACAACAAACACAATGAAGAAAACGAAATCACAATTAAAAACACTCAGAATAATAATTTGTGAAAGTACCCCGATATCACATATTCGTTATAGCGATATCCTAAACTACCGGAACGAACTGCTGCATGGAGAAACGCTTTACCTGGATAATCCAAGATCCAACAAAAAAGGAAGAACCGTGCGCACAGTTGATAACTATATCGCCCTGCTCTGTTCGCTGTTACGTTTTGCGTATCAGTCGGGATTTATATCAACCAAACCATTTGAAGGAGTAAAAAAATTACAGCGAAACAGAATAAAGCCTGATCCGTTATCTAAAACAGAATTCAATGCATTAATGGAAAGTGAAAAAGGACAGAGCCAGAACTTGTGGAAATTTGCCGTTTACTCAGGACTTCGTCACGGGGAACTGGCAGCTCTGGCGTGGGAGGATGTGGATCTCGAGAAGGGAATAGTGAATGTCAGAAGAAACCTGACGATACTTGATATGTTCGGTCCCCCAAAAACAAATGCCGGGATCCGGACAGTAACGCTACTGCAGCCTGCTCTTGAAGCACTGAAGGAGCAATACAAACTGACCGGGCATCATCGCAAAGGCGAAATCACTTTTTACCATCGGGAGTACGGCAGAACCGAAAAGCAAAAACTGCATTTTGTTTTCATGCCCAGAGTGTGTAACGGAAAACAGAAACCTTATTACTCGGTAAGCAGTTTGGGTGCGAGATGGAATGCAGCAGTAAAACGTGCTGGTATTCGCCGCCGTAATCCGTACCATACGCGGCATACTTTTGCCTGCTGGCTGTTGACGGCAGGAGCGAACCCGGCGTTTATAGCCAGCCAGATGGGGCATGAAACTGCGCAGATGGTGTATGAAATTTACGGTATGTGGATTGATGACATGAACGACGAACAGGTAGCCATGTTGAATGCGCGGTTATCGTAGTTGCAAAGTTTGCCCCCAATTTGCCCCATTTAGTACCAGAGAACTGAAATAATGCAAGAAAATCAACAAATTACAAAGAAAGAACAATACAACCTGAACAAATTACAAAAACGTCTGCGTCGTAACGTGGGCGAAGCCATTGCTGACTTCAATATGATTGAAGAAGGCGATCGCATCATGGTTTGCCTCTCCGGGGGTAAAGACAGCTATACCATGCTGGAGATTCTGCGCAATTTGCAGCAAAGCGCGCCAATCAATTTTTCGCTGGTGGCTGTTAACCTCGATCAAAAGCAACCGGGCTTCCCGGAACACGTTCTGCCCGAGTATCTTGAAAAGCTGGGCGTTGAGTACAAGATTGTTGAAGAGAATACTTACGGTATCGTGAAAGAGAAGATTCCAGAGGGCAAAACCACTTGCTCACTGTGTTCTCGCCTTCGTCGCGGTATCCTTTATCGTACCGCAACGGAACTGGGGGCGACGAAGATCGCGTTGGGTCACCATCGTGACGATATCCTGCAAACGTTGTTCTTAAATATGTTCTACGGCGGCAAGATGAAAGGTATGCCTCCGAAACTGATGAGCGATGATGGCAAACATATCGTTATTCGTCCGCTGGCCTACTGCCGCGAGAAAGATATTCAGCGATTTGCCGATGCAAAAGCGTTCCCGATTATTCCGTGCAACCTGTGCGGTTCACAGCCTAACCTGCAACGTCAGGTGATTGCTGACATGTTGCGTGACTGGGATAAACGTTATCCAGGGCGTATCGAGACGATGTTCAGCGCGATGCAGAATGTGGTGCCGTCGCATCTGTGCGATACCAACCTGTTCGATTTCAAAGGCATTACCCACGGTTCTGAAGTGGTTAACGGGGGTGATCTGGCGTTTGATCGCGAAGAGATCCCACTACAACCGGCGGGCTGGCAGCCAGAAGAAGATGAAAATCAGTTGGATGAGTTACGGCTGAATGTGGTTGAAGTGAAATAACCAGGATAGCGCCCGATGCGCAAGCGTATCGGGCTACTCTTATGGAGGCCGGATAAGACGCGGCCAGCGTCGCATCCGGCAATCCCGCATAAGATGTTTACTCTTGCACCCGGCAATTCAACATTTCATTATTTTAATAACCGCACCCGGCACGTTTTTCCTTTAATCTTCCCGCCCTGTAACTGTTTCCATGCTTTATGAGCAACAGCCTGACGCACCGCGACATAGACATGCGCCGGATGCACGGCGATTTTGCCAATATCTGCGCCATCAAGCCCGATATCTCCTGTCAGTGCACCTAATACATCACCCGGGCGCATTTTGGCTTTTTTCCCGCCATCGATACACAACGTTGCCATTTCTGCTTCCAGCGGCACAATGGAACTATTAGCTGGCGGCGTTTGCCAGTTAAGTTTTATCTGCAACATGTCAGAAATGATATTGGCCCGCTGTGCTTCTTCCGGAGCACAGAAACTGATCGCCAGACCGCTATTTCCTGCACGAGCTGTACGACCGATGCGATGTACATGAACTTCAGGGTCCCACGCCAGCTCAAAGTTCACCACCAGCTCAAGCGATTTAATATCCAGACCACGCGCAGCAACATCAGTAGCAACCAGTACACGGGCGCTACCGTTAGCAAAACGTACCAGAGTCTGATCGCGATCGCGTTGCTCCAGATCGCCGTGTAACGACAATGCACTTTGCCCTACTTCATTCAGCGCGTCGCAGACAGCCTGGCAATCTTTTTTGGTATTGCAAAACACCACGCAAGAGGATGGCTGATGCAAGCTTAATAACCGTTGCAACAGAGGAATTTTGCCTTTGCTGGATGTCTCATAAAATTGTTGTTCAATGGGTGGCAAAGCATCTGTTGAGTCAATTTCAATCGCCAAAGGATCGCGTTGCACTCGTCCGCTGATTGCGGCGATGGCTTCCGGCCAGGTTGCCGAAAACAGAAGCGTCTGTCGAGATGCAGGCGCAAAACGGATGACATCATCAATGGCATCGCTAAATCCCATATCCAGCATGCGGTCGGCCTCATCCATCACCAAAGTATTCAGCGCATCCAGTGATACCGTGCCTTTTTGCAAGTGATCCAGCAAACGACCCGGCGTTGCCACGATAATATGCGGCGCATGTTGCAACGAATCACGCTGCATACCGAACGGTTGACCACCGCATAACGTCAAAATTTTGGTATTTGGCAGAAAACGCGCCAGCCGACGCAATTCACCTGCCACCTGATCCGCCAGTTCACGCGTAGGACACAGCACTAAAGCCTGGGTTTGAAATAGCGACGCATCAATTTGCTGTAACAAGCCGAGGCCAAAAGCCGCCGTTTTGCCGCTGCCGGTTTTCGCCTGCACGCGAACATCTTTTCCGGCAAGGATCGCCGGAAGCGCGGCGGCCTGCACCGGCGTCATGGTTAAATAACCCAACTCATTAAGGTTCGTGAGTTGGGCGGGAGGCAAAACATTCAGGGTAGAAAAAGCGGTCACAATCTATTCTCGTGGTCATCGACGCAAAGTTAGCAGGCGCGTATCCTCGCAGATCTACGCTCACGATGCGACAATTTAATCGGTTCTTCATCAGGTGGTGGGTCAGGCATGGGTTGCGGGCGAGGGATCGGATCGGGCACTGGAACAGGATCGCCAGGAATCGGTTCAGGGACAGGAATTTGCAAATAAATAAGTGTCGTCATATTTCCCTCCGGTCATTGGGTGGACTCTTAAAGGGTAGACGCTGATAAATAACAGGCAAAAAAAAGCCGACTCATCAAAGTCGGCGTCGTACGAATCAATTGTGCTATGCAGTAATTCAAAAAAGGAAGTAAGACAATATGGAGCGCAACGCCCATCGCTTGACGTTGCATTCACCTGCAAGGGAGATATTGCCCTGAATGGGTAGAGAGTTTATTGACTTCGCTCAAACTTTGCGGCGTTTTTGTATACAGACAGCCGGAAAAATTGCTTTTGTTACAACCATTTACTACGGTGCAACCATAAAGCAACACCACCAATAAGAACAACTAACAGAATACAAAAAATTGAAAATCCGAATTGCCACCCGCCGCCAGGGATCCCACCAAGGTTGACGCCAAATAACCCTGTCAGAAAGGTACTGGGTAAAAAGACCATTGCCATCAATGACATTGTATAGGTACGACGAGCTAAATTTTCCTGCATCACCTGAGCGATTTCATCCGCCATCACGCCAGTCCGTGCTATACAGGCGTCGATTTCGTCAAGACCGCGCCCAAGGCGATCGGCAATATCCTGCATCCGACGGCGTTGGTCATCGCTCATCCACGGCAAACGTTCACTGGCAAGACGAGCATAAACATCACGTTGCGGTGCCATATAGCGACGCATCACGATTAATTGTTTGCGCAGCAGAGCCAGGAATCCACGCGGTGGAATTTGCTGATCAAGGAGATTATCTTCAAGGTCGATAATTTTATCGTGCAGCTGCTCGATAAATTCGCTGGAATGATCGGTCAACGCATCGCACACATCCACCAGCCACCCTCCGCAATCGGTCGGACCCGTGCCCTCTTCCAGATCGCTCACCACATCGTCCAGCGCCAGCACTTTGCGTTGTCGGGTCGAAACAATTAACCGCCCGTCCATATATACACGCATGGCGACCAGTTGATCGGGGCGTTCATCGGTGCTGCCGTTTATACAGCGCAATGTAATCAGCGTGCCTTCACCGAGACGGCTGACTCGGGGCCGCGTGCTCTCGCCCGCCAGCGCATCACGTACGTTATTGGGAAGCAGCGGTGTTGTCGCCAGCCATTGGGCGCTATCATGGTGTACATAATTAAGGTGGAGCCAGCAGGGATGCGCTTCATCAATCACATCTGTATTTTCCAGCGGTTTAACGCCGCCTCTACCATCCAGCATCCAGGCAAATACTGCATCCGGGACATTAACGTCCGATCCCTTAATCGCTTCCACAGTGCCTCCATCATCAACGCATTATTTTGTAGTCTAGCCTTCTGGCCCTGTTACGCAACATCTCATCACCCCATTACCCTGAAATGATTAATAAAATTCTGTCTAAATTGAATACAAAAAGCAAAATGCTTTTCCGTATACAAACCGTGTGAAGTGTTAAATAGCGTCTATCATTATCAGAATTATCTGATCATATGACATGGCTTTTTTGCGATCGGATAGCAACAAAAATTGATAAAAATAACGGGATCTCAATGATTACGCACAACTTCAATACCCTGGACTTACTCACCAGTCCTGTCTGGATCGTTTCGCCCTTTGAGGAACAGTTAATTTATGCCAATAGCGCGGCGCGACTGTTGATGCAAGACCTCACGTTTAGTCAGCTACGAACCGGTCCCTATTCCGTCTCCTCACAAAAAGAACTGCCGAAATACCTCTCCGATCTGCAAAACCAACACGATATTATCGAAATCCTCACTGTTCAGCGTAAAGAAGAGGAAACAGCATTAAGCTGTCGGCTTGTTTTGCGAAAGCTGACAGAAGCAGAACCGGTGATTATTTTCGAAGGTATCGAAGCGCCGGCAACGCTGGGTTTAAAAGCCAGTCGCTCGGCAAATTATCAGCGCAAAAAACAAGGTTTTTATGCGCGCTTTTTTCTGACTAACTCTGCACCAATGTTGTTGATTGACCCCTCACGAGATGGCCAAATCGTCGATGCTAACCTCGCCGCGCTCAATTTCTATGGTTATAACCATGAAACGATGTGCCAGAAACATACCTGGGAAATTAATATGCTCGGGCGTCGCGTCATGCCTATCATGCATGAAATTTCGCATTTACCCGGCGGTCATAAACCTTTGAATTTTGTTCATAAACTGGCGGATGGATCTACTCGTCATGTGCAGACCTATGCCGGGCCGATTGAAATTTATGGCGACAAGCTCATGTTATGTATTGTGCATGATATTACTGAGCAAAAACGGCTGGAGGAGCAGCTGGAACATGCTGCTCACCATGACGCGATGACCGGATTACTGAATCGGCGACAGTTTTATCACATTACGGAACCAGGCCAAATGCAGCACCTCGCCATCGCCCAGGATTACAGCTTGTTGCTCATCGACACCGATCGTTTTAAACACATTAACGATCTCTATGGGCATTCTAAAGGTGATGAGGTGTTATGCGCCCTCGCCCGCACCCTTGAAAGTTGCGCTCGCAAAGGCGATTTGGTGTTTCGTTGGGGAGGCGAAGAGTTTGTCTTATTGCTACCAAGAACCCCACTGGATACCGCGCTTTCGCTGGCTGAAACTATCCGTGTAAGCGTGGCAAAAGTGAGTATTTCGGGCTTACCACGCTTTACCGTCAGCATTGGTGTGGCGCATCACGAAGGAAATGAAAGCATCGATGAACTGTTTAAACGCGTTGATGATGCTTTGTATCGGGCGAAAAATGATGGACGCAACCGCGTGCTGGCGGCATAAGCCGCGGATGCGTCTCGAGATCAACGACTGCGCTTAGCGTGGCGCTCCCAGTTTTCTTGCTTCGCCTGCGCCGTTTTACGTAGTGCGACGTAACACGCCCCGCTGCCGCCATGATGCGGTAGCGCAGTGCAATATGCCTGAACATCATCAAATTCGGTCAGCCAGCGCGCCACATAGCTGCGGACAATATTGGCATGCGATTTATCATCCCGTCCTTTGCCATGAATAATCAGCACGTTACGCAAACCATCAGCCATGGCTTGTTGAATGAAACTGAACATCATTTTGCGGCACTCTTCCACCGGCTGGCGCAAAAGATTCAGGCTCGCCTGTTGCGGATATTTACCACTGCGCAGCTTATCCAGCACCCCATGTTGCAACCCTTCCCGCCGAAACTCCAGCGGCTGACTTAGTGGGATGATGTCGAGAAATCCGGTGGTGAGGAAATTATCAAGCTGCAGCGTGTCGATACGCTGCGGCGCACGTTGGTTACGCGTTGGATGCCAGTGGACATCGGTAGCACGTTTCAGCGGCTGGACATCTTCCATGGCGTCAAGAAACAGCGATTTGTCGTCAAGGTTCATGTTACATCCTCCCGCAATTAAGAGCGCGATATGATAACCAGACCGGGTCGGTCCAACAACGTATTACCCAAAATTCCAGTAATAAGTTCCAAATATTGCCGATATTTTAAGCAAAATGCTTATGCATGATTATTCATTCACGATATTAATAATGTAACTTATATTTTCGTGAAATCTGTCACTGAAGAAAATTGGCAACTAAAGGTTAAAACCGTTATAACACAGTCACCGGCGCAGAGGAGACAATGCCGGATTTAAGACGCGGATGCACTGCTGTGTGTACTGTAGAGTCTGGCGGATGTCGACAGACTCTATTTTTTTATGCAGTTTTAACTTTGCAGATAGCCGCATTCTCGCCGGAATTGCGTGATTAATGACGCGGTCAGTGGTGTCTGGCGACTATCACGCCGCTGAATCAAATAATAGGCCGCTTTCGGTAAAATTTCGCTAACCGGCAACATCACCAGCCCCTGTCCGTGCAAGGGATCGCAGCCCATTTCTTCAGGCAGTATGCTGAGAAAATCGCTTTTTGCCACCAGACTGATACAGGCTGAGAACGTCTCGCAGACTACACCGACCTGTGGCGTTTGCGCCTGATCGTCAAGCAATTCACTCAACTGTTTGTAGTAGCTGCCGTGTGGCGTCGGCATTGTCCAGCTGTAATCCAGTAACTGTTTGATCGAACGGGCACCAATGGCGGGGTGTCCCGGGCGGCAAAAGATCGCGAATTGCTTTTCCAGTAATTTCTCAAAAGTAAATTCGTGGTCGTACGGTCCCTGATAATAGGTATTGATGGTGAAATCCAATTCTCCCTGACGCAATTCATTAATCATCGACACCAGTTGCCCTTCCATAATGCGTACTTTTACCTGCGGATGCTGCTGATGAAAACGAGATATGACAGCTGGCATCAGACTGCGGGAAATACTGGCCCCCATGCCGATATTAATCTGCCCTGCCAGTTGCCCTTGTCGTTGGCGAATATCCTCTTGGGCTGCGCGCAGTTCTTCAAGAATAAGACTGGCGTGCTGATAAAAACTTTCACCGGCATCAGTTAACGTCACGCCTTTACTACGGCGAAAAAAGAGTTGCGCCGCTAATCCTTCTTCCAGCTCCTGAATAGATTTACTCAGTGCCGGTTGCGACATATTCAACATTCGGCTCGCTCCGCGAATGCTGCCCTGACGAGCCACTTCAACAAAAGCACGAATTTGATGAATTTTTACCTGAAAAGCCATGACGCCACCGATAACCGTTATTTATCAGACCAAAGAAACTGGCATCTACTTTAATGCAGATGATTGTGTCAGGGTAATTTATGAACGGTTAAAACTGTGAAAAATCAGTTAGTGATAAGTAAAAACTATCGCTACGTGAACCGGGTCACACTTTTTACTGATGACGGGAAAGGTTATGGAGTCTTTGAATCAATTTGTTAATTCGCTTGCCCCAAAATTATCGCACTGGCGACGTGATTTTCATCACTATGCAGAGTCTGGCTGGGTGGAATTCCGCACTGCCACCCTTGTTGCGGAAGAATTGCAGCAGCTCGGCTATTCACTGGCGCTGGGCCGCGAAGTAGTTAATGAAAGTAGCCGGATGGGACTACCTGATGAACTCACTCTACAACGCGAATTCGAGCGCGCTCGTCAACAGGGTGCGCTAGCACAATGGATTGCGGTTTTTGAAGGTGGTTTCACTGGTATCGTCGCCACCCTGGATACCGGTCGCCCCGGTCCGGTGATGGCTTTCCGTGTCGATATGGACGCGCTGGATCTCAGTGAAGAGCAGGATGTCAGCCATCGCCCCTACCGCGACGGTTTTGCGTCATGTAACGCCGGAATGATGCATGCCTGTGGTCATGATGGACATACCGCCATTGGGCTTGGGCTGGCGCATACCCTTAAACAATTCGAGTCCGGACTACATGGCGTCATCAAACTGATTTTTCAGCCTGCAGAGGAAGGTACGCGTGGCGCGCGGGCGATGGTCGATGCAGGTGTCGTAGATGATGTTGATTATTTTACTGCCGTGCACATTGGCACTGGCGTACCTGCGGGCACCGTGGTGTGCGGCAGTGATAATTTTATGGCAACCACCAAATTTGACGCGCACTTCACCGGTACCGCCGCTCACGCAGGCGCAAAACCAGAAGACGGTCACAATGCCTTGTTGGCGGCAGCACAAGCCACTCTTGCACTGCATGCAATCGCCCCGCACAGCGAAGGAGCTTCCAGAGTAAACGTGGGCGTTATGCAGGCAGGAAGCGGTCGTAACGTTGTTCCTGCCTCGGCGTTGCTGAAAGTGGAAACACGCGGGGCCAGCGACGTCATTAATCAATATGTTTTTGACCGTGCACAACAAGCGATTCAGGGCGCAGCAACCATGTATGGTGTCGGCGTTGAAACTCGTCTGATGGGTGCAGCTACCGCCAGTTCTCCTTCGCCGCAATGGGTCGCATGGTTGCAAAGTCAGGCGGCTCAGGTCGCGGGGGTCAATCAGGCCATTGAACGTGTTGAAGCGCCTGCGGGTTCCGAAGATGCCACATTAATGATGGCCCGCGTGCAGCAACATCAAGGGCAAGCCTCCTACGTGGTGTTTGGCACACAGCTGGCGGCAGGTCATCACAACGAAAAATTCGATTTTGACGAGCAGGTTCTCGCTATTGCCGTCGAAACGCTGGCGCGCACCGCGCTCAATTTTCCCTGGACGCGAGGTATCTGATGCAGGAAATCTATCGTTTTATCGACGATGCGATTGAAGCCGATCGCCAACGTTATACCGATATTGCCGATCAAATCTGGGATCATCCAGAAACACGTTTTGAAGAGTTCTGGTCAGCGGAGCATCTGGCTTCGGCGCTGGAATCTGCAGGCTTCACCGTTACCCGCAACGTAGGCAATATCCCAAATGCCTTTATTGCTTCGTTTGGTCAAGGCAAACCGGTTATCGCCCTGCTGGGAGAATATGACGCCCTGGCAGGTTTAAGTCAGCAAGCAGGTTGCGCGCAACCTACATCCGTGACGCCCGGTGAAAATGGTCACGGTTGCGGACACAATTTGCTGGGAACCGCCGCCTTTGCCGCTGCAATAGCCGTCAAGAAATGGCTGGAACAATATGGGCAAGGCGGCACAGTGCGCTTTTATGGTTGTCCTGGCGAAGAAGGCGGCTCGGGTAAAACGTTCATGGTCCGCGAGGGGGTATTTGATGATGTGGATGCGGCACTCACCTGGCACCCGGAAGCCTTTGCCGGTATGTTCAATACCCGCACGCTGGCAAACATTCAGGCATCATGGCGCTTTAAAGGGATCGCAGCACATGCCGCGAATTCCCCTCATTTGGGACGCAGCGCCCTTGATGCCGTAACGTTGATGACCACTGGCACCAACTTCCTCAACGAACATATTATTGAAAAAGCGCGCGTACACTATGCCATCACAGATAGCGGCGGGATCTCGCCCAACGTGGTCCAGGCGCAGGCAGAAGTGCTTTATCTTATCCGTGCCCCCGAAATGACCGACGTGCAGCATATTTATGATCGGGTCGCCAAAATCGCCGAAGGTGCGGCATTGATGACCGAAACCACGGTTGAATGCCGCTTCGACAAAGCCTGTTCCAGTTATCTCCCGAATCGCACCTTAGAAAATGCCATGTACCATGCCCTATCCCATTTTGGTACCCCGGAATGGAACTCCGAAGAACTGGCTTTTGCGAAACAAATTCAGGCTACGCTCACCCCCAACGATCGGCAAAACAGTCTGAATAATATCGCCGCAACCGGTGGCGAAAACGGCAAGGTTTTTGCACTACGTCATCGTGAAACGGTACTGGCGAATGAGGTCGCTCCATATGCCGCCACCGATAACGTGCTTGCGGCATCGACTGATGTCGGCGACGTCAGTTGGAAACTGCCTGTTGCCCAGTGTTTCAGCCCCTGTTTTGCCGTCGGTACACCGCTACATACGTGGCAACTGGTTAGCCAGGGGCGAACATCTATTGCTCATAAAGGAATGCTGCTGGCGGCGAAAACTATGGCAGCAACCACAGTCAATCTCTTCATTGATTCAGGGCTATTGCAAGAATGCCAACAAGAGCATCAGCAAGTTACGGACACGCAACCGTATCACTGCCCTATCCCGAAAAACGTGACACCGTCACCTTTAAAATAACAACAACAACGCAAACACAACAACCGAGGAATGCCCATGAGTATGTCATCCATACCGTCGTCCTCCCAATCCGGGAAGCTCTATGGCTGGGTCGAAAGAATTGGTAACAAGGTTCCCCATCCTTTTTTGCTCTTTATCTATTTGATAATCGTACTCATGGTGACGACGGCAATTTTGTCAGCCTTTGGCGTCAGTGCGAAAAACCCGACCGATGGTACGCCGGTGGTGGTGAAAAACCTGCTCAGTGTGGAAGGATTACACTGGTTTTTACCCAATGTGATTAAAAACTTTAGCGGTTTTGCTCCACTTGGAGCGATCCTGGCGCTGGTTTTAGGTGCCGGCCTAGCGGAGCGCGTCGGCTTACTGCCAGCGCTAATGGTTAAAATGGCATCGCATGTTAATGCCCGCTACGCCAGTTATATGGTGCTGTTTATTGCTTTTTTCAGCCACATTTCTTCCGATGCGGCGTTAGTGATCATGCCACCGATGGGTGCGCTGATTTTTCTGGCGGTGGGCAGGCATCCAGTTGCAGGTTTACTGGCTGCCATTGCAGGCGTAGGTTGCGGCTTTACGGCTAATTTACTGATTGTCACAACCGACGTGTTGCTGTCGGGGATCAGCACGGAAGCGGCGGCTGCGTTCAATCCGCAAATGCACGTCAGTGTAATTGATAACTGGTATTTTATGGCCAGCTCCGTAGTCGTACTGACGATTGTTGGCGGCCTGATAACCGACAAAATCATCGAGCCACGATTAGGTCAATGGCAGGGAAACAGCGATGAGAAACTGCAGACATTGACCGAAAGTCAGCGTTTTGGTTTACGCATAGCAGGTGTCGTATCGCTACTTTTTATTGCTGCGATCGCGCTGATGGTGATCCCGGAAAACGGGATATTGCGCGATCCGATTAATCACACCGTGATGCCATCACCCTTTATTAAAGGTATCGTGCCACTGATCATTCTTTTTTTCTTTGTTGTCTCGCTGGCTTATGGCATCGCTACCCGCACAATTCGACGTCAGGCGGATTTACCGCATTTAATGATTGAACCGATGAAAGAGATGGCGGGATTTATCGTGATGGTTTTTCCCCTCGCCCAATTTGTCGCCATGTTTAACTGGAGCAACATGGGGAAATTCATCGCCGTGGGGCTGACCGATATACTTGAAAGTTCAGGGCTTAGCGGCATCCCGGCGTTTGTCGGTCTGGCGTTGCTTTCCTCTTTCTTATGCATGTTTATTGCCAGCGGTTCCGCAATCTGGTCGATTCTGGCCCCCATTTTCGTACCAATGTTTATGCTACTTGGCTTTCACCCGGCATTTGCGCAAATCCTCTTTCGTATTGCCGACTCATCCGTATTGCCTTTAGCGCCGGTATCTCCTTTTGTTCCACTGTTTCTTGGATTCCTGCAACGCTACAAACCAGACGCAAAACTGGGTACTTACTATTCGTTAGTCTTGCCCTATCCGCTTATCTTTTTGGTGGTATGGCTGCTGATGTTGCTGGCGTGGTATCTTGTTGGTCTGCCGATAGGTCCGGGGATTTACCCACGTTTGTCTTAAGAGAGAACGGATGCTGAGATTACTTGAAGAAAAAATTGCCACGCCACTGGGTCCACTGTGGGTGATTTGCGATGAGCAATTTCGCCTGCGGGCGGTTGAATGGGAAGAGTACAGCGAACGCATGGTGCAGCTGCTGGACATCCATTATCGCAAAGAAGGCTATGAGCGCATTTCTGCCACCAACCCAGGCGGTTTAAGCGACAAGCTTCGTGATTATTTTGCCGGTAATCTTAGCATTATTGATACGCTTCCCACTGCCACAGGGGGGACGCCATTTCAGCGCGAAGTCTGGAAAACTCTACGCACTATCCCCTGCGGGCAGGTAATGCATTACGGCCAACTGGCTGAACAATTGGGCCGCCCTGGCGCGGCGCGTGCCGTTGGTGCGGCAAACGGATCGAATCCCATCAGCATCGTCGTACCTTGCCATCGGGTTATTGGCCGAAACGGCACCATGACCGGATATGCAGGCGGAGTTCAGCGAAAAGAGTGGTTATTGCGCCACGAAGGTTATCTTTTGCTGTAAACATTAAACAATTTGTGCCAGCTTGTTCACACTTTTATGTAAAGTTACCCTTAACAACTTAAGGGTTTTCAAATAGATAGACATATATTTACATCTGATATCGGAATTCTCTGCTGTTAAGGTTTGCTTAGACTTACTTGCTCCCTAAAAAGATGTTAAAATTGACAAATATCAATTACGGCTTGAGCAGACCTATGATCCCGGAAAAGCGAATTATACGGCGCATTCAGTCTGGCGGTTGTGCTATCCATTGCCAGGATTGCAGCATCAGCCAGCTTTGCATCCCGTTCACACTCAACGAACATGAGCTTGATCAGCTTGATAATATCATTGAGCGGAAGAAGCCTATTCAGAAAGGCCAGACGCTGTTTAAGGCTGGTGATGAACTTAAATCGCTTTATGCCATCCGCTCCGGTACGATTAAAAGTTATACCATCACTGAGCAAGGCGACGAGCAAATCACTGGTTTCCATTTAGCTGGCGACCTGGTGGGATTTGACGCCATCGGCAGCGGCCATCACCCGAGCTTCGCTCAGGCGCTGGAAACCTCGATGGTATGTGAAATCCCGTTCGAAACGCTGGACGATTTGTCCGGTAAAATGCCGAATCTGCGTCAGCAGATGATGCGTCTGATGAGCGGTGAAATCAAAGGCGATCAGGACATGATCCTGCTGTTGTCGAAGAAAAATGCCGAGGAACGTCTGGCTGCATTCATCTACAACCTGTCCCGTCGTTTTGCCCAACGCGGCTTCTCCCCTCGTGAATTCCGCCTGACGATGACTCGTGGCGATATCGGTAACTATCTGGGCCTGACGGTAGAAACCATCAGCCGTCTGCTGGGTCGCTTCCAGAAAAGCGGTATGCTGGCAGTCAAAGGTAAATACATCACCATCGAAAATAACGATGCGCTGGCCCAGCTTGCTGGTCATACGCGTAATGTTGCCTGATTTTTCCGCATAACTCACTATCCTTCTGTCATATCATTAAATTTTTCTGATTTATTGATCTGGCAGAAGGTTCATCACTGTTTCATTCACCAGATATGGGTTAATCTTTTAATTACAAACTGCGTTGACAGTTGTTGTAAGGAGACCCTGTATGGCTATGTATCAGAACATGCTCGTTGTTATCGATCCTAACCAGGACGACCAACCAGCATTGCGGCGAGCTGTTTATTTACATCAACGGATTGGTGGCAAAATTAAAGCCTTTTTGCCGATCTATGACTTCTCATACGAAATGACCACCCTGCTCTCCCCGGACGAACGTACGGCTATGCGTCAGGGCGTCATCAGCCAGCGTACAGCCTGGATCCACGAGCAGGCAAAATATTATCTCAATGCTGGCGTTCCCATTGAAATTAAAGTGGTCTGGCATAACCGTCCTTTCGAAGCCATCATTCAGGAAGTGATCAGCGGCGGGCACGATTTGGTGCTAAAAATGGCGCACCAACATGACCGTCTGGAAGCGGTGATTTTTACGCCAACGGACTGGCATCTGTTACGCAAATGCCCAAGCCCGGTGTGGATGGTGAAAGACCAGCCGTGGCCGGAAGGAGGCAAGGCGCTGGTGGCGGTGAATCTCGCCAGTGAAGAGCCGTATCATAATGCGCTCAATGAAAAACTGGTCAAAGAGACGATCGAACTGGCAGAACAAGTCAACCATACCGAAGTTCATCTGGTTGGCGCTTATCCGGTAACGCCAATTAATATCGCGATTGAACTGCCGGAATTTGATCCGAGCGTTTATAACGATGCCATTCGTGGGCAACATTTGCTGGCAATGAAAGCTCTGCGGCAGAAATTCGGCATTAATGAAAACATGACGCACGTAGAAAAAGGTCTGCCAGAAGAGGTGATTCCTGATTTGGCGGAACACTTACAGGCGGGGATTGTGGTTCTGGGCACGGTAGGACGCACCGGTATTTCAGCAGCATTCCTCGGCAACACGGCGGAACAGGTGATTGATCATCTTCGCTGCGATCTGTTGGTCATTAAACCTGACCAGTATCAGACACCCGTTGAACTGGATGACGAAGAAGACGATTAACGACTCTTCAATAACTGACAAGGCCCGAGTTATCGGGCCTATTTTTTACTTACTGCTCTTCGCCGCCAAGGAAATAAATTCCCAACGGGATTGCCAGCAACACAGTAAAGACCAGGCTATAAACAAAAATCATCGATGACTGAATCACATACATTGATGTCGTCCACTCAGACAGCGGAATATTGTACTGTTCTATAACGCCGCCGATAGTCGCGCGAGTCACAACCGACGCCGCAATAATGAAAACCGCCAACAAACCAAAGAGAAATTTCTTCCCTTTCGCTGACTTCAGTTTCGCCATAATCATGATGTAATCCTTGTGAAGACAAATTTCTTGTTACCTAAACGTAACAATACCATGACATTTCACCGTTGTCTGCTCTGAAAACCTCACCTCTTAGCTGGATTTACAATCAACGCATTGATTAGTTAGCTAATGTTGCTACTTCCTTCCCTGACTATTGATGATCTGAATGAATTGTCGCGGTAAAATAGCCCCGCCAGGGGTTTCCGGCATGACGACAATTATCTGGAGGAGCCTGATAAAACAATGATCGCTGAACTGTTTACAAATAATGCGCTTAATCTGGTCATTATTTTCGGTAGCTGCGCAGCATTGATTCTGATGAGCTTTTGGTTTCGCCGCGGAAATCGTAAAAGAAAAGGTTTTTTATTCCATGCGGTGCAATTTTTAATCTACACCATAATTATCAGTGCTGTTGGTAGCATTATTAATTATGTTATAGAAAACTATAAACTCAAATTTATCACCCCAGGCGTTATCGATTTTATCTGTACGTCCCTGATTGCGGTTATTCTGACGATTAAGCTATTTTTGCTGATTAATCAGTTTGAAAAACAGCAGATTAAAAAAGGTCGCGATATCACCAGTGCGCGGATTATGTCGCGCATTATCAAAATCACCATTATTGTGGTGCTTGTTCTGCTTTATGGCGAACATTTCGGCATGAGCCTTTCTGGCTTGCTGACCTTTGGTGGTATTGGTGGTCTGGCTGTCGGTATGGCCGGTAAAGATATTCTGAGTAATTTCTTTTCCGGGATCATGCTCTATTTCGACCGTCCTTTCAGTATTGGCGACTGGATCCGTTCACCGGACAGAAATATCGAAGGTACAGTAGCGGAAATTGGCTGGCGAATTACCAAAATTACGACCTTTGATAATCGTCCATTGTACGTACCGAACTCGCTGTTTTCATCGATCAGCGTAGAAAACCCAGGACGAATGACCAACCGCCGCATTACCACGACCATTGGTTTACGTTATGAGGATGCGGCAAAAGTGGGCGTTATTGTCGAAGCCGTACGTGAGATGCTGAAAAATCACCCGGCCATCGACCAGCGACAAACCTTACTGGTTTATTTCAACCAGTTTGCCGACTCGTCATTGAATATTATGGTTTATTGCTTTACCAAAACCACGGTATGGGCTGAGTGGCTTGCTGCACAGCAAGACGTTTATTTGAAGATTATCGATATTGTACAGTCACACGGCGCGGACTTTGCCTTCCCCAGCCAGACGCTGTATATGGATAACATTACACCGCCGGAACAGGGTCGCTAAATCAGACATCACTGGCGTTATCCACAAGGGTAACGCCAGTTCCCATCACATCAATGCTTCACAATATACATAGTCCGGCTGTACGCCACATCTTCCGGGTTATTAATGGGATAACCTTTCAGCCACGGCTTGATTAATCGTCCATTGGTATATTGATAAATTGGTGCAATCGGTGCTTGCTCCATGAGGATTTTTTCTGCCGCGTTGTAATCGGCATTACGCGCTTTAACGGTATTTTCCGTCGATGCCTGGGCCAGAACTTTGTCGTATGCCGGATTGTTAAAGCGTGAAATATTTCCTGAATGCGTTGACGTTAATAATGTCAGGAAAGTGGAGGGTTCATTATAATCCCCCACCCATGAGGCACGGATAACATCAAAATTGCCGGTGTTACGGCTATCGATATAGGTTTTCCATTCCTGATTTTGCAATTTAACATCTACGCCAAGGTTCTTTTTCCACATCGATGCTACAGCAATCGCAATTTTTTGATGGTTTTCTGAAGTGTTATACAAAAGCGTCAGCTTCAGCGGTTTTTGCGGACCATAACCAGCTGCGCTCAACAAAGTTTTTGCCTGTGCATTCAGTTCTTCCTGACTCATTTGTTCAAACGGCGAAGGTTCCGGCGTAAATCCGGCGGTAACATCTGGTGTAAAATGCCACGCTGGCTTTTCGCCCGTTCCCAACACTTTTTCGGTCATCAGGCGGCGATCTATCGTCATACTTAATGCCAGGCGAACGCGCTGATCTGCCGTCGGCCCTTTTTGCGTGTTAAACGCATAATAATAGGTCCCGAGCTGTGGCGGCGTATAAACCTGCCCCGGAATATCCTTCAACAGCTTCTGATACATATTTTTCGGGAAGGATTCGGTGATATCAATATCCCCCGCGAGGTAACGCTTAGTGGCTGCGGATTCCTGATTAATTGGCAGGAAGGTCACTTTTTGCAGTACCGTTTTGGCGTTATCCCAATAATGGGTATTCGGTACCACGACCAGTTTTTCATTGACTACGCGATCTTTAAGAACATAAGCGCCATTGCCGATCAGATTTCCGGGTTTCGTCCACTCTTTACCGCTTTCTACGTTGGCTTTTTGCACCGGGAAGAAGGCAAAGTTAGCGGTTAAATTCACAAACCACGGCAACGGTTTATCAAGCTGAATTTTCAAGGTATGGGCATCAACTGCGGTGACGCCAAGCTGGTCAGGCGTAGCTTTACCATCAATAATCGCCTGTGCGTTGTTGATTCCCGCCAGCGCGGCAAACCATGCAAATGGCGATAGCGTTTTCGGGTCCACCAGACGCTGCCAGCTGTAGACAAAATCTTGCGCCGTTACCGGTGTGCCATCCGCCCATTTTGCGTTATCGCGCAGGGTAAAAGTCCAGATACGGTTGTCATTACTTTTCCACTGAGTCGCAACGCCGGGGACAATCTCCCCTTTCTCGTTCTGATTCACCAGTCCTTCAAACAGATCGCGAATGACCTGAATCTCTGGCAGGCCCACGGCTTTAGCGGGATCCAGCGACGCAGGCTCATCTTTAATGTGGCGCACCAGCTCCTGCTTCTCTGCCAGTACTGTGCCGCTCGGAACTTCTGCAGCATACGAAAGAGAAATGCTGCTGACCAACAGCGCACAACACGTGACTGAAACAGAGTGCTTCATAAGTTTCCCTCTAACCAACATTAAAATTGATGCGTAATTATTTGTTTCGCCTTAAAGAAATGCAAACAACTTCCATCAAAAAAGTGACACAGGAAGCATAAAATGTTTTATGTATCAATATATTAAATCAGATTTAGTGTAAATAATCGACGCCAAAATGCGGCAAAGCACATAGAACACCGAACACTACGTTCAGGCTTCGCACGTTCAAACCAGTTTTCGGTATCAAAATCAGCATCTGTCGCCATTGTACGAAGAATAAAAAATAACCAAAACGTTGAAAGGAACTGAGAATACGTTAAGAGAGAAATTAAATTAATGTATCAGCAAGTAGTGCTAAACAGCACCTTTATACTTCAGCCTATCTATAAATAATGAGAATGCCGAGCCAGCATGTCGACGGTGTGGATAGTACAGGTGATAACCGGGTAAATCTGGTGTGAATTTATCCAAAACACGTATCAGTTTTTTTTCTTTAATAGCCCGCTCAACCTGATCATAAGGTAGATACGCCAATCCATGCCCATCAATTGCAGCATCAATGATCAGGTCTATCGTATTCAGTAAAAGCTGACCTTCCATGCGAACACGAACTTCACGTCCACCGCGTATTAATCTCCAGCGATTTGCTGTACCCGATGTGGGAAGATACAAATTAATTGCCTGATGATCTATTAATTGTGACACTGACGTTGGAACACTTCGGCGAGAAAAATAATCCGGTGAGCCAACAATAGCCATTGGTATATCTGGCCCGATTCGAATGGCGATCATATCTTTATCCATCTCCCCACCCAGACGGACGCCTGCATCAAAACGTTCAGAAACGACATCGGTCAAACCATAATCAATGGTGAGCTGAATATCAATTTCAGGATGCGATTTCAGGAATGTGCGCATTGCTGGTAACAATATCGTTTTTGCTGCATGTTCTACAGTAGTAATACGTATTGTCCCGGATGGGCGGTTCTGCAGCTCGCTCAGGGATGCCAGGGCTGAATCTATGTCATGCAACATAGGGCCAAGAACAGACAAAAGATGCTCGCCCGCTTCAGTTGGAACAACGCTGCGCGTGGTTCGCGTCAGAAGCCGCAATCCCAATCGTTCTTCTATACGACGCACTATCTGGCTTAAAGCTGACTGCGCCATGCTCAGGCGGGCTGCTGCACGAGTGAAGCTACGCTCCTCTGCAACGACGACAAACGCCATCAGATCAGCGATTTCTTCACGCTTCATTCAGTATCTCCATGCAATCTATTAATCATTTAAATGATAGGTCTAATCATGATTTTGGGTCTAATCAACTTAATGATCAATATCTATAGTGATATCACCAACCGTTAAAACGAACCGACAACTCCATGAGGAACGGAATGATGAATAATAAAGTCAGCTTCACTAACAGCAATAATCCAACCATCTCTTTGTCTGCAGTGATCTATTTCCCTCCAAAATTTGATGAAACCCGTCAGTATCAGGCAATTGTGGTATCTCACCCAGGTGGGGGCGTTAAAGAACAAACGGCCGGAACCTATGCCAAAAAACTGGCGGAAAAGGGATTTGTCACTATTGCTTATGACGCATCTTATCAAGGTGAAAGTGGCGGCGAGCCGCGTCAGTTAGAAAACCCATACATTCGTACTGAAGACATCAGTGCCGTGATTGATTACCTGACAACGCTTTCTTATGTCGACAATACCCGAATTGGTGCGATGGGAATTTGTGCCGGTGCAGGATATACAGCCAATGCTGCAATTCAGGATCGCCGCATCAAGGCCATCGGTACCGTTAGTGCGGTCAATATTGGTTCGATGTTCCGTAATGGTTGGGAAAACAATGTGAAATCTATTGATGCCCTGCCATACGTTGAAGCGGGTTCAAACGCCCGAACCAGCGATATTAGCAGCGGAGAATATGCCGTTATGCCACTGGCACCAATGAAGGAGTCCGATGCGCCGAACGAAGAACTGCGTCAGGCCTGGGAGTATTACCACACCCCTCGCGCGCAGTATCCAACAGCACCGGGTTACGCTACTTTGCGCAGCCTTAACCAGATTATTACCTATGATGCTTACCATATGGCGGAAGTGTACCTGACTCAGCCGATGCAGATTGTGGCGGGCAGCCAGGCAGGGAGCAAATGGATGAGTGACGACCTGTACGATCGGGCATCAAGCCAGGATAAACGCTATCACATTGTTGAAGGCGCAAACCATATGGATCTTTATGACGGCAAAGCCTATGTGGCTGAAGCAATTTCAGTATTAGCTCCGTTCTTTGAGGAAACTCTGTAATGAAACATATTCAAATCCGCAATAGTGATATGGCCTGGCATATTGCTGCCAATAATCTGGGATAATTTTCATGAAAAATGTACTGATTCTTGGTGCTGGCGGTCAGATAGCCCGCCATGTGATTAATCAACTGGCAGATAAGCAAACCATTAAACAAACTTTATTTGCCCGTCAGCCAGCAAAAATCCACAAACCCTATCCAACTAATAAAATGCAAACAACTTCCGGCAAAAAAGTGATACAAGATCGATGACATAGCGTTGAAGAAAAGGATTTGATAATCCGCAAAATTTGCACAACACTGCCTGTAATACTTCCTGAACCAGAGACGATCATGACCGTAACCCGCCCACGCGCCGAACGCGGCGCATTTCCGCCCGGAACAGAACATTACGGACGTTCATTATTGGGCGCGCCGTTAATCTGGTTTCCTGCCCCTGCAGCCAGTCGCGAAAGTGGTTTGATTCTGGCTGGCACTCACGGTGATGAAAACTCTTCGGTCGTCACGCTCTCCTGTGCTCTGCGGACTTTGACACCTTCTTTGCGCCGCCATCATGTGGTGCTGTGTGTGAATCCTGACGGCTGCCAGCTGGGGTTACGGGCCAATGCTAATGGTGTGGATTTAAACAGAAACTTTCCGGCGGCGAACTGGAAGGAAGGTGAAACAGTTTATCGCTGGAACAGCGCCGCTGAAGAACGTGATGTCGTATTACTGACAGGTGACAAACCTGGCTCCGAACCTGAAACCCTGGCGCTGTGCCAGCTTATACACCGCATTCAACCTGCCTGGGTGGTCTCATTCCACGATCCACTGGCTTGTATTGAAGATCCCAGACACAGCGAATTAGGCGAATGGCTGGCCCAGGCGTTTGAATTGCCTCTGGTAACCAGCGTCGGTTATGAAACGCCTGGCTCTTTCGGCAGTTGGTGTGCAGATCTCAACTTGCATTGCATCACCGCAGAGTTTCCGCCCATCTCCTCCGACGAAGCCAGCGAAAAATATCTCTTTGCGATGGCAAACTTGCTGCGCTGGCATCCTAAAGATGCAATTCGCCCGTCGTGAACTGAAGCGCTGGTTCCACATCTACCGCCAGCCAGGTCGGTCCGTCAAGATCGGCGAAACTGACCTGCGGCACCAGCGGTAAAGCGGCGCTAATGGCACGAGAGGTACACAACATGCAGCCCAGCATCAGACTGAAACCTTGTGCACGCGCTTCAGTCGCCAGCGCCAGCGCTTCCGTCAGACCCCCGGTTTTATCGAGCTTAATATTAACCATCTCATAGCGCCCTTTCAGCGCCTTCAAATTGCTACGAGTATGACAACTTTCATCAGCACAAATCGGCAACGGATGAATAAAATTCTCCAGCGCCGCATCGTCCTGCGCAGGAAGCGGTTGTTCAAGCATCGCAACGCCTAAATCCGCCAATAGCTGGCAACGTGCCGCCAACCCTTCTGCACGCCAGGATTCATTTGCATCAACGATCAGCGTGGCATCGGGCACAGCTGTGCGAATTGCCACCATCCGCTCACTGATAAGATGGTTATCCAGCTTCACTTTCAGTAATTTCGCGCCGGCCTGCCAGAGTGTTGATGCGCTATTGGCCATCTGATCAGGCGTACCGATGACTACCGTCTGTGCAGTGGTGACTGTCCCGGGAAGCGTTATGCCGATCAAATCAGCCAGCGATTGCTGCTGTTTTCGCGCGGCCAGATCCCACAATGCACAATCCAGCGCATTACGTGCTGCGCCGGCAGGGAGAATTTTTTGCAACTCCTCCCGTGTAAGCCCTTTCTCTAATTGCGGCACGACGCTCATAATTTGCGCCATTACCGAGGCATCACTTTCCCCATAACGCGGATACGGCGTGCATTCGCCGGTGCCTTTAATGCCTTCTTCTTCCAGTTCAACCACCACCACGTGCGCTTCACTGCGACTTCCCCGGGCAATCACAAACGGGGTATGTAAGGGCCAGGCTTCCTCAAATACCTTAACGGTTCTCATCTTTACTCCTTGTTGTCGCGGTGGTCTGCGGATTAAGCGCAAATAGCGTTTGCTGTGTTATTGACAGTTAGCATAAACTAGGTGTGACGTTAACTATATGTAAACAGGAAAGATAATCATGTCACAAACCGTTCATTTCCAGGGCAACCCGGTTACAGTCGCCAATTCCATCCCGCAGGCGGGTAGCAAAGCGCAGACTTTTACTCTCGTGGCAAAAGATCTGTCTGACGTCACCCTCGGTCAGTTTGCGGGTAAACGCAAAGTGCTGAACATTTTCCCGAGTATTGATACCGGTGTTTGCGCCGTATCAGTACGTAAGTTTAACCAACTGGCAACCGAGATCGACAACACCGTTGTGCTGTGTATTTCTGCCGATCTGCCGTTCGCCCAGTCTCGTTTCTGCGGCGCAGAAGGTCTGAACAACGTTATCACCCTCTCCACTTTCCGTAACGCTGAATTCCTGCAAGCCTACGGTGTGGCAATTGCTGATGGCCCACTGAAAGGTCTGGCAGCGCGTGCCGTTGTGGTTATTGATGAAAATGACAATGTGATTTTCAGCCAGCTGGTGGATGAAATCACCACCGAGCCGGATTACGAAGCAGCTCTGGCGGTACTGAAAGCATAAGTTAATATGCCTGATGGTGTTGCACCATCAGGCATATTCGCGCTTACTCTTCGTTCTTCTTCTGGCTTAAGCCATATTCCCGCAACTTATTGGCAATCGCGGTATGTGAAACGCCGAGACGTTTTGCCAGTTTGCGCGTGCTGGGATAATTGCGATAAAGCTGGGTTAATACCGAGCGTTCAAAACGGCTGGTGATTTCATCCAGCGAACCTTCCATCGCATCTTCGCCCACGGCTACCGTTGCGGCGTCATAATCCGGCAACAAAATATCCTGTGGACGCAGCTCATAACCGTCCAGTTGTGTCAGTGCGCGATAGATAGCGTTCTTTAACTGCCGCACATTTCCCGGCCACGCATAACGCGTAAGTACAGTATTCAGGTCAGCGGCCAGTTTCGGACGCGGCACGCCCTGCTCGTCGGCAAAGCGGGCGACGAACAGCTCAGTTAACGGCATGATGTCCTGCGGACAGTCACGTAGCGGCGGCAGATTGAGCGTCAACACGTTCAGACGATAATAGAGATCTTCACGGAACACGCCTTTTTGCACCAGTTCGACCAGATTCTTCTGCGTAGCGCAAATCACCCGCACATCGACATGCACCTCATGGTCTTCGCCAACCCGACGGAAAGTGCCATCATTAAGGAAACGCAGTAATTTCGCCTGCATCCGTGGTGACATCTCACCTATTTCATCCAACAGCACCGAACCACCGTTCGCCTGCTCAAAGAATCCTTTCTTCCCTTCCGGAGCATGACCAAACAGTTCACTCTCGACCGCATCTTCTGGTATAGACGCGCAATTCAGCGCCAGGTAAGGTTTGCCCGCTCTGGGGCTTGCCTGATGGCAGGCGTAGGCAAAAAGATCTTTACCTGTACCTGTGTCACCCGTAATCAGCAGCGGCGCGCTTAGCATCGCCAGTTTCTGCGCCTGTTCGACAACATGCTTCATTTTCGGGCTGACGGCGACAATTTGACTAAAGGCGCTGACGTCCTGGGCGGCAACATTTTGCAACTGACGGCCCATACGAATCGTTGATCGCAACATCACCACCGCACCGGTCAGGACGTGTTGATCATTTTCATCCTGAAGATAAACAGGCGTAATCTCCATCAGGAAATTCTGCCCATTAATAACAACATGCTCGTTATGCGAATCTTGCGGTTCGCTTTCCAGCCAACGTAAAAAATTAAAGCCGTTAATCAATTGTGCGGCGGTATGGTTGCGCAGGCGATCCAATTTTTGCCCAAAAAGCTGACAGCTCGCCGGGTTTGCCATATCCACTTTGCTTTTCATATCGACAGAGAGCACAGGTTCAGGCAACGCCTCCAGTAACGCGCTCAACGCCAGATGCTCACGTTCGGAAGGCATCCACGGGACAGTACGCACATCGGTAACACCTGCAATACGGCGTATTTCGGCCATCAGACTGCTGAAACTCTCAAACTCCAGTTCAGCAAAATTGAGGTAGATTCGCCCAATGGGGTCAATCTCAATACCGCGTAAATCAATGCCTCTTAGCACGAGTAGATCGAGTAATTCGCGGGTCAGACCGAGTCGGTCTTCACAAAAGACTTCCAGACGCATGGGAACCTTCACCTGAAAAAAGAACAATTAATATGATGATATGACACTATTTGGATAGCAGGAAGGTTTCTGTCAACAATCATTGACACAAAGACGGAAAAACGGGCACTTCGGCGTAAAGATATCCGGTCAGCACCCGATATTGCATTATTTTTCGCTGGGCGTTTTGCCTTTTTGCAGCGTTTCTTTCACCTGACCGATAAGCTGACGACGGAAATCCCCGAGGCGAGGTTTGTCATCGTCAATCCACGGCAGCGGGCGGCAAAGCTCCATAGCTTTAATCCCGAGTCGTGCCGTCAGAAGTCCAGCACCAATTCCCTGAGCTGCGCGGGTAGACAAACGAGCAGCGAGATCTTGCGACATCCAGTCCATCCCCACTTCGCGCACCAGTTCGCTGGCTCCGGCAAAAGCGATATTCAGCAATACCAGCTTAAACAGACGCAAACGGCTGTAATACCCCAGTTCAATGCCATACAGCGTGGCGATGCGATTAATTAAACGCAGATTGCGCCAGGCGATAAACGCCATATCGACCAACGCCAGCGGGCTGACCGCAATCATCAACGTTGATTCCGCCGCCGAACGGCTGATTTCGCGCCGCGCCTGGGCATCTAAAACTGGCTGGACCAAATGCGCATACAAACTGACCACTTCACGGTCGTTTTGCGTTTCATGGATTGAGGCATACCAGCGTTGCAGCGCTGGATGAGACTGATCAATACCCGCCTGCTGCGCCAGTTTTTCGCAAAATGCGCGGCCTTTGCCCGTGCCGTGGCTGTGCAACAAATCGCGCGCTTCGTCGCGTTCATGGGCGCGCTGTCGCAAGCGCCATAAGCGCCGCCACTCTGTTACCACAGAACCTACGCCAGCGCCGATAATCAATGCCCCAGCGGCACATCCACCCAGCGCCACCCAGTCCTGAGTTTGCCAGGCATTCATTGTCCACTGTACACCCTGCCCGACAACGCTTGCGCCAAACAGAGCCAGCCCGCCCATCACCATTTTGCGCCACAGGCTGCGTTTCGGACGTAACGCTGCATCCATTACCGCTTCAACTTGCCCCTCTTCTTCAGGCGCTTCATCGAGCGTGGCCGGGGCAAAATTTTGCGCCTGATTTTCGTCAAAGGTCTGCTGCGCCCTGAATTTTGGATTCTGATCGACCTCCAGCGGACCGTCGAAATCAATACGTGGTTTTAACGGTTCGGTCATCGCAATTTATCTCCTATTAAAAATTCAAGCGCGGCATCAAGGCGAATATGCGGCAGCGGTTTGTCGACATCCATCACCTGCGGACGAAACGCCTCAAACTGGAAGCCTTGCTTATCCCAGAACGCCTGACCGGGCAAACGAGCGGGAACTTCGCCAGGATAAACAGTGAGCGGTGCGCCATCGCTGAGTCGATTACCGCGTAGCGCCGGGATTTTCTCACCGTTAACATCAATAATGCCGCTGGTGGTCGCCTGCACCGAGGCCAGCCCCAGGCAATCCATACTAATCCCTTCAAACGCCGCATTTTGCCAGGCATCCTGAATCAGTTGTTGCAGTAATGAAACCATATTGGCGTGCTGATCGATGGTCACATGGTCCGCTTTAGTGGCAGCAAACAATAGCTTATCGATAACCGGCGAAAACAAACGCCGGAACAAGGTACGCTGCCCGTAGTGGAAACTTTGCATCAGCTGCGTCAGTGCCAGACGCATATCATTAAATGCCTGTGGCCCACTGTTGAGAGGTTGCAGGCAATCAACCAGCACAATCTGGCGGTCAAAGCGCAGAAAATGATTCTTATAGAACCCCTTCACCACCTTCTCGCAGTAATAATTAAACCGCTCGCGCAGCATTCCGGCATTGGTGTGCTTATCGGCCTGCGCCAGTTTGGACTCGCCCCAGGCATCGACA
>OKTH01000073.1_pt1 | contig 70185 bp, 60 predicted proteins | sample 1606361 | NCBI WGS metagenome assembly OKTH01 (sample SAMEA3879575, study PRJEB24766) | human gut metagenome | biome: human-associated habitat; feature: feces | place: USA | collected 1985/1987 | reverse complement strand
AGCGACATCCGCCCTGCGGCCCAGCACCGCCCGGGCCAGCCGATAGCCCGCCAGCGGCAGAGCGCTGCCCAGCACGAGGAGCAGGGCGCAGAGGAGCAGAAAGGCTTTTTTCACTGAGAACATCCCTCCCGGACAGACATTTTACTCTCAGTCTACCGGCTGACGTCAGCAAAAAAGCGCACAAGAAAGGAATGCCTTGCATTTCAGCCGAAAGCGCGTTATCATATTCTATAAGATTCTCCCCAGAGGGGATAAAATTCGAGGATGACAGATGAATTCTTTGATCTTGGTTTCGCTTATCCTGAGTGTGCTGCTGGGCATTTTCCGGGGCATCGACCTGACGTTCTGGACGGACGCAGAAACGGGCCTCTGCGTGGTCGGTCCGGTCTGGCTGCGGTATGTTGCGCTGGCTGCGGTGGTCGGCATCGCTGTGGCGGCGGGCCGCAGCAGTCAGCCGAAGCCTGACGCGCTGCGGGGGCGGTGCATTCCCTCCGGCGTCGCGGCACTGGCGGCAGCGGTCTGCTATGGAGAGACCGCTGTGCTGCGCATCCTCTGGATGCACAGCAGCGTGGTGATGCTCCTGCGCGCAGTGCTGGAGGCGCTGTGCGCGTTCTGGATGCTCGGGCTGGGGCTGAGCTGGCTGCGGAAGGATTGGAAGGCCCCCACCCGCAGCCTCACGCCCGCCGTGCTGGGCAGCGTCATCTTTTACTGGTGCGTGCTGGCCCGCTTTATGGAGAACAGCTCCAGCTGGCACCGCGTCGCCCCCACTGCGATGGTCTGGCAGCTGCTGGCGGGGCTGGTGTTCCTCTCGGCGCTGGCCCGGGCGCTCTATCTGCCCGGCACCTCCGATGGCCGCACCCTCTGCGCCGGGGCACTGGCGTCCTTCGCGCTCTGCCTGTGCTGGGAGGTGCCCAGTGTGGTGCAGATTCTGGCAGAAAACGGCAGCGCCGCCCTCCTGACACCGGAGCTGCTGTTCCGGCTGGGGCTGTGCTGCGTGGGTGTGCTGGGGGGCTTGTGCGCCGTGCGGTGCTGCCGTGCTGGACAGGGTGCATAAACCCATCAGCAGCCGGTTGGTTGAATTGCTCAAAACAGCACACCATTCCCGGATAAAATAGTACAAAAGCAAAAAAGTGTGAAAACGACTTGTTAATTTTTTGGCAGGCACTTGAAACTTTTGCCGTTTTGGTCTAAAATAAGAGTACCGTGAATTATCCGAATCAGGGTAAGAAACATTTAGGAGGTACTATTAACATGGCTGTTAGAGTTGCTATCAATGGTTTTGGTCGTATTGGCCGTCTGGCTTTCCGTCAGATGTTTGATGCTGAGGGTTACGAGGTCGTCGCTATCAACGACCTGACCAGCCCCAAGATGCTGGCTCACCTGCTGAAGTACGATACCGCTCAGGGCTCCTTCTGCGGCAAGATCGGCGAGAACAAGCACACCGTCGAGGCTACCGAGGATTCCATCATTGTCGATGGCAAGGAGATCAAGATCTACGCTGTCAAGGACGCTAAGGATGCTCCTTGGGGCGAGCTGAACGTCGATGTCGTTCTGGAGTGCACCGGCTTCTACACCAGCAAGGAGAAGAGCATGGCTCACATTCAGGCTGGCGCTAAGAAGGTCGTTATCTCTGCTCCCGCAGGCAACGACCTGAAGACCATCGTTTACTCCGTCAACGAGAAGACCCTGACCAAGGAAGATCAGGTCATCTCTGCTGCTTCCTGCACCACCAACTGCCTGGCTCCTATGGCCGACACCCTGAACAAGACCTACCCCATCGTCTCCGGCATCATGACCACTGTTCATGCTTACACCGGCGACCAGATGATCCTGGATGGTCCTCAGCGCAAGGGCGACCTGCGCCGTGCTCGTGCTGGCGCACAGAACATCGTCCCCAACAGCACCGGTGCTGCTAAGGCCATCGGTCTGGTCATCCCCGAGCTGAACGGCAAGCTGATCGGCTCTGCTCAGCGTGTGCCTGTCCCCACCGGCTCCACCACCATTCTGGTCGCTGTCGTCAAGGGCAAGGACGTCACCAAGGAGTCCATCAACGCTGCTATGAAGGCTGCTGCTTCTGAGTCCTTCGGCTACAACGAGGATCAGATCGTTTCCTCCGATGTCATCGGTATGCGTTACGGCTCTCTGTTCGATTCCACCCAGACCATGGTCGCTAAGATCGACGACGACACCTATCAGGTTCAGGTCGTGTCTTGGTACGACAACGAGAACTCCTACACCTCTCAGATGGTTCGTACCATTAAGTACTTCGCTGAGAACTGCTAATCACAGCTCTACGCTCAGAAGTGCTTGAGGTGCCGTGCTGAAAAGCACGGATGCCAATAAGCGAGTCCGACACCCTTTCTTCTGCGGGTCTCCGCAGAGGGAAGGGTGTTTTTTTGTTTATCTTTGCTTGCTGTTCGGCCTGCTTCATGATACAATAAAACAGAAGCCGCCGAACATTTTATAGTTGTGTCGTAGGAGCGAAAGCCATGAGAGCATTCGAAAAACTGAACATTGCCGTTGCGGGCACAGGCTATGTCGGCCTGTCCATCGCCACCCTGCTGAGCCAGCACCACCATGTCACCGCTGTGGACATCGTGCCGGAGAAAGTGGAGCAGATCAACCACAAAAAGCCTCCCATTCAGGATGACTACATTGAACGATACCTTGCGGAAAAGGATCTCGACCTGACCGCTACGCTGGACGGGGAAGCGGCCTACCGGGACGCGGATTTCGTGGTCATTGCCGCCCCGACCAACTACGACAGCCGGAAGAACTTCTTCGATACCTCTGCGGTGGAGGCGGTCATCCAGCTGGTGATGAAGGTGAACCCCGAGGCCATCATGGTCATCAAGTCCACCATCCCGGTGGGCTTCACGGCTTCGGTTCGGGAAAAATATCAGTGCAGGAACATCATCTTCAGCCCGGAGTTTCTGCGGGAGTCCAAAGCGCTGTATGACAATCTCTACCCCAGCCGCATCATCGTGGGTACGGATATGCAGGACGACCGCCTTGTGGAAGCGGCCCACACCTTCGCCCATCTGCTGCAGGAGGGGGCCATCAAGAAAGATGTCGAGACCCTCTTCATGGGCTTCACAGAGGCAGAGGCCGTCAAACTGTTTGCAAACACATATCTGGCGCTCCGCGTCTCCTTCTTCAACGAGCTGGACACCTATGCCGAGATGAAGGGCCTTGACACCCAGAAGATCATCGAGGGCGTCTGCCTCGACCCCCGCATCGGCACACATTATAATAATCCCAGCTTCGGCTATGGCGGCTACTGCCTGCCCAAGGACACAAAGCAGCTTCTTGCCAACTACGCCGACGTGCCCGAGAACCTCATCGAGGCCATCGTGGAGTCCAACCGCACCCGCAAGGACTTTATCGCCGACCGGGTGCTTCAGATGGCGGGCTACTACAGCTATGGGGAGGAGAACGAGTACGACGCAAGGGAGGAGAAGCCTTGTGTCATCGGCGTCTACCGCCTGACCATGAAGGCGAACTCCGACAACTTCCGGCAGTCCTCCATTCAGGGCGTCATGAAGCGGATCAAGGCCAAGGGCGCGACCGTCATCATCTACGAGCCGACGCTGGAGAACGGCACGACCTTCTTTGGCAGCGAGGTGGTAAACGACCTCGAGGCGTTCAAAAAGCGGAGTCAGGCCATCATTGCCAACCGCTATGACAGCTGCCTCGATGATGTACAGGAGAAGGTCTACACCCGCGACCTGTTCCGGAGAGACTGAGCCTCGCAGCCCGGCTTTGTCGGGCGGACGCGGGATGGAAAGGCTGCTCTTTGTCAAGCCACTGTCAAAATAGACACAATTCCAGAATATCCCGGGAAAAGTTTGTTAATAAATTATCCATCCGCCGTCCTTGCAATACACACACATTTTGTTTATAATAGTGTCATAGGGGTCAAGGCCCCGAGAGTGAGCGAAATTCGATTCCGAAGAATGAATTGAGAGGAGAATAATCACTATGGGTTTAGGTAAAAAGACGATCGACGATCAGAACTACTGCGGCAAGAAGGTCCTTGTCCGCTGCGATTTCAACGTCCCCATGAAGGACGGCGTCATCACCAACGAGAACCGTATCAATGCGGCTCTGCCCACCATCCAGAAGCTGGTCAATGACGGCGCAAAGGTCATCCTGTGCAGCCATCTGGGCAAGCCGAAGAACGGCCCCGAGGCAAAGTTCAGCCTCGCACCCGTTGCTGTGGCTCTGAGCGCAAAGCTGGGCAAGACCGTCGTGTTTGCTGACGACGACAACGTCGTGGGCGAGAATGCAAAGGCTGCTGTCGCTGCTATGAACAACGGCGACGTCGTCCTGCTGCAGAACACCCGTTTCCGCAAGGAAGAGACCAAGAACATCCCCGAGTTCTCTCAGGAGCTGGCTTCTCTGGCCGACGCTTATGTTGACGATGCATTCGGCAGCTGCCATCGTGCACACTGCTCCACCGCAGGCGTCACCGACTACATCAAGGACACCGCTGTCGGCTACCTGATGGAGAAGGAGATCAAGTACCTCGGCAACGCCGTGAACGATCCCGTCCGTCCCTTCACCGCTATTCTGGGCGGCGCAAAGGTCGCTGACAAGCTGAATGTCATCTCCAACCTGCTGGAGAAGGTCGATACTCTCATCATCGGCGGCGGCATGGCCTATACCTTCATCAAGGCACAGGGCTATGAGGTCGGCAAGAGCCTGTGCGACGACTCCAAGCTGGACTACTGCAAGGAGATGATGGCAAAGGCTCAGGAGAAGGGCGTCAAGCTGCTCCTGCCCGTCGATACTGCCTGTGTCGAGAACTTCCCTGACCCCATCGACGCTCCCGTCGAGACCACCGTTGTCCCTGTCACCGCCATCCCGGCTGACATGGAGGGCTGCGACATCGGCCCCGAGACCATGAAGCTGTTCGCCGATGCGGTCAAGGCTTCCAAGACCGTCGTCTGGAACGGCCCCATGGGCGTCTTCGAGAACCCGACTCTGGCAGCCGGCACTCTGGCTGTGGCCAAGGCAATGGCTGAGAGCGACGCTACCACCGTCATCGGCGGCGGCGACAGCGCCGCCGCAGTGCAGCAGCTGGGCTATGCCGACAAGATGACCCACATCTCCACCGGCGGCGGCGCTTCTCTGGAGTATCTGGAGGGCAAGGAGCTGCCCGGCATCGCAGTCATCCAGAACGCATAATTCCGGCATCATAAATGGGTGCGGCGGCTGTTTCGCCGCCGCACCTTTCTGTTTTTATCAATAAGAAGGTAAGGAGAACATATCATGGATAAGGCAAAGCGCAAGGCTATCATTGCTGGCAACTGGAAGATGAACAAGACCGCCTCCGAGGCTGCTGTTCTGGTGGACGAGCTGATCCCCGCCGTCAAGGACGCATCCTGCGAGGTCGTCATCTGCACTCCCTACACCGATCTGGTCACGGCTGTGGCAAAGACCAAGGGCACCAACATCCATGTTGGCGCTGAAAACGTCCACTTCGAGAAGTCCGGTGCCTTCACCGGCGAGATCAGCGCAGATATGCTGGTGGATCTGGGCGTCGAGTACGTCATCGTCGGCCACTCCGAGCGCCGCCAGTACTTCGCCGAGACCGACCAGACCGTCAACAAGCGCGCTCTGGCCGCTCTGAACGCCGGCCTGAAGGTTATCATCTGCGTGGGCGAGAGCCTGCAGCAGCGTGAGGAGGGCGTCACCGAGGAGCTGGTCCGGATGCAGACCAAGATCGCCCTGCGTGATGTCACCGCCGAGCAAATGGCAAATGTCGTCATCGCCTATGAGCCGATCTGGGCCATCGGCACCGGCAAGACCGCCACCGCCGAGCAGGCCGAGGAGGTCTGCGCTCAGATCCGCAAGGTCATCGGCGAGGTCTACGGCGAGGCTGTGGCCGAGGCTACCACGGTCCAGTACGGCGGCAGCATGAACGCCAAGAACTGCGAGGAGCTGCTGAGCAAGAAGGATGTGGACGGCGGCCTCATCGGCGGCGCATCCCTGAAGGCTCCCGACTTTGCTGTCATCGTCAACGCCGCCTCCAAGGGCTGAGCGTAAGCGCTGACGAAAAAACGCTTTCCCTGCGCCCGGCTGCGCCGCATTTCCGGCATCGAGCCGGGCGCTGTTTGTTGAACTTTCAAAGGAGACTCATTTTTATGTCCAAGAAACCTGTTCTGCTCTGTATCATGGACGGCTTTGGCTGGACCCCCAACGAGACCTACGGCAACGCCGTGGCCGCAGCCAACAAGCCCTTCATCGATTCCCTGATGGCAAAATACCCCATGACCACCATTGACGCCTCCGGCATGGCAGTCGGTCTGCCCGACGGTCAGATGGGCAACTCTGAGGTGGGCCATACCAACATGGGCGCTGGCCGCATCGTCTACCAGCAGCTGACCCTCATCACCAAGTCCATCCGCGACGGCGAGATGCTCAAGAACCCCGTCCTCGTCAAGAACATGAAGGCCGCTATCGACGCGGGCAAGGCCATCCACCTGATGGGTCTGGTGGGCACCGGCGGCGTCCACAGCCACGCAGACCACTGGTTCGGCGTACTGGAGATGGCAAAGCACATGGGAGCGAAGGAGGTCTACCTCCACTGCATCACCGATGGCCGTGACACCGACCCCCACTCCGGCAAGGGCTTCCTCGCCGATCTGCAGGCTAAGCTGGACGAGCTGGGCATCGGCAAGATCGCCAGCGTCTCCGGCCGCTACTACGCAATGGACCGCGACAACAACTGGGACCGCGAGGAGAAGGCCTACGCGGCCTTCGTCTACGGCGAGGGCAACCACGCCGCCAACGCGCAGGAGGCCATTGAGGCATCCTACGCCGACGATAAGACCGACGAGTTCGTTCTGCCCTGCGTCACCTGTGAGGGTGGCCGCGTGCAGGACGGCGACACCGTCATCTTCATGAACTTCCGCCCCGACCGTGCCCGTCAGATGACCCGTATCTTCTGCGACGACGCCTTCACCGGCTTCGAGCGCCGCGGCGGCCGCAAGCAGGTCAACTACGTCTGCATGGCAGAGTATGACGCCACCATGCCCAACTGTGAGGTCGCATATCCTCCCGTCGAACTGAAGAATGTTCTGGGCCAGTACCTGTCCGAGAACGGCAAGACCCAGCTGCGCATCGCCGAGACCGAGAAGTACGCTCACGTCACCTTCTTCTTCAACGGCGGCGTTGAGGCTCCCTACGAGGGCGAGGACCGCTGCGTCATCCCCAGCCCGAAGGTGGCCACCTATGACCTGAAGCCTGAGATGAGCGCCCCCGAGGTGGCCGACGAATGCGTCAAGCGCATCGAGAGCGGCAAGTATGACGTGGTCATCCTGAACTTCGCCAACTGCGATATGGTCGGTCACACCGGTGTCTTTGAAGCAGCAGTCAAGGCCGTCGAGGCTGTGGACGCTGCCGTCGAGAAGGTCGTCACCGCTGTGCTGAACGCTGGCGGCTGCGCCTTCCTGACCGCCGACCACGGCAACGCCGAAAAGATGAAGAACCCGGATGGCACCCCCTTCACCGCCCACACCACTAACGTCGTGCCCTTCGTGGCCATCGGCTGCGGCGATGTGAAGCTGCGCGAGGGCGGCTGTCTGGCCGACATCGCCCCCACCATGCTGCCCTACATCGGCCTGCCCGTCCCGGCCGAGATGACCGGCAAGAGCATCATCGCCGAGTAAGCACTACCTGAAACAAAGCAAGCGCCCCGCAGTTCTGTTGCGAACTGCGGGGCGCTTTTTGTGCTGTGTGTTCAGCGCTCGACCCAGACGGACATCCGCGCGCTGGTGGTGATGTCACCGAGGAGGACGGTGTCCATCTTGATGCTGCAGGTGACGGCCAGCGCCTGATTGGAGTCGCTGCCGGTGAGCACCGAGGCGGGCAGGTTTTTGAGGGTCAGCACGGCGGTGCCGTTGGACAGCTCGCCGCTCAGGGTACCCTCATAGTTCACCTCGCCGATGCGGATGCCGGTGAGGGAACCGGTCATATTCATGGAAGAGATCTGCTTGACCGGAAGCTCGAGGGTGAAGGTGCCGTTGGGCTGGCGGGTAAGGGTGGCTTCGCGGGCGGTGTCCACGGCGCTGTCGGCCATCGACTCCTTATCCCCGGTCTCCCGCCAGAACCGGACGCCGACACTCATCTTGACGGCGGCGGCACTGGCGCTGACCGCCAGCGTCAGGAGGAGCAGCAGCGAGACGAGGACCGCCCCGGCGCGTCTGTTCAGATGCTTTAAAGAAATCATCATAGCAAAGATCGACCTTTCCAGCCGCAGGTGCGGCTCTATTCGTGCGCTCTGCGCGGAGGGGGCATTTGCTTCCTGCTGCGCAGCCAGAACGAACGAGAAGGATTTGTTACCGCAAAAATAACATATTCAGAAGAAAAAGTCAATCTGCCTTGTCATTGTTTCACAAAACCGTTTCACATTGGACATATTTTGTATAGCAAAAACCGCAAATGCAGCTGAAGGTGCAAAAAAGCCGCCTCCCGGCGTGCGGGAGGCGGCAGAGGGCAGGGAAGATCAGACCTCAAAGTCGGGGTCGTCCTTCAGCACATGGATGCTGGTCATAAAGGCGCTCTGCTCAGGATCCTGGAACGGAGCCTCCTTGACGTACTTGTTCAGTGCGATGGCAGTGCGGGCGGGGTCGGCGATGGTGCCTGCGCCGCCGATGCAGCCGCCGGGGCAGCCCATGCCCTCCAGCAGGTAGCCGTTGTACTTGCCGGCCTTGGCCAGCATCAGCAGCTTCTTGCACTCGGCGAGGCCCTGTGCGGACGCGATCTTGACGTCCATATCGGGGTGCCACTCCTTGATCTTATCGGCGACAGCCTTGGCGACGCCGCCGGACTGTGCGAAGCCGCGGCCTGCGCCGGAAGCATGCACCAGATCGATCTCATCGGGATCGACCTCGAGATTGGCCACATCGATGTCCTTGGCCTCGATGATGCCGGCCAGCTCCTCGAAGGTCAGCACGAAGTCCACATCAGAGCGGACGGTGCGGCGGGAAGCCTCCAGCTTTTTGGCAGCGCAGGGTCCGATGAAGCACATACGGGCCTCGGGGTCGGCCTGCTTCATCATGCGGGCAGTGAAGACCATGGGGGTCATGGTCATGGAGATGTTCTTGGCCAGATCCGGGAAAGCGGTCTTGGCCATCATGCTCCATGCCGGGCAGCAGGAGGTAGCCATGAAGTTCAGCTTGCCGGGCACCTCTTCAAGGAAGTCGTGGGCCTCGTCCACGGTGCACAGGTCAGCGCCGATGGCGACCTCGACGACGTCACAGAAGCCCAGAGCCTTCAGCGCAGCCTTGAGCTTGCCGGTAGAGGCCAGCGTCGGGAACTGGTTGATGAAGGCAGGGGCGACGAGGGCGTAGATGCGGTCGCCGCGGTTAAAGCCCTGAATGAGCTGGTAGATCTGGCCCTTGTCGGCGATGGCACCGAAGGGGCAGTTGACCAGACACTGGCCGCAGGACACGCACTTGCTGTAGTCGATCTCAGCGCGGCCCAGCTCGTCGGAGTGGATGGCACCCATGCCGCAGGCAGCGGCGCAGGGACGCTCGGTCTTGACGATGGCGTTGTAGGGGCAGACGGTCACGCAGCGGCCGCACTTGATGCACTTGTCCTGATCGATGGTGGAGCGGCCGCTCTCCCAAGTGATGGCCTTCTTGGGGCAGACTTCCATACAGGGGTGAGCGAGGCAGCCCTGACACAGGTCGGAGACCTTGACCAGCTTCTCGGGGCAGCGGTTGCAGGCGAACTTGATGACATTCACCAGCGGGGGGTCGTAATACTTATCGGCGATGGAAGCGTCCTCCAGACCGGAGACGACGCTGTTGTGCTCGTCCATGCGGCGGGTGGGCAGGCCCATGGCCAGACGCACGCGCTCCTCGACGATGGCGCGCTCAAGGAAGATGTCCTTGCGGAGCTTGCCTTCCTCACCGGGGATGATGGTGTAAGGGATCTTGCGCATCAGGTGGTTCGCCTGCTCGCCCTTGACGTTGGCATAGGCCATCCGTGCGACCTCGGTGAACACCTGGCGGCGGATCTGGATGACCGTCGTATTGATTCCTCTGAAACTCATTCCAATCTCTCCTTGCTTTGAAACAACAGAACAAAAGGCCGCCGGTACGCGGCTTTATCCGGGGCGGGTCGGTACTGGGCTGCTGCAAACAGCCCGATGCCCCGAATGATCCACTTTTATTGTAGCATAAACCTTTCGGGATGAAAAGGGGAAAGTCCAAAATTCGTTATGAAATTCACAACTGGTACATCTTGCACAAATGCGAATATTTGGATTTGTACAAAATAGCAAAGAAACGGCGAAAACTCAGGCCAGCTCTGCCCGGACGCGCTCGCCATCGTAACGGCCCAGCCGGACATGGACGATCTCGCCGCTCTTGCGGCCCGGGGCCGACACCACGACGGGGATGTACAGCCGGGTGTAGCCGGTGAACAGGGTGCCGGACAGGGGCGTTTCCAGCAGCACGTCGTCCTCGCTGCCCTCGTAGGCGGCCAGCACCTCGCGGCGGATGTCCTCGGCGATGGCGTTCATCTCCCGGCTGCGGGCCTGCTTCTCCCGCTCGTGCACCTGATCGGGGAAGTCGTAGGCGGGGGTGCCGCTGCGGCGGGAGTAGGGGAAGACATGGACCTTCAAAAAGCCGATCTGCTTCAGAAAATCGCAGCTCTCCCGGAAGTCTGCCTCCGTCTCGCCGGGGAAGCCGCAGATGCAGTCGGTGGTGAAGCTGACCGGACGCCCGCCGTAGGCGGCACGGAGCTGGCTGACCACCTCGGCATACTGCTCGGCGGTGTAGACGCGGCGCATCCGGCGCAGCGTGGCGCTGCAGCCGCTCTGCAGGCTCAGATGGTACTGGGGGCAGAGCTTGTCCACCGCAGCCAGCCGGGTGATGGACTCGGGCGTCAGCATATCGGGGTCGAGGCTGCCCAGACGGATCCGCTCGATGCCCTCCACCTCGGCGCACTTCTCCACCAGCTCCACGAGGTCGGTGCCGGTGTCGAGGCCGTAACTGGGCAGGGAAATGGCGCTGAGCACCACCTCCCGGTAGCCGGAGGCGGCCAGCTGGCGCAGCTCGGCGAGGATGCTCTCCTCCGAGCGGCTGCGCACCGGGCCGCGGGCGCGGGGGATGACGCAGTAGGCGCACTGGCGGTTGCAGCCGTCCTCCACCTTGATGAAGGCGCGGGTGTGGGTCTCGAACCGCTCCACCGGCAGCTCCTCGAACTGCTCGCCCTTGGCGTGGGGGGCGATGGCGACGATACGCTCGTGGCCGTCCAGCAGCTTGAGCACATTGTCGAGGATGGCCTTCCGGTCGCCGTTGCCGCAGACGAGGTCAGCCTCCATGAACTGTGCCGCCTCCTCCGGGAAGGCCTGCGGATAGCAGCCGGTGAGGACCGTCACAGCGCCGGGGTTCTCGCGCTTGGCCCGGCGGAGCCACTTGCGGCTCTTCTGGTCGCCGAAGTTGGTGACGGTGCAGCTGTTGACGACGAAGACGTCGGCCTCTTCGCCCTCCGGCACGATGGTAAAACCGGCGGAGCGGAACATCTGCTCCAGTGCGCCGGTCTCGTTCAGATTGACCTTGCAGCCAAGGGTATAAAAACAAACTCGCATGGGGTGTCCTTTCTGAAAACCTCTCCGTATAACAAACCATCCTATTATAGCAGATTTTTCCCGGAGAGAAAAGGGCATTCCGCCCTCTTTTTTTGCATAGAATGCAATCAGACAGACATTGCGGGGAGGGACAAGGGATGGAACGAAAGAATTTTGCGGCGCTCTGTGCCGCTGTGCTCTGCTTCTGGCTGTTTGCACTGGCCCTTGGCACAGCGGAGGGGGTGGGCCTGCGGGCCGTCATGCACCCGGAGGAGAGGGCCGTCAGCGCCGATGCAGGGGAGGCGGCAGAGGGGACGGCTCTCCCGGCGGCGGCTGCCGCGCCCCAGCTCTCGCTCAACTGCCGCGCCGCCATCCTCATCGAGCAGGGCAGCGGCCGAGTGCTCTACGAGAAGAACGCCGACGAGCGGGTGCCCATCGCCTCCATCACCAAGGTCATGACCCTGCTCCTCACCTTCGAGGCCGTCCACGACGGGTGGCTAACGATGGAGACGCCCGTGCCGGTCAGTGAGCACGCCTACCATATGGGCGGCAGTCAGATCTGGCTCGAGCCGGGGGAGCATTTTACGCTGGACGAGATGATAAAGGCCATCTGCGTCTCCTCCGCCAACGACGCGGCCGTGGCGGTGGCCGAGCTGGTGGGCGGCAGCGAGCCGGCCTTCGTGGAGCAGATGAACGCCCGCGCCGCTGCGCTGGGGATGGAGCAGACCGCCTTCCGCAATGCCTGCGGACTGGACGCCGAGGGCCATCTTTCCACCGCCCGGGACGTGGCCGTCATGAGCCGCACCATCCTGAACACCTGCCCCGAGGTGCTGCATTATACCGGTATCTGGACGGATACCCTCCGGGGCGGGCAGACCCAGCTTGTCAACACCAACAAGCTCCTCCACCGGTACGAGGGCATCACCGGCCTCAAGACCGGCACCACCGGCGGAGCGGGCATCTGCATTTCGGCCAGTGCCACCCGGAACGGACTTTCCCTCATCGCGGTCATCTTGGGGGCACCGTCCAGTGCCGACCGCTTCGACGCCGCCACGACACTGCTGGACTACGGCTTCGGGGCCTATGAGGCCGCACCCCTGCCGAAGCTCGAGGTCCAGCCGCTCCAAATCGCGGTCAAGGGAAGCGCGGCGGGCAGCGTCCCGCTGGATTACACGGCCCTGCCCGGGACGGTGCTGGTGGAGAAGGGGACGGCCTCCGCCCTCCACACCGAGCTGACCCTGCCGCAGGAGCTGGAAGCCCCGGTGGAGCAGGGGCAGACGGTGGGCAAAGCCGCCGTTTATCAGGGCGAAAGCCTTTTGGAGGAGTATGAGGTGCGTGCTGCCGCCGATGCACCCAGAATGACCGTCCGGGATGCCGTCGGGCTGCTGTGGCAGAGTCTCGTCGGCGCATCCTGACCGAAAACGGCGCACTACCGGCCAAAAACGGTTAGCGCAGGCAAAGAACGGCTTGGACGTTTGTATAAAAGATGTAAGAGCTGACAAAACAACACTATTAAAATTGTATGAAAAGCGAGGATTTTGGCCTTGACTTTGCCCGGCGGGAACGGTACACTTATACCAAGACAAACCCTCGCCGGGCAGAGTGCCCGTAAAATGTTTTGGAGGTTTTGATAGAATGAGTCTCGCTCTGAATACGAAGCACCTCTCCAGCTTTATCAAGGAAGAGGAATACAAGGCCATCTACCCGCAGGTGGAGGCCGCACACAAGACGCTGGAAGCCAAGAACGGCCCCGGCAGCGACTTTTTGGGCTGGATGTATCTGCCCTGCGATTACGATAAGGAAGAGTTCGCCCGCATCAAGGCCGCAGCAGCCAAGATCCGCGAGGACTCCGACGTTCTGGTGGTGGCCGGCATCGGCGGCAGCTATCTGGGCGCACGCGCCGTCATCGAGGCTGTCAAGGGTATGTACCACAACGAGCTGGACAACGGCCTGAAGATCTACTTCTGCGGCAACAGCATCAGCCCCACCTATCTGAATGACATCATCACGCTGTGCAAGGGCAAGCGCTTCTCCATCAACGTCATCTCCAAGTCCGGCACCACCACCGAGACCTCTCTGGCCTTCCGCGTGCTGCGCAAGCTGCTGGAAGACGAGATGGGCGTGGAAGAGGCCAACAAGCGCATCTATGCCACCACCGACCGCGCCAAGGGCACCCTCAAGCAGCTGGCTGACGCACAGGGTTGGCCCACCTTCGTCGTCCCCGACGATGTCGGCGGCCGCTACTCCGTCCTTTCCGCTGTGGGCCTGCTGCCCATCGCCGCCGCTGGCATCAGCATCGACGAGGTGATGCAGGGCGCAGCCGACGCCATGGAGCGCTTCTCCATCCTCAGCCCTGACAACGACGCTTACAAGTATGCTGCCATCCGCAACATCCTGTACCGCAAGGGCAAGAGCATCGAGATCCTCGAGTGCTATGAGCCGAACTTCACCCTCATGAACGAGTGGTACAAGCAGCTGTTCGGTGAGAGCGAGGGCAAGGACAACAAGGGCCTGTTCCCCGCAAGCTGCATCTTCTCCACCGACCTGCACTCCATGGGCCAGTTCATTCAGGAAGGCTCCCGCACCATGTTCGAGACCATCGTGGACGTCAGAAAGCCCGCACAGGATCTCTTCATCGAGAAGCTCGAGGGCAACTTCGACGGCCTGAACTTCCTTGCCGACCAGAACATGAGCGTGGTCAACCGCAAGGCCATGGAGGGCACCATCCTCGCCCATACCGACGGCGGCGTGCCCGAGGTGGTCATCGAGGTGGACGACCTGTCTGCTTATAATGTGGGCTACCTCATCTACTTCTTCTGGCGTGCCTGCGCCTGCAGCGGCTATCTGCTGAGCGTCAACCCCTTCAACCAGCCGGGCGTCGAGAGCTATAAGAAGAATATGTTCGCACTGCTGGGCAAGCCGGGCTACGAGAACCTGACCGCTGAGCTGGAAGCAAAGCTGAAGTAACATCTGGCGGAACAAAAAATGATCTCCCGCCGCGAGGCGTGGAAAATACAGGAGGACAGAACTATGATTAAACTGATTGTTGGCACCAAAGGCTCCGGTAAGACCAAGGCTATGATCGACATGATCAATGATTCGGTCAAGACCTCCAAGGGCAACGTCGTTGTCGTCGAGAAGGGCATGAAGCTGACCTATGAGATCCACAATGCAGCCCGTCTCATCGATCTGGACGAGTACAAGATCGCTGGCGGCGAGATGCTGTACGGCTTCGTGGCCGGCCTGCTGGCAAGCAATTATGACATCACCGACCTGTACATCGACGGCATCCTGAAGGTGCTGGATCACGACATCAACCGTCTGGGCGTCGTTCTGGACGAGGTGGCTGCTGCCGCCGGCGACTCCGTCAAGGTCACGGTCACGGTCAGCGCCGACGAGTCTGCTCTGCCCCACGATGTGAAGAAGTACCTGTAAAACGCTGAAATTTCTGATTTGAACCATCCCAGACAGGCAGGAAACCGGAGAATTTGAAATTTTTTCGGTTTTCTGCCTGTTTTGGTGTTGACAAAGGGCTGTGTTGGCGCTATACTAACAAAGCAGCCTTTTATGAGGTGTACTATGCAATTTGACCTGAGAAAGTTTATCGTATCCGGCACGAAACCTTATGTTGCAGAGTTTCAGTGTGATTTGTCTGCCAAGGATTTTGCCGGTGCAAGGATCGAGCAGCCGGTGTCGGCCCGCTTTGAGGCGGTGCCGGATGGCGACGAGATCCGGATGACGCTGCGGGCAAACGCATTGGTGCACGGAGAGTGCGCCCGCTGTCTCGACCCGGTCGAACGGGAAGAGACGGTGCAAGCAGAGTGGACGGTCAGGGAGCGCGATCTGGATGACCCGGATTTCGACCTGCCCCTCGACGAAAAAGGACATCTGGATGTAGACGAATGGCTCTGTCAGGAGTTTATGTTCCAGATCCCCACGGTGCTGCTTTGCAGCGCTGACTGCCCGGGCTTGTGTCCCCGGTGCGGGAAGAAGATGGCCGAATGTACCTGCCCTCCGGCAGAAGCTGAGGCCGAACCCGCAGACGCAAGGCTAGCGATACTCAAATCACTGCTGAACTGACAAACCCATCAAGGAGGTGCAAAAATATGGCAGTACCTAAGAGACATCTTTCCAAGGCCCGCCGCGACAAGCGTCGCAGCAATGTTTGGAAGCTGGAGGCCCCCGCACTGGTGAAGTGCAGCAACTGCGGCTCTCTGAAGCTCCCCCACCAGGCATGTGGCAACTGCGGTTACTACAAGGGCGAGGAAGTCATCAAGAAGGGCTAATTTGCGCAGAATTGGTGGCACATTGGTGTTATGTACAGAAGGGGAGGGCGCAATGCCTTCCCCTTCTTGCTTTGTCTGGGAACGAAACTGTGAGGTGAAAGCATGGCCATCCGGATCGAGCGTGTGGAAGAGGGCAGCGAGGCCGCTGTCCTCGGCCTCGCTGGCGGCGACGAGCTGCTGAGCGTGGACGGCAACGAGCTGAACGACACGCTGGACTACGATTTTTATACCGACAGCAAGAGCTTCCACCTCAAGGCGAGGGTGGCAGACGGCATCCGGGAATGGGATGTCCGGCGGGAGGAGCGCGGCCCCTTTGGCTGCGACTTCTCCACCTATCTGGGCGACCAGAAGCACTCCTGCTCCAACCACTGCATGTTCTGCTTCATCGACCAGCTCCCGCCGGGGATGCGGGAGAGCCTCTACTTCAAGGACGACGACGAGCGGCTGTCCTTCCTGTTCGGCAACTATATCACCATGACCAATATGCAGGACCACGAGATCGACCGCATCATCAAGATGCACATCTCGCCCATCAACATCTCCGTCCATACGACGAACCCCCAGCTCCGGGTCCGGATGCTGGCCAACAAGCGGGCGGGCGAGGTGCTCCAATACCTGCCCCGTCTGGTGGAGGGCGGCATCGCCGTCAACTGCCAGCTGGTGCTCTGCCGGGGCATCAACGACGGCGATGAGCTGCGCCGCACCCTCGCTGACCTGCTGGAGCTGACCCCGATGGTGCAGAGCGTGGCAGCGGTGCCCTGCGGCGTGACAGATTACCGGCAGAACCTGTTCAAGCAGACGCCCTACGACGCCGAGACCAGCGCCGCCGTCATCGACATCATGGAGGAGTTTGGGGATGAGTGCAAGCGCCGCCACGGCAAGCGCATCATCTACCCCAGCGACGAGTGGTACCTCAAGGCGGGCCGGCCCATCCCGGCCCCGGAGTTCTATGAGGACTACGACCAGCTGGAAAACGGCGTGGGAATGATGAGCCTCTTCCGGCAGGAATTTCTGGCAGAGCTGGAAAAGCCCCACCGTGTCTATGGCTCCAAGAAGCTGGACGTCGTCACCGGCACGATGGCGTCCCCCCTCATCACCGAGATGATGGACGAGCTGCACCGTCAGTACCCCATGATCGAGGTGACAGTGCATACCATCAAAAACAACTTCTTCGGCGGCAACGTCGGCGTGGCGGGCCTCGTCACGGCGACGGACATCATCGCCCAGTGCGAGGGCAGGCTGACCAGCGGCACGCTGGGGGTGCCTGCCGTGATGCTGCGGGAGGAGAAGGACACCTTCCTCGACGATGTCACCATCGAGCAGCTGGGCCAGCGGCTCGGCGTGAAGGTGGAAGTCCTGCCCGTCAGCGGCGGCGACGAGGCCAAGGCCCTGCTGCGCAGCGGCCTCCACATCGCCCGCCGGAGAAGACCGTAATCGTTACCCCTTTTGTGAAAGGAGGAACCCCCTATGAGCAAACCGATCGTAGCTGTGGTGGGCCGTCCCAACGTGGGCAAGTCCACCCTGTTCAATAAGCTCTGCGGCCAGCGTCTGGCCATCGTGGAGGATACCCCCGGCATCACCCGCGACCGCATCTTCGCCAACTGCGAGTGGAGCGGCCACGAGTTCCTGCTGGTGGACACCGGCGGCATCGAGCCGAAGGCCACCGAGGGCATTCTGGCCCATATGCGCGAGCAGGCCCAGATCGCCATCGACACCGCCGACTGCATCATCATGGTGGTGGATGTCCGCAATGGCCTGACCGCTTCCGACGAGGACGTGGCTCATATGCTGCGCCGCAGCCATAAGCCCATCATCCTTGCCGTCAACAAGTGTGATAATGTGGGCCAGACCCCCATGGAGCTCTATGAGTTCTACAACCTCGGCTTCGACGAGGTCATGCCCATCTCGTCCGTCCACGGCCACGGCACCGGCGACCTGCTGGACGCCGTCTGTGCCCACCTCGATTTCAGTGAGACCGTCGTGGAGGAGGACCGCATCCCCGTCGCCATCATCGGCCGCCCCAATGTAGGTAAGTCCAGCCTGACCAACCGCATCCTCGGAGAGAACCGGATGATCGTGGCCAACGAGGCCGGCACCACCCGCGATGCCATCGACACCCCGGTGGACAACGCCTACGGCAAGTTCATCTTCACCGATACCGCCGGTCTGCGCAAGCGCAGCAACATCACCGACGGCCTCGAGCGCTACATGGTCGTCCGGGCACTGGCCGCTGTGGAGCGCAGCCGCGTGGCCCTCATCCTCGTGGACGCCACCGTCGGCTTCACCGAGCAGGACAGCAAGGTGGCCGGTTATGCCCACGATCAGGGCAAGGCCTGCATCATCGTCGTCAACAAGTGGGACGCCGTGGAGGGTAAGGAGACCAACACGATGGAGCTGCAGCGCCGCGGCTATGCCGAGTGCTTCAGCTTTATGGGCTATGCTCCCATCATCTTCATCTCGGCCCAGACCGGCTACAACGTCAACAAGCTGATGCAGCTCATCCGGGATGTGGACAGCCAGAACGGTGCCCGCGTGCCCACCGGCGTCCTCAACGAGATGCTGGCCCGTGCGACCGCCCGGATGCAGCCGCCCAGCGACAAGGGCCGCCGCCTGAAGATCTTCTACCTGACGCAGGCCTCCACCCGTCCGCCGACGTTCGTGGCCTTCGTCAACGCAAAGCACCTGTTCCATTTCAGCTACCAGCGGTATATCATCAACCAGATCCGCGAGAACTTCGGTCTGGAGCACACCCCCATCCGCCTTGTCGTGCGGGAGCGCGGCTCCGGCGAAGTGGGCGCAAAGGACGTATAAGGGAAGGAGCCTTGCTGCATGACTGCATTTCTCATCGTGCTGGCTGTCGCTGCCGAAGCCTACCTGCTGGGCAGCGTGGACACCGGCATCCTCGTCAGCAAATACCTTTATCATGACGACGTCCGCACCCACGGCTCGGGCGCTGCCGGAATGACCAATATGCTGCGCACCTTCGGCAAAAAGGCCGCTGCCCTCACGGCGGTGGGCGATGTGCTCAAGGGCGTCGTGGCCGTCTGCCTCGGCCGGTGGCTGTTCAGCTATCTGCCCGCCGATGCGGCCATCTCGTCCTATCTGGGCGTCTACCTCGCCGCCATCCTCGCCGTGGTGGGCCACTCCAAGCCCATCTACTTCGGCTTCAAGGGCGGCAAGGGCGTGCTGGTGGCCGCTGGTGCCATCCTCGCCGTCCAGCCGGTGCTGCTGCCGGTGCTGGCGCTCATCTTCCTCGCCTGCCTGCTGCCCACCGGTATGGTGTCGCTGGGCAGCATCACGATGGCTGCAGCCTATCCGGTGCTGACGCTGGTGTACAGCCTCCTGCGCGGCCTGCCGACGCAGGACGTCGTGGTCTGCACCGTGGGCGCTGCCATCGTGGGCGGCATGGTCATCTGGATGCACCGCACCAATATCCAGCGCATCCGGGACGGCAAGGAGTACCGTTTCGGTCAGAAGCACAAGAGCAAGTAACCGCAAAAAACAACGCCCCGCAGGGCGCTCGTTCCATCGAGCTGCCTGCGGGGCGTTTTGCTGTTTGGCAGAGTTATTCCGCGTCGGCTTCCTGAAGGGTCTCGGTGTTGTCCTCGTACTCGGGGTCTTCGATGGCGATGGTCTTTTCCCGTTCAGCAGACTTGCTGCTGAGGTGCTTGCGCAGCCGGGCGGCAAATTCGTCTTCCGGGATGCCGCTCTGGGAGGGGGTGAGGTCGGGTGCAGGGTGGCCGTCGGGCAGGTGAGCGCCGAAGGCCGGGACGAAGAAGAATTTCCGCACGACGAAGATGAGGGCGATGGCCCCCACGCTCAGCAGGTTCTCCAGTGCAGATTCGTGGCCCACCACCATGTGGCGTGCGATGGCGTAGAGCAGCACTTCGAGGCTGGAGCCGGGGCTGTGCTTGGCCAGCATCTTGATGAACTCGATGCCGATGACGATGTCCAGCGCGCGCTGTAAGAAGATGCTCACCTCGACGTCGTTGCCGTCGAACAGCAGGCCGGGCATCCATTGCAGCAGGGGGATCATCGACAGCAGCAGGCCGATGAGGACGAGGCCGGACAGCAGGATCTCGAGCAGTGTGGCGGCGCTGATGATCCGGTTGCGCAGTTCGGCGCGGTTGTGGCTTTCGACACGGGAATTGGACATGGCGGGGACCTCTCTTTCGAATCTGACCGGAAATATTTTACAACAGTTTGATTCTATTGTAACAAAAGTGAAAAGTGAAGTCAATTCTCCGGAAAAGAAAGTAAGCCGCCATGAAAAACTGGAATCGATAGTAGCACAAAAAGGCCGTCCGCGCCCCGGAGAGGGTGCAGACGGCCTTTTTGCAGACCGGGAAAAACTTATGCCTCAGCGATGGCCTCGATCTCGCAGAGCACGCCCTTGGGCAGGTCCTTCACCGCCACGCAGCTGCGGGCAGGCTTGGAGGTGAAGTACTTGGCGTACACCTCGTTGAAGGCGGCAAAGTCGGCAATGTCGGCGAGGAAGCAGGTGGTCTTGACCACCTTGTCGAAGCCCACGCCCGCAGCCTCAAGGATGGCACCCACGTTGCGGCAGCTCTGGTCTGCCTGTGCAGCGATGCCCTCAGCGACCGCGCCGGTGGCGGGGTCTACCGGGATCTGGCCGGAGGTGAAGACGAGGCCGCCCACGGTGTAGCCCTGAGAGTAGGGGCCGATGGCGCCGGGGGCTTTTTCGGTGCTGATGATGTTCATATCGATTACCTCACTTATCCTGAATAGGGATGTCTCCCGCAAAAGGGGAGCGGATGCCAAGAGTCTACCACCAACGGCCTCTGCCGTCAACTGTTGCCGGGGAGAAGATTTTTCAGGAGATTTTAGAGATATTTGCAAAATTGCCTTGACAAGAAATAAACTTTTATGATAATAATAGGATACGAAACTAACATTTTAACGAAAAAGAACGCAGGCGCAGCGCAGGCAGGGCAGTCCGCTTTGCGCAGGCGCATTTCTTTTTTGCAGAAAAAACGATTTCTGAACCACCGGGAGGGGCAGAAAAGGATATGTCGATATTAGTGCATGATTCAAACAAAGCGGCCTGCCGTGCGGCGGCAGCCGCCTTGCAGCAGGGCTGCCGGGCCGCGCTGGTGCGTCCGGCGGGCACCGGCAAGGGCCGCATCGTGTGGGAGATGCTGGCAGAACAGCCTGACACCCGCGTCCTCTGGGTGGCCTCCTGCGCCGCGCGGCTCGAACTGCGCCGCGGGCTGGCGAAGGAGCTGGGCAAAACACTGGACGGCAGCGTCCGGCTGATGGACTGTGAGCAGCTGGCTGCACAGAGCGCGCTGGGCTGGGTGGCACTGGCAGAGTTCCGGCCCGGTCTGTTGGTGCTGGACGGCTGGCGGGAGATGAGCGCACGGGACTGGACGGACTGCGTCCAGCTCCTGTTCCGCCTCTGTCCGGAGGCCAAGGTGCTGGCGCTGGCCGAGCCGGACGCCCCGGGCGAGAGCTGCCGCGCTGCCGAAGAGCTGCTGGGCGATGCTGTGGTGGAGCCGCTGACGCTGGGCGGGGCATTGGCCGATGGGCTGCTGCCCATGCCGACCTCCTACACGGCGCTGCTCTGGCCGCAGGAGGCCGCAATGGCCCGCCTCCGCGCTGAGGTGAAGAACCTCCGCGTGCCCGGCACGCCCGACCCCAACGCCGAAAAATATCAGGCACTGAGCCTTGCTGTGGAGCAGCTGCCCTCCGTGGAAGTGCTGCTGGCGCGGTGGCTCCCCGATGCCGCCGGGCGGTATCTCGTCCTCTGCGAGGATGCCCAGACGGCGGCGCAGATGGCCCAGCAGGCCGAAGCGCTGTTTGGTGCGGGGGTGCATATCTGCTGCGCCGATGCGCTTTCCAGCGATGCAGAGCCCTTCCTGACCGACGAGGCCGACGCGCTGCGGCTGCTGGTCTGCGTCAACAGTCCTGCTGTCGAGACGCCGCTGACCGGCATTTCAGGCGTTGTCCTCGTCCGCCGCACCGCTGAGGCACCCGCCTATCGGCAGATGCTGGCCCGCGCCCTCGCGGCCTGCGGCAGTGTGCCGGTGGCAGAGCTGAGCGCTACCTTCGAAGGACTGACCTGCGTGCCGCAGCTCCGGAAGGAGTGCGGCGAGAAGCCATTCCCGCTGTCTGAGCCGCTGTCCGCCTGCCGCCGGGCCTACCGGCAGCTTCGCCGGGCACTGGACGCCGAATGGGAGCGCTATTTTGCCGCTGCGAAACAGATGGCCGCAAAGAAGCTGCCGCTGGATGTGCCCCGCGCCTACACCTTTGAGGGAGTGGCCGTGGGCCGCTGGCTGGAAAACCAGCGCCTCGTGCGGGCCGGAAAGAAGAATGGCCGCCTCACTGCCGAGCAGGTCGCCCGGCTGGACAAGATCGGCATGAACTGGAAAAAGCGCCTTGAGCTGGCGTGGGAGAACGGCTGGGCCGCGGCCCGGCGGTACCGCGACAGCCACGCCGACCTTCTGGTGCCGGTCCACTATAAAGATAAGAACGGCTTTGCGCTGGGCGAGTGGATCGTCTACAACCGCCAGCGCTATCAGGGCGGCAGCCTTTCGGATGACCGCATCGAGCGGCTGGAATCGCTGGGCATGGTGTGGGACACCGGCAGCATCCTCTGGGAAAAGAACTATGCCGCTGCCGTCCAGTACCATCTCGAGCACGATGACCTCGAGATCCCCGTCAAGTACGTCACGCCGGACGGCATGGCGCTGGGCGTCTGGCTGGGCAGCCAGCGGGCCGCCTATAAGGAAGGAACCCTGACCGCCGCCCAGATCGAAAAGCTGGAAGCCCTCGGCGTGGACTGGGCGAACCGGAACGACCGCAAGTGGCAGACTGCCTACGAGGCCGCCGTGAAATATTACAACGCCCATGGCAACATCGACGTGCCCACCGAGTACATTGATGAGGACGGCATCCTGCTGGGCAAGTGGGTGTCCCGCCAGCGGTATGCATGGCAGAACCCCGAGCGCAGCAGTGCCCGGGTCACGCCGGAGCGGAAAGCCCTGCTGGATGAGCTGGGCATGATCTGGGAAAAGACCGACTCGTGGCAGCACCGCTACGAGCTGGCGGCGGCATACAAAAAAGAGCACGGCAGTCTGGCCGTCCCGGCACAGTACCGGACGGAGGACGGCATCTGGCTGGGCAGCTGGCTCTCCCGCCAGAAGCTGATGCTGCGGGAGGGCAAAAAGCTCTCCGCGGAGCGCTGCGCCGCCCTCAGGGAGCTGTTTCAGGGCGAGAATACCCGCCGCCTTACGGCCACTGTGCCGCCTGCGTGTAGCGTGCGGGAGCAGAACTGGCTGGACAACTATCAGAGCGCCAAGCGCTATGCCGAAAAGAAGGGCACCCTTCTCGTGCCCGCCGGATATGTGGACGAGAGCGGCTTCCGGCTGGGCGTCTGGATCTCGAACCTCCGCGCTGCCCGCAAGGCCCGGCCTGAGTCCTTTCAGGTCACGCCGGAGCACATCGCCATGCTGGACGCCATCGGGATGCAGTGGGACGCCCGGGAGGCCAAATGGGACGGGGCGTTCCGCCGCGCCGAGGAGTACCGTGCCGCCCACGGCGACCTTCTGGTGCCGGTGAACTACAAGACCGGCGACGGCTTCTGCCTCGGCGACTGGATCCGCCGGATGCGGGAGAGCTATGCCGCCGCCGATGACCGGCTGACAGCCGCCCACATCCAGAAGCTTGAGGCGCTGGGGATGGTCTGGACGATGCCGCAGGAGAGCTGAGATATTGCTTTTTGAGGTGAGGTGTGCTATACTTCCTCTCGTCTGAATAGAAAACAGCAGGTGCCTGCCGCCAAGGGCTTGTCCTTTGGCCGGGAGGGTAAAAGGGAAGCGGGTGAGAGTCCCGCGCGATCTCGTCACTGTGATAAGGGAGTCCGCTGCCTTGGTGCACGTCGTCGGTCACTGGGAGCTTTGCTTCTGGGAAGGCGGCAGCGGATGATGAGCTTTCAGTCAGGAAACCTGCCCGCTGTTGGTACAGGAGCGCCAAGCTCCGGATCACGAGGAATTGGTCGTACCAAAAAGCCCGAATCGTTCAAAGGGTCTTTTTGCTGTGCCTTCCGCGCGGCAGAAAGGCCCTTTTTCGTTTGAGCTGGCCCCCGTTTCGTACCCTTTCTATCGGAAATACCGATCCCACCCAAAAAGAAAGGACTCAAAACAATGCGTAAAGCAACCAACAAGAACTGGCAGCGCGTCACCGCCGCTGCCGCCGCACTGGCCCTGTGTGCCGGTGTGCTCACCGGCTGCGGTGCATCTTCTTCTACTGCTGCCAGCAGCGCCGCAGCAAGCTCTGCTGCCGCCAGCGAGGTGAGCAGCGAGGAGGCCGATGAAATGGCAGCAAAGAACGTGGCAGACCTCATCGACGCCATCTATGTGCAGGAGCGCAACGAGAACACCGACGCCCAGTGCGAGGCCGCCAAGGCCGCATGGGACGCCCTGACCGACGCCCAGAAGGAGCTGGTCGAGGGTGAAGAGGCTGACCCCGATTACTTTGGCCGCGACACCGGCGATGCCTCCAAAGACGACCCCCGCAATGAGGACAACATCGGCGACAACGAGATCCTCGTCGTCAGCTTCGGCACCTCCTTCAACGACAGCCGCGCAGCGGACATCAAGGGCATCGAGGATGCCATTCAGGCCGCTTACCCCGACTGGTCTGTCCGCCGTGCCTTCACTGCACAGATCATCATCAACCATGTGCAGGCCCGTGACGGCGAGAAGATCGACAACATGGAGCAGGCTATGGAGCGCGCTGTCGCCAACGGCGTGAAGAATCTGGTCGTCCAGCCCACCCACCTGATGCACGGCGCGGAGTACGACGAGATGATGGAGCTGGTGGACAGCTACCGCGACAAGTTCGAGTCTGTCGCTGTCGCCGAGCCTCTGCTGGGCGAGGTGGGCAGCGATGCCACCGTCATCAACGCCGACAAGGAGGCTGTCGCCAAGGCGATCACCGCTGAGGCCGTCAAGACCGCTGGTTTCGACAGCGTGGATGCCGCTGCTGCGGATGGCACCGCCTTCGTTTTCATGGGCCACGGCACCTCTCACACCGCAAAGGTGAGCTACAGCCAGATGCAGGCTCAGATGAACGCTCTGGGCTACAAGAACGTCTTCATCGGCACCGTCGAGGGTGAGCCGGAGGAGACTGCCTGCGAGAACGTCATTGAGGCCGTCAAGGCCGCCGGCTACACCAAGGTCGTCCTGCGTCCCCTGATGGTCGTTGCAGGCGACCATGCCAACAACGATATGGCGGGCGATGACGATGATTCCTGGAAGAGCCAGTTCGAGGCCTCCGGTGCATTCGACTCCGTCGAGTGCCAGATCGCAGGTCTGGGCGAGATCGCTGACATCCAGCAGCTCTACATCGCACACACCAAGGCCGCTGTCGATTCCCTGAACGGCTGATTCTGACCCTATGATTGCCCGGAAAGGAGTGCCTTTTCGGGCAATTTCTTTTTCGGCCTGCTTTGAAATCAGGCCATTGCGTGTTATAATCTTTTTGGTACGATATAAGTCGAGGTAACTGCTATGAAACTGAAAAATAAATGCTCTCTTTTGCTGGCCGGTGTGATGCTGGCCGGTGCACTCGTCGGCTGCGGCGCATCCAGCGCCCCGGCCAGCTCTGCCGCTTCCTCCGAGCCGGCGGCCTCCTCTGCCGTGAGCGAGGCTGCTTTTGCCTCCGCTGAGGCGGCGCTGCCCGACGGCACCTACGCTGCTGATTTTGACACCGACAGCTCCATGTTCCACGCCAATGAGGCATTCGACGGAAAAGGCACGCTGACCGTGAAGGACGGTCAGATGACGCTCCACGTCAGTCTCGCCTCCAAGAACATCGTCAACCTCTACGTCGGCACGGCAGAGGACGCAGCCTCCCACGAGGCCGACTGGCTCCAGCCCACCACCGATGTGGTGAACTACAGCGACGGCACCTCGGATGAGGTGTACGGCTTCGACATCCCGGTGGAGGCACTGGACACGGACTTCTCCGTTGCCATCCTCGGCAAGAAGGGCAAGTGGTACGACCACACCGTCAGCGTCCGCAATGCACAGCCCACGATGGAGGAGGCCCTTGCCGACGGCGCCTACACCTGCGACGTGACCCTTGAGGGCGGCTCCGGCCGCGCCACCGTGGAAAGCCCTGCGGCCCTGACCGTGGCCGACGGCAGGATGACCGCCACCATCGTCTGGTCCAGCCCCAACTACGACTATATGCTGGTGGACGGCGAAAAGTATCTGCCCACCAACACCGAGGGCAACTCTACCTTCGAGATCCCCGTCGCCGCCCTAGACACCCCGCTGGATGTGGTGGGCGATACCATCGCCATGAGCACCCCGCACGAGATCGAGTATACGCTGACCTTTACGCTGAAGTAAACCGCTTCGCAGACTGAGAGGTTAAAGCCTATGAAGCGCCGTAATTTTCTGAAAGCCCTGCCCGCCGCCGCACTTGCCCTCGCTGGCTGCGGGCAGGCAGAGACCGCCCCGGCCAATACGGCCTCTCTCGTGTTCGACCACAGCTATCCGCTGGACTATGCGGCTCAGTTCTCCGCCGACTGCTATGAGGGGGGATATGTGCTGGTGAACATCCCGGACAGCGGCAGATTCCTCGTGATCCCCGAGGACGCGGCAGAGGTGGATGACCTGCCCGCCGATGTTGTCCCGCTCCGCCAGCCGCTGGACAACATCTACCTCGTCTCCACCTCGGTGATGGACCTCTTCGTCCATCTGGATGCGCTGGACTGCATCGCCCTCTCTGGCACCAAGGCCGAGGGCTGGTATGTGGAGGAGGCCAAGCAGGCCATGCAGGAGGGCCGCATCGCCTACGCCGGCAAGTACAGCGCCCCGGACTATGAGCGGATCCTTGCTTCCGGGTGCAGCCTCGCCATCGAGAACACCATGATCCTCCATGACCCTGCGGTCAAGGAACAGCTGGAAAAGTTCGGCGTGCCGGTGCTCATCGAGCGCTCGAGCTATGAGAGCGGCCCGCTGGCCCGGATGGAGTGGCTCAAGCTCTACGGCATCCTGCTGGGCAGGACCGAGCAGGCGGAGGAAATTTTCCGCCAGAAGGTGGAGCAGGTGGCCCCCATCCTCGGGCAGGAGAGCACCGGAAAAACGGTGGCTTTCTTCTCCATCACGTCGAACAACCTCATCACCGTCCGCCGCACCAGCGACTATGTGGCCCAGATGGTGGGGATGGCGGGCGGCGTCTACATTTTTGACGACCTCGAGGGGGACAGCCCGGGCCAGTCCACCATCAAGCTGCCCCTCGAGACCTTCTACGCCCGGGCCAAAGACGTCGATGTCCTCATCTACAACAGCACCATCGAGGGCGTCGTGGAGACCCGTGACCAGCTCATCGAAAAGTGCCCCATGCTGGCGGAGTTCAAGGCTGTCCAGTCCGGTGACTGCTGGTGCACGGCCCAGAGCCTGTTCCAGCAGAGCATGGAGCTGGCCGACCTCATCTCCGATATGAACCTCGTTTTTACCGAGGGCAGGCCCGACCCGGCCTCTCTCCGCTTTTTGCAGCAGATCGTATAAAAGGAGCATTGCCATGACCACCACACGCCGCCTCAGCCTCGCCTACCTCGCCCTCACGGCGGGGCTTGCGGTGCTGTTCGCGCTCAACCTGTTCTGGGGCAGCGTGGAGCTGACGCCCGGGGCAGTGGCTGCAGCCCTGCTGGGCCGGGGCGGGGATGCGCTGGCTGTGGGCATCGTGCTGCAGCTGCGCCTGCCCCGGGCCGTCATGGTGGTGCTGCTGGGCGCGGCCCTCTCCGCAGCGGGTTACCTTTTGCAGACCTTCTTTGCCAACCCCATCGCAGGCCCCTTCGTCATGGGCGTGTCCAGCGGCGCGAAGCTGGCCGTGGCCCTCACGATGGTGGTCTTCCTGCAAAGGGGGCTGCTTACCGGTTCGGCCACCCTCATCATCGCGGCCTTTGCGGGCGCGATGGCGGCGATGGCCTTCGTGCTGGTGGTGGCCCGGCGGGTGCCCCGGATGAGCATCCTTGTCATCTGCGGCATCATGATCGGCTACATCTGCTCGGCCATCACCGACATCGTCGTGACCTTCGCGCAGGACTCCAACATCGTCAACCTCCACAACTGGTCGATGGGCAGCTTTTCCGGCATGACGTGGGCCAACGTGGGCGCTGCGGCCTGCGTGGTGCTGCCCGCGCTGGCAGCGGCCTTCCTCCTCTCCAAGCCCATGGCGGCCTACCAGATGGGGGAAAGCTATGCCCGAAGCGTCGGCGTGCCGGTGCGGGCCTTCTCGACGGCCCTCGTGCTCCTTTCCAGCCTCCTCTCCGCCTGCGTGACGGCCTTTGCCGGGCCGATCTCGTTCGTGGGCATCGCGGTGCCTCATCTGGTCAAGAGTCTGCTGGGCAGCGCCAAACCCCTCTATGTCCTGCCGGGCTGCTGCCTTGGCGGGGCGGCGTTCTGCCTGCTCTGCGACCTTATCGCCCGCAGCCTGTTCGCGCCCACCGAGCTGTCCATCAGCTCGGTGACAGCAGTTTTTGGTGCACCGGTGGTCATCTGGCTGCTGGTGCGCCGCCAGACAGAGGGAGGCCGGGAATGAGCGAAGAAAAAGCCTTCTGCCGTACCGATGACCTTGCCATCGGCTACGGCAAAACGCCCCTGATGGAGCACATCCGCCTCGGAGCCGAAAAGGGGAGCATCCTCACCCTCATCGGACCCAACGGTGCGGGCAAATCTACCCTCCTCAAGACGCTGGCGGCCCAGCTGGCCCCGCAGGGGGGCGCTGTCCTGCTGGACGGAAAGAGCCTTGCGGACTACTCCGGCCCTGAGCGCGCCCGGAAGATGGCCCTGATGGTGCCCCACACCCGCCGCACTGAGCTGACCACCTGTTTCGAGATGGCCTCCGCCGGGCGCTACCCCTACACGGGGCGGCTGGGCGTCCTCTCGGCGGAGGACAGGCGGCAGGTCCACGCCGCGCTGGCTCTCGTGGGGGCCGAAGCGCTGGCGGGACGGGACTTCAACTGCATCAGTGACGGCCAGCGCCAGCGCGTGCTGCTGGCCCGGGCCATCTGCCAGCAGCCGGAGCTGATCCTGCTGGACGAGCCGACGTCCTTCCTTGACATCAAGGGCAAGGCCGAGCTTCTGGCTATCCTGAAGAGCCTCGCCCGGGACAAGAAGATGGCCGTCATCCTCAGCCTCCACGAATTAGAGCTGGCCCAGAAGATCTCGGATAAGGTCGTCTGCGTCTCGGCGGCGGGCGTCTCGGACGTTATGACGCCCGGACAGGCGTTTGCCCGGGAAAACATCTGTAAAATTTATGATTTGAGCGACGAGCAGTACGCTTTTCTGTACGGTGAAGCGAAAAAGCCCGCCGAGACGGGGCAGCCCCGCTTTGAGCACTATGTCCGCAGCGGTCAGAAGCTCCTGCGCTGCGGCTACACCACCGGCACCTGCGCAGCGCTGGGGGCGGCGGGCGCAGCCCGTCTCCTCCTTACCGGCCGCGCCCCGGAGACGGTGGCCCTCCGCACCCCGAAGGGCATCGTGGTGGAGGTGGAGCCGATCTTCTGCCGCCGGTCGGGCGAGGGGGCAGAGTGCGCCATCCGCAAAGACGGCGGCGACGATGTGGACGTGACCACCGGCCTGCCGGTCATTGCCGGTGTGACCCTCCGGCCGGAGCTGACCGGAGAGGTGCGCATCCACGGCGGCGAGGGGGTGGGCCGGGTGACGAAGCCCGGCCTCGACCAGCCGGTGGGCGAAGCCGCCATCAACCACGTCCCCCGGGCCATGATAAAGGAGGCGCTGGAAAAGGAGGCGGAGTCTGCCGGATATGCGGGCGGCTTCGATGTCACCATCTCCATCGAGGGCGGGGCCGAGACAGCCAAGCGCACCTTCAACCCCCACATGGGCGTGGAAGGCGGCCTCAGCGTCCTCGGCACCAGCGGCATCGTCGAGCCGATGAGCCAGCAGGCCATCCTCGACACCATCCAGCTGGAGATGGGGCAGGCCGCGCTTCGGGCAGGGACGCCCCGGCGGCTCATCCTCGCCCCGGGCAACTACGGGCTGGACTACCTCCATGAGAACCTGCCGACCCTGAAGTGCATCCCGGTGGTCAAGACCTCGAACTTCATCGGCGATGCGCTGGATATGGCGGCGGCGTCGGGATTTGAGCAGGTGGTGCTGGTGGGCCACATCGGCAAGCTGGTCAAGCTGGCGGGGGGCGTCATGAACACCCATTCCCGCACGGCGGACTGCCGCACCGAGCTGCTCTGCGCCCACGCCGCTCTCTGCGGCGCGTCCCGGGGCGTCTGCGCATCCCTGATGAGCGCTGCCACCACCGACGCCTGCATGGAGATCCTAGACAAGGCGGGGATGAGAGAGCCGGTCCTGTCGAGCCTGCTGGACGCCATCCAGCTCCACCTCGACCGCCGCGCCGCCGGGGCGTTCCGGGTGGGTGCGGTGCTCTTCTCCAACCAATACGGCCCGCTGGGCCAGACCAAGACTGCAAAGGAGCTGCTGGACGAATGGAAAAACGGATCGGCGTCTTGTACGGCGTCAGTGTAGGCCCGGGCGACCCGGAGCTGATGACCCTGAAGGCGGTCCGCTGCCTCGAAAAATGCCCGGTCATCGCCGCACCCCAGACCGCCGGAGGCCGGATGCTGGCGCTGGACATCGCACGGGGCGCGGTCAGGCTGGACGGCAAGACCATCCTGCCCCTGCGCTTCGCCATGAGCCGCGACCCGGAGGTGCTGCGCGCCTCCCATGAGGAGGCCGCCCGGGCAGTGAAAGAGTATCTGGATGCCGGGCAGGACGTCGCCATGCTCAACCTCGGCGATGTCTCGGTCTATGCCACCTTCGGCTATTTGCAGGAAATCTTAGAGGCAGAGGGCTATAAGACCGTGAGGATCCCCGGGGTGCCAAGCTTCTGCGCCGCCGCGGCCCGGCTGGGCCAGCCCCTGACGGGCGGGATGGAAGCGCCTCTGACCATCGCCCCGGGACGACACGCGGCCGAGGTGCTGGCCGCACCGGGGACGAAGGTGCTGATGAAATCGGGCCGTCAGCTGCCGGAGACGCTGGCCGCACTGGCCGAAGCCGGGCTTCTGGGCCGCAGTGCGATGGTCTGCAACTGCGGCCTGCCGGACGAGGAGGTCTGGCCCGACCTGTCTGCCTGCGATGCCAGCCGTCCGGCGGGCTATTTTGCAACGATTTTAGTAAAGGAAGGGTAACGGATATGGTTCATTTTGTGGGAGCGGGGCCGGGTGCCCCCGACCTCATCACCCGTCGGGGCGCGGCCCTGCTGGCCGATGCCGACTGCATCATCTATGCGGGCAGCCTCGTCAACCCGGCCCTGCTGGGTCTGGCAAAGCCCGGCTGCGCCATCTACAACAGCGCCGAGATGACGCTGGAACAGGTGCTGGACACCATCCGTGCTACGGAGCAGGCAGGCGGCACCACCGTCCGCCTCCACACCGGTGACCCCTGCCTTTATGGGGCCATCCGGGAGCAGATGGATGCGCTGGACGCCGACGGCATCCCCTACGATGACACCCCGGGCGTGTCCAGCTTCTGCGGCGCGGCGGCGGCGCTCTGTGCCGAGTACACTCTGCCCAATGTGAGCCAGACCGTCATCATCACCCGGATGGAGGGCCGCACCCCCGTCCCCGAGGCCGAGCAGCTGGCAAAGCTGGCCGCGCATGGGGCCACCATGGTCATCTTCCTCTCCATCGGGCTGGTGGACAAGGTCCAGCAGGCCCTCCTTTCCAGCGGAGGCTACCGCTCCGACACCCCCGCCGCAGTGGTGTATAAGGCCACATGGCCGGAGCAGAAGGTGGTGCGGTGCACCGTCTCCACGCTGGCCGAGGAGACCCGCAAAAACGGCATCACCAAGACGGCCCTCATCGTCGTGGGCGATTTTCTGGGGCGGGATTACGACCGCAGCAAGCTCTACGACCCTGCCTTTACCACCGAGTTCCGGCAGGGGATGGAGGCCGGAAAATGAGCTGTGCATATCTGGCCTTTACGGCAAGGGGCGAGGCACTGGCCCGTCGGCTGGCGGAGGCCCTGCCCGGCAGCGTGAGCCGCTGCGGCGGGAAAGTGACCCTGAAGGGCTGGACGGCGGAGCACTTTGCACAGAACGAGGCGCTTATTTTTGTAGGAGCTGTGGGCATCGCCGTCCGGGCCGTCGCGCCTTATTGCAAAAGCAAGGCCAGCGACCCGGCGGTGGTGGCTGTGGACGAGGGCGGGCAGTTCGCCGTGCCCCTGTTGTCGGGCCATCTGGGGGGCGCGAATGCGCTGGCCCGGGCGCTGGCGGAGGTCTGCGGCGCGGTGCCGGTCATCACGACGGCCACCGATGTCAACGGCCTTTTTGCCGTGGACCTCTGGGCCAAGGCGCAGGGCTGCGCCCTCCTTGAGCCGGAGCGCATCAAGCGCGTCAGCGGCGCCCTGCTGGCCGGGCAGACCGTCCGGTACTGGTCGGCGTGGCCGGTGGCGGGGGAGGCCCCCGCCGGGGTGGAGCGGGCCGGGACGCCCGAGGCCGCCGATTTCGCCCTCACCCTCACGCCGGAGGGCGGGGCGCTCCACCTCGTGCCCCCCATCGGGGTGCTGGGCGTGGGGTGCCGCCGGGGCACGACGGCAGAGCGGCTGGAAGAGGCGTTCTCGGCCTTCTGTGCCTCGTCGGGCCTCAGCCCGGCGGCAGTCTCGGCGGCTGCCAGCATCGACCTGAAAAAAGAGGAGCCGGGGCTTGCACAGTTCTGCGAAGCCCACGGCTGGCCCATCACATTCTATTCGGCAGACCAGCTGCGGGCCGTGCCGGGGCAGTTCACCCCTTCGGCCTTCGTGGCCGGTGTCACCGGCGTGGACAACGTCTGCGAGCGGGCAGCGGCAAAAGCCTCGGGCGGGGCGCTCCTGCTGCCCAAGACAGCGGGCGGCGGCGTGACGCTGGCGCTGGCCGTCCGCCCCTTTGCACCCGATTGGAGGACAGAGCAATGAGTGAGAACCGAAAGACCGTGTTCGTCGTGGGGCTTGGCCCCGGCGGCGGACAGTTTCTGACCGTGCAGGCGCAGAGCGCCTTGCAGCAGGCCGAGGTGTTGTGCGGCTATACGGTCTACATCGACCTTGTGCGCCCCCTCTACCCGGAAAAGGAGTGCTACGCCACCGGCATGACCCGGGAGCTTGACCGCTGCCGCTGGGCGCTGGATACCGCCCGGGCAGGCCGGGACGTGGCGCTGGTCTGCTCCGGCGATGCCGGGGTCTACGGCATGGCAAGCCCTCTTCTGGAGCTGGCCGAGGCGTATCCGGATGTTGATGTGGAGGTCGTGCCCGGTCTGACCGCCGCCCTCAGCGGCGGGGCGGTGCTGGGGGCACCGCTGGCCCACGATTTCTGCGTCCTCTCTCTGTCCGACCGCCTCACGCCGTGGGAGGTCATCGAAAAGCGTCTGGCCTGCGCGGCGCAGGGCGATTTCGCGCTGGCGCTGTACAATCCCTCCTCCAAGGGCCGCCCCGACTACCTGCGCCGGGCCGTGGACATCCTGCTGGCCCACGGCAAGGCCCCTGACACCCTCTGCGGCTGGGTGCGGAACATCGGCCGGGAGGGACAGGAAAAGCAGCTCCTGCCTCTCAGCCAGCTCCGGGACACCGAGGTGGATATGTTCACCACCGTCTTTGTGGGCAACGCGGCTACCCGCGCACTGAGCGGGCGGATGGTCACGCCGCGGGGGTATCGCCGATGAGAGTGGTCCTGTTCAGCGGTACCACCGAGGGGCGGGAGCTTTCCCGTCGGCTGGCAGAGCTTGGCCTTGAAGTCGTCGTCAGCGTGGCCACCCCGCTGGGGCAGGAAGAGCAGGGGAGCGCCCCCGGCGTCACCGTCCGGTGCGGACGGCTCCTGCCCGATGAGATGGCCGCTCTCCTGAAGGGCGCTGCCCTCTGCATCGACGCCACCCACCCCTACGCAGTGGAGGCGACGAAGAACATCCGGGCGGCGGCAGAGTCTGCGGGGGTCGGGTATCTCCGCCTCCTCCGCCCGGCCAGCCCCCTGCCGGAGGGCTGTCTTGTCTTCGGGAGCGCAGGGCAGGCAGCGGAGGCGCTGGCGCAAAAGGAAGGAAACCTTCTGCTGGCCACCGGGGCCAAAGAGCTGCCTCAGTTTGCGGCCATCCCGCCCCAGCGGCTCTATCCCCGCGTCCTGCCCACGCTGGAAAGCATCGCAGCCTGTGAGGCGGCGGGCATCCCCCACCGCAACATCATCGCCATGCAGGGGCCGTTCAGCTTCGCACTCAATCAGGCGATGATGGAGCAGTTCCATATCCGCTGGCTGGTCACGAAAGACGGCGGCGCAGCGGGCGGATTCGACGAAAAAGCCGCTGCCGCCGCCGCCGCGGGGGCGCAGCTGGTGGTCATCCGCCGCCCGCCCGAGCAGGGCGAGACGGCGGATGAGGTGCTGAAACGCTGCAAGGAGATGATAAGATGAACGTGACACTCATCGGCATGGGTTCCGGCCAGCCCGAGAGCCTGACCCTCCAGAGTCTGGCCGCGCTGCGGCAGGCCGACCTTATCCTTGGTGCGCGGCGTCTGCTGGCGGCTCTGCCCGCCGGCTGCACCGCCAACCGCGCCGCTGCCTACCGTGCCGACGAGGTGGTGGAGCTTCTGCACACCTCCGGCGCAGAGAACGCCGTGCTGGTCTACAGCGGCGACACCGGCTTTTACTCCGGCGCAGCCGCGCTGCTGGATAAGCTTTCGGCTCTCGGCATCCGCACCCGGGTGCTGCCGGGCCTTTCCAGCGTCCAGCTCCTTGCGGCGGCGCTGGGCCGTCCGTGGCAGGACTGGAACCTCGTCTCGGCTCATGGCCGCGCCTGCGACCCGGTGGCCGAGTGTATGCAGGGCAGGCCCGCCTTTTTCCTCACCGGCGGCAGTGAAGACCCTGCCACCCTCTGCGCCCAGCTGGCGGCGGAGGGCTTCGGCGAGGTGGAGGCCGTCGTGGGCCAGTGCCTCGGCACGCCGGAAGAGAAGCTCTTCCGGGGCAGGGTGCAGGAGCTGGCGGCGGGCCGCTTCGACAGCCTGAGCGTCCTCCTCGTGGAGGCCGCAGAGGTGCAGCCCCGCCGCACGCCGGGCCTGCCGGATGAAGCGTTCGAGCGGGGCAGTGTCCCTATGACCAAGCAGGAGGTGCGGGCTGCTGTGCTGGCAAAGCTGGCCGTCCGCCCGGAGGACATCCTGTGGGACGTGGGGGCCGGGACGGGCAGTGTCAGCGTGGAGCTGGCGCTGGCTGCGCCCCGGGGCAGGGTCTACGCGGTGGAGTGCGACCCGGAGGGCTGCGCCCTCATCCGGGCCAACCGCCAGAGATTCCTCGCCCGCAACCTGACCCTCGTGGAGGGGCTTGCCCCCGCCGCGCTGGCCGACCTGCCCGCGCCGGACGCCGTCTTTATCGGCGGCAGCAAGGGCAGCCTCGCCGCCATCGTGGACGCTGCGCTGGAAAAGAACCCCGCCGCCCGCATCTGCGCGTCGGCCATCGCCCTCGAGACCCTCTCGGCAGCGGTGGCTGCGCTGACGGCCCGGGGCCGGACGGTGCAGGTGAGCCAGATCGCCGTCAGCCGGGCCAGAGCCGTGGGCGGGCTGCACCTCATGATGGCCCAAAACCCCATCTACCTTATCACGGGAGAATGACCATGATCCAATTTCTGCTGGCGGCACCCCGCTCGGGCAGCGGCAAGACCACCATGACCTGCGCCCTCCTGATGGCGCTCAAGCGGCGGGGCTACACGCCCTGCGCTTTTAAGAGCGGGCCGGATTACATCGACCCCATGTTCCACCGGGCGGTGCTAGGGGTGGAGAGCCACAACCTCGACCTCTTTTTCTCCCCGCCCGAAACGGTGCGCACCCTCTACGCGAAGGGGGCCTCCGGCCACGGCGCGGCGGTCTGTGAGGGGGCGATGGGCTTCTACGATGGCCTCGGCGGTGTGAGCGACAAGGCCAGCGCGTGGCATCTGGCCGACACGCTGGGCCTGCCGGTGCTGCTGGTGGTGGAGCCGAAGGGCCAGAGCCTGACGCTGGCCGCAGAGCTGCGGGGCCTCGACGGCTTCCGCACCCCCAGCCATCTTGCGGGCATCCTGCTCAACAACTGCACGGCCCGGATGCACGCCCTGCTGGCCCCCATGCTGGAAGCGGAAACGGGCCTGCCGGTGCTGGGCTTCCTGCCCAAGCTCCCGGAGGCCGTCATCGGGAGCCGCCATCTCGGCCTCTATACGGCGGCAGAGGTGGAGGACCTGCAAAAAAAGCTGGCCGCACTGGCCGCAGCGGCGGAGGAGCAGATCGACTGGCCCCGCCTGCTGGCCCTCTGCGAAAAAGAGCCGCCCGCCCTGTCCGGGCAGGCGGAGACACCCCCGGCCCGCGTCCGCATCGCTGTGGCACAGGACGAAGCCTTCTGCTTCACCTATGCCGAGACGCTGGAAGCGCTCCGGGACGCCGGGGCAGAGCCGGTCTTTTTTAGCCCTCTCCGGGACGCAAGCCTGCCGGAGAAAGTCGGCGGGCTGTATCTGCCCGGCGGCTACCCGGAGCTTCATGCCAAAGCACTGAGCGAAAATAACGCGCTTCTGCGCGAGATAAAAAAGAAGGTCGAAGCCGGTCTGCCCACAGTGGCCGAGTGCGGCGGCTTCCTCTATCTGGGGCAGCGACTCACCGACACCGCCGGGCAGAGCTGGCCGATGGCCGGGGTCCTGCCGGGGACGGCGCAGGACGCCGGGCGGCTCGTCCGGTTCGGCTATGCCGAGCTGGGGGCCGAAGAGGACAGTATGCTCTTCCGGTCCGGAGAGCATTTTCCCATCCATGAGTTCCACCACTGGGACTCCACCGCCAACGGCACGGCCCTCACGGCCCGCAAGCCGGTGGGGGGCACGGAATGGCGGTGCGGATTTGCAAACGAGCATTTCTATGCGGGTTTCCCGCATTTATACTGGGCGGGCACGCCCCTGCCGCAGCGTTTTGCCGCTGCGGCGGAAGCATATAGGAGAGACCATGACTGAGACAGAACTTGCCGCCCTCTGTGCGGCCATCACGCCGCCGGACGAAGCCGCCCGGGCGGCGGCACACGCCCACTGGGCCAGCCTCGCAAAACCGCTGGGCGGGCTGGGGGCACTGGAAACTGTGCTCGAAGACGCCGCGGCCCTTACCGGCAGCGCGAAGCTGGAGTTTTCCCACCGCGCGGTGCTGGTGCTCTGCGCCGACAACGGCGTGGTGGCGCAGGGCGTCAGCCAGACCGACAGCAGCGTGACCCGCGCCGTGGCCGAGAACCTCGCCGCCCGCCGCACCAGCGTCTGCCGGATGGCCCAGACAGCCCGGTGCGAGGTGGTGCCGGTGGATATGGGCATCGCGGGCGAGCCTGTGGCGGGCGTCCTCGACTGCCGCATCGCCCCGGGCACGGCGGACTTTACCCTTGGCCCGGCCATGAGCCGGGCGCAGGCTGTGGAAGCGGTCGGACGGGGCATCCGGCTGGTGCAGGAGCAGAAGAAAGCGGGCGTCGGCCTGCTGGCCACCGGGGAGATGGGCATTGGCAACACGACAACGTCCAGCGCCGTGGCCGCTGTCCTGCTGGGGCAGCCGGCGGAGCGGATGACAGGACGGGGGGCAGGCCTCTCAGATGCAGGCCTTGCCCGGAAGGTCGATGCCATCCATCGCGGCATCGTCCGGAATCAGCCTGACCCCGCCGACCCGCTGGACGTGATGGCGAAGCTGGGCGGCTTCGACATCGCGGGGCTTTGCGGCATCTTTCTCGGCGGGGCCTTGGAGGGAGTACCTGTGCTGGCCGACGGCTTCATCAGCGGAGTGGCGGCACTCTGCGCCGTCCGGCTTTGCCCGGCGGCGGAAAAGGCGGTCTTTGCGAGCCATTGCTCTACCGAGCCGGCCGCGAAGCTGGTGCTGGATGCACTGAACAAAAAAGCCCTCATCACGGCAGGCCTCCATCTGGGCGAGGGCACCGGCGCGGTGGCTGCCATCCCGCTGTGGGATATGGCGCTGGCCGTCTACGACGGCTGTTATTCCTTCGCAGAGGGCGGCATCGATGCCTACACGCCGCAGGGGGGCGCGGGATGCTGACGCTGGTCATCGGCGGCGCAGCCAGCGGAAAGAGCGCCTACGCCGAGAGCCTTGTCTTAAAGACCGGCCTGCCCCGGTACTACCTCGCCACCATGCAGGTCTGGGACGCCGAGTGCGCCGCCCGGGTGGAAAAGCACCGGAAGATGCGGGCCGAAAAGCAGTTCGAGACGCTGGAGTGCCCGCTCCACCTCGACCATCTGGCTCTGCCCGGCCGGGGGACCGTCCTCTTGGAAGACCTCGGCAACCTTGTGGCCAATGAGCTTTACGACCCCGGCGGGGCGGGAGAGCACACCGCAAAGGCCGTCCTGACCGGATTGGAGTGCCTCGCCGCCGGGTGCAGCAACCTCATCGTCGTGTCGAACGAGGTGTTCAGCGGCGGGGCAGACTATGCAGGCGATACCGCGCAGTATCTGCGGGCGCTGGCGCAGGTAAACAACGCCTTCGCCGCCCGGGCGGACAATGTCTGCCGGGTGGTCTGCGGCCTGCCGGTGTATTACAAGGGGGGAGAGAAGCTGTGACCATTTTGCAGACCATCGCGGTAGCCTTTGCGATGTTTTCGGCCCTGCCGGTGCCGCAGTTCGGGTGGAACGAGAAGAATATGCGGTACGCCATGTGTGCCTTCCCCCTCATCGGGCTGGTGTGCGGCGGGCTGTGGTGCCTCTGCGGCGTCCTGCCCCTGCCGGATATGGCCCGGGCGGCGGCGTTCTGCCTCATGCCGGTGGCTGTCACCGGCGGCATCCATCTGGACGGCTATGCCGACACCTCGGATGCCCTCTCGAGCTACGGCGACCGCGAAAAAAAGCTCGAGATCCTGAAGGATTCTCACTGCGGCGCCTTTGCCGTCATCCGGCTGTGCAGTTATTTTGTCGCCTACTTTGGCCTCTGCGGCAGTGTGCAGTTCACTCCTCGTGTGGGGCTGTGCTGGACGCTGGCGCTGGTGCTGGAACGGGCGCTGTCCGGCTTTGCCGTGGCGGCGTTCCCGCTGGCGAAGGATACCGGCCTTGCCCACACCTTCGCCACGGCGGCGGACAGGCAGACCGTCCGCCGTTTCCTCTGCGGGGCGTCGGCCCTGCTGGTGCTGGCGCTGACGGTGCTGGGGGGTGGTGCTCTGGCGGCAGCGGCGCTTCTGGCGATGAGCCGCTATTATTTTGTGGCGAAAAAGCAGTTCGGCGGCATCACCGGCGATCTGGCCGGGTGGTTTTTGCAGCGGGCTGAGCTGTGGATGCTGGCGGCGCTGGCTGTCAGCCAGTGGGGAGGAGTGCTGTAAATGATGTTCATCACAGGGCCGCTCTACAGCGGCAAGCGCACCTTTGCGCGGAAGTTCCGGGGCAGCGTCATCGCCGATGTGCAGGACGCCGCTGCGGAAGTCCAGACCCCGGAGCAGCTCGAAGCGCTGGCCCGGGAGCTGGCGGAATACGATATTGTCATCGCCACCGAGGTCGGCGGCGGTGTTGTCCCGATGGATGCCGGAGAGCGTGCCGGGCGGGAGGCCGCCGGGCGGCTGGCCTGCCTGCTGGCCGCCCGCGCCGACTGCGTGGTGCAGATGTTCTGCGGCATCCCGACGGTATTGAAAGGAGAATTGCCCTCATGTTGATCTATTTACTGCGTCATGGCCTGACCGAATACAACGCCCAGAAGCGCTATCAGGGCCAGCGCGACATCCCGCTCTCGGCGGAGGGCCTGCGCCAGCTGCGCCGGGCCGACATCGACCCGAAGGTGGTCTATATCACCCCGCTGCAGCGGACGGCCCAGACGGCCCGGGTGCTCTTCCCGGACGCAAAACTCGTGGTCGTCAAAGACCTGCAGGAGATGTGCTTTGGCAGCTTCGAGGGGAAGAACTACGTCGAGATGGAGCACGACGCCGACTATCAGGCGTGGGTGAAGGCCAACTGCGAGAGCAAGTGTCCCGACGGCGAGCGGAAGGACGATTTCTCCGCCCGCATTTGCAATGCATTCTCCGGTCTGGTGGACAAGGCACTGGCCGACGGCGAAGAGCTGCTGGTCATCCTCGCCCACGGCGGCACCCAGATGGCGGCGATGGAGCGGTATGTCCTGCCCCGGCGCGGCTATTATGAGTGGTGCGGCCCCAACGCGGGCGGCTATGTGTTGGACGCCGCCGACTGGGCGGAAAAGCGCCAGCTCCGCCTCGTCAGGACCGTGCAGTACACGAAGGACGCGGAGGCGGACGCATGATGACCGTCTGGGCTGTGCTGGGGGGCTTCGTGCTGGACGCCATCTTCGGCGACCCGGCGTGGCTGCCCCACCCGGTGGTGTACATGGGCAAGGCCATCTCCAGGCTGGAAAAATTTCTCCGCGCCCGCCTGCCGAAGACGCCGCAGGGCGAGCTGCTGGGCGGCGCGGTGCTGGCGTTCTGCCTGCCGGTGGGGACGCTGCTGCTCACAGGCCTTGTCTGCTGGGGTGCGGCACGGCTCCACCCTCTGCTGGGGCTTGCCGTGCAGATGCTCTGGTGCGGGCAGGCGCTGGCCGCAAAGGGACTGGTGCAGGAGAGCACGAATGTCTATGCTGAGCTGAAAAAAGGCAGCCTGCCCGCTGCCCGGAAGGCCGTGAGCCGCATCGTGGGCCGTGACACGGAAGCGCTGACTGCTGAGGGCGTGACCCGAGCGGCGGTGGAGACCGTGGCCGAAAACGCCAGCGACGGCGTCATCGCGCCGCTGCTCTATATGCTGCTGGGCGGTGCGCCGCTGGCCCTGACCTACAAGGCCATCAACACGATGGACAGCATGGTGGGCTACAAGAACGAGAAATATCTCTATTTTGGCCGTGCGGCGGCAAAGCTGGACGATGTGGCAAACTATATCCCGAGCCGTCTGGCGGCGCTGCTCTGGATCATGGCGGCGGCGTTCACCCGCAATGACGCCAAGGGCGCGTGGCGTATCTGGCGGCGGGACCGCCGCAATCACGCCAGCCCCAACAGCGCCCAGACTGAGAGCGCCTGCGCCGGTGCGCTGGGCGTCCAGCTGGCCGGGCCGGCCTATTATTTCGGAGAATATTATCCGAAGCCCACCATCGGCGACCCGCTGCGGCCCATCGAGCCGGAGGATATTCTGCGGGCAGATCGGATGATGTATGCAGCCAGCGGGCTTGCGCTGGCGTTTGGATGTGCGATACGGGGGTTCTTGGGATGAAACAACTGGTCCACGGCGGTGACTGGATGGGCTACCGCGAACGCTTTGGCCGCGATGCGCTGGATTTTTCAGCGAACGTCAGCCCCCTCGGCCTGCCCGAGGGGGTGGCGCAGGCCATCCGGGAGGCTCTGGCGGAGGCCGACCGCTACCCCGACCCCCTCTGCCGCACCCTGCGCGCGGCGCTGAGCCGGGCTGAGGGCGTGCCGCCGGAGCAGATCCTCTGCGGCAACGGCGCGGCGGACCTCATCTTCCGGCTGGTCTGGGCCGCAAAGCCCCGCCGTGCGCTTGTGACCGCTCCCACCTTTGCCGAGTATGCCGCCGCGCTGGATACGGCGGGCTGTGAGGTAAAACGCTTTTACCTCGGGGAAGCAGAGGACTTCGCGGTGACGGACGCCCTGGTGGACGCCGTGGACGAGAGCACCGACATGGTGTTCCTCTGCCAGCCCAACAACCCCACCGGACAGCTTGCTTCGCCCGGGCTGGTCGAAAAGCTGCTGCGCCGGTGTGAGGCGTGTGGCGCGATCCTTGCGGTGGACGAATGCTTCCTCGATTTCCTGCCCGACGCCGACCGGTGGACGGCGAAGCCTCTGCTGGAAAGCGGCAGCCTCGTCATCTTCAAGGCCTTTACCAAGCTCTACGGCATGGCAGGCGTCCGGCTGGGCTACTGCCTCTGCGGCGACGAGGCGCTTTTAGAGAAGATGCAGGCAGCGGGTCAGCCGTGGGCCGTGTCGAGTCTGGCGCAGGCAGCGGGCATCGCGGCTTTGAAGGAGACGGCCTATGTGGATGAGGTGCGGGCGCTGATCGCGCAGCAGCGTCCGGCCATGACGGCGGGGATGCGGGCGCTGGGCCTGCGGGTCATCGACGGAAGGGCCAACTATCTGCTCTTCCGCGCCCCTGCCGACCTGAACGAACGACTCCGCCCGCTGGGTACACAGGTGCGCAGCTGCGCGAATTATCCGGGCCTCGGGCCGGAGTGGTACCGCACGGCGGTGCGCACGGCTCCCGAGAACGCCCGGCTGCTGGAGATCATGAGGGAGGTGCTGGAATGAGCAGAGCAAAATGCATCATGGTGCAGGGCACGATGAGCGGCGCGGGCAAAAGCCTGCTTTGCGCGGCGCTCTGCCGTATCTTTGCGCAGGACGGCCTGCGCGCCGTGCCCTTCAAGAGCCAGAACATGGCCCTGAACAGCTTCGTCACCAAGGACGGCCTTGAGATGGGCCGGGCGCAGGTGGTGCAGGCACAGGCGGCAGGGGTAGAGCCGGACGTGCGGATGAACCCGATCCTCCTGAAGCCCAGCAGCGACGTGGGCAGTCAGGTCATCGTCAACGGTGAGGTGCGGGGCCAGATGGCGGCGGCGGAGTATTTCCGCACGAAAAAAAAGCTGGTGCCGGACATCATGGCCGCATATGATAGTCTGGCCGAGGAGGCCGACGTCATCGTCATCGAGGGCGCAGGCAGCCCGGCGGAGATAAACCTGAAAAGCGAGGACATCGTGAACATGGGCCTCGCCGAGATGGTGGATGCGCCGGTGCTTCTGGTGGGCGACATCGACCGGGGCGGCGTGTTCGCCCAGCTTTACGGCACGGTGGAGCTGCTGGAAGAAAAGGAGCGGGCGCGCATCAAGGGGCTTGTCATCAACAAATTCCGGGGCGATGTGGAGATCCTCCGCCCCGGCCTTGCGATGCTGGAAGAGAAGACTCATCTGCCGGTGGTGGGGGTCGTGCCGTATCTGAAGGTGGACATCGAGGACGAGGACTCCCTGAGCCAGCGCCTCGAGAGCCGGGGCGGAAAAAAGCCACTGGATGCAGCTATCCTCCGTCTGCCGCACCTGTCCAATTTTACGGACTTTATGCCGCTGGAGCAGCACCCGCTGCTGGGAGTGCGGTATGTGGCGAACGCCCACGAGCTGGGCACGCCCGACCTCATCCTGCTGCCGGGCACCAAGAACACGGTGGACGACCTGCTCTGGCTGCGGCAGTGCGGGCTGGAGGCAGCCCTGCTCCGGCTGGCTGGGAAAGGGACGCCGGTGCTGGGGGTCTGCGGCGGCTACCAGATGCTGGGCCAGACCCTCGACGACTCCGAGGGGAGCGAGAGCGGCCGTCCGCAGACGCTGCGGGGGCTGGGCCTGCTGCCCACCCGGACGGTGTTCAGCCAGCACAAGCGCCGCGCACAGGTCCGGGCCGTCGTCACGGCTGCCCCCTTTGCGGGCGCGGAGCTGGAAGCCTACGAGATCCACACCGGCGTGACCGAGGCCGGGGGCGAGCCGTTCGCCCGCTACCCGGACGGCGGGCGGGAGGGCTGCGTGCAGGGCAATGTGTTCGGCACCTATCTCCACGGCCTGTTTGACACTGGCGCCCTCACCGAGGCGCTGGCGGGCTGGCTCTGCCGCCGCAGGGGCATCGACCCCTCCGACGCGGCCCTCATCCCGATGGAGGAGTACCGCCGCCAGCAGTTCGACAAGCTGGCCGACGGCGTCCGGGCGGCGCTGGACATGGACGCGGTGTATGCCGCGATGGGAATGGAGAAGCACTGAAATGGAGCAAGGACTTTTGCACCTCTACTGGGGCGATGGAAAGGGAAAGACCACCGCTGCTATGGGCCTTGCACTCCGTGCGCTGGGAGCCGGAAAGCGGGTGGTCATCGTCCAGTTCCTGAAAGGCGGGAACAGCGGGGAGATCCCGCTTCTGGCCCGGCTGGGGGCGGAGGTCTACCGGGGCAAGGCCGGGCAGAAATTCGTGTTCCAGATGACGCCGGAAGAAAAGGCCGCGACCCGTGAATTGCAAGATCAGAACCTTGCCGCTGCAATGGCCCGCCCTGCCGACCTGCTGGTGCTGGACGAGGCCGGAAGCGCCGAGGAACTGGAGATGGTGGACGTCGGCCAATTAAAAAAGGCCGTCTTGGAACGGCCTGCCGGATGTGAATGCGTCCTGACGGCCCACACGCCGCCCCAGTGGATGCTGGATGCCGCCGATTACTCCACCGAGATGAAATGCCACCGCCACCCCTACCAGAAGGGGATAAAAGCACGAAAGGGGATAGAATATTGACGCCGCAGCATCATCTTCCCGCCGACATCGAGCGGACGAGCTTCCGCATCATCACCGAAGAGCTGGACATGATGGGCCTGACCCCGCCGCCCGAGCACGAAGCCGTGGTCAAGCGGGTCATCCATACCACCGCCGACTTCGACTATGCGCGGAATCTCCGCTTTACCCTCCACGCCGTGGAGCAGGCCGTCAAGGCCCTCCACGCCGGAGCGGTCATCGTGACCGATACGAACATGGCGCTGGCCGGCATCACAAAGCCCGGGCTGGCAAAGCTGGGCGGCATGGCCTGCTGCTACATGGCCGACCCGGAGGTGGCCGCTGCCGCCAAGGAGGCGGGCACCACCCGGGCCGTTGCGGCCATGAAAAAGGCGGCACAGGAGCACCCCGGGGCGATCCTGGCCGTCGGCAACGCGCCCACAGCCCTGCTGACCATCGCAGAGCAGATCGAAAACGGCCTGCGGCCTGCGCTGGTCATCGGCGTCCCGGTGGGCTTCGTGAATGTGGTGGAGAGCAAAGAGCGGCTCTTCGCCGTCTGCGAAAAGCACGGCGTGCCCGCCATCGCGGCGATGGGCCGCAAGGGCGGCAGCAATGTGGCCGCCGCCATCTGCAACGCCCTCATCTACTCCGCCGCCGAGATGCTCGACCCCTCGGCCCGGGGCTGGAAGTGAGCGATAAGGTTTGGAGGAGCGCATGAACCCTACAAGAAAGACCGATGAAAGCTTTTACCGGCTGTTTTCCGCGTCTCACACCGTTTCAGAGCATCTGACCAAGCGGGAGGACAGCGAGCTGCGCGATAAATACGACCACAACGCATTCTGCTATTACAGCCAGCCCTCGGCAGATGAAGTCCGGGCCGCGCTGGCCTACCAGAAAGAGCGGGGAGACACCTTCCTCAAGCTGGAAGGGTACGAGCCGCTGGCCGATGCATTCGGCATGGAGTGCGAAGAGACCCTGACGATGGTTCTGCCCCCGGAAACAGACATCCGCAGCTGGAAAACGAACCCGGACGTCTCGATCAAGGCCCCGGACGCAGACCAGCTGGAACAGCACGAACTGAAATACTACGGCCCATTGTACGGGGATGATTACACGGTGCGGAGCAACCGGCGTCTTCGGGAAAAGCTGACCTACCTCGGCGCGTATCTGGGCGGGAAGCTGGTGGGTGATTGCTATATTTTCGCATCCGATGGGTATGTCTGCATGGACGGCCTGCTGGTGGACGAGGATTTCCGGCACCAGTACATCGCCATGACCCTGATGAAGCATATTGCCGAAAAGGCGCAGGAGCGCGGAGAGATCCTGTATCTTCACGCTGACTCCGAGGATACACCGAAGGAACTGTATGCAAAGATGGGATTTCAGGCCGTTGACAAGCTCTATGAATATCTCTGCACCGATTTCTCGAAACTAAAAATATGAACGAATGCGCGCCGGATACGGCGATGGGCCTCCCAATGCGGGAGGCTTTTCTGTTACACCGTCGCCAGCACGGCGAGGATGCTCTGCCAGCGCGGGTTCTCGACGGCAGGCGCACGGCGGATGGGCCGGGGCGTCTGCGCAGGCTGAGGACGCTGGGCCGACTGGGATAGGGGAGAGAGGAGGACGGCCTGCCACGCGGCGGCAAGCTGCATGGCCTCGGGGCAGCTCTGGAGGGTGCGGCGCTCGGCCCCGGCAAGATAGTCGCCCAGCCAGCAGAGGATGGCCGCGATGTTGAGCTGCTCTGCGGCGCGGGCGCTCCAATAGCTCCAATGGGCGGGACGGCCTGCGAACCGCTCCACCGTGATGAGCGCCCCTTCCCGGACAGAGGAGGGAGCGGCCGTCCCACAACCACCGGCAGTATGGGCCAGCACATAAAGGATGTGCTCCATCCGGCGGCTGTCGAGGGCGTCGTCCCGGATGAAGGCAGAGAAATCCGTCTGGGCCAGCAGACCCTCGGCGGTGGCAGGAAAGCGCCCCGTCAGCTCGCCGGAAGCGTTGTGGCAGCTCTGCCACCCCTTTCGGATGAGCTGGAAGTTTAACTTCTGACGTCCCATCGTGGAATAGAAGACCCGGGCCTTGCCGCTGAGCGGCTCCTGCCGCAGCTCGAGATAGGCGTCCGCACCGCCGAGGTCTTGTACCTTGACACTGAGCACAAGGCGGTACTCGGGCTTCTGGCTGGACATGGCAAGATGCATCTCTTCAAAATAACGTGCGGCATCCATAGTGGTTCTCCTTCCTGTGGGCAGCGTGGGTGTTGTCGGAGGGGTACGGCCCTTTGTTGGTTGTAGTATATCATAAATCACGACAAAATACAACTATAAGTTTGCCAAAAAACCAGAAAACTTTCTGCCTTTCCGACAAAACAAAACAAGATGGTTGTATGCGACAACAAAAATACGGGGCTGCTGGCAGCAGATACAACTGCACAGCGGCCCCGCAGGCTCTCTTTATAAATAAGAAGCTCAGTCGCCCAGCTCCCGGATCTCGTTCTGGATGAGCCGTCCGGCGGCGCGGGCCAGCTGGTCCATCCCCCGGATGCGGGCCATGTTCTTGCCGTAGATGCGGGAGGCATCGGCGGCGCTGGAGTCCTCGCCCATAAAGACGGCGGAGACCCGCAGGCCCTTGCGCTGGAGCGCCCGCACCTCGGCGGCGGCATCCTCCACGCCTGCGCTCCCGCCGTAATCGCGGCCCAGCGGGTCGTTGGGAGAGGGCGGGATGCGGCGGCTGTCGTTGGGGGAGGCGTCGGTCAGGAGGATGAGCAGGTGGCGTGCGGCAGGGCCGGGGTCGAAGTCGATGAGGTCGCCTGCGGCACGCAGAGCCAGACCATCCCGGTTCCAGCCCGAGGCGAAATACTGGCAGATGCCCTGCAGGCTCTTCTCTTTAAAGCCCTTGAGCACCCGGAGGACGGTGTAGCCTCGCAGGCTGGAAAAGCAGCTCACCCGCACCGGGATGCCGCAGGCCGCGAGGCTCTGGGCAAGGATAGAACCCTGCGCTGCGATGACCTCCTGACAGTGGAGGCGGGAGGCCGAGGCGTCCAGCAGGAGATCAACGGTGAAGGAGGGATGATTCTCCTCCTCTGCACAGCGGAACACCCGGCCATCGTCCATGACGGTGCGCCAGACCCGCCCGGGGTCGAGACTGCCGCTGCGGGCCACCCGGGCGTTGGGCTGCTGGTGGACGAGGATGCAGTTGCGGATCTGTTCGGAGAGCCGGAGCACGACGCTGCGGTGAAGCTCAAGGTTTTTCGCGTAATAGGCCCGGTTCCGCTCGGCCTGAAGCTGGGCCTGCTCGGCCAGATGCTTTGCTTCGGGGGTGGGGGCCTGTTCCGGGCTGGGCACACCGGAGGCGAACCAGAGATGACAGCCCAGATGCTCGCCGGTGCAAAGCTCCTGCTCGGCCTTCCGCAGCCGCTCGGGCGGGTAGAGCGACCGGCCAAAGCAGCTCTCGATGTAGGCCCGGTCCTCCTCGGCGCGCTGGCGCAGGGTGATGTGGGCCAGCCGTTTGTCCGCATGGACACCGCCGCCGGAGGCATCCACCGCGCCGGAGTGCTCCACCGTCACCCGGTCGGTCTTTATCATCTGGGTGGGCATGGTGCGGGTCATGAGGGACGCCAGCAGGCCGTCCAAGTGGAGGTGCAGCCCGGCTTTCTGGTGCACCGTCCCGTCGAACAGCTCGAACTTGGCGTAGACGGCCAGCAGCGCGGCTTTCAGCTCCTCGGGGCGAGGGGGCGTTTCGGGGCTGAGGGCAGCGCTGAGGCTCTTTTCGTAGGGGGTCATGACGGGCGACGTCCGGCCCTGCACGGCCCGCCAGCGTGCAGCCTGCATGGAGTAGACCAGCTGGTTCTTCGCCATCCACTCCTGCCGCGAGAGCTTGTACTGGATGCCGAAAAAATAGTCCGCGTGGGCGCGGCGGAGGGCCGAAAGCACCGGGCGGCCGGGCAGCTCGAGGGCGTAAGCCGCGCTTTCGAGGTAGAGCCAGCTCAGATCGTCCAGCATGGTCTGCCGGAGGTCGCCCTCCCATGTGTCGAAGAGGCTGCGCACCAGCGCGTCGCCGTAGTATTTGTGCACTAGCCCCACAATGCAGTTCATGTAAAAATCAATGGTGCCGTCGGTGTTGCGGGCAAGGAACAACGGCTCGAAGCCGTAGGCCCCTGCCGCCGCCCACACCTGATTGGCGGCACGCCGCTCTTCGGCGGTGTAGCTCTGCGCTTCCATCGGAATGCTCCTTTAGCCGAAGAGCTTTGCGGCGGTGAGCTGGGCCGGGATGCGGGCGGCGATGGCGTCCCGGATGAGGCCCTGCTCGTAGGAGTCGAAGGCCTTGTTGGTGATGCCCATGTCCAGCGCAGCCCCGGCGGCGACGCCCCGGCGCATCAGGCGCAGAGCGTCCAGCATCCCGCGCAGGTCGAGGGCTTTGGTGGAGATCTCCGCGCTGTCGCACTTTTTCTGCAAGTCGAGGAAAAGGAGGGCAAACTGCCGGACGTATTTGCCGTTCAGGTCGGGGAACTGGGTGCGCAGGAGCTTTTCAAGGTTCTCTTCGGTGATGGTGGGCATCTGGATGACCACGAAACGGGAGGTCAGCGCCTCGTTCAGCTCCCGGGTGCCTGCATAGCCGTAGTTCATGGTGGCGATGAAGCGGGTCTCCTCGGCCAGCGGGATGCGGTCGTAGCCCGGCACATCAATGGCCCGGCGAAAATCCAGCACGGCGTGGAGGACGGCCAGCGCCTCGTTTTTGGCCATATTGATCTCATCCAGCACGCCGAAGCCGCCGCTCTGGGCGCAGCGGTAGACCGGGCCGGGCCGGAACTTTACCTGTCCGCCCTCGAAGGTGTCCATGCCGATGAGGGAGGCTGCATCCATGTTGACGTGGAACGAGATGTCCCACGCGGGACGCCCGAAGGCGGCGGCAAGGTTCTCTGCCAGCACGTTCTTGCCAGTGGCCTTGCCGCCCGCCAGCAGCAGGTTCTCGCCGCAGAGCAGAGCGGCCAGCGCCTGCTCCCACACCTCTCTGCCGTAGTAGACGAAAGCAGGGGACGGGATGCGGGGACGCAGGGCCTCGGCCAGCGGGTGGGCGGCGCGGTATTCTTCCACAGCCCGCAGCAGGTCGGGGGAGATCCCCTCCTGCCGCAGCGTATCCATCAGACCAGATGTTTCAGACATCAATGACATCTCCTTGCGGTTGGCAGTGCCAAACCGAAATTTCACCCTTATCATAGCACAATCCGTGCGGTTTGTGTAGAGCTTTGGCAGGCAAAAAAGCGGCAAAGAAGCAGAGAAAACACAGGGGGAAGCGGATCCAAAAAATTTCAGCCAGAACGGGCAGATCTCAGGAATAAATTGACAGAGCGTGTGGAATGAGATAAAATATCTTTCGTTGTGTTAAAATCAGGAAGCCGTTTTCGTAAGCATTGCACACCGCTTACAAAAACAGCTTCCAAAGAAAGGCGTAAACTATCATGCTCGAAACCATCACAGCCGTCAATCAGGCGGTCAACAGCTTCATTTGGGGCATCCCGGCGATGGTCTGCATCATCGGCGTGGGCCTGCTGCTCAGCGTGCGGACCGGCTTTTTGCAGATCCGGAAATTCCCCTATGCCATCCGCACCACCATCGGACGCATCTTCCGCAGGAAGGACGCCTCCGACGGCGCAATGACGCCGTTTCAGGCGGTCTGCACCGCGCTGGCTGCGACCGTCGGCACCGGCAACATCGCCGGCGTGGCGGGCGCGATCGCCATCGGCGGGCCGGGCGCGGTATTCTGGATGTGGTGCTCGGCTCTGCTGGGGATGTGCACCAAGTTCGCCGAGGTGACGCTGGCGGTGCACTTCCGCGAGCGGAACAAGAACGGTGAGCTTGTGGGCGGCCCCATGTACTATATCAAGAACGGCCTCGGCAGCCGGTGGCAGTTCCTCGCGGTCCTCTACTCCCTGTTCGGCGTGCTGACCGTCTTCGGCACCGGCAACGCCACGCAGGTGAACACCATCGTCACCGCCATCGACTCAGCCCTGCTGGCCACCGGCAGCGGCCTGAACGGCATCCTGCCCACCCTCAACCTCATCGTGGGCGTCGTGGTGGCCATGATGGTGGCAATGGTGCTGCTGGGCGGCGTCAAGCGCATCGGCAGCGTCACTGAGAAGCTGGTGCCCTTTATGGCGCTGTTCTACATTGTACTGGCGCTGGGCGTCGTGGCGCTCAACTACCGCCGCTTCCCGGCGGTCCTTGCCTCCATCGTCGGCGGTGCATTCGACCCGCAGGCCGTCACCGGCGGTGCCATCGGCAGCGTCTTTCTCAGTATGCAGAAGGGCGTCTCCCGCGGCATCTTCTCCAACGAGGCCGGCCTCGGCACAGGCTCCATCGCCCACGCCTGCGCCGACACCCACAAGCCGGTCAAGCAGGGAATGTTCGGCATCTTCGAGGTCTTTGCCGATACCATCGTCATCTGCACCCTGACCGCCATGGTCATCCTGTGCAGCGGCGTGCCGGTGGGCTACGGCAGCGCGGCAGGCGCGGAGCTGACCATCTCCGGCTTCACGGCCACCTACGGCGGCTGGTCGTCCATCTTCACGGCAGTGGCGCTCTGCTGCTTCGCGTTTTCCACCATCATCGGCTGGGGCCTGTACGGCTCCCGGTGCATCGAGTTCCTGTTCCACACCGACAAGGTGGTCGGGCCGTTCCTCGTGGTCTACTCCTTCGTGTCCATTCTGGGCGCGACGGTGGACCTCGGGCTGCTGTGGAGCATCGCCGACACCTTCAACGGCCTGATGAGCATCCCGAACCTCATCGCCCTGCTCCTGCTCTCCGGCACAGTGGCAAAGCTCACGAAGGAGTTCTTCGCGGGCGAAGGGGCACAGAAATAAAGAGTTACTTAGAGCGGAACACGGCAGGTGCATTTTAATGTGCATCTGCCGTGTTTTTTGTATATTGTGATAAAATACGGAGTCTGCCTTTGTGAAACAGGACGAAATATGACTTTTGAGAGCCGAACAACTTGACAAATGGATACAGGGGGGGGGGTAGAATCGGAAACAGCAGAAACGCTCTTCTGCAAATTCTCAAAATCTGAGGAGGAAACGATATGAAAATCATGAAAAAATTGATGGCTTTGGCTCTGGCCAGCGCCCTCGCCCTGACCCTGCTCACCGGCTGCGGCGGAGGCGGTGGTGGCGGCGGTGCCATTTCCGACGGTAACGGAGGAACGATAACGATCAGCGGCACCCAAAATGCTAACACGGAATTCTCCAAAGCATTTATCAATGCACAGGCATCGACTGGCATCAATATGAGCTATGAGGCGGCGAAAGGCGCAAAAGCTCAGAAATTCATGGAAGTAGTTGTCGATTTGGCGAAAAAGAACCCTAATCAAAAGCTTGATGAGCAGTTTGTGTTGAAAATACTCGATAAGGCGGGAATTGATGTTACAGAAGAGATGGTTTTCATGACCGACAAGACAAACACAACATATCAGGTGGGTGAGATTAGGGATCAGATGTCCGAATGGAAGAGTGGATTGGCTGATGAAGGCGTCTCCATTGATTACAATGGGGCAACCTTCGGATATATTGTTGCAAAAAATGGTGAAGAACAGCTTATGTGCATAGTGGTTGGGTACACTGCAACTAAATAATCACATTATGGAATAAGGCGCCCTCCGGAATCACACCGGAGGGCGCTTTTTGCGGTCTGCAAGCTTGGGACTTTGTTCACTTTTCCTGCAAAAATACAAAAAAGTATAAAAATTTCATGAAAATCATAAGAAATGACATTGAAAATGTTTTAACAAAGTGGTAAAGTAGAAGCAAAGAGAGTCGTGCCCGCCGCCCGGCGGGACGCAAAATTGGGAGGTTTATTACCAATGGCTGATCGTATCGTTCTGAACACCATTTCCTACCATGGCCACGGCGCCATCGAGAACATCGTGCCCGAGCTGACGGCCCGCGGCTACAAGAAGGCTTTCGTCTGCTCCGACCCCGACCTCATCAAGTTCGGCGTCACCAAGAAGGTCACGGACCTGCTGGATGCTGCAAACTTCGCCTACGCCGTCTACAGCGAGATCAAGCCCAACCCCACCATTGCCAATGTGCAGGACGGCGTGGCCGCCTTCAAGGCCGCTGAGGCAGACTGCATCGTGACCATCGGCGGCGGTTCTTCGATGGACACCGCAAAGGCCATCGGCATCATCATCAACAACCCCGAGTTTGCCGATGTCCGCTCTCTGGAGGGCGTTGCTCCCACCAAGAAGCACGCGGTCTTCACCATCGCAGTGCCCACCACTGCCGGTACTGCAGCTGAAGTCACCATCAACTACGTCATCACCGACGTGGAGAAGAAGCGCAAGTTCGTCTGCGTCGATACCAACGATATTCCGGAGATCGCCGTCGTCGATCCCGATATGATGTCCTCTATGCCCAAGGGCCTGACCGCCGCCACCGGTATGGACGCTCTGACCCACGCCATCGAGGGCTACATCACCAAGGGCCACTGCGTCATCTCCGATATGTTCCATCTCGAGGCCATCAAGCTCATCAGCGAGAACCTGCGCGGCGCTGTCCAGAACACCCCCGAGGGCCGCGAGGGCATGGCACTGGGCCAGTACATCGCCGGTATGGGCTTCTCCAACGTGGGTCTGGGCATCGTCCACTCCATGGCACACGGTCTGTCCGCTCTGTACGACACCCCCCACGGCGTGGCCTGCGCTATCCTGCTGCCCGTCGGTCTGGAGTACAACAAGACCGTCGCCGGTGAGCGTTACCGCGCCGTCGGCAAGGCAATGGGCGTTGTGGGCATCGACGAGATGAACGACGTCGAGGCAGCAGATGCCACCATCGCCGCCGTCAAGCAGCTGTCTACGGACGTGGGCATCCCCGCAAATCTCCACGGCATCCTGAAGGAGGAGGACATCCAGTTCCTCGCAGAGTCCGCTTATGCCGACGCCTGCCGTCCCGGCAACCCCCGCGACACCAGCGTGGAGGAAATCGTGGAGCTGTACAAGAGCCAGCTGTAAGCTGCGCCTGAGCGCTTTACTCTTATAAAATATAGGCCGCTGCTAAGTACAACCTCTCAGTCTCGCTGTCGCTCGACAGCTCCCCTTGTAGGGGAGCCTCTGGCGAAGAGATGAGGCTTTCCGCCCTGCCAAGGCCTCCCCTCGATAGGGGAGGTGGCTGCGCCAAAGGCGCAGACGGAGAGGTTGTCTTTCGGCGGCCTTTTTGCGTGAAAATTCTGCCTTCCTCTTGCACGGGAAGCAAAAACTGCGTACAATATCCCTGTAACCATTCATATGGGAAAGGAAACACGCAATGGAGCTGAATTTTTATACCCTCTGCGTCATTTATCTGGTCTATTCATTCCTCGGCTGGGTGGCCGAGACGGTGGCAGCGACGGTGAAAGGACGTGCCTTCGTCAACCGTGGCGTGGCGTCCGGCCCGTTCTGCTTCGTCTACGGCACGGCGGCTGTGCTGATGGCCGTGGGCTTCGCCGACCTGCGTTCGGCCCCGCTGGCCCTCTTTCTCGGCTGTGCGGCGGACGCCACGGTAGTGGAGTGGGTGACGGCCAAGCTGCTGGAGCGGGTGCACCGCCGCCGCTGGTGGGACTACTCGGACAAGAAGTTCAATCTGGACGGCTATGTCTGCCTGCAATATTCGGTGCTCTGGGGCCTGCTGGGCATGGCCAGCGTCCTATGGGGCAACGGCCTGCTGCTGCGCCTCTGCGCCCTTCTGCCGGGGTGGCTGCTGCATGTGGGCGTCTGGGTCATGATGACGATCGCTGTCCTCGACCAGCTGGGTACGGCGCTGGCCGTCAACCAGTACGCCGCCAGCCACCCGAAGTTGGAACAGTTCAACCTTGAGCTGGAAAAGCACTCGGACAAGCTGCGCCAGCGGCTCATCGCCCATGTGGAAAAGCGTATCCAGAAGGCCTATCCGACTGCTGTCCGGCCCGAGCCGACGGTGCAGGCCGAGAAGGCCCTGAGCTTCGGCGACCTCGTCTGGCTCTTCGTCATCGGCGCGTTCCTCGGCGATGTGGTGGAGACGCTCTTCTGCCGGGTGACGGCGGGGGTCTGGATGAGCCGCTCGAGCCTTGTGTGGGGTCCCTTCAGCGTGGTGTGGGGGCTGGCGCTGGTCATGGCGGCTGTCCTGCTGCGGGGCAGCGAGGAGCGGAGCGACCGCTCCATCTTCCTCTTCGGCTTTGTGCTGGGCGGCGCGTATGAGTATCTTTGCAGCGCCGTGGGCGAGCTGCTCTTCGGCGTCATCTTCTGGGATTACAGCGGCTTCAAGTTCAATCTGGGAGGCCGTGTCAACCTGCTCTACTGCTTTTTCTGGGGCATCGCGGCGGTGGTCTGGATACGGTACGGCTACCCCCTCATCGCAAAGCTGATGGCAAAGCTCAAAAAGCACATCCTGCCGTGGATGACGGTGGTGCTGACGGTGTTCATGGCTGTAAACATGGGGCTTTCCGGTCTGGCACTGGCCCGCTACGACGCCCGCACCAGCGGTCTCGCCCCGGCAAACCGGCTGGATGTCTTCCTCGACGAGCACTTCGACAATGCCCGGATGGAGCGGGTATACCCCAACGCAAAGAAGACGTAAAATTTGCAGGGGACTCTTTTCTCTCTGCCGGAAGTGTAGTAAAATAAGGGCAGAAATGTTCTCACGAAGAACGAAGGGAGGACCTGTATGAAATTCTTTATCGATACCGCAAATGTGGACGAGATCCGCAAGGCCAATGATATGGGCGTCATTTCGGGCGTCACCACCAACCCCAGCCTCATCGCAAAGGAGCACAAGGACTACGCCAAGACGCTGGCGGAGATCGCCTCCATCGTGGACGGCCCCATCTCCGGCGAGGTGAAGGCCACTACCACTGATGCGGAGACGATGGTGAAGGAGGGAGAGGCCATCTATGCTCTCGACCCCAAGCACATGGTCGTCAAGATCCCCATGACCGTGGAGGGCCTCAAGGCCATCAAGGCCCTGAGCGCCAAGGGCATCCCCACCAACTGCACCCTCATCTTCTCGGCCAATCAGGCCCTGCTGGCTGCACGGGCCGGTGCGGCCTACGTCAGCCCCTTCCTTGGCCGTCTTGACGACATCAGTCAGCCGGGCATCGACCTTGTCCGCACCATCAGCGAGATCTTCGCCAACTATCCGGACATCCATACGCAGATCATTGCGGCCTCTGTCCGCAACCCCATCCATATCACCGAGTGTGCGCTGGCCGGTGCGGACATCGCCACCGTGCCCTACAAGGTCATCGAGCAGATGACCAAGCACCCCCTCACCGATCAGGGCATCGAGAAGTTCAAGGCGGATTATACCGCCGTCTTCGGCGCATAAGAGCAAAACAAAAAAGCGGCAGGCCCGACGGTCTGCCGCTTTTGCTGTATCCGGGATGATCAGAAGATCTTCACTTCGTCCTTGTCCATAAAGGCGGCACCCGCAAAGCCGGCTGCTTCCAGCTGGCCCAGCTGCTTGCCGAGCTTCTTGCCCTGCGGCAGGACGGTGACGTTGTACGTCTCGCGGAGGGTGGCGGCCCGGCTCAGGACGGCGGTGAAGTCGGCGTCCCTGCCGTAGAGCAGGGCGATCTTCTGCTTTGCGCCGGGGATCTGGTAGCCCTGCTCGAGCAGGATGCCGCAGACCCGCTCGAAGCCGATTGAGAAGCCGACGGCGGGCACCTGCGTGCCAAGGAACTTGCCCACCATGTTGTCGTAGCGTCCGCCGCCGGCGACTGCGCCGCTGAACTGCGGGCAGGTGATCTCGAAGACCATGCCGGTGTAGTAGCCCTGACCGCGCACGAGGCTGGGGCAGTAGGCCACCTGATAGCGGCCCGCAGCCATGGCGTTGGCGGTGGCGAGGACATACTTCAGGTCGTCGGCGATGGCGGGGTCGGCGCAGCGGGAGGCCACGGCGTCCAGCGTCACCTCACCGGCGGCGATAAAGTCGGCCAGTGCGTTGACAGCGCTCTCGGGCAGCTGCTTTTCCAGCAGTTCGGCCTTGACGCCGTCGGCACCGATCTTATCCATCTTGTCGAAGGTGATGCAGACGGAGTCCAGCGTGTCGGCGGCAAAGCCCATGCTCTCCAGCATCCCGCGGAGGATGCGGCGGTCGTTGATGTTGACGGTGAAGCCGTCGAAGCCGATGCCCAGCAGGGCGCGGGTGGTCACATCGATCAGCTCGACCTCGGCGTTGGGGCTTTCGTCGCCCAGAATGTCGATGTCGCACTGGACGAACTCGCGCAGGCGGCCCTTCTGGGGGCGCTCGGCGCGGAAGACGCGGTCGGTCTGGATGACCTTGAAGGGGTGGGGGAGCTTGTCCTTGTTGGCGGCGTAGAAGCGGCTCAGGGGCAGGGTCAGGTCATAGCGCAGGCCCATATCCGAAAGATCTTTCGGGTCGCCGGAGTTCAGGGCAGCGGTGAGCTTGTCGCCCCGCTTGAGCACCTTGAAGATGAGGTTCAGGTTGTCGCCGCCGTCGGACTTGTCGAGATTCTCCATGTCCTCCAGCATGGGGGTGGAGATGCGCTCGAAGCCGGATGCGCGGTAAGTCTCAAGGATCTTGCCCTGAATGTAGTCGCGCAGGGTCTGCTCGTTGGGCAGAAGGTCGCGCATCCCTTTTAAGGCCTGAGTTTTCATAGTGTATGTCCTCTCTTTATAGCCCTCTCAGTCGCTGACGCGACAGCTCCCCCAAAGGGGGAGCCACTGGCGTGTCGGCAAGGCCTGTGCGGGACGCACAAGCTTACTTGAACCAGAAACGGGAGTGCCCTGCGGTCAGGACACACGACAGCGCAGCATGAGAGATGATTTTTATCGCAAGTCAAGAAATTAGTGCAACAGTCAAACAGCATATTTGCGATATGCAATTCAACGCTGTTGCTGTTGCATTAAAAAGTTGAATTGCTATATAATACCCTTCTAATTATAAAGAATACTGTCTTTTTGTCAATCGAAAAGGACACACTATTCTTTGAGGTGATGCAAAGAATGCAGAAAACAAGACCTTGGGCCATCCTGGCGGCAGGGGCGGCGATACAGGTGCTGACCGGCCTGCCCGCTGCGTGGGGCGTGTTCCAGAAGCCGGTCATGGAGGAATACGGACTCAGTGAGCAGGGGGCGGGCTATGCGTTCGGGGTGCTCATCGCGGCCTTCGGCGTCGGATGCGTCATCGGGGGATTTTTGCAGGACAAGCGGGGGCCTCGCTTTGCGGCCCTCTGGGGGACGGGGCTGCTCTGCGGCGGATTCTTTGGGGCAGCGGCCCTCCCGGCCGGGAAGGGGAGCTTCTTTTTTGGGGTGTTCAGCATCCCGGCGGGCCTCGGCACTGCCTTCCTCTACCCGTCCATCCAGTCCTGCGCCCAGAAGTGGTATCGGGGGCGGAAGGGCCTTGCCACCGGCGTCATCGGGGGCGCGGTGGGCCTGAGCGGTGCCTTTCTCACCATCTTCGTCCGCACGGCGCTGCGGGGCTTCGGGCCGGTGCAGGGGATACGAGGGGCGTTCTGGGCGCTGGGGGCGCTGACCCTGCCGGTCTGCCTTGCGGGGAGCGCCCTCCTCACCGACCCGCCGCCGGAGAAGCCCCGGCCCGGCGGGCAGGGAAAGGGGGACGCCGCACCGTCCCTCGACCTCTCGCCCCGGCAGATGCTGGGCACACACCAGTACTGGCTCTGCGCCGGAGCGGTCTGCTTTTCCACCCCGGCAGTGCTGCTGTTCAGCCCCATCATTCTGAAGCTGGGCATGGAGCGGGGGCTGGACGAGAGCGCCGCCCTCTGGGCCGTGGTGCTGGGCAGCGTGGGCAGCGCGGCCGGGCGGCTGCTGATGCCCCTGCTCAGCGACAAAATTGGTCGGCGGCCGACCGACCTCATCCTCTTCGGCGCGTCGCTGGGGCTTTCGGTGGTGTTCTGGTCAGCCCGTGGATGGGCCGTCGTAGGGGTGTACGCAGGGCTGACCTTCTGCTACTCGGCGCTGGCGGCAGTGCTGCCCGCCCTCTCCACCGATCTGTTCGGCCTGCCCCACGCCGGGGTGAACTATGGCTTTCTGGCGCTGGGACAGAGTGTAGGAAGCCTTTTGTTCCCGTTTATCGCCAATTTCTGGGGCTTCGGGCCGGGGAGGCACGTCCTCGCCATCGCGGGTGCGGCGGCAGGCTTTGCCTGTATCTGGGCCGTCACGCCGGTGCAGCCAGAGCGCCCGAAGAAGCCGAACTGAGAAACGCTCTTTCGAGGAAAAACGAAAATAACAAAAAGATTGCGAAAAATTTGTCAGAAATAGCTTGCAAATTGCGCCGTCGTCCTCTATAATAAAATTGTGCGTGGTAGTACCGGGAGGAGCGCTGAAAAGAGAGCGGCGCAGCCCGGTCAATGCAAGGCGGCAGGGGAGAGAAGCCCCGGCCGTGTGACATCAATTTGTCAAAAGGAGAGTATGATTATGACCTATTCGCAGCAAGTACAGAATATGTGCCCGATCACCAAAGGTCCTAAGCATGGTCCGGCTCCCATCCCCGAGGAGGGCGCATGGGTCAAGGCCTATGAGATCAAGGACATCAGCGGCTACACCCACGGTGTGGGCTGGTGTGCACCTCAGCAGGGCACCTGCAAGCTGTCTCTGAACATCAAGAACGGCGTCATCGAGGAAGCTCTGGTGGAGACCATCGGCTGCTCCGGCATGACCCACTCCGCTGCTATGGCAGGCGAGATCCTGCCCGGCAAGACCATTCTGGAAGCTCTGAACACCGACCTCGTCTGCGACGCCATCAACGTGGCAATGCGCGAGCTGTTCCTCCAGATCGTCTACGGCCGCAGCCAGACCGCTTTCTCTGAGGACGGTCTGCCCATCGGCGCAGGTCTGGATGATCTGGGCAAGGGCCTGCGCTCTATGACCGGCACCATCTTCTCCACCAAGGAGAAGGGCGTCCGCTATCTGGAGCTGACCGAGGGCTATATCAATAAGCTGGCTCTCGATTCCAACGATGAGGTCATCGGCTATCAGTTCGTCAAGCTGGGCAAGATGATGGAGGACATCCGTCACGGCAAGACCCCCAACGAGGCTTACGAGAAGAACGTGGGTACCTACGGCCGCTTCAGCAAGGATCAGGGCGCTGTCAAGTACATCGACCCGCGTGAGGAATAAGAGAGGAGGAACAACTCATGGCAACTTTTGAATCTATGGATCGCCGCATGCCGAAGATCGAGGCATGCCTGAAGGCCAACGGCCTCGAGTCTCTGGACGCCTGCAACGAGATGCTCCTCGCTAAGGGCATCGACTGCGACAAGATCGTCCGCGGTGTGCAGCCCATCTGCTTTGATAACGCTGTCTGGGCCTACACGCTGGGCACCGCCATCGCTGTCAAGCGCGGCCTGACCGATGCTGCCGAGTGTGCAGCCGCCATCGGCGAAGGTCTGGAAGCTTTCACTATCCCCGGCTCTGTCGCTGAGCAGCGTCAGGTCGGTCTGGGCCACGGCAATCTGGGCGCTCGTCTGCTGAGCGAGGACACCACCTGCTTCGCTTTCCTCGCAGGCCACGAGTCCTTCGCCGCTGCTGAGGGTGCCATCGGCATCGCCCGCACCGCAAACAAGGTCCGCAAGACCCCCCTGCGCGTCATCCTGAACGGTCTGGGCAAGGATGCCGCTTACATCATCTCCCGCATCAACGGCTTCACCTATGTGCAGACCGAGTACGACATCCCCACCCAGACCCTGAAGGTCGTCAAGGAGATCCCCTTCTCCGAGGGTGAGCGCGCAGCCGTCAAGTGCTACGGCGCAAACGATGTCATGGAGGGCGTTGCCATCATGAAGAAGGAGGACGTCCAGTGCTCCATCACCGGCAACTCCACCAACCCCGTCCGCTTCCAGCATCTGGTCGCCGGCACCTATAAGAAGTGGGCCAACGAGAACGGCAAGAAGTACTTCTCCGTCGCTTCCGGCGGCGGCACGGGCCGTACCCTGCACCCCGATAACGTCGCAGCCGGCCCCGCCAGCTACGGCCTGACCGACTCGCTGGGCCGCGTCCACGGCGATGCTCAGTTCGCAGGTTCTTCTTCTGTGCCTGCACACGTCGAGATGATGGGCCTCATTGGCATGGGCAACAACCCGATGGTCGGCGCTACCGTCGCCTGCGCTGTCGCTGCTGCACAGGCCAACGCCTAAACCACTTTCTAAGTTCGGCAGAGGGGGCTGCTTGTAAAAGGGCAGCCCCCTTTTTATGCTGATATATGTTCACACCAACAAACCACGAAGCAAACAAGGAAGGAAAAACATGAAGAAAGCTCAGATCAAGAAGAGCGTGTCTGCACTGGCGATGGCGGCTGTCATCGCAGTCAGCCTGTTCGGCTATGGCTGCGGCACGAAGTCTACCTCCGCAGGGGTGTCCGGCGATTTCACCGGCACTGCCAAGGGCATGGGCGGCGACGTTACCGTTACCCTGACGCTGGAAGACGGCAAGATCACCGACTGCATCGCTGAGGGCAAGGATGAGACCCCCGGCATCGGTACGCTGGCACTGGAGCAGCTGCCCGCTCAGATCGCTGAGACCGGCAGCATCGCCGTGGACGGCGTGTCCACCGCGACCATCACCTCTGACGCCATCAAGGAGGCAGCAGCCGCTGCTCTGACTGCCGCCGGCCTGAACGCTGACGACTATAAGATCGAGGTCAAGGCCGACGAGACCAAGGCCGAGGACTCCACCGTTGACGCTGACGTTGTCATCGTGGGTGCAGGCGGCGCAGGCATGACCGCTGCCATCACCGCTGCCGGTGAGGGCAAGAGCGTCGTCATCCTCGAGAGCCAGCCTATGGTGGGCGGCAACTCCGTCCGCGCTACCGGCGGCATGAACGCCGGCAAGACGGTCTATCAGGACGAGAACGAGTTCGGCGAGTCTGCCGGTGTCGAAAAGACCCTGAAGGCTGCTGCCGAAAAGTATGCTGACAACGAGACCATCACCGCTCTGGCCAAGACCGTCTCCGAGCAGTGGGCTGCCTATCAGGCCAACCCCACCGGCTACTTCGACTCGGTCGAGCTGATGGAGCTGGATACCATGATCGGCGGCAAGGGCATCAACGACCCTGCTCTGGTCGAGACCCTGTGCGCAAACTCTGCTGACGCCATCGACTGGCTGGACGAGCACGGCATCACCCTGCACAACGTCTCCAGCTTCGGCGGCGCATCCGTCAAGCGCATCCATCGCCCTGTGAACGACGAGGGCAAGGTCGTCTCCGTCGGTTCCTACATGATCCCCCTGCTGGAGGAGAACTGTAAGAAGGCTGGCGTTCAGATCCTGCTGAACACCACCGCCAACGAGATCCTGACCGATGCCAACGGCGCTGCCGTGGGCGTCAAGGCCACCGGTTCTACCGGCGAGACCGTCACTGTGAACGCCAAGGCTGTGGTGCTGACCACCGGCGGCTTCGGCGCAAACCTCGATATGGTCGTCAAGTACAAGCCTGAGCTGAAGGGCTTCATGACCACCAACGCCGCTGGCATCCAGGGTCAGGGCATCGAGATGGCAGAGGCCATCGGCGCTGCTACCGTGGACATGGACCAGATCCAGATCCACCCCACCGTTGAGGCCAACACCGCTGCCCTCATCACCGAGGGTCTGCGCGGCGACGGCGCGGTCCTCATCAACGCCGAGGGCAAGCGCTTCATCGACGAGGTCGGCACCCGCGACGTCGTCTCTGCTGCTGAGATCGCTCAGACCGGCAGCTACAGCTGGCTGGTCGTCGATCAGGCGATGGTCGACAACTCCAGCGTCATTCAGGGCTACATCAAGAAGGGCTACACCGTCACCGGTGCTACCTACGAGGAGCTGGCCAAGGCCATGGGCGTCGATGAGGCTGCTCTCGCTGAGACCATGAACAACTGGAACGGCTATGTGGAGGCAAAGAACGACCCCGACTTTGGCCGTACCAGCTTCGCCAACCCCCTGAACACCGCTCCCTACTATGCCATCAAGGTCACTGCCGGCGTCCACCACACCATGGGCGGTCTGAAGATCAACCCCAACACCGAGGTGCTGAACGAGAACGGTGAGGTCATCCCGGGCCTGTTCGCAGCCGGTGAGGTGACTGGCGGCGTCCACGGTGCAAACCGTCTGGGCGGCAACGCTGTGGCCGACTTTACCGTCTTTGGCCGCATCGCCGGTGCTGCTGCCAGCGACTACGCTGCATGAGCATCCGCAAGCAGCCTGAACCGGCCAAAGGCGGAAAGCGCCTGAGCTGGAAGGCGAACCTCCTCTTCGCCGCCGTCGTTCTGGCGGCCGCAGCCCTGCTGTTCTGGCTGCTGCGTCCCCGCAGCAAGGCCGAGCCGCTGGAAGCAGTCGTGGATTTCGGCGACGGCATCACCGAGGTGCTGCCACTGGACAAGGACTACGATTACCTGTACGAGGTGGGCGGCTATGTCGTCCATCTACAGGTGAAAGACGGCGCGGTTGCGTTTCAGGACAGCCAGTGTCCGGACCATGTCTGTGAGCAGTTTGGCTGGCTGAGTGAGGAGGGCGCATGGGCGGCTTGTGTCCCTGCCGGGGTGTATGTGAAGCTGGCCCCGCGGAGCGAGGCCGACACAGCATCCTGACCGGTCAAAAGGAATGAAGACACCCGCAAGACTCTGCAAAGAGCTTTGCGGGTGTCTTTTTTTGTGCAAAAATGACCGGATATTTTGTAAATAATGGGTGAAATGAAATTTGGACGCTTGTGTATTTTGGCAAAATGCGATACACTACCAATAACAGATTTTTTGTGCAAAGGGGATCGTATGCCCGTTTGCCTACCATAGGAGGAAAAGCATGATCTGGAAAAAGAAAAAGGATGCAGCAAACCAGTCCGCTGGGGAGGCGTCGGAGGCAAAGACCTCGTCCGGCGCAGCCGCATTCGCCAAGAAAAACTGGAAATGGCTTGCCCCGCTGGCTGTCGTGCTGGTAGTGGCCGTCGTGCTGGTCGTGGGCGGCGGCAGCAGGGGCGCTGCGAGCCGTGATGTGACCTACACCGAGACGACCCCCACCCGTCAGGATGTCTCCAACTCCCTGAGCGGCACCGGCACCCTGAACCCGGCCAATACCTATACCGTCAAGTCGCTGGTGGACGGCAAGATCCTCACCAGCAATATTGAGGAGGGCGACAAGGTGGGGGAGGGCGATGTGCTCTACACCATTGACAGCTCGGACGCTTCCACCAATCTGGAAAAGGCCAGCATCGCCCTGCAGCAGGCCCAGCGCAGCTACGACAAGACCGTAGACCGCCAGTTCGTCCACGCTGAGGTGGACGGCACCGTCAGCAGCCTCAAGGTCGCCAAGGGCGACGAGGTGAGCAGCGGTCAGGAGGTGGCGGTCATCCGCGACAGCTCCAAGATGATGCTGAGCCTGCAGTTTCCCGCAGCCGACGCCGCCAACTTCTCGGTGGGCCAGAGCGCCGACGTGGTGCTGGACGGCACCTTCGAGAGCCTGAAGGGCACCATCACCGCCGTCACCGGCACCGATGAGCTGAGCACCGGAAACCTGCTGGTGCGCACCGTCACCATCCGCGTCAACAATGCAGGCGGTCTGACCACCGCACAGGCAGCGACTGCCAACGTCAACGGTGTCAGCTCCATCGCCTCCGCGACCTTTGCCTATCAGGCAGAGCGCACCCTGACCGCTCCCGCTGCCGGTACGGTCTCCTCCATCAATGTGCAGGAGGGCGACGACGTCACCAAGGGTGACATCCTCATCGAGCTGTCGGGCGACGACCTGACCGAATCCATCCAGTCTGCTTCTGAGACCCTGCGCAGCGCCGAGATCTCGATGCAGAACCAACAGGATACCATGTCCAACTACATCATCACCTCGCCCATCAGCGGCACCATCATTGAGAAGGACGCACAGCAGGGCGAGGCCCTTACCTCCGGCAGCACCCTCTGCGTCATCTATGATCTGAACTATCTGGAAATGGTCATCAATGTGGACGAGCTGCAGATCAGCTCCCTCTCCGTGGGCCAGAAGGTCCAGCTGACCGCCGACGCCGTCACCGACAAGACCTATGTGGGCACCGTGACCCGCGTGTCCATGAAGGGCAGCTCCAGCGGCGGCACCACCACCTACCCCATCACCATCCGCATCGATGAGACCGAAGGCCTGCGCCCCGGCATGAACGCCAACGCAGAGATCGTCGTGGCAGAGGCCCGCAACGCCCTCGTTGTGCCCAACGCCGCTGTCATCCGCGGCGGCTATGTGCTGGTGACGAAAAAATCGCCCAGCGCGGCCAACGCTGTGGAGGACATGGACGCTCCGGAGGGCTATGTCTACGTCAAGGTCGAGACCGGCGTCAGCGACGACAGCTACACCCAGATCAAGAGCGGTCTGCAGGAGGACGACACGGTGGCCTACGATACCAGCTCTGTGTCGGATGACTATTACAGCGACAGCGACAGTATCTGGTAAGGAGGTGGCCCATGAGCGCTCTTATCGAATTTGATCAGGTGTGTAAGTATTATCAGATGGGCGACACGCTGGTGAAGGCTGCCGACCACATCTCGATGAAGATCGAGAAGGGGGAGTTCGTGGCCATTGTGGGCCAGTCCGGCTCGGGCAAGTCCACCTGCATGAACATCATCGGCTGTCTGGATGTGCCCACCCACGGCGTCTACCGGCTCAATGGCCGGGACGTGGGCAAGATGAACCGGGACGAGCTGGCAGATGTCCGCAACGAGACGCTGGGCTTCATCTTCCAGCAGTACAACCTTCTGCCCCGGCTGAACCTTCTGGAAAACGTGGAGGTGCCGCTGGTCTACGCCAACATCTCCCGCGCCGAGCGCCACAAGCTGGCCAAGGATGTGCTGGAAAAGGTGGGACTGGGCGACAAGCTCAAGAACCTGCCCAACCAGCTCTCCGGCGGCCAGCAGCAGCGCGTTTCCATCGCCCGTGCTTTGGTGCGCAACCCGGCGGTCATCCTTGCCGACGAGCCGACCGGTGCTCTGGACTCCCACACCGGCCGCGAAGTCATCGGGATGCTTCAGCAGCTCCATAAAGAGGGCCATACCGTGGTGCTCATCACCCACGACAATTCCATCGCCGTGCAGGCGGAGCGAATCATCCGTCTGGAGGACGGACAGGTGGTGTATGACGGCGACGCCCACGCGCCCGAGGCCATCGTGCAGCCCACCATGTCCGCCGAACCGGCACAGGAGGCAACCAAATGATCCTTGAGACTTTCCGCCAGGCGCTGCAAAACGTCTGGAGCAATAAGCTGCGCACCTTCCTGACCATGCTGGGCATCATCATCGGCGTTATGGCGGTCATCGTCATCGTCGGTCTGGGCAACGGCATGACCAGAAGTATGCGGGACAGCTTTTCCGCAATGGGCACCAGCACCCTCTCCATCCAGATATGGGGCTATGGCTCCCGCACTGCGACGGTGGATGATCTGTACAACATCGTCAAAAAGAACCCCGAACTGCTTTCCTCCATCTCACCGGAGCTGGATTTCAGCGACAACACCCCCAAGGTGGGCACGACGCGCTACCGTTACGGTACGGTGTACGGCGTGGATGAGAACTACATCGAGTCGAAGGGCTACACCCTCGCCAAGGGCCGGAACATCCAGTATATGGACATCGCAGACAACAAGCAGATCTGCGTCATCGGCGATTACATCAACCGTACGGCCTACGGCGGCAATGCGGTGGGCCAGACCATCAAGCTCGGCGCGTACAAGTTCCGCATCGTGGGCGTGCTGAAGGCCAAGATCTCCAATCCCGACCAGCAGGAGGGCAGCGACGACGATGCCGTCTATCTGCCCTACACCACGGCCATGCGCCTTTCCAACGAAAGCTCGCCGGACTCCTACTCCGCCATCATGGTGGACGAGAGTCGGGCCAACGAGGCCAAGGCTGCGGTGGAGCAGGGGCTGTATGACATCTTCAAGAGCGACAGTGCCTACTATGTCTACAGCGCCAGCGAGTGGCTGGAAGAGATGAACAAGATGATCAACATGGTCATCGTCATCCTCACCGGCATCGCCAGCATCTCGCTGCTGGTGGGCGGCATCGGCATCATGAACATCATGCTGGTGTCTGTCACCGAGCGCACCCGCGAGATCGGCATCCGCAAGGCGATGGGCGCGAAGGAAAGGACCATTCTGGCCCAGTTCGTCACCGAGGCAGCCACCACTTCGGCCCTCGGCGGCACGCTGGGCATCATCCTCGGCTATATCGTGTCGGCCATCGCCAATCAGGTGCTTCCCATGTTCACCGACGGCATGGACGTCACGGTCAGCCCGTCCTTCAACTCCATCGCGGCGGCCTTCGGCATCTCGGTGTTCATCGGTGTGCTGTTCGGCTATCTGCCCGCAAAGCGTGCAGCGCGGCTCAACCCCATCGACGCGCTGCGGTATGATTGATCTCCCCGGAATGCGAAAGGCTCTCCCTTTGGGAGAGCTGTCACCGAAGGTGACTGAGAGGGCAAGGATGCTTGCCTTGGTCAGGCGGCTTGCCCTCTCCGTCTCGCATTTGCTCGCCACCTCTCCCAAAGGGAGAGGCTTCGCGCTGATTTCTACAAGGAGTAACCACCATGAAAAAACGTCTTCTCGCATTTCTGCTGGCGCTCAGCATCGCGGTGTCGATGCTGGCTGCGCCGGTGTCGGCTGCGGGCAATAACACCGCCGTCCAGTTTGCCATCACGCTGGGTGCTATGGATGCGGACCAGTCCGGCGCTCTGAACGCAGCCGTGACCCGCGGCGCATTCGCCAAGATGCTCACATCCTACTCCACCTTCCGGGAGAGCGTCTCCTCTCAGGGGGCTGTGGGCACCCTTTACACCGACCTGCCCGGCACCTCGGCATGGGCACCCTATGTCCGCATCGCGGTGCAGCAGGGCTGGATGAACGGCTACACCGACGGCAGCTTCCGCCCGGACAACGCCGTCACGCTGGAAGAAGCCTGCACTGCCGTCCTCAAGCTGATGGGCTATAAGATGACCGATCTGAGCGGCGCGTTCCCCAACGCCCAGCTCAACAAGGCCAGCGAGATCGGCCTGCGCAGCGGTCTTGACCGCCGTCAGGGCGAGGCGATGAACTACGAGGACTGCGCCATCCTGCTCTACAACGCCCTCACCGCCAACAACGCCAGCGGCTCGGCCTACGGCACGACGCTGGGCTTTACGGTGAGCGACGGTCAGGTGGACGGCTCCACCGTCCTGCTCAGCAGCCTGCAGGGTCCCTTTGTCGCCTCGGAGAGCACGGTGCTGCCCTTCGTGCCCGCCAGCGTCTACCGCAACGATAAGGTGTCCGACTCTGCCGAGCTGAACAAGTACGACGTCTATTACTACAGCGAGAGCCTCAAGACCCTGTGGGTCTACACCCGCCGCGCCGCAGGCCGCATCACCGAGGTGTCGCCCTCGGCCAGTGCACCCACGTCCATCACGGTGGCAGGCACCTCCTATACGCTGGGCAGCACGGCCATCGCTTCGCAGGTGTCTTCCCTCAACGGCGGCGGCGTGGGCCAGATCGTGACGCTGCTGCTGGGTATGAACAATGTGGCTGCAGGCATCGTCACCGGCGAGGAGGCCGATGAGGTCTTTTACGGCGTGGTGCAGTCGGCTTCCCGTAACCTCATCGACGAGGACAACAGCGCCGATGTGCTCCAGACCGTCAAGGTCATGTGCACGGATGGCATCGCCCGCACCGTGAATGTGGACAAAAGTCTGAACTTTCCCACCGGCTGGCTGGTGGAGGTGAAGGTCAACGCCGACGGCGAGAGCGTGGAGAAGATCTCGGAGTGCTCCGTCAATGGCGTCGTGAACGAGAACGCCACCGCACTGGGCGATATGGCCCTTGCAGACGACGTGCAGATACTGGATACGAGTACAGGGGGTGTGGCTGGGACGGTTCGTCCCAGCCGCCTATCGGGGGTAAAGTTAGACGCTTCCGATGTCCGCTACTACACCACCAATCCGCAGGGCCAGATCGATAAGCTCATCCTGAACGACGTTACCGGTGACCTGTGGTATTACGGTGTGTTGGATGACGTGAAAAATGTTGCTACCAACTACAGCACCCTCCTCAGCGCCATCAAGGCTGAGCCGGGCGACGGCACCATCGACACCGATGCGGTCGTCAGTCAGGTGAAGAGCATCATGGTGCCCACCACCACCGAGATCCTCTGGGGCGTCATCTCCGGCGACATCCTCAGCACGGCGTGGGAGCGCCTTACCAGCAATACCGGTGCCCTGCTGAGCCTCGGCTTCCAGCAGATCGCCCAGATCACGGGCACGCCCTTCAGTCAGATCTTCAACTTCATCGGCAGCGGTGCGACTTACATCGGCTACGTCGGCGGCCAGCAGGTCAGCCTGAGCACCCCCATCAAGTATCCGGTGCTGGCAGGCGGCATTGCGGTCTGTCAGGAGACCACCGGCTCAGTCCGCAACATGGTGCAGCTGATGCCCATGAAGATCGACAAGGTGGGTGCAGCCAGCGTCCTCTCCTCCAACGGGGAGCGGTTTGAGATGGCCGACGACGCGCAGGTCTATCTGTGGTACAAGGGCCAGTATTACTACACCAAGCTCACCTCGGTGAACTCCGATGACTACTACCTCACCGGCTGGTACGACAACTTCGGCTGCGCCGCCGGCAAGAAGGTGCGCATCATCGTCGCGGTCAAGAAGGATTGATGCCGGGCTATTACAGCCGCCCCGCGCGGCTGGGCCGTCAGGCGCGCCAGCTGCTTCTCCCGCGGCGGTGTCCCTACTGCCGCGAGGTATTGGGGACGCTGCTGCGCTGTGAGGCGTGTATGCCCCGTCTGGAGGAGCTGCGCCGCAGCCCGACTATGCGGCTGGCCCGGGCCAGCCACTATCTGGGCAGACTGGAAGGGGCCGCCGCGCCCTACCGGTATGAGGGTGTCGTCCGGGACGCTATCCTCCGCGCCAAATACGAAGGGGAGAGCTGGACGGCGGTGGAGCTGGGCGTGGAGATGACAGCCCGGCTGTTCGGCGCAAAGGTCGAGATGCACTTTGCCGAGCCGGTGCCCGGCCCTGTGGCGGGCGCTGCGGTCGGGTATGACTGCATCATCCCGGTGCCTGCCAGCAGCCGTCGGCGCGGCTACAACGTGCCGGAACGGATGGCTCAGCCGCTGTCTCATGCACTGGGGCTTCCGCTGCTGCCGAAGGCGCTCTGCCGCGCCCGGGCCGGACGCCATCAGGCCGGGCTTTCGCTGGAGGAACGTCTGGTGAATGTGGCAGGCGCGTTTCGTGCGCAGGAGCCGGAGCTTGTGGAAGGAAAGCGGGTGCTGCTGGTGGATGACGTCATCACTACCGGCGCGACAGCCGCAGCCTGTGCGCAGGCCCTCTTGGACGCAGGCGCACACAGCGTCTTTGCGGTGGCACTGGCTGCGTCAGGTGGAGAAATGGACGCAACATCGAATGCTTCCGAAGCATGAGCGAAAAATCCAGAAAAAATTGAAGAAAATTGCAAAAAGTGCTTGACAAAACGGCCTGCAACGGGTATACTAATGGAGCTGTGAGCGATGAGCCACAACAAATATCCGGGTGTAGCGCAGTTTTGGTAGCGCGCTTGAATGGGGTTCAAGAGGCCGTGAGTTCGATTCTCGCCACTCGGACCAAACAAAAATAATCCGAACTTGTTTCCGATAGGAGATGGGTTCGGATTATTTGTTTTCTTCGGGAAATTCAACGCAGGTGTCCGTGGAAGATGAAATCCGAAATCATAGATCGACCGATATAAGCTACGACATGATTTCAGGAGGACATGAACATGAAGTACGATGCAAGAGCTTGCCATTTCAACATGGACACCGGCTGCGTGGAGCTGCTGCTCCGGGATGGGAGAATGATCTCTATCAACTGTACCGGGGTCGAGGATGCGCTGGATGTCACTATGGCGCAGCGGTTTGAATTGGACTATCTCATCTACAATGACCCGCTGGCGTATGCTGAACTGATCCTGAACGGCGAACCGGAGAAATATCTTCGGAATGTAGCAGGAAGTCACGGGTTAGAAGATTGAGGGCAAAACAAAAACAGGGTGCGCCCCGAAGGACGCACCCTGCCAAAAGCCACAGACGATAACGATATGTACAACAGGGCGTTCCCCGTAGCAGAGTTCCCATAAAACAGTATTTGCAAAAGCTCCCGAAATGGGGAAGATTT
>OKTH01000038.1_pt1 | contig 89755 bp, 73 predicted proteins | sample 1606361 | NCBI WGS metagenome assembly OKTH01 (sample SAMEA3879575, study PRJEB24766) | human gut metagenome | biome: human-associated habitat; feature: feces | place: USA | collected 1985/1987 | reverse complement strand
CTCCCTGCCTCTGGCCCGCGCGGAGCGCAAGCCGCTTGACCAAAAGAAAAAACTTAATCCGCGCTACCAGCGCGAGAATCCTTTGATTTTATAAACTCCAAGAACCCATCCAGCTCCCGCTGGTTTCGTATCATCACATACTTTTCAGGATACTCTTCCCCGATCCTCTCCATCTCCGCCCGCTTTTTGGCGGTACGTCCATCGTGGAGGATCCAGCGGACAAACTCCGCGTCGATTTTTTCTTCGCACCCGGGCGCAGACGACTCCCTCACACGGCCTTTGTTCTGCTGCCAGCGCCGTACCGCCCGCCAGAGGCAGACCAGCGGCGAAAACCAGAGCACGATCACTTGATCGGCCTCTTCCAGCCGCCGGGCGTAACAGGTCTTGGTGTAGTTGCCGTCGATGACCCAGCCCCCTTCATTCTCGTCGAGGAAGCGGCGGACGATAGTCTCTTCTTCCTCAAAGGGCCGCTCCACCCAGCCGGGCAAAAAATGTACGGTGTCCATGTGGAGCACCGGCAGGCCGTATGTTTCACCCAGACGCTTTGCCAGCGTGGATTTCCCGCTGCCGCTGGTCCCCAGAATTGCAATCTTCATATCTGCCTCCTTTTTCCTTATATAAATAGACGTATCAGCCAGTATACGCCCGCTGCCCTGCGGCGTCAAGTTCCGGCTTGACATTTCGCCGCCCTGCCCGTATGCTATAATCACAGAAACCATGACAGGAGGTCTTGCAGATGGCATCTCCCAAAAAACGTGTCAATCCTCTGCTTATCGTCTTACTGGCCGTGCTGCTCGCCGCGGCTGTCGCCGTGGGCGTGGTCTTCGCAAAGCTCCACAGCAAAGTCACCGCCCTGCAAAGCGGCGCATCCTTCACGCTCCGCTACGAGATCACTCCCAACAGCCCCCAGACGCCCCCGCTGCTGAGCATCCTGAACCGGGTGAACGCCTCCAGCGGCAGCGTCAGCGGCCAGTATGCCCCCGGCAGGCTGCAGCTGTCTTTCTACCAGCTCAACGCGGACGGCTCGGTCAAGGCGTCTCCCTTCACCCGGGTGTACATCGACGCAGAAGAGACCCTCTTCGACGTCGGCCAGCTCTACACCGTCCTGCGCCAGTCGGTCACAGATAAGCTCTCCATCGCAGGCGTTCTGCTGCCGGATTGGAGTCTGGGCGACTACATCTCCCAGACGCAGGCCGCCGCTGTGCTGGGCGTCGAGACCAACACCGTCGAGCTGCAGGAGCTTTCCGGCTTCACCCTCTCCCTCAAAGGGCTGAAAAAGACTTCCCCCTCCGGCGCACGGGACGGCTACCGTTATTATCAGTTCCCCGCCGCAGCCGACGGCACGACCCTCGTGCTGGGTTTCCCGATGGACAGCCTCTTCTCGGACACCACCCCTGTCCACATCCTGCTGACCATCCCGGAGCACAACGTCCACATCCAGCTCACCGGCACCGTTACCGCCACTAAAACTGTTCTCTCTCCCCCGGCCTCCCGGATGAACGACGGCGACATTGCCACGCTGGCCCAGATCCGCCAGAGCCTCGAAGCCATCTGGAAGATGATCCAGTCGGCCACCCAGACCACAAACTGACCCATCAAAAAAGCAGACGCACTTCCGCGTCTGCTTTTTTTGATAGCTCTATAAAGAGGAGAGAATCTCTTCTCAGTAATGGACGACATTGCCCGCGCTGCGGATGCGGGCCAGCACCGGCCCGGCCTCCGGGCTGCGGAAGTAGTCGAGGCTGGTCTGGGGCAGCAGGGTCTTCAGCGTTTCCCAATCGCCGGACTGCAGGCACTGGCGGACTGTGGAGGCGCTGATGGCTTTGCCGTCTGCCTCCTTGCGGGGCACAACGATGCATTCGATGCCCGCCTTGGGCAGCTGCTCACACATGATCTTATTGTAAAGGCCCGTCACCTGACTGGTCGGCTCTTCGCCCACATAGCGGGCGGTGATGTTCAGGGCCGCCGCGATTTTCGTGAACACCGCCAGATCCAGCCGGGCGTGGCCGTCGATGACAGCGGCTTCGTCCTTCAGGAAATAGCTGGGGAAGGTGGCGTTGGAGATGATATAAGGGCCGCTGTCGTGGAGTACGACGTTGGGCAGATGGGCCACCCCCGCCTCCACCAGCCTTTTGCGCACCGCAAAGGGCACGAGACTGGCATCCTCGCTGACCACGAAGAGGTGGAGGGTATCGCAGGCAGCCGCAGCTTTTTCCACGAGGTACTGGTGGCCGAGGGTGAAGGGGTTGGCATTCATGACGAGGGCCGCGCTCTTTCCCCCGGTCTTTGTCTTTTCGAGTGCGCGCAGATAGGCCCCGAAGCCGTCCCTGCGGTTCTCCATAAAGACGAGGGTGTCCTCCACCCGGGCGATCTCATAGAAGCCGAGGTCGCCGAAGAATCTGGCGCTTTTCACCTTGGTGTATAAAAACAGGTGCAGATTCCCCCGCGCACACTGCACCTCGATGAGGTGGGTGATGATCTGGTTCAGCAGGCCCTCGCCCTGATGGGCACTGCTGACCGCAAAGCACCGCAGGGTGTTGCCGAAGCAGCTTCCGGTGCCGATGACATTGTACTCCTCGTCGAACATGGCGCAGATGTAGTCCAGATTGCCGTCGCGGCGGATGCCCTCCTGCTGCAGCAGCGCATCGATCTGGGCCAGAACGGTCCGATCGGTCGGGCAGACCTGCGAAATGGTATATTCACTCATCGTTATTCCCCTCCGTCGTGATAAAATGGAGCAGATAGGTCAGCGCCAGCAGGTCGGCACTGCCGCCGGGCGAAAGATTCTCCGCGATGAAGCGGTCATCCAGCGCTGCCAGCGCGTCCCTGTCCGGGTAGGGCGTCTCGGCCAGAAGGACTTTCAGCTCCTCGGTGAGGGCCAGTTGACGCGCCCGGCTCGAACGGGCGATGATGTTGGTGTCGGTGCTGCCGGCCAGAATCGCCAGCAGCGCCCCGCCGCCTGCCCGGTCGAAGTCATAGCCCTTGGCGAGTCCGGCTTCCAGTGTCGGCAGGCCGATGTTCAGCACAGCAGGAAGCCCGGCCTCCACCTGCCCCCGCACGCCGGTGATGCCGTATTCGGCATAAAGTTTCTGGCCTGTGGTGGCGGCGTTTTCCACCGTGACGTCCGCAAAGTCCTTTTCGGTAAGGCCCGCCGTCATGGCGGACACCTCGGCCAGCACCCGGGCTGCATCGGCCCAGAGTGCACGGTCGAGACGGCCCAGCGCCGCGCAGACGATGCCCACCGAAAAGACAGCGCCCTTGTGGGTGTTGACGCCGCCGGTGGCCTCCAGCATCTCCCCCTCTGCTTCACAGCCCAGAGGCCGCAGGGCCTCGAAGGTCTCAGCAGCGGGCCGCTCTGCCGTGCCGCGGCCCATCCGGGCGCAGGCTTCAAAATAGGGGTAGAGGGCGGCGGCGCTGTCCATGAAGGTAAAGACATCCATATCCTTGTGGCTGCCGCTGTTCCGCCGGTCTACAAGGCCGGGCTTCGGGGTGGTCGTCACCTCATACAGCAGAGCGCGGACAGACAGACGGGCCGCGTCGGCGATGTCCTGCGCATCCCGGGCATCGGTCAGGATCTCGGTGGTTTTTTCCTGCAATTCTGCCACGGTGTGGACGCGGCGGCTGCTGCACACCTTGGCTGGCCCGCCGCAGATCAGGCAGCGGCGTCCCTCAAGATGCAGCTCCTCCCGGTCCACCTTCCGCCCATCCGGGCGGATGACGTCCATATCAAAGAGCCGCCCCAGCGGTGTGGCGTCCTCGATGTCGGTGGTGAATTTTTTGATGGTCAGCGGGTCGGCGTCCAGCACATAGAACGCCTCGCAGCCCGTGTCCTCCCGGATGGCGTCCTCCCGCAGTGGCACCAGCTTCGCCCGCAGGAACTGCTGACGCAGCAGCTGACGCCCCCGCGCAAAGCCCCGCCGGATGAGGGGTGAATCCTTCACCGGGCCGCAGATGTTCATGGTAAAGCAGATGAGGGGCTTGTGGTACTGGGCCAGCAATGCCTGCTGGTGCTGCACCCGGCGCTCCCGCGCATCCAGCATCTGGACCAGCGAAACAGTTGTCTCCATTTTCTTCTCCTCTCAACGATGCTTCTTGAGCATATCCATAAAAAGCTGCACCTGCGGCAGGGCTGCAGCGTCCCTCTGGCAGAAAATATAGGTGCGTCGGACGAACGGCTCGCCATTCTCGAAGGTGCAGGGCTTGACGCTTCCCTTGAAGCCATCCAGCGCCACCTCCGGCATCAGCGCCCAGCCGAGACCCCGCTCCACCATCTCGCGGCAGACCATGATGTTGTCCACCACAAAGTTGCCTGCGTCGTTGGTCACACCGTTCTCGTAGCGCCAGCGGGCCATCTGGGCACTGATGGTGGCGTCGCTGCTGTGGTCGATATAGAGGTAGTCGGAGATGGGACGGTCCTTGTTCTCCTCACTGCAAATGAGGCAGATGTTTTCCTGCGAGAGCAGGAACTGGGTGCCGTCCCACGGGTACTCGCCGCGCAGCACCGCAACGTCCAGCGATGAGTCCAGCATCTGCTGGTAGATGTTCCGGCTGTGGCCGGTGGCGATGTCGAGACGGACTTTCGGGTAGGCCCTGTGGTACTCTGTCAGCACCTCGGGCAGGCGGTAATAGGAGAAGTTCACCGAGATGCCCGCCCGCAGGGTGCCGCAGGCCTCGCCCTGGATCGAGGCCAGCTGGCGGCGCATCTTCTCCATCTCCCGGGCAGCGGCGGCGCTGTGGAGCAGCACCTGCTCCCCCGCCGGTGTGAAGCGGATGCCCTGCCGCGAGCGCAGCACGATCTCCACCCCAAGCTCCTGCTCCAGTGCCTTGATACGCTTGGACAGCGCCGACTGGGTCATATACAGCTTATCCGCTGCATGGGTGATGTTGCGGGTCTCGTCCAGTGCGTGCAGAAGCTCGTAATCTTTTTCGTCCATGTGGCTCTCCCCTCATGCCTTAACTTTTCTTATCATTCCTGTTCGCGCTCTGTCCCGGCGCATTTTCGTCCTGTTCCATATCTGTTATTCATAATACAACAGATTTTCCCAAATGAAAAGGGGGATATTCGCCTTGATTTTCCGGAAAGTCCATTCCGAAATGGAATATCATTGCAGCCAGCATCTCTTCTTTTCCGGAATATGCCCTTCGGCACGTCCTCCTTGTGGAAAACTGCCTGCTTCTGTGCTACAATAAGCCCAGACGAACACGACCTTCTTCCGAAAGGAGTCTCCCATGCGCACCGTTCCGCTCACTCATCAGCGCGTCACCATCCAAGACGACTTCGACCTCGACAAGATCCTCGAAAGCGGCCAGTGCTTCCGCCCCCGGAAGCTGGCCGACGGGCGCTGCCGCTTCGTTTCCGGCAAAGCGCTGCTCTATCTGACCCCGCTGGGCTGTGGGCAGTACGACGCCTCGTGGTACGGCGCAGACTGGGATGTCTGGGCCGGATATTTCGATTTAGGCCGCAGCTACGCCGCCCTGCGGCAGAGTCTGGCGGGCCAGAGCGCTTATCTCGATGCAGCGCTGGCCTTCGGGCAGGGCATCCGGGTGCTGCGTCAGGACCCGTGGGAGATGCTCGTCACCTTCATCATCTCCCAGCGCAAGAGCATCCCGGCCATCCGCACTGCCGTCGAGCAGCTGGCCCGGTGCTGCGGCGAGCCGCTCTGTGCGGAGGGCGATGAGGTCTTCCTCTTCCCCACCCCGGAGCAGCTCTGCGGCCTCACGGAAGCGCAGCTGACGGGCTGCGGGCTGGGCTACCGCACCCGCTACATCCAGCACGCCGCCGCGCAGGCCGCCGCCCGCACCCTCGACCTCAATGCGCTGGCCGTTCTCCCCGACAACGCCCTCTTTTCCCGCCTGCTCACGCTGGACGGCGTCGGCAAAAAAGTCGCCAACTGTGTCTGCCTCTTCGGCTATGGCCGCACCGCGATGGCCCCCATCGACGTCTGGATCCAGCGTCTCATCGACGAGGAATTTGGCGGGCGCGACCCCTTCCCCGCCTACGGCCAGCAGGCCGGCATCGTGCAGCAATATCTGTTCTACTATAAGCGCAGTATTTCCACGCAGAAAAAATAAAAAAACTGTTGACAACCGGGTCTCGGGCTGGTATAATAATCAACGTCGTCAGGGACGGAACACCAGCTCTGGGGGATTAGCTCAGCTGGGAGAGCGCTTGCATGGCATGCAAGAGGTCAGCGGTTCGATCCCGCTATTCTCCACCAAAAAAGCACTGTACTTCGCAGAAAGTACGGTGCTTTTCTTTTTGCTGAGGCCGAGGGGGGCTGCATTGCTTCGCCTGCAGCGTTTTCGGCCCAGTGACACCCCGAAAAAAATATGCTGCCCCGGAGCAGACCGGGCAAAGCAAAGCCTCGGAAAGCTCTGGGGGCAGCATAGCTCATTTTATGGTTCGGTCAGGTGTGGGTGCAGAGATACTCCACCCATGCGTCATACCCGGCGGGCAACAGATGGTAGCCGTCCGGCTGGGCGTATTCGGCGATCAGGTCGCCGTTCTCGTCGGCCAGCGCCTCCCAGAGGTTCAGGAAGGTGCAGCCCTTTTCCAGTGCGATGGCCGAGAGGGCGTCGTTGATCTCACACAGGCGCTGTTTGTAGAGGCCGGGGGACTTCTGGCTCACTTCAGGCCGGACGGGGGTGATGGACTGGACGTAGATCTTCGTGTTGGGCAGCGCCTGCGAGATCATGTCCAGCATCAGCCGGTAGTAGGTGAGGAAGCTGGAATAGTCGTTGTCGGCGGTGAGCACATTGGTGCCCAGCAGGATGTAGAGCACCCGGGGCTGCTGGGAGGCCAGCGCCTCCATCGGGATCTCCTTTTCGCCGTCGGCCCGGCGGCAGGTGGTGTTGTTGACGACAGCGTTGGGGCCGACACCCTTGTAGGCGCAGAAATGGGCGTTGGGCAGGCCGGTGTCGTACAGCTGCATCCCCTGCGTCAGACTGTCGCCCAAGAAGCTGACGTCCGAAAAACTGCTCCGCTCCACGGCGGGGCTGGCGGTCTGGGCTGCAAGGCGGAAATCCATCGCGGTCATGCCGTTGTCGAGGGTCTGGACGTTGAGGCGGCGGGCCGGAGTGTAGCTGATGGTGTTCCACTCGCTGCCGGTCAGCTCCTGCTGCAGGATGGTGGGGCCTTGCTGGGCGGTATTGGGGGACGGCTCACGGTGGAGACGCTTCCAGAGGATGCCCACAGCGGCCAGAAGCACCAAAAGGATGAGCAGCGCGACGGTGATGAACACCCTGCGCCAGCGCCGGTGAAGGATGCGGCGGCGATATTCCTGATAATCTGCCATAATGTCCTCCTGTGGCGGAACGATAGCTTTCACCCCTATTATACAGCACCGCTCCGGCCCGTGCAACCCGTGAGGAAAAATTCCCATATTCAGGGGGCCTGCCCTTGCGTTTCCTATTATAAATATGATATACTAAAGTGAATCAAATATGATAGGGAGGCTTTCACGATGCCATTTACTCCGAAATTGACTTATAAAGGCAAGCCCCTCGTCCGCAAGGACAATGAGCTGTATTATGGCTGTATGACCGACCCGTATGTGCTTTATCTGCAGATCCAGTCCACCAAGACGGTGGGCGGCGTGGATGTGGCAGACAAGGTCCATCTGCAGCTGCTCTCTACCGATGAATCCAAGCCCCGTGAGGCCCGCGTGGCCCGTCAGACCACCAAGAACGGCCTGTACAATGCGCTGGACATCGGCAGCATTTGGCTGCAGAAGGCAAACGAGAACGTCTGAACCCAAATCGCAAGCTGCTGAAAGGGGCTGCCCCGCAAGGGGGCGGCCCTTTTTTTGCTGCACGAATATTTTGCGTTCTGCGGAACTTTGTGGTATACTTAATCTGATATTTTATGCACAAAAGGCAGGAATGAAATTATGCTGCAAAATCCAGAACTGCATTATCTGGACAACGCCGCCACCACCATCGTCGCTCCCGAGGTGGCAGACGTGATAGACAAGGCCATGCGGGAGCACTGGGCCAATCCGTCCAGCCTCTACGCCCCGGGAGCACGGAGCGAAGAGGCCCTGAACGCGGCCCGCGCCGCTGTGGCCCGCACGCTGGGCTGCAAGTCGAAGGAGCTGTACTTCACCTCCTGCGGCAGCGAGGGCAACAATCTGGCCCTTCTGGGCGCGGCCCAGACCCGCACCTTCGGCAAGGGCATCGTGGTGTCGGGCTTCGAGCACCCCAGCGTCCAGCGCCCGCTGGAGTGTCTGGCCGCGCAGGGCTATCACGTCACCGTGGTGGCCCCGCAGCCTGACGGCACGCTGGACATGGGCAGGATGCTGGAAGCGGTGGACAAGAACACCATCCTCGTGGCCTGCATGATGGTCAACAACGAGATCGGCACCCGCAACGATGTGGAGCGTCTGGCCGCGGAGGTCAAGCGCCGCAACAGCCGCACCATCGTCCATGTGGACGCGGTGCAGGCGTGGATGCGGGTGCCCATCAAGCTGGACAACATCGACACGATGGCGGTCAGCGGCCACAAGATCCACGCGCCCAAGGGCGTCGGTGCCCTCTATCTGAGCGACCGGCTGGTGCAGGCGTTCCAGCCGCCTTACCTCGGCGGCGAGCAGGAGCGCGGCCTCCGCCCCGGTACCGAGAACCTGCCCTACGCGATGGGCCTCGCCGCCGCGGCCACCCGCCTTGCGGGCAGCATCCGGAGCCGCGACAAGGCTATGCGTGCCCTCAACGACCGTCTGCGCGCCGGCCTTTCTATCTTCCCGGAAGTGGAGATCAACAGCCCGGCGAGGGCGGTGCCTGAGGTGCTGAACTTCAGCGAGAACTGCATCAAGAGCGAGACCATGCTGGCGTGGCTGTCGGAGAAGCAGATCTATGTCTCGTCGGCCAGTGCCTGCGGCAGGGGACAGCCCAGCCACACGCTGGCGGCGATGGGCCGCGACCCACTGGCCATTGATACGGCCATCCGAGTGTCCTTCTGTGCCGACAACACCCCGGAGGACGTGGATGCCTTCCTCGAGCGCTTTGAGGACGGCATGAAGCATTTGCAGAGAATCAGAAAGTAAGGGGCGCGTTCCGGGAGCTTTCTCCTCGGACACGAATCGGGCCATTCCATCGCCCGCCCTATTGCCTTCGGCAACAGGGTCCCACCCCAGCGGACGGTCCTCGGAGAAACTCCCGGAACACCGACGAACGCACAACATAATATCAGGAGTAACTACTATGCGAGAAGTCATTATGGGCTATCAGGGCGAGATGTCCCTGAAGGGCCTCAACCGCAACCAGTTCGAATCGACGATGATGAAGATCCTGCGCTACCGCCTCAAGACGGTGGGCAAGTTCCGCGTCTACTGCACCCAGTCCACCTTTTACATGGAGCCGGAGGAGGACGACATCGACATGGACCTCGCCTTTGAGCGGGTGAGCAAGGTGTTCGGTCTCGCCGCGCTCAGCCGCGCCGTGGTCTGCGAGAAGGACTTTGACACCATCTGCCAGACCGCCGAGGACTATCTGGGCGACAGTCTCCATGGCATCAAGACCTTCAAGGTGGAGGCCCGCCGCTCGGACAAGACTTTCCCCATGACCAGCCCTGAGCTGATGCGGGAGCTGGGTGCTTACCTGCTGGGCAAGCACAACTACCTGCGGGTGGACGTCAAGAACCCGCAGTTCAAGGTCATCGTGGAGATCCGCGATTACGGTGCGTATATCCACGGCCCGAAAATACAGGGTGAGGGCGGCCTGCCGGTGGGAACCTCCGGCCGCGCCCTCAATATGCTCTCCGGCGGCATCGACAGCCCGGTGGCGGCGTACCGGATGGCAAAGCGCGGTCTCGGCCTCGATCACATCCATTTTGCGTCCCCTCCGTATACTTCGGAGCGTGCAAAACTGAAAGTCAAGGCGCTGGCCCAGCTGATCACCCCCTATACCGGCAGCACCAACCTCTTTGTGGTGCCCTACACCAAGCCGCAGGAGTACATCCGCGACAACGCTCCGGACGTCCTCTTCACCGTCCTGATGCGCCGCAGCATGATGCGCATTGCCAACATCATCGCCAAGAAGCAGGGCTGTGAGGCCCTCGTCACCGGCGAGAGCCTTGCACAGGTGGCCAGCCAGACCGTCAAGGCCCTGCAGTGCACCGATGCCGCGCAGGACCTGCCCATCCTCCGCCCCCTGATCGGCATGGACAAGACTGAGATCGTCGAGACGGCCCGCCACATCAATACTTTTGAGACGAGCATCCTGCCCTACGAGGACTGCTGCACCATCTTCACCCCGCCGCACCCGAAGATCCGCCCCGAGCTGGAAGAGATCCTTGAGGCCGAGGCCGGGATGCCCGGTCTGGCCCGGCTGGAAGCCGAAGCTGCCGAGGCCACCGAGCGCATCCGTCTGCGCATCACCGACGACGTGGAATTCGAGGGCTGAGCCATGACAGCAGAGATCATCAGTGTGGGCACCGAGCTTCTTCTCGGCAATATCCTCAACACCAACGCGCAGTACCTCAGCCGGGAGCTGGCCGATTTGGGCATCACCGTCCAGCGGGAGAGCACCATCGGCGACAACCATGACCGTCTGGCCGACTTCGTCAACGAGGCCAAGAGCCGCTGCGACCTGCTGGTCTTCACCGGCGGCCTCGGCCCCACGGCGGACGACCTGACCAAAGAGACCGTCGCCGCCTGCTTCGGCGACGAGCTGGTCTTCGATGCGTCCGAGTGGGAGAAGATCACCGGCTACTTTGCCCGTACCGGCCGCGAGACGACCCCCAACAACCGCAAGCAGGCGATGGTGCCCGCCAAGGGCCATAAGATCATCAACAACCATGGGACTGCGCCCGGCGCATGGTTCGAGCAGGATGGCCGCTGTGCTGTCCTCATGCCCGGCGTGCCCCACGAGATGAAAGCCATGTGGACTGAGAGCGTCCGCCCCCTGCTGATGGAGCGCCAGAACTGCACCCTCCACTCCGTCACCCTCCGGGTGCTGGGCGGCGAGAGCGACATCGAGTATAGAGTCCGTGACCTGCTGGAAAACCCGAATCCCACCGCCGCCATCTACTGCAAGACCGGCGAGTGCGAGATCCGGATCACGGCCCGTGCCCGCTCCGACGAGGACGGCGAAAAAATGTGCCGCGCATATGCCAAAAAGTTCTATGATACGCTGGGCGATGCGGTGTATGATGAGGATGTGGCCGGGCTGGAAGAGACAGTGGTGGAGACCCTGAAGAAAAAGGGACTGACCATCTCCACCGCCGAGAGCTGCACCGGCGGACTCATCGCCCAGAGGCTGACCTCCGTGTCCGGCTCCAGCGAGGTGTTCGGCTATGGCTTCGTGACCTACTGGGAGCAGGCCAAGACCAAGCTCGTGGGCGTGGACCCGGCGGTCATCGGGAAATACAACGTCGTGTCCGCTCCCGTGGCGGCACAGATGGCGCTGGGCGCGGCAGCGGCCTCGGGGGCCGACATCGCCCTGAGCGTCACCGGCGTGGCCGGCCCGACCGGCGGCGACGAGGTCCGCCCCGTGGGCACCGTCTATCTCGGCGCTGCCCGGGATGGCGTGGCCTATGTCAAAAAGCTCTTCGTCTCCCGGCCCGACCGTGCGCTGGTGCGTGCCCGGGCCGCACAGGCGGCACTGGAGCTGGGTCTGCGACTGGCGCAGGGCAAAGTCCCCGAAGGGACGCAGGCCCTCGCCGCCGCCCGGCAGTCGGACGACGCGGCGCTGGCCGCGCTGGACAGGGCTTTCGTCCGGGAAACATCATAATAAGGGGTTGATGGGATTTGGCAGAGGAGACCCGCTGTGTGCTGCGCCTGTACGGTGCGCCGCAGGGACGGCTGGCAGCTGCGGTGGCGCGGTTTGCGCCCCAGTGGAGGGCAGAGGCCCAGTGGAAGTGCCGGGGCGCAGAGACGCTGCTGGCTGTCCATGCAGACACGCCCTCTGGGCTGAAGAAAGCGGCCCAGAGCCTGCGCAGCAGCTTCGGTGCAGATGTGTATGGGGCAGGGGATACCAGTCTGGCGGCTGCCGCCGTGCAGGCGCTGGAAGCCCATGACCGCCTGCTGGCCTGCGGCGATGCCGCAGCTGGTGCCCTGCTGGAAGCCCGGCTCGAGAAGGTGCCCGGCGCGGAGAAGGTCTACGACTTCGGCACCATGAGCTACGCCGACGCCAAGACCGGCCCCCAGATCGAAAAGCGTGCCCGGGCCAAGCTCGGCGGGGAGGGGGACAAGCCTGAACCCGTCCGTCTGGCCCTTGCCCGGGCGCAGGCGGCCCGCCGCATCGTGGGCACAGAGCTGGCTGTGGCCTGCGCGGAGCGGGAGAGCGACCATGTTCTGGTGCTCAGTGCGAAAAAAGGCTGCTGGCTCCGCACGGTCCCCGCAGCGGACAACGCCGCGCTCTGGCTGCTGGACATGATACGCCGCGCCGCCGCCGGTCTGCCGCAGGCAGAGGGAACGGGCTTCCTCCCCGCCGGACAGGCCTCCCCAAACACCCCGCAGGACGGGGCCAAGCCCCGGTCACAAAAGAAGAAGCACCCCCTCCGTGTCCTGCTGGCAGTGCTCTTGCTGCTGGCGCTGGCGGCTCTGGGCGGTGGGTGGTATCTCACCGGCGGCGACCTTGCCGCCCTCCCGGAGCGGCTGAAGGCCCTGCGCCTGCCCGAGTGGATCACCCTCTGGCAGGCCCACGAGCCGAAGCCCGGTGCAAGACTGATATAAAACACAAGGAGGCCGCTTCCCGGCGCAGAGTCGGGAGGCGGCCTCGTTCTTCTACAGCACAAAACCCCGCCGCAAAAGGGAGATTCCCAATGCGGCGGGGCGTTTGTGTTAAAATACAGTCAAGTGACCGTGCTTAGAGCTGGCTCTGGTATTCCTTGCGGTAGCCTTCCAGCTCCTTCTGGTTGCCATAGACGAAGTGGCCGTTTGCGATCTCTTCCCAGACCGGCTTGTCCACGCTGTAATCGTGGCAGGAGGGGTCGTAGACCAGAAGTTTCTTCTTCTTTTCCAGACCCGGGTCGGGGATGGGGACGGCGCTCAGCAGAGCCTTGGTGTAGGGGTGCAGGGGATGGAGGAACAGCTCTTCAGCCTCTGCAAGCTCCACGATGCGGCCCTTGCTGATGACGGCGATGCGGTCGGAGATGAACCGGACGACCGACAGGTCGTGCGCGATGAACAGGTAGGTCAGACCGCGGGACTTCTTCATGCTGTTCAGCAGGTTCAGCACCTGTGCACGGATGGAGACGTCCAGTGCGGAGATCGGCTCGTCGGCCACGATGAACTCCGGCTCCATGACCAGCGCACGGGCGATGCCGATGCGCTGGCGCTGGCCGCCCGAGAACTCATGGGGGAAGCGGGAGGCAAACTCCGGCAGCAGACCGACCTCGTGCAGAGCGTTCATGACCTTTTCGTGCAGGTCATCCTGATCTTTGTACAGGTGGTGGTTCAGCAGACCCTCCGCCACGATGTACTCGACCTTGGCGCGCTCGTTCAGAGAGGCCATGGGGTCCTGAAAGATCATCTGCACCTTGCGGATGACCTCGCGGTCCAGCTCCTTGGGGATCTTGCCGTTGATCTTCTGGCCCTTGAAGAAGATGTCGCCGCCCGAGGTCGGGTTGATGCGGCAGATGGCACGGCCAATGGTGGTCTTGCCGGAGCCGGACTCGCCGACCAGCGAGAAGGTCTCGCCCTTGTAGATGTCAAAATTGACGTGGTCCACGGCCACGAACTTCTTTTTGCCGGAGCCAAAGGTGATCTGAAGGTCTTTCAGCTCAATCAGCTTTTCGCGTTCAGCCATTTAAGTTGGAACCTCCCATCTTTCCCATTTTTTCACGCAGGTTCTGGATGGAGTGCGGACGCTCGATCTTGGGAGCGCGCGGGTCCAGATACCAAGTCTTTGCCGCGTGGGTCTCGGACACCTGAAAGAACGGAGGTTCTGCCACGAAGTCGATGGCCAGCGCGTGCTTGTTGCGGGGCGCAAATGCGTCACCCTTGATCTCATTGAACAGGTTCGGCGGCGTGCCGTCGATGGTGGGCAGAGCCTCGCCCTTGGTGCCCAGCTGAGGCAGAGCCTGCAGCAGCGCCCAAGTGTAGGGATGCCATGCATCGTAGAAGATCTCCTCCACGGTGCCGTACTCGACGATCTGACCGGCGTACATGACGGCCACGCGGTCGGCCACGTTGGCCACAACACCCAAGTCATGGGTGATGTAGATGACCGACATGCCCAGCTCTTTCTGCAGGTCGCGGATGAGCTGCAGGATCTGTGCCTGAATGGTCACGTCCAGAGCGGTGGTCGGCTCGTCGCAGATGAGCACCTGCGGACGGCAGGCAGCAGCGATGGCGATGACCACGCGCTGACGCATACCGCCGGAGAACTCATGAGGATACTGCTCGTAGCGGCGCTCCGGGTCGGGGATGCCGACCTTGGCCAGCATCTCGATGGCGGCCTTCTTGGCGGCCTCGCCCTTCAGGCCCTGATGGTGCTCGATGCTCTCCTGGATCTGCTTGCCGATTTTCTTCAGCGGGTTCAGGCTGGTCATCGGGTCCTGCATGACCATGGCGATCTTCTTGCCGCGCACGCCCAGCCAGTCCTTCTCGGTGAACTTGGTCATGTCGCGGCCCTCATACAGGATGGAGCCGCCGGTGATCTTACCGTTGACATCCAGCATACCCACGAAGGTCTTGGTGAATACGGACTTGCCCGAGCCGGACTCGCCCACGATGGCCAGTGTCTCGCCGTCGTACAGGTCCAGCGAGCACTTGCGGATCGCGTTCAGCTTTTTGCCGCGCAGGCTAAAGGTGATCTCCACGTCTTTGGCAGAGATGATCGGTTGTCTATCCATTTTTGTGATTTTCTCTCCCATCTGTTAAACGTGGTTGCGCGGGTCAGCAGCATCCGAGAAAGCGTTGCCCATGATATAGAAGGAAATGGAGATGATGGACACGATGGATGCGGGGAAGACCAGCAGGTAGGGGTAGTCGAGGAAGAAGCCGCGCACCTTGCTCAGGATGAGGCCCAGCGACGGGGTCTCGATGCCCAGACCGATGCCCAGATAGGACAGGGTGGACTCGAGGTTGATGGTGGCGGGGATGCTCAGCGCCATGCGCAGGATGATGACGGAGACCAGATACGGCAGGATGTTCTTGGTCAGGACGCGCCACAGCGGGGTGCCAAGGCAGCGGGACGCGAGGTTGTACTCGCGGTCGCGGAACATGAACACCATGTTGCGGACGCGGCGGGCCATGACCAGCCAGCCGATGGCGATCATCGAGACGGCCATGATGGTGAAGCTCTGGCCGACGACCAGTGCGATCAAGGTCATGTAGATGATGTAGGGCACATTGTCGATGAGGTTGTACAGCTCCGTGAAGAAGCGGTCCAGCTCACGGACATAGCCCCAGATCAGGCCGATGATGACGCCGAGGATGCTCTCGCCCACGGCGACGATGAGGGCCAGACGGATGGACACCTGCGTGGCGTACCACACCTGACACCAGTAGTCGCGGCCGAGGTTGTCGGTGCCGAACCAGTATTCACCGTTGGGCTTCTGGAACGCCAGAGAGGAATCCGTCACCAGCGTCTGATAATCGTACTTGCCGATGGCCAGTGCGATGAAGGAGAAGATCACGAGGAACAGGAACAGGAACAGGCAGACGACAGCAGCCTTGTGCTTGAGGAAGTTCTGGACGACAGAACCCCAGTAGCTGTAGTTGGAGTAGCCGACACGCTCGGCTTCCTCCGGAGAGTACTCGACGAAGTAGAACAGTTCGTCCTGCTTCTTGCCCTCAAAATCCGATGCTTTTGCCATCAGCGTGCGGCCTCCTTTCCGGTCAGAGTAATGCGCGGGTCAACGAGCATCATCAGCACGTCGCCCATAAAAACACCCACGATGCCCAGCACAGCGTAGAGGATGACCAGCGTCTGCACGACGTTCAGGTCATAGCGCTGGATGGCGTCGGTCAGCAGGGGGCCCATGCCGGGGACGGAGAAGAACCGCTCCATCAGCAGAGAGCCGCCCACCGTCAGCAGGATGGACTGGGGGATATACTGCACCATGGGGACCATGGCGTTGCGCAGGACGTGCTTGAACATGATCTCGCTGGAGCTGAGGCCCTTGACGCGGGCCAGCTTGATATAGTCGCGGGTCAGCTCATCCACCATGTAGCGGCGGGTCCACAGGGCATAGCCTGCGATGGAAGCCAGCGACAGGCAGACGATGGGCAGCACGCTGGACGGGCCGACGTTACGGGTCGAGTACAGCGTGGGGAAGCCCAGATATTTGGAGCCGAACACCAGCACCAGCGAATAGGAGACCAGAGAGGGCACCGCGTTGACGAAAACGGTGTAGGCAGTGCCGATCCAGTCAAAGACCTTGTCCTTGAAGGCGGTCTGCAGGATGCCCAGCAGGACGCCCACCACCAGCGAGATGCCGGCAGAGATCAGGCCGAGGCGCATGGAGACGCCGAACTTTTTGCCGATGACCTTCACGACGGAGGCACCGTTCTGGATGCGGCGGGAAGTGCCGAAGTCCAGATGGAGCAGGTCGTTGTAGAAGTGCAGCAGCTGGGTGCCGATGGGGTCGGTCAGACCGGCGGCTTCCAGTGCGGCGTATTTCTGCTCTTCGGTAAACTTCATGAGCTGTTCTTCCGTGAAGTAGTAGTCCGTAGGCAGGCAGCGCATCAGCAGAAAGACGATGGTTGCGATCAATAAGATCGTGACGAGCGACTGAGCCAGCCGCTTGACGGTGTATTTTAACATGATAACCAAACCTTTATAAAATAATCATCAGGCTTTGGTTGCTGCATCGAAAGCAGCGGAGAAAGCCTCGTACTCCTCGGTGGTGTAGCCGTCGCCCTGACGGGTCTCCCAGTTGACGGCCTTGTAGTTGCAGGGACCGTACATGGCGTTGATCTTGGTGTACTCGTTGACGTGGGTCAGGCACCAGAGCACCTCGTACAGGCAGGGGACGCACAGTGCGTTGTTCAGCATGGAAGCCTCAGCCTTTGCGAATGCGGCATAGCGTGCATCGGTATCGGTGACGATGGCCTTTGCCTCAGTGACCAGATCGGTGAACTCCTGATAATCTGCCAGCAGATCCTTCTGGTAATCCTTCGGGTCGGCCTCGACGGCTGCGATCCAGGAGGTGGTCTGAGCGTAGTAAGCGTTGTCGTCGCTCAGGACTTCCTGACCGAGGAAGTTGACGGGATCGCCGAAGTCAGCGCCCCAGCCGTTCTGCAGGATGGAGTGCAGCTGGACGTTACGGACTTCCTTGTAGAGGGAAGAGACGTAGGTGCCGATGTCCAGCACGACGAAGTCATCGCCGAAGCTCTCGGAGAAGCACTGCTTCAGGACGGTCGCGGTATCCAGAGCAGTGGTGTCGCCGCTCTTGATGTAGTGGTAGCAGTGGACGGGGAAGGTGACGCCGATGGCGCTCAGCTCTTCCATTGCCTGCTTCTTCAGGTCAGCGATGTCGCCGCCGTTGTCGCGGTGGCGGATCATGGTCTTGCCATCGTACTTCTCAGTGTCGAAGCCCATCTCCTTGGCGACCAGAGTGGTGTACTCCTCACCCTTGGTGTTGTAGCAGACGCCGGGCATGGTGTAGTAGTCGTTCTCGCACTTCAGGGGGTTGATCTTGTTGGTGCGGGCGTAGTAGTTGATGAGGTTGAGGCCCTTGTAGAAGCACTGACGGAAAGCGCGGTTGGAAACAGCCTTGTTCCAGTTCTCGTCCAGATTGCCGTTCTCATCCTTGCGCTGGAAGTTCAGGTGCATCTGGAAGCTGTACTTGGTGGGGCGCTTCTCGCACAGGAACTTGTTGTGCTCGTTGTTGGGGTCGGAGGTGATGGTGGTCAGGTTGGACTCGGTCAGGTCGATGTTATCGACCTCGCCGTTCTCGTACAGCTGCAGGCCCATGGACAGGTCGGGGATCATGGTGATGGTATGATGCTCGAAACGGGTGCAGTCGTCTGCAGCGTAGTAGTTGGGGTTGGGGATGAAGCTCTTGGTGTTCTGCTGGATATACTCCTCGATGAGGTACGGACCATTGTACCACATGGTGGAGTAATCGCAGGCGCGGAAGCCATCGATGCCCAGCTCGTTGATGAGGTCCTCAGAGGCGGGGTAGAAGCTGTTGTAAGCAGCGACGGTGTCGAAGTAGGGGCAGGGGTTCTTGCAGGTGAAGACCAGAGTGTAGTCGTCCGGAGCCTCGATGCCGACACCAGCAGCCAGCATATCCTCGTAGGTCATATCGGCAGCAGCGTCGCCCTTGTCCTTGGTCAGGTCGTAGTACTCGGCAGCGCCCACGACGGTCTCAGAGGGCATGGAGGTGTTGAAGGCCTCGTTCTTGAGGGCGTTCAGGACCCACTCGAAGCCCACGAGGAAGTCCTTGGAGGTCAGGTGAGACTTGACCTCGCCGTTGACGTCGCACCAATCGACATTGTCGCGCAGGTGGAAGGTCCAGACGGTGGAGTCCTCGTTGTGCTCCCAGCTGGATGCGATGGCGGGCACTGCCTTGCCGTAGCAGTCGAAGCTCAGCAGGCCGTCCCAGCAGTTGGTGGTGACGTTCAGGTCGGAAGCGGACTGGCTGTACAGGAAGTTCCAAGTCTCCAGCTCACGGTTAGCGGTCTCGAAGGAGACGTAATCGGTGATGGCGTCGGCTGCGGGTGCGGCTGCGCCGGAGGCAGCACCGGAGGTGCTGGCAGCAGTGCTGCTGGAAGAACCACCGCAAGCGGCCAGGATGCTTGCAGCGCCCACGACGCCGGAAGCCTTGAGGAAGCTGCGGCGGCTGATGGAATGAGACTCAAAATTTGCGTTCATTGTGTTTTCCTCCCAATTATTCTTTCGTGTCTCGGCTCTATGGCGCAGGGTACAGTGCCCTGCCGATTTCCCACTCTTTTACGAGATCATCTGCCCTCCCTGTATTGCCAGAGAATACAAAAGAGCGCAGAAACAGACCCCTCTGTCTGTGCCTGTGCTCCTCCCGTAAAATCCTTAACACGACATATATTGTACCATCGAAATAAATGGTTGTCAATGGAATGGAAATCGCTTTTTCTTCTAAAAGAAAGGAATACGCCGCATATACATGAAATAAATTTACTTTACCGCAATGAAGAGTGACGAAAATAAGACAAAGAGGCCAAAAAAACAAAACAACAGGAGCTGTTCTCGAGGTGAGAACAGCTCCCGCTGTGTGGGATATAGGCCGGGGACAGGAGATCCCGGCGGGGAAAAAGTTCAGAAAAAGTTAAGCTTTTGCCGCGTCGAATGCCTTGGCGAACTCCTCGTACTGGGCCGTGGTGTAGGCGTCCTCGCTGGTCTCCCAGTTGATGTACTTGTAGTTGCAGGGGCCGAACATGGCGTTGATCTTGGTGTACTCGTTGACATGGGTGAGGCACCAGTGGACGTCATAGTAGCAGGGGACGGCCAGCGAGTTGTTGATCATGTAGGCCTCGGCCTTTGCGAAGGCCTCGTAGCGGGCATCGGTGTCGTCCACGATGGCGTTGGCGGCGTTGACGAGGTCGGTGAACTGCTCGAACTCCTCTATCAGCTCCTTCTGATAGTCGGCGGGGTTCTCCGCCACGAGGGGGATGTTGGAGTAGTTGACGGCATAGTAGGCATTGGAGTCATGCAGGATCTCCTGACCGAGGAAGTTGATGGGGTCGCCGAAGTCTGCGCCCCAGCCGTTGATGACGAAGCCGTGCAGCTTGGGGATGCGGACCTCCTTGGCGAGGCTGGAGACGTAGGTGCCAAGCTCCAGCTGGATGAAGTCGTCGCCGAAGCTGTCGGTGAAGCACTGCTTGAGGACGGTGGCGTTGTCCTGCTGGACGGTGTTGCCGGCCACGAAGAAGAAGGGGACTTTCACCGGGAAGGTGACGCCGACGGCGGAAAGCTCGTCCATGGCCTGTTTCTTGAGGGCGGCGATGGAGTCGGCGGTGGACTTGCGCAGGTGGATCATGGTCTCGCCGTCGTACTTCTCGCCGTCGATGCCCAGCTCCTTGGCAACCAGATCAACGTAGTCGGTGCCTTTGGAGTTATAGCAGATGCCCTTCATGGTGTAGAAGCTGTTTTCGCACTTGAGGGGGTTGATCTTGTTGAAGCGTGCGTAGTAGGGGATGAGGTTCAGGCCCTCTTGGAAGCAGCGGCGGAACGCCCGGTTGGCCACGGCCTTGTTCCAGTTCTCGTTGGGGGTGCCGTCGGAGTTGAGGCAGTTGAAGTTGAAGTGGAAGTCGTAGGCGTACTTGGTGGGGCGCTTCTCGCAGAGCTGGTCATTGTAGGCGTTGGAGCTGTCGGAGGTGATGGTGGTCAGGGTGCTCTCGCTCAGCTCCAGCTCGTCCAGCTCACGGTTCTGGTACAGCTGATAGCCCACGGTCAGGTCGGGGATCATGCTCAGGGACACGCGCTCGAAGCGGGTGCACTCGTCTGCTGCATAATAGTGGGGGTTCGGGATGAAGCGCTTGGAGTTGTCGGCCACAAATTCCTCGATGAGGTAGGGGCCGCAGCACCACTGCTGGGTGTAGTCCACGCCGCGGAAGCCCTCGACGCCCAGCTTCTCCACCAGAGCCGGAGGGGCCGGGTAGCAGCAGACGTAGGAAGCCACGGTGTCGAAGTAGGGGCAGGGGTTCAGGCAGGTAAAGACGACGGTGTAGTCGTCCGGTGCATCGATGCCGACGCCTGCGGCCATCATATCGTCGTAGGTCAGGGCCGCGGCGGCTGCGTCGTCCATCGCATAGGTCTTGTCATAGTAGTCGGCTGCGCCCACGACGGTGGTGGAGGGCATGGAGGTGTTGGAGGCCTGATTCTTCTTGGCGTTCAGCACCCACTCGAAGCCGGTGAGGAAGTCCTTGCTGGTCAGATGCTCCTGCACCTCGCCGTTGATGTCCACCCAGTCCACGTCATCCCGCAGGTGGAAGGTCCAGACGGTGGAGTCTTCGTTGTGCTCCCAGCTCTTGGCGATGGCGGGGACGGGCTTGCCGTAGCTGTCGAAGCCGATGAGGCCGTCGATGAGGTTGGTGGTGACGTTGAAGTCGATGGCCTGCTGGCTGTAGAGCATATTCCAGCTCTCGATCTCGCGGCCGGAGGTCTCGTAGGTGAACAGCTCGCTCAGGCCCTTGCCGGAGGCCGCTGCACCGGAGGATGCAGAGGAGGCGCTGGCAGCAGTGCTGGAAGAGGAACTGCCGCCGCAGGCGGCCAGCAGACCGGCTGCGCCCACAGCGCCTGCGCCCTTGAGGAAGCTGCGGCGGGTGATGGCGTGAGACTCAAAATCGTGGTACATATTCTTTCCCTCCTGTAATCGCTGGTACGGCTCTGCGCGCTCCGTTTCTCTATCCCGATAGTGCCAGTTTACTCTCCCACAGAGTAAAAATGGGTACAAAAAGGGCGCAGAGACAGATTTTTAATGACCTGTTTCTGCGCCTTTGCAGAATCCGTATCGGTTGCAAGTATTCTATCATCCCATCGCCGGGAAGTCAAGAAAAACCATTCTGGTACGGATTGAATCTTATTGACTCAGCAGACATATGAAAATGAAAATGTTTCATGTGAAAAGCTGAAATTGTATGACTTTTCGCGCCGGATCAGCCCTGAGAAGCCTGATCGAATGCCTTGGCGAACTGCTCGTACTGGACGGTGGTGTAGGCCTCTTCGCTGGTCTCCCAGTTGACGGCCTTGTAGTTGCAGCCGCCGTACATGGCGTTGATCTTGCTGTACTCGTTGGCGTGGGTCAGGGACCATGCGATGTCGTAGTAGGTGGGGCTGACCAGCACGTTCTCCAGCATATAGGCCTCAGCCTTGGCGAAGGCCTCGTAGCGGGCGTCGGTGTCGTTGACGATGGCGTTGGCGGCATTGACCAGATCGGTGTACTGCTCGAAAGCGTCCATCAGGTCTTTCTGGTAGTCGGCAGGAGCCTCAGCCACCCGGGCGATGTTGGAGTAGTAGTGAGAGTAGAAAGCGTTGTCGTCGTGGAGGGTCTCCTGACCGAGGAAGTTGATGGGGTCGCCGAAGTCGGCGCTCCAGCCGTTGATGACAAAGCTCTGGAGCTGAGGAGTGCGCACCTCCTGCGTCAGGCTGGAAACGTAGGTCTGGACGTCCAGCTTGATGAAGTCGTCGCCGAAGCTGTCGGAGAAGCACTGCTTCAGGATGGTGGCGTTGTCCAGTGCGGAGGTGCTGCTGGCGATGATGAAGTAGGTGGCCTTGACGGGGAAGGTGACGCCGATGGCGCTCAGCTCCTCCATGGCCTGCTTCTTCAGGGCAGAGATGTCGCCGCCGTTGGCACGCAGGCGGATCATGGTCTCGCCGTCGTACTTCTCGGTGTCGAAGCCCATCTCCTTGGCCACCAGAGTGGTGTACTCAGCGCCCTGCGTGTTGTAGCACAGGCCCTTCATGGTGTAGTAGTCGTTCTCGCACTTCAGGGGGTTGATCTTGTTGTAGCGGGAGAACCATGCCTTCAGGTTCAGGCCGCGGTAGAAGCACTGACGGAAAGCGGTGTTGGCGATGGCCTTGTTCCAGTTCACATCGGGGGTGCCGTCGGCGTTGTTCTTCTGGTAGTTGAAGTGCATGGCGTAGGCAGAGGGGCGGGCGCGCTTCTCACAGAGCTGGCTGTTGTATTCGTTGCTGGGGTCGGAGGTAATGGTGGTGATGGTGCTCTCGTTCAGGTCGATCTCGTCCAGCTCGCGGTTCTGGTAGAGCTGGAATGCGATGGCCTGATCGGAGATCATGGTCACGGTCAGACGCTCGAAGCGGCTGACGTTGGCAGCATCGTAGTAGTGGGGGTTGGGGATATAGCTCTTGGTGTTGCCCTGGATATACTCCTCGACGATATAGGGGCCGCAGTACCACATATTGGTGTTGTCGCAGCCACGGAAGGTCTCGATGCCCAGCTCGTCGATCAGCGCCTGAGAGGCGGGGTAGAAGCTGGTGTAGGAGGCCACAGTGTCAAAGTAGGGGCAGGGGTCCTTGCAGGTGAACACCAGAGTGTAGTCGTCGGGAGCCTCGATGCCCACGCCTGCGTCCAGCATATCCTGATAGTGCAGGTCGGCGGCGGCAGCGCCCATATCCTTGGTCTTCTCGTAGTACTCCTCAGCGCCCACGATGTACAGGGTGGGCATGGAGGTGTTGTTGGCCTCGTTCTTGGAGGCGTTCAGCACCCACTCCAGACCGACCAGAAAATCGGTGGCGGTGATGTGTTCCTTCACCTCGCCGTTGCAGTCCACCCAGTCCACGTCGTCGCGCAGGTGGAAGGTCCAGACGGTGGAGTCCTCGTTGGCCTCCCAGCTGGTGGCGATGGCGGGCACCAGCTTGCCGTAGCAGTCGAAGCTCATCAGGCCGTCCCACAGGTTGGTGACGACGTTGGCGTCGCTGAGGGTCTGGCTGTACAGCAGATTCCAGCTCTCGATCTCACGGTTTGCAGACTCCCAGGAAATGTACTCCTTGAGGGGGGTGGCACCGGTGGAGTTGGGGGCCTCCACGCCGGAAGCAGCCGTGCTGCCGGAGTTGTTGGACTTGCTGCCGCCGCAGGCGGACAGCAGGCCGGCGGCACCCACGACGCCGGCGCCCTTCAGGAAGCTGCGGCGGGTGATGTTGCGGGACTCAAAATCGATGTTCATTGAGATACGCTCCTCCGAGATATTGTTTTCCTTTTTTCCTATCCTAAATGCAAAAAATGGCGCGCTCCGGGTGCCAAAACGCACAAAGCGCCCGGGGTCGCACCTTTCGTATTCTAACATTGTGGGCAAAAGAAGTCAATGACATACAGCCCTAAAATAAAAACAAAATAGTAACGGATGCTTTTCTCTGAAAAATGACGGCAAAAAAATGGTAAAGAATGAAAAGAAGTCGTACTTTCACAGGACGAAAGATGGATACAACGAAAGTTGGAAAACGCAAAGCGGCTATCTTTTTTCACAAAATCATGCTACAATAAAAAAGAATGTTACTTCTATAAAAGGAGCGTCCTTGGATGAAAAAGCTGATCTCGATGTATCAAAAATATATGTTCCGCCCCGTTCTGTATAAATCCGTCACCCGGGTGTCGGTCGTGGCCGTCCTGATGCTGCTGTGGGACCGCTACGTCAGCGACGGCAGATTCACGATGTGGCAGGCCCCAGCCCTGCTGCTGGGCGTCGTGCTGCTGGCGTGGGCGTGGGTGAACTACCTCCGTCTGGACGGCGTGACCGTCCACCATCTGGGCGAGGAGTTCAAGGACATGGGCAAAAAGAAGAAGCTCCACGCCACCAAGTCCATCGTGGACTTTGCGGACGAGCGCATCGTCTCCTTCGAGGAGTTGGAGCCGGAGGAACGCATCTATTGCAGTATGCTTTCGAATTTGATCTTGGGCGCAGCGCTGCTCATCATCAGCCTCATCGCAGGCGCAGTGTGAGGGCGGAAGACATGGCAGAAAAAACAGAAAAAAGCGAAAAACAGCTGGTGGTGGGCATCCTCGCCCATGTGGACTCCGGCAAGACCACTCTTTCCGAAGCGATGCTCTACCGTGCAGGCAGCATCCGCAGGCTGGGCCGGGTGGACAACAAGGATGCCTTCCTCGACACCGACACGCTGGAAAAAGCGCGGGGCATCACGATCTTTTCCAAGCAGGCCCTGCTGAAGACGGGCCGCACCGGCATCACCCTGCTGGACACCCCCGGCCATGTGGATTTTTCCACCGAGACAGAGCGGACGCTGCAGGTGCTGGACTACGCGGTGCTGGTCGTCAGCGGCACCGACGGCGTCCAGAGCCACACCGAGACCCTCTGGCGTCTGCTGCGGCGGTATCATATCCCCACCTTCGTCTTTATCAACAAGATGGACCTGCCCGGACCGGGGAAAGAAGCCCTTCTGGGGCAGCTTTCCCGCCGTCTGGGCGAGGGCTTCGTGGACTTCGGTGCCCCGCAGGCCGAACGGGACGAGGCACTGGCCCTCTGCGACGAGCGCCTGATGGAGACGATGCTGGACGCAGGCGGCCTGACGGCGGAGGACATCATCCCCGCCATCGCCCGGCGGCACGTCTTTCCCTGCTGGTTCGGCGTGGCCCTTCAGCGGGAGAACGCAGGCGGATTGCAGGGCGTGGATGAGCTGCTGGAGGGGCTTGACAGATACACCCGTGCCGCCCCGGCGCTGGAAGCCTTTGGTGCCCGGGTGTTCAAGGTCTCGCAGGATGAGCGGGGCGAGCGGCTGACGTGGCTGCGGGTCACGGGCGGGGAGCTGAAGGTCAAGGCCCAGCTCACCGGCGAAGCGGACGGAGAGCATTGGGCCGAAAAGGCCAACCAGCTGCGGCTCTATTCGGGTGCAAAGTATACGCTGGCAGAGGCCATCGGGCCGGGACAGGTCTGCGCCGTCACCGGTCTGACCAAGGCCCGCCCCGGCACCGGACTCGGCGCCGAGCGGGACAGCGACCTCCCTGTGCTGGAACCGGTGCTGAGCTACCGGGTCTGCCTGCCCGAGGGCGCGGACGTCCATGCCGCGCTGGGCAGGCTCCACCGTCTGGAAGAGGAAGAGCCGCAGCTCCACGTCGTCTGGAACGAGACGCTGGGCGAGATCCACGTCCAGCTCATGGGCGAGATCCAGCTCGAGGTGCTGAAAAGCCTGTTGGCGGAGCGGTATGGGCTGGACGTGGAATTCGACTCCGGCGGCATACTATATAAGGAGACGATAACGGAGGCCATTGAGGGCGTGGGCCATTATGAGCCGCTGCGCCACTACGCCGAGGTCCACCTGAAGCTGGAGCCGCTGCCCCGGGGCAGCGGGATGCAGTTTGCCGCCGACTGCCGGGAAGAGGAGCTGGACAAGAACTGGCAGCGCCTCGTGCTGACGCATCTGGAAGAAAAGCAGCACGTCGGCGTCCTCATGGGCGCACCGCTGACGGACATGAAGATCACCCTCATCGCCGGCCGCGCCCACCTCAAGCACACCGAGGGCGGTGACTTCCGTCAGGCCACCTACCGCGCCGTGCGGCAGGGCCTGATGATGGCAGACCAGATCAAAAAGACTCAGCTCCTTGAGCCGTGGTATTCCTTCCGGCTGGAAGTGCCTGCGGAGAACATCGGCCGGGCCATGAGCGACATCCAGCGGATGGAGGGCAGTTTCGACCCGCCCGAGACCGCCCCCGACGGCCAGACGGCCACCCTCACCGGCTTTGCGCCGGTGGCAGCCATGCGCAGCTACCCGATGGAGGTGGTGAGCTACAGCCGGGGCCGGGGACATCTGAGCCTGACGCTGGACGGCTACCGCCCCTGCCACAATGCGGCGGAGGTCATCGCGGCGGCGGGCTATGAGCCGGAGCACGACTTGGACAACCCCGCCGATTCGGTCTTCTGCTCCCACGGCGCGGGCTTCGTCGTGCCGTGGGAACAGGTGCGCAGCCATATGCACGTGGACAGCGGCTGGGGCCACACCGCCCCGACGGCAGAAGAGAGCGCCGCCCGGCCCCGCCGGATGGCCGCGTACCGTGCCACGCTGGAAGAGGACGCCGAGCTGCTGAAGATCTTCGAGCGCACCTATGGCCCCATCAAGCGAGACCCGCTGGCGGCGTTCCGCCCGGTGCAGAAGAAGGAGCGGCCCGATTTTGCCGCCGAACAGTGGGAGATCGCGCCGGAATACCTGCTGGTGGACGGCTACAACATCATCTTCGCGTGGGACGAGCTGAATGCACTCGCCAAAGAGAGCCTCGACGCCGCCCGCCACCGGCTGATGGACATTCTTTGCAACTATCAGGGCTTCAAGAAGTGCGTCCTCATCCTCGTCTTTGACGCCTACCGCGTACCGGGCAGCCCCGGCAGCATCGAGGAGTATCACAACATCCATGTCGTCTATACGAAAGAGGCCGAGACGGCGGATATGTTCATCGAGCGCGTCACCCATGAGATCGGCAGGAATCGCCGGGTGCGGGTGGCGACCTCCGACGGCATGGAACAGGTCATCATTCTGGGCCACGGTGCGCTCCGTGTCTCGGCCCGGATGTTCCACCAAGAGGTGCAGGACGTGGAAAAAGAGATCAAGCGCTACATTCAGGGGGAGGCGTGAGCATGACACCGGACATCACCGCTGAATTTGTCTGGTCCCGCATCCCGAAGCGGGGCCGGGAGAGCAACAAGGGCAGCTTCGGGGCGGTGCTGGCGGTGGCGGGCAGTGCCTGCTACCGGGGCGCTGCGGCGCTGACCGTGGAGGGTGCCCTGCGCACCGGCGCGGGCATCGTCACACTGGCCAGCGTCGAGCCCGTGATGGCGGCGGTAGCGGCCCGCCTGCCGGAATGCTGTCTCTGCCCCTGTGAGCCGGGGGCAGAGGGGGGCATCTCGCCCCAGAGCATCCCCCGCATCCTCCGGCAGAAGGCCACCGTCCTTCTCATCGGGCCGGGGCTGGGGTATCTGGCCCAGAGCAGCGCCCGCGCCGCCGAGACGCGGACGCTGGTGAAGAAGCTGCTCACCGGTTTTTCGGGCAGTGCGGTGCTGGATGCCGACGGCCTGAACGCCGCCGCCAGCCTCATGAATGGGGGCGAGGAGCTGCCCCGCCCGGCCAAAGAGCTGATCCTGACGCCCCACCCGGGCGAGATGTCCCGGCTGACCGGGCTTTCGGTGGAGGCGGTCCAAGCCGACCGGGAGGGTATCGCCCGGTGGTATGCTGCCCAATGGAACGCGGTCGTGGTGCTGAAGGGAGCGCGGACCGTGGTCGCCGGGCCGGATGGGCGGGTCTGCATCAACCCCACCGGCAACCCGGGCCTCGCCCGGGGCGGCAGCGGCGATGTGCTGGCTGGTATGACGTCGGCCCTGCTGGCCTGCGGCCTGCCTGCCTACGATGCCGCCGCCTGCGCGGTCTGGCTCCATGGTGCCGCCGCCGACCGGGCTGCTGCCCGGAGGGGCGAGTATGGGATGCTCCCGCAGGACATTTTTCCCCAGCTGGGGCGGATGTTTGCGGAGAATGACCGCTGAAACGTGGAGAATAACGCGCAGAATATACAAAATTTTAAGCCGTTTTCCGGCAAGTGATACAAAAGAGGTGTTGAATATGGTTGAAAAGTTAGAAAAAATCATTTCGCAGAGCCAGAACATCGTCTTTTTTGGCGGTGCAGGTGTGTCCACCGAGAGCGGCATCCCGGATTTCCGCAGCGTGGACGGCCTCTACCATCAGAAATACGACTACCCGCCCGAGACCATCCTGAGCCACACCTTCTGGGAAACGCACCCCGAGGAGTTTTACCGCTTCTACCGCGATAAGCTCATCGTCCGGGGCGCAAAGCCCAACGCGGCCCACCTCCGTCTGGCCAAGCTCGAGCGGGAGGGAAAGCTGAAGGCCGTCATCACCCAGAACATCGACGGCCTCCATCAGGCCGCAGGGTCACAGAAGGTATACGAGCTGCACGGCAGCACGCTGCGCAACTACTGCGTGAACTGCGGCGCGTTCTACGGCGTGGACTTCATCGCCAACAGCACCGGTGTGCCCCGCTGCCCCAAGTGCGGCGGCATCGTCAAGCCGGACGTGGTCCTCTATGAAGAGGGCCTCGACGAGCAGGTGCTGTCCGGGGCTGTCTCGGCCATCCGTCATGCCGACACCCTCATCATCGGCGGCACCAGCCTCGTGGTCTACCCGGCAGCGGGCCTCATCCGCTATTTCCGGGGCGACCACCTCGTGGTCATCAATATGCAGCCTACGGGCGCAGACGCCGAAGCCGACCTGTGCATCGCAAAGCCCATCGGGCAGGTGCTCAGCGAGGATGTGGTGCTGGAGGATTGAACCATAAAAATAAGAGACTGCTGCAAGCAACCTCTCCGTCTGCAAAGCCGTGACGGAGAGGCTGAGTGCAGCAGTCTTTTTGTTTTCTGCTCCTATATATAAAAATCAATCAATGGTCGTTCTGGTCCGTCCCACGCCCAGCACGGCGGTGGAGATCTTTTTCCAGCTGTTGCAGCCGCAGACGCCGTCCACGCGGAGGCTGGTGCGGCGCTGATAGCCCCGGAGGGCCTCCTCCGTCCGGCTGCCGAAGATGCCGTCGATGCGGCGGCCGGTCTGGTAGCCCAGCGTCGAGAGGGCATCCTGAAGGATCATGACGTAGCAGCCCCGGCTCCCCCTGCGGAGGGTGGGGTAGCCCGCCGTGGTGCCGCTGCAGGCGGGGGTGCCGTAGCGCCGGTCGAGGTGCACCCATGTGGGGGTCTGGCTCAGCGGCTCGACGTAGCCCCACGCCCCGGTGGAGCGGGCGGCTCTGTAGATGGCGGTGCGCTGGGTCTGGCTGAGGCGCTGCCCCACATCGAAGGACACGCCTGCGTAGTGCTGGCTGCGGGTGCCGTGGCCGCCCTCCCAGATGCGGCGGAAGGCGTACCCCACCGGGATGCCTCTGCCGTACTTGCGGCGGGTCAGGTTCCATGCCTCCATGGCCGCAATGGTCGTCCAGAGCACCGGACTGTTGGACCTGCCCCGGAACTCCCGGACGGTCAGGGTCGTGCCGGTGCTGTAGGGCATGGGGTCGTTTTCGTTCAGGCTGGAATAGGTGTAGACCTTGTTCTCGTAGGCATCATAGACCAGTAAGCGTGCCATTTCTCATCCCTCCTCGGTGCAGCTGTCGCAGGCAGCGTGGCTCTGGGCGCGGAGCGCGGCCCAAGTGGGCCGGTCTACGACGCCGTTCGCCTCAAGGCCCGCCCGCTGCTGCGTTTCTTTCACGGCGGCGGTGTCCTCCGGGCCGAAGGAGGCATTGTCGGTGACGTAGTCCTCCTCGCAGTAGAGCTGGGAGCGGTCGTTGACCCAGCCCTCGATGAGGCTGACGTCAGGCCCCACGCTGCCTTCCTTCATGGCCCGGCCCGGGTAGTCCGGCCCCTGCTCAGAATGCCGGTCAGGGTTGGGCGTAAAGGCCGCCAGCTGTAAGCTCAGAGCCTCCACCGCCGTCCACGTCTCGGCGTCGGCTGCGCCGGTGGCGGGCAGGCCCAGAAGCTCCTGTGCGCTGGCGGTGGCGTCTGCCGTTTCCTGCGTGTATTGGCTGGAAAGCGTGGGGGATGCCACGCTGTCATAATAGTAGGCGATGCGCTGCAAAAGCAGGGTGTAGTAGAGCACGGCGCTGCTGTCGCTGCCGATGGTCAGCGGCGTGCCGGGATAGGGCAGGCGCTTGAGGGTGACCACAGGCCCGGAGGAGCGGAGAGCCGAGGCTTTTCTGTAGAGCGAATCCCATGTTTTCCGGCCCACGATGCCGTCTACCGTCAGCCCGGCGAACCGCTGGTAGGCCCGGACGGCGGCCTCGGTGGCCGCGCCGAAACGGCCATCGATAGAGACGGAGGGGATGCTGCTCTGGTAGGCGCTCATGAGATAGAGGTAGAACTGCAGTTCCCGCACCGCTGTGCCGCTGGAGCCGCTGCGCAGCAGGCCCGGATATTCGCCGGGCCGCAGGCTGGACGAGAGCAGGCGGTTGGCGATGTCGTTGTAGACCTCGTAGAGCTTGTTCCACGTCGTGCGGCCCACGACGCCGTCGCTGGTGAGACCGAAGTAGGTCTGGAACCGCCGCACCGCTGCCGTCGTGGCCGGGCCGAAGATGCCGTCCACCGTCACATTGCTGAGGCTCTGGTAGACCGTCCGCGCGATCTTGAGCCAGAACTGCACCAGCCGGACGTTCTGGCCGCTGCTGCCTTGGCGCAGGGCAGTGCCGGGGTAGGCGTTGGGGGTGCCGTTGTCGGACTGGATGCTGCGGAACTGGTCGTACAGTTCAGTCCATGTGGTGAGGCCTACGATGCCGTCCACCGTCAGGCCGTAGCGCCGCTGGAACGCCCGGACGGCCGCCGCTGTGCCGCTGCCGTAGACGCCGTCCACCGTGACAGAGGGGATGCTGCTCTCATACTGAGCCAGCGTACTCAGCCAGAACTGCACCTGCTCTACCTCGCTGCCGGTGGAGCCCTGTTTGAGGACGCTGCTGCCGAAGTTCCATGGGCCGTCCGGGAGGGTGCCGGTGAATGTCTCGCCTTCACTGGTCAGCTCGGCGAGGTCCTTCACCGAGACATAGATATAGCTGATCTTATACCATGTGCTGCGGCCCACCACGCCGTCGGCGGTGAGGTTGAACTGCTTCTGGAACTTTTTGACCGTCGCGGTCATCCGGCTGCCGAAGATGCCGTCCACCGTCAGCAGCCCGAGGAAGGGGTAATCCTTCGTGATACGGTTGAGCTGGCGCTGTAAGGTGAACACCGCGCTGCCGGTGCTGCCCTGCCGCAGGGGGCTTCCGGGGTAGCTCCGGGGGATGGACTGGATGTTGTTCGTGCGGACGATCTCGATGTTGTTCCCGTAGTAATATTTGAGGATGCTGAGGGCGTTCCGGCCCTGATTGGCCAGCGTGACGGTGCCCCACTGTTTGAGGCCGGGGCAGGTGACGCTCTTGCCGTCGCAGTACTCGGCGTAGTAGGGGTTGACGGTGCCGGTCTTGCGGATATAGGTGTTGAAGATGTCGTCCGTCAGCCGCACCATGACGTCGAACACGGTCCGGCCGTGCACATAGTACTGGTCGTAGCTGGTGGAGTTGGTGATGTTGAAGGTGTAGCCCTTGCTGGGATACCACTCGGTGTAGATGCGGTTGAGGGCCAGCGAGATCTGGCAGTGGATGTTGGCGCGGAGGGCCTGCTCAGGCCAGGTAGGATACACCTCGCTGGACGCCACATTGGCGATATACCTGCGGAAGGAGACGGTGACGTTCTGGGCCGATGCGGCGGGGCGGCCGAGGTGGACGGTGATGTTCTTGGGGATGATGACCCGGTCCAGCACCCTCGGCACACAGGCGAGGGCGGGGGTCGGGCCGCTGCCGCCGTTGCCGGTGAAGAGGCTGTGGGGCGGGATGATAATGGGGGCGTTGAGGGGGTCCCGAATCTCTTCCGTGTCGGGGATCATTTCGGGCTGGGCCAGCGTTACCTGCCCGGGAAAGACCTGCACGCCCTGAATGCGGACGGTGCGGTAGCCGGGTTTGGAGGCCACAAGGCTGCAGACCGCGTAGGGGGCCTGCGTGGTGTTATTCTCGTCCAGCGAGAGGGCGCAGGCGGGGGTGGTGAGGGTGACGTCGGCGGCATTGCCCTCGGCGTCGGTGAGGCGGGTGGCGGTGAAGCCGTCGCCGCTGACATTGACGGTCACGCCCTCGATGGGGCTGGACTGGCGGGCTGCAAAAGCTTGGATGCGCAGGATTCCGGTAGCCATATAAAAACTCTCCTTTGCGTAAAATCAGAACAAGGCTCGGTACAGCCTATTCCGCTGGGAGAGAATGGGTGAATCCCCTTGGCTTTTCGGGGCAGGGGGAGTATACTGGAAGCAGCAAAAACACACTGAAAAAGGAGAGTGCAGACAAATGCAGGCGACCATTCACAACGAATATCTGACCCTTACGGTGGACACCCACGGTGCCGAGGCCGTCAGCCTGAAGAATGCAGCGGGAGAAGAGCTGCTCTGGCAGGCAGACCCGGCAGTCTGGAAGCGCCACGCGCCCATCCTCTTCCCGTGGACGGGCAAGCTCAAGGACGGCAGCTTCACCCACGGCGGCAAGACCTATAAGGGCGGACAGCACGGCTTCGCGCGGGATGTGGAGCACACCCTGCTAAAGGCCGAGGGCGATGCCATCCGGCTCGAGCTGCGTCCGGACGAGACCATGAAGGCAGAGCGGTTCCCCTTCGACTTCGTCCTCACCAGCACCTTCCGGCTGGACGGCAAGACCCTTCACCACACCCTTACCGTCTCGAACCCCGGCAGCGAGGAGCTGCGGTTCGGCATCGGCTACCATCCGGCCTTTTGTGTGCCCTTCGATGCAGAGCACACCGTCGAAGACTATGAGTTCCGCTTCGACCAGCCCGAAAGCCCGGTCATCCTCGACGCCAGCGGGGGCGGTCTGCTGACGGGCAAATGCTACTACCAGTGGAAGAACCAGCAGGCCATCCCGCTGACCAACGACCTCTTCGACAACGACAGCTTCTGCATGGCAGGCCTGCGCACCAAGACGCTGGGCATCTACGAGAAGGACACCGGCCGCAGCATCGTCTGCGATGTGGCCGGCTTCCCCTATACCCTCATCTGGTCGGCCCTGTCGAAGCCGCTGCGCTTCGTCTGCATCGAGCCGTGGAACTCTCTGCCCGCCTCGGTGGACGACCCGCAGGAGTGGAGCCAGCGGGCCGCTGCGGCCTGCCTCGCCCCCGGCGGGGAGTGGAGCACGACCCTCAGCACGACATTTGAGCGCTGAAATACAGCAAAGAGGGAGGCCCCCGGCGGGAGCCTCCCTCTTTTTGTGCGATAAAATTTACAGAGCCTTGATAGCGGCCTTGATGCGCTCGGCGGCGGTCTTGGTCTTCTCGGCGTCACCGAAAGCGGTCAGGCGGAAGTAGCCCTCGCCGCACTCGCCGAAGCCCACGCCCGGGGTGCCCACGACGCCGCAGTTCTCCAGCAGCCAGTCAAAGAACTCCCAGCTCTTCATGCTGCCGGGGCAGCGCAGCCAGATGTAGGGGCTGTTCTTGCCGCCGCAGTACCACACGCCGCACTCGTCCAGCGCGTCGGCGATGACCTTGGCGTTCTGGCGGTAGTAGTCGAGGTTGTGCTGGATCTCAGCCATGCCGCTCTCGGTAAAGACGGCGGCTGCGCCGCGCTGCACGATGTAGGGCACACCGTTGAACTTGGTGGTCTGGCGGCGGAGCCAGAGCTTATTGAGGCTCATGCCGTCACGCTCCAGCTCCTTCGGCACGATGGTGTAGCCGCAGCGGGTGCCGGTGAAGCCTGCGATCTTGGAGAAGGAGCAGATCTCGATGGCGCACTCGCGGGCACCCTCGATCTCGAAGATGCTGCGGGCCAGCTCGCTGTCGGAGATGAAGCACTCGTAGGCAGCATCGTAGAGGAGGATGGCGTTGTTCTTTCTGGCGTACTCCACCCATGCCTTGAGCTGGTCGCGGGTGTAGGCCGCGCCGGTGGGGTTGTTGGGGCTGCAGATGTAGATGATGTCAGCCTTCACGCTGTCGTCGGGCATCCCGAGGAAGCCGTTCTCCTGACTGGTGCGGCCGTAGATGATCTTGCGGCCGTCGGTGACATTGTCGTCCACATAGGTGGGGTAGACGGGGTCCGGAACGAGGACGGTGTTGTCCACGTCAAAGAGGCCCAGCAGATTGGCGAGATCGCTCTTTGCGCCGTCGGAGATGAAGATCTCATCTTCCGCCAGCTGGGTGCCGCGGCCTGCGTAGTAGCCCTGAATGGCCTGCTTGAGGAAGGGGTAGCCCTGCTCGGGGCCGTAGCCGTGGAAGCCCTCTTTGGTGCCCATCTCGGTGACGGCGTCGTGCATGGCGTCCACGACGCACTTGGCCAGAGGCTGGGTCACGTCGCCGATGCCCAGACGGATGATCTCCTTCTCGGGGTGGGCCTCCTGATAGGCGGCGACCTTGTGGGCGATGTCCACGAAGAGGTAGCTGGCCTTCAGCTCGTTGTAGTGCTTGTTCATTTTCATAATACTTTCCCTCGATTCTTGTATAGATGCTGTTCAAAATATGTTGTACGACTTGACCTCTTTGCCAAAGGTGCTAAAGCACCCGGGTTGCGGTGCCCAGCATCCGCGCGCTCTGCTTGCGTCTTGCTGACCGCTGCCCCAACAACGCCTCCCTGCTTCCGCCACTGGCGGCGGTCATCGTTGTTGCCCCTCGATAGGGGAGCTGGCGCGAAGCGCCTGAGAGGTTTATACCTCAGCGGTGCCCTCGCATACGGTGACCGCGCTGCCGGTCATGAGCAGTTTTTTGTCTGGCAGGACCCGGATGATAAGCTCACCGCCCCGCAGCTGGACATGGACGTCCTCTCCGGCGGGGCAGAGGCCCAGCTCGGTCAGCGCCGCCACGGTGGCGCAGGTGCCGGTGCCGCAGGCCCATGTCTCGCCGCTGCCCCGCTCCCACACCCGCATTTTCAGGTGGGTGGCGTCCACCACCTCCACGAACTCGGTGTTGACCCGCTCCGGGAAGTTGGCGTGGCGCTCGAACGCGGGGCCGATGTCCTCAAGCTTCAGGCAGTCTACATCCTCCACCACGGTCACGCAGTGGGGGTTGCCCACGCTGATGCAGGTGACGTGCCACGTCCTGCCCTCCACGGTGAGGGGGCAGTCCACCAGCGGTCCTTCGCCCATGTTCACAGCGGGCAGGGCCGCAGCCATGGCGGAGTATCCGCCCATCTCCACCTGCCAGAGCTGTGCGCCCCTGTGGGTGATGGTCTTGGTGCCGCTGTTGGTGTCGATGCGGAGCGTCTCTTTCGCAGCGCCGTGGGTGTAGAGCCATTCGGCCACGCAGCGCACGCCGTTGCCGCACATCTGCGCCTCGCTGCCGTCGGCGTTGAAGATGCGCATCCGCCCGTCCGCACCCTCCGTCACCGGGGCGCAGATACAGATGATGCCGTCCGCGCCGATGGAAAAGTGGCGGCGGGAGAGCTTCTGCGAAAGGGCTGCGATGTCCTCCGGCACGCCGCTGGTGCGGCAGTCGAGGTAGATGTAATCGTTGGCGCAGCCCTGCATTTTGGTGAATGAAAGCTTCATGTTGAAAACTCCTTTGGCCTCTCTTAACGACCTGATGGATAAAGCGGAGCGAAGCTGTGCATCACAGCATGGGCTTTTTCATCCAGAACAGACCTGACCGGCACGCCAGTGGCTCTCCCTCTGGGAGAGCTGGCGCGCAAGCGCCTGAGAGGGCTACTATTACTATAAGAACGAACGGCGGTTCTGTCAAGCAAAAAAAGAGGCGGCAGATGGATTTCAACTGGAATTTTTGCCCGGAAAATGACCCGGAGAGAAAAACGGGGCTTGACAACAGCCATGTCATGGGATATAAAGAAAGAGAGCATTCTGCGCAGGGGGACGGCCTGCCCGCCAAAGGGGAGGCGGGGAGAGATGCCCGGCCTGCGCAGCGTGAAAATGCGAAATTAAAGCACAAAAAGGAGACCGCGATCATGGATACGTTTGAAAAGATCCGCGCACTGCTGGCAGAACAGCTGGACGTCGATCCTGCTAAGATCACGATGGACAGTGACATTATGGGCGATTTTGAGGCCGACAGCCTCGACATCGTGGATATGGTGATGACGCTGGAGGATGAGTTTGGCATCGAGGTGCCCGACGACGCCATCGAGAACCTGCGCACGGTGGGTGATGTGGTGAACTTTGTGGACAGCCACAAGGGCTGAGCAACAGATGCAGAAAAGCCCCGCATCCGCGTCTCTGCACACGGCAGAGAGAGCGGCGGGGCTTTATATATGGGTTCGTGCGGAACGATGAGCGTTTGGCGCACGGCCTTGGGAGGATAAGATTAAAATGGCAAAAGACAACAAAAAGCTCGTACAGGCGATCACAAGCCAGGAGGAGAACTTTGCACAGTGGTATACCGACATCTGCGTCAAGGCAGAGCTGGTCGAGTATTCCAGCGTCAAGGGTTTTATCATCCTGCGCCCCTACGGTCAGGCCATCTGGGAGCTGATCCAGAAAGACATGGATGCCCGCTTCAAGGCCACCGGCCACGAGAACGTGGCGATGCCCGTACTGATCCCTGAGAGCCTGCTGCAGAAGGAAGGCGAGCTGGTCAATGGCTTCGCGCCGGAGGTGGCGTGGGTCACGATGGGCGGCTCGGACAAGCTGGAAGAGCGTCTGGCGGTCCGCCCCACCAGCGAGACCATGTTCTGCGATCACTGGTCCCGTGTGCTGCACAGCTACCGCGAGCTGCCCATGAAGTACAACCAGTGGTGCAGCGTCGTGCGCTGGGAGAAGACCACCCGCCCCTTCCTGCGCAGCCGCGAGTTCTGGTGGCAGGAGGGTCACACCATCCACGAGACCGCTGCCGAGGCTGAGGCTGAGACCCAGCAGCAGCTGAACTGCTACGCAGACGTCTGCGAGCAGGATCTGGCCATCCCTGTTGTCAAGGGCCGCAAGACCGATAAGGAGAAGTTTGCCGGTGCCGAGGCCACCTACACCATCGAAGCCATGATGAAGGACGGCAAGGCTCTGCAGAGCGGCACCAGCCACTACTTCGGCGATAAGTTCAGCAAGGCTTACGACGTGACCTTCACCGGCCGCGACAACCAGCTGCATCACCCGTTCCAGACCAGCTGGGGTGTTTCCACCCGTCTGGTGGGCGCGATCATCATGACCCACGGCGACGACGACGGCCTCATCCTGCCCCCGGCTGTCGCCCCCGTTCAGGTCGTGGTGGTGCCCATCGCTGCCCACAAGCCCGGCGTTTCCGAGAAGGCTGCAGAGCTGGCCGAGAAGATCAGCAAGTACGCCCGCGTCAAGCTGGACGACAGCGACAACGCCCCCGGCTGGAAGTTCTCCCAGTGGGAGATGAAGGGCGTGCCCCTGCGCCTCGAGATCGGCCCCAAGGATCTGGAGAAGAACCAGTGCGTCCTCGTCCGCCGCGACACCCGCGAGAAGGTGTTCGTCTCTCTGGACGAGCTGGAGACCGCCATCCCGGCCCAGCTGGAGGCCCTGCGCAAGGACCTGTACGAGCGCGCTCTGGCCAACCGTGAAGCCCGCACTTGGCCCGCCACCACCATGGACGAGGTCAAGGAGCTGGCCAAGGCCAACACCGGCTACATCAAGACCATGTGGTGCGGCGATCTGGCCTGTGAGATGAAGATGAAGGAAGAGGCTGGCCTGTCCAGCCGTTGTATGCCCTTCGAGCAGGAGCATCTGAGCGATGTCTGCCCCTGCTGCGGCAAGCCTGCTAAGACTATGGTCTACTGGGGCGTCGCATACTAAGCGTCAAAATAAACGAGAGCAGCCGCTTTTCCTCCGGGGAGGGCGGCTGCTCTTTTGTGCATTCTGGCAAGAAAGCAGTAAAAAATTTGTAAAAGGGGTTGAAAAATCCGTCCCAGCGTAGTATGATGACCTAGCTGAAAAGGCAAATACATTGACAGGAGGAAACGAGACGAATGTCCGGCGACCATTTAGACCAACCCAAACAACGCTCCTCCTGCGATGCGGGCAGCAACGAATAGCTCTGCCGCGTCCTGAATGCATCTGCCCATGATACACCGCAGGAGTCCGACCAGAAGACGACGCGGTGTATTTTTATGCCCCAAAAGGGGAGGAGGAACCCAAGATGCAGAAGAAGAACTACCAGCAGGAGATACTCGACCTCATCCACAGCGGCCTGCCGCAGGCTGAGCTGGCCGAAAAGCTCTCCGATTACCATGAGAATGACCTTGCCGACGCCCTCGAGGCCCTGACGCCCGATGAGCGCCAGAAGCTCTACACCGTGCTGGGCGTGGAGCGTGTGGCCGAGATCTTCTCCTATCTGGATGACGCGGAACCCTACCTGAAGGAGCTGCCCAGCGAGAAGGCCGCAAAGGTCGTCTCGAACATGGACTCGGACGACGCTGTGGATGCGCTGGACGACCTCGAGGAAGAGGATAAGGCCAAGATCGTCGGCCAGCTGGACAAGGACTCCGCCGAGGACGTGAAGATGCTGCTGTCCTATGGAGAAGACGAGATCGGCAGCAGCATGACCACCAACTACATCTGCATCCGGAAGGACATGACCATCCGGCAGGCTATGAGTGAGCTGGTGAAGCAAGCCGGCGAGAACGACAACATCTCCACCCTCTATGTCGTGGACGAGAACGAGAAGTTCTACGGTGCCATCGATCTGAAAGACCTCATCATCGCCCGGGCGGACGACAGCCTCGAGAAGCTCATCGCCCGGTCGTACCCCTATGTGACGGACCACGAGAAGATCAGCGACTGCATCGACCGTATCGTGGACTATGCCGAGCGTTCGCTGCCCGTCCTGAACGACACCGGAGAGCTGGTGGGCATCATCACCTCGGCGGATGTCATCGAGCTGGTGGATGATGAGATGGGCGATGATTACGCAAAGCTGGGCGGTCTGACCAGCGAGGAGGACCTGAACGAGGGCGTGTTCGAGAGCGTCAAAAAGCGTCTGCCGTGGCTGATCGCCCTGCTTTTCCTCGGGATGCTGGTGTCCTCGGTGGTGGGCGCCTTCGAGTCGGTGGTGGCTGTCCTGCCCATCGTCATCTGCTTCCAGTCCATGGTGCTGGATATGGCGGGCAATGTGGGCACCCAGTCGCTGGCCGTCACTATCCGCGTGCTGGTGGATGAGAACCTGACCACCTCCAAAAAGCTGCATCTGCTCTGGAAGGAGATGCGGGTGGGTCTGGTCAACGGCGCACTGCTGGCGGTCATGGCGCTGGGCTTCCTCGGCTGCTATATCCACTTCTTCAAGGCATACGCTTGGGGAGAGGCCTTCCTGCTCTCAGGCTGCGTCGGCATCTCCCTCATCGTGGCGATGGTCATTTCCAGCTTGGTGGGCACCATCATCCCCATGCTGTTCCACAAGATCCACATCGACCCCGCCGTGGCGTCCGGCCCCCTCATCACCACCATCAACGACCTCGTGGCCGTTGTGGTGTACTACGGTCTGGCCATGGTCGTGCTGATCGATATGTTCCATCTGGGCTGATTTTTGAATAAGAGCAAAGGCTCCGGCACTGCCGGAGCCTTTTTGTATATTATCGATTCTCTATCCAGTACCGCTGGGTCAGCATCCCATCCGAGGAGTCAAACATCTCATCTTCCAGTACACCGCCGTTAGACTGAATCGTCTTTGCCGAGGCGATGTTATAGTGGTCACAGCAGATGCGCACCTTGGAGATGCCGCGCTCCTTGGCCTTTTCGAGGGTCATGCAGAGCATCTGGCTGGCGTAGCCGTTCTTCCGCTCCGAGGGGCGGACGCTGTAGCCGATGTGACCGCCGTAAGCCAGCAGATAGTCGTTGAGATGGTGGCGCAGGTTGGTCATGCCGACAAGATGTTCCTGCTCGTCCAGAGCCAGATACTGGGTGGCCGGTACGAACCCGGCAGGTGTGGTGGCTGGGTCTTTCAGCTTGCGGATGTTAGCCAGCCACTGGTCGAAGTCGTCGTATTTGTCCAGCGCCGACGTGCCGTCGAGCCGGGAGCTGATGGCAAGAAATTCTTCCCGGTAGGCCATGACCTGTTCGCGGTCGCCCTCGTCCGGCTCCCGCAGGTGGAGCTTCTGGGGCGGCGTATGACGAGCCGCTGCCCGGAAGTCCGGGGCCTTCATCAGGCCGTGGCGGTTGCAGTAGAAGTAGAGTACGCCCGCACCGGTGATTTTGAAACGGCAGATGGCGTCGCCCTCAGGGTAAAGCTTGACCAGCTGTAATTTGTCGCCGGTAAGGCAGGCGATGAAGGAAATGTAGTGGTCTTTGGTCATGGGGTGGTGAAGGGTGACGAAAAGCTCATCTTCCACCCGTTCCAGTGTCAGCTGATGGTGTTCGTCGGCGTCGTCCGCCTCAGAGATGTCCAGCGGCGGCAGGGTGATGCCGCAGCAGCTCACGACAGCCTGCCCGGTGGCGTGGAGCACATTGCCGCATAGAGGGCAGACGTAGAGCTTGGAGCGAAGCAGGTTGGCGGAGCGGTTCCGGTTGACGACGGCTTCGCCCTGCATCAGCTCGAGCACGCTGACGCCCAGAGCCGCCGCCAGCGGCTCCAGCAGTGAGATGTCGGGCAGGCCGCGGCCTGTCTCCCACTTGGAGATGGCCTTTGCGCTGACGGCCAGCTTTTCGGCCAGCTCTGCCTGCGTCAGGTGTTTGGCTTCCCGCAGCTGCCGGATGGCAGTGCCGGTGACGTAAGAATCCATATAAACTCTCCTTTGCAGCCCTCTCAGTCACCTCCGGTGACAGCTCTCCCATAGGGAGAGCCATTGGCAAGCCGGGCAAGTCTGAGCGGAACGAAAAAGTAAATGTGTATACAAAAAAGCGGGGGCCTCGCTGTTGTTGCCAAGTATACTATAAGAAAAAGCTCCATACAACCTACGCTGCGTGGAGCTTTGTTTTTTTATTTGGTTTCGTCTGTTTTCTGCCGAGCGGCTTCCAACTCGTCCATCCGCTTTTGCAGGGCCTCTACTTTGTCGTCCAGCCGCCAGAACGCCCAGATGACGAAGGCGATGCCAAGGCTGACCGGGAGCATCCACGCATAAAAGTGGTGCTGGATGTCCAGAAAATAGGAGCCGCCGAAGAAGGTAAACAGAAACAGAAAGAGCAGCGAGGCGGCGAAAATGCCCAGAAAACGCTTCATGGAAAGCCTCCGTTATTCCTCTGCGGCCTCTTCCTCGTCTTCGTCCAGCTCGATGCTGAAGACGGCCTTTTTCAGTTTGCCGCAGCCCTGTGCCTTCAGGCCGGATTTGTACGGCTCACCGGCCAGATAGAGGGCGAAGCGGCCCTCGCAGAGCATACCGGCGATGCTGGTGCCTGCGGTGCCAACGGTCAGGTCAGCGGTCTCGTCGGTGGGCTTGGTGGGGGTCAGCTCGCCCAGCGACACCTCGAACAGCTCGCTGCCTTCGAGGTCGGTCTCAAGGGTCAGGTGGCTGTCCCGGCGCTGGAACAGCGCCTTGTCGGAGGTCTGGGGGGTGACGGTGCTGACTGTGACCACAGCTTTGTCGCCGAGGATGCGGGTCTTGCCAGCGGGAAGGTTGTTGATGTCCCGCGCCATAACGAACTCAATGACGGCATCAAGGTTTTCGCTCATGCCGAGGTAGTTGGGAAGATTGTTCAGGGTGTCGTAGATCATAGCGTAAGCCTCTTATTCTGCGTCTTTCGGGTCGGTCATCAGTTCCTTGATGCTGGGCACGACGCCGCCGAGGTTTTGCAAGTCGGAAGGAATGATGATCTTGGTGGCCTTGCCGTTGGCGACCTTGGCCAGCGCTTCCAGACTGCGCAGGGCCAGCACCTTGTCAGTGGGCATGGCTTCGTTCAGCAGACGGATGGCGTCGGCGTTGGCTTTCTGGACGGCGAGGATGGCCTGTGCCTCGCCCTCGGCCTCGAGGATGCGCTGCTGCTTGACGGCGTCGGCGCGGAGGATGGCAGACTCCTTTTCGCCCTCAGCGGCGGTAATGGCGGCCTGCTTCTCGCCGTCGGCCTTCAGGATGACGGCGCGCTTCTCGCGCTCGGCCTTCATCTGCTTCTCCATGGCCTCCTGGATCTCACGCGGAGGGATGATGTTTTTGACCTCGACACGGTTGACCTTGATGCCCCACTTGTCGGTGGCCTCGTCAAGGATGGCCGTGATCTTGCTGTTGATGGTATCGCGGCTGGTGAGGGTGTGGTCCAGCTCCATCTCGCCGATGATGTTGCGCAGCGTGGTGGCGGACAAGCTCTCGATGGCCGCGATGGGCTGGTTGACGCCATAGGTGTAGAGCTTGGCATCCATCACCTGAAAGAAGACCACGGTGTCGATCTGCATGGTGACGTTATCGCGGGTGATGACCGGCTGAGGGGGGAAGTCGGCGACCTGCTCTTTCAGGCTGACCTTCTTTGCCACCCGCTCGAGGAACGGAATTTTAACGTGCAGGCCGGCGCTCCATGTCTCGGAATAGCTGCCAAGACGCTCGACGACGTAGACCATCGACTGGGGCACGATGACGATGTTGGTGACGACCACCAGCAGGACAACGAAGATCAGGATGAGGATCAGGAACAGCATGATAGGCATAGGGACGCTCCTTTCGTTCAGTGAGCCGCCCGGCGGGCGGTCTCGGTCAGGACAGGCTCCACGATGAGCAGAGTGCTGTGGATCTCGGCCACCCGGCAGCTCTGGCCCGGGGCGAGGGTATCGCCGGGGGTGGCGCAGCGGGCGTTCCAGTCCACGCCGTCCAGCCGGACACGGCCGGAGGCCTCAGCGGAGACGGGGGTAAGCACGACGGCCTCCCGGCCAAGGGCGCGGTCGCCGTTCGTGGCGGTGGGCGGCTTGCGCAGCCGGGCACACAGGGGCTTGAGGGCCAACAGACAGAGGATGCTGACGGCGGTGAACACCACCGCCTGCACCCGGAAGGACGCCACCACAAGGCAGCTGAGCAGCGCGGCCGCACTGCCCACCGCGAACCAGATGGAGACGAGATTCAGCGTCATGGCTTCGAGAACGACGAAGCCGATGGCGGCCAGCAGCCAAAAAATGGGGTCAACAGACATCAAAGCTCCCTCCTTTGCGGGTGTCTGCCCTCATTATAGAGCAAACGGACGCGAAAGTACAGAGACGAATTGTAAATAAAGCTTACTGATAATCGTAGTAGCTGTGATCCGGGTTATGGCCGATCTCTTCCACCACGATGGTGAAGCCCATGGGGTTCACCTCGGTATGCTTGCCGGAGGCCAGCGGCTCCACGATGATGTGCTCGGTGCGGTTGACGATGATCTCCGCCGTCTCGGCTTCGCCGATGCGCTGGTAGTGGAGGATGCCGCCCTCGGCCCGCAGGACGCGGAGCGCGCCGGTGCGGAAGGCTTCGCAGCTGTGGCGGAGCTGTGCCAGCTGGGCCAGCACCGGGCGCAGCCGCTCCTCGTGGCTGTCCCAGCAGTAGAAGCCCCGGTTGAAGGGGTCGCGGTAGCCCTGCATCCCGATCTCGTCGCCGTAGTAGAGGCAGGGGACGCCGGGCAGGGTGTAGATGATGGCATAGGCCATCCGCAGCCGGAGCATTCCTTCCTCGTAGGCGTCGCCGGTGACGCAGCGCCCGCTCTGCCATGCACGGCCCCGGCCATTGGCCGGTTCGTCGGCGATGACGGTCAGCGCCCGCTCGGTGTCGTGGGTGGAGAGGAAATTCAGGGCCGTGTCGAGGGCCGGGGCGGGGTAGTGCTCACAGAGGGTGAGAATGTCGGTCATGGTCTGCCCGGCGTCCCGGCCGCAGACGAAGCCGAGGACGGCGTTCTTGAAGGGGTAGTTCATCACGCTGTCGAGGCCTTTGCCCAGCAGGTAGGTGCGGCGCTTGTCGAAACCGAATTTGGTGGTGGCGTCCTCCCAGACCTCACCCAGCAGGAACTTGTCCGGGCTGACCCGCTTGACGGCGGTGCGCACTTTTTCGATGAAGGAGTCGGGCAGCTCGTCAGCCACGTCCAGACGTAAGCCTGCCGCGCCCCGGCGCAGCCATGTGTCGATGACGCCGCCCTCGCCGGTAATAAATTCGACGTAGGAGGGCGTTTCCTCGTTGACCTCGGGCAGGGTCTCGAAGCCCCACCAGCTGCGGTAGCCGCCCTTATACTTGGGGTCGAAGTCGTACCAGCTGCGGTAGGGGGAGCTGGGGTCGCGGTAAGCGCCGCCCTCGCCGTAGCGGCCCTCCCGGTTGAAATAGCGGCTGTCCGAGCCGGTGTGGCTGAAGACGCCGTCCAGCACGATGCCGATGCCGTACTTTTTGGCCTCGGCGCAGAGGGCCACGAAGTCCTCGTTGGTGCCCAGAAGGGGGTCTACGTTGAGATAGTCGGCGGTGTTGTACCGGTGGTTGGAGTGGGCCTCAAAGATGGGGTTGAGGTAGAGGTAGTCCACTCCCATCTTCCGCAGGTAGGGCAGCTTCATCTGGATGCCCTTGAGGTCGCCGCCGAAATAGTCCTCGTTCAGGTGGCCGCCCACCTCGTTGGGCTGCCAGAAGGGTTCGGCGTGCTTGTCGGCCTGATAAAGCCGGTCGGGGAAGGGCATGGGCTTGTTCTCCACACCCTCGCAGAAGCGGTCAGGGAAGATCTGGTAGAACACCTTGCCCTTGATGGGGGCGGGCGTCTCAAAATCGGCCTCGTAGACCGTGATCTGCCAGCTCTCGCCCTCCTGCCAGCTCACGACGCCGCAGTTGTCCGGCCCGCGGACGATGCGGCGGAAGTCGGTGTAGAGGTCGAAATAGTAGAAGTAGAGGCCCACATCGTTGAGGGTGACGTCCACCGAAAAGTGATTCTGATGGGGCGTCTGGCCGTCAAACTTCATCCGGTAGTGGACGGGCACGTCATACCGGCCCTCTTTCTGCAATACGAGGTGAGGGTCAACATAGCCCAGCTCTTCCGGGATGCAGAGGGACAGATGCACGCTCTGACCGGCGCGTACCGCGCCGAAGGGCTGCTTGAAATAGGGGTCGAAGCTATTGAACAGACAAGGCAAAAAGGATCGTCCTTTCTCAAAAAAAGCCCCGGGCAGCGATGCCACGGGGTTTTCGTTTTATGTGCTTGAGTTAGAAGACCGCCGCAGGGCTTTCCCCGTAGGACGGATACTGAAATCGACTGCCAATGGCTCCCCCTTTGGGGGGAGCTGGCAGCACGAAGTGCTGACTGAGAGGGCTTATTTCACAGCAGAAGCGTGCCAGATGTCGCGTGCGTAGTCCAGAACAGCACGGTCGGCGCTGAAGATGCCGCTGTTGGCGATGTTCTTCAGGCTCATCTTGGCCCACTGCTCACGGTCGGCGTACAGGCGCTGCAGGTCGGCCTGTGCACGGCGGTAATCCTTGAAGTCGGCCATGACCATATAGGGGTCGCTGCTGCGCAGGTTCTCGGTGACTTCGTGGAAGTTCTCGCCGTTCCAGCCGCGCTCGAGGAAGTTCAGCGCAGCATTTGCGACGTCGTCGCCCATGATGAAGGCGTTGGGGTGGTAGCCCACCTGCTTGAGGTTGTTGACCTCGGGCGTCAGCATACCGAAGATCAGCTCGTTCTCCTTGCCGGCAGCGTCTGCGATCTCGACGTTTGCGCCGTCCAGAGTGCCCAGCGTGATGGCGCCGTTCAGCATGAACTTCATGTTGCCGGTACCGGAGGCCTCAGTGCCAGCCAGAGAGATCTGCTCAGAGACCTCGGCGGCGGGCATCAGATGCTCGCTCAAGGAGACGCAGTACTCTTCCAGATAGACCACGCGCAGCTTGTCGCGGACGGCGGGGTCGTTGTTGATGAGGTCACCCAGCTTGCAGATCATGCGGATCATCTGCTTGGCCATATAGTAGCCGGGGGCAGCCTTTGCGCCGAAGATATAGGTCTTGGGGATGAAGTCGGCGTTGGGGTTCTCCTTCAGGTACAGGTACTGAGCGGCGATGTTCAGCGCATTCAGGTGCTGGCGCTTGTACTCGTGCATCCGCTTGACCTGACAGTCGAAGATGGAGTTGGGGTCGATGGACTGACCGGTGCTCTTCTCGAGGTAAGCGGCAAAGTTCTTCTTGTTGTCCAGCTTGATCTCGTTCAGGCGCTTGAGGACGGTCTTGTCCTCAGCGAACTTGTTCAGCTTGGACAGGTCAGAGGCGTCGTGCTTGTAGCCGGTGCCGACGGTCTCATCCAGCAGCTTGCACAGCTCGGGGTTGGAGGCCAGCAGCCAGCGGCGGTAAGCGATGCCGTTGGTCACGTTCTTGAAGGCCTGCGGCTTATACAGGTAATAATCGTGGAAGACGCTCTCCTTGATGATCTCGCTGTGCAGCTTGGAGACGCCGTTGATGCTGTTGGCGGTGTAGGCGCAGATGTTGGCCATGCGCACCTGATTGTCGCCGATGAGGGCCATATAGTTGATCTTGCCCTGATCACCGGGGAAGGCTGCCTCCAGCTTCTCGCGGGCGCGGCGGTCCATCTCGGTCACGATCTGGTAAATGCGGGGCAGGGTCATCTTGAAGATGTCCACATTCCACTTCTCCAGAGCCTCGGCCATGACGGTGTGGTTGGTATAGGAGAAGACTTTCTGGCAGATGTCAAAGGCCTTGTCCCAGCCGAAGCCGCACTCGTCCAGCAGGATGCGCATCATCTCGGGGATGGCGAGGGTCGGGTGGGTGTCGTTCAGCTGGATGGCCACCTTGTCGGGCAGGTTCTCGAGGGTGCCGTAGGTGGACAGGTGGTTCTGGACGATGTCGCCGATGGAGGCAGCGGACAGGAAGTACTGCTGACGCAGGCGGAGGATCTTGCCCTCAACGTGGTTGTCGTTGGGGTACAGCACCTTGGAGATCAGCTCAGCGCTGGCATTCTTGCTCATCGCGGTGTTGTAGTTGCCCAGAGAGAAGCTGGACATATCGAAGTCGGGTGCCTTGGCCTGCCACAGGCGGAGCTTGGCCACGCCCTTGCCGTCGTAGCCCTGAACATACATATCAGAGGGGATGGCCATGACGCTGTTGTAGTTGGTGTGCTGGATATAGTGGAAGCCGTGGTCCCAGTTCTCGTGGATCTCGCCGTCGAAGCGGATCTCCACAGCCTGATCGGGGTGGCTCTTCAGCCAGACCTGACCGCCGGGCAGCCAGTTGTCGGCGCGCTCCTGCTGCCAGCCGTCCACGATCTTCTGCTTGAAGATGCCGTACTCGTACAGGATGGAGTAGCCGGTGCCGCAGATGCCGGTGGTGGCCATGCCGTCGAGGTAGCAGGCAGCCAGACGGCCCAGACCGCCGTTGCCCAGACCGGCGTCCGGCTCTTCCTCATAGATGCTGTCCAGACTGATGTCAGCCTCGGCCAGAGCCTTCTGGGCGGCCTCGTTCAGGCCCAGATTGAACAGGCTCATCTTGAGGCTGCGGCCCATCAGGAACTCCATGCACAGGTAGTAGACCTGCTTGGAGCCGGTGCCGATGGCCTTGGACTGGAACTTCTTATGGTTCTCGCTCATCATCTGGCGGCAGATGAGGGCCAGAGCGCGATAGATCTGCTGATGAGATGCAACGCTCAGGTCCACACCATACTCACTGGTGAGCTTGTCCTGAAGAATTTTTGCAAATTCTTTTGTAGTCATAAATGAACTCCTATCCGCACGAATGCTTAAATTTTTTGAATTAGTACGGTGACAGGGCATTTCTCCTCTATTCCCTCGCCCTATGCATAACCATATGCCACTGATATTATAATCGCTTCAGGTGTGGATTGCAAGAAAAAGAGACCATTTTTGCCGTATCTGACATTTTTTTAGCAATGTTTCTGACAAATATGCCAAAAATTCAAAAATAGCACTTTTTCTCGCGCACTATTTATATTATAATAAAGGGAGATAAGGGCCGCGTTTGCCCCGGAATGCGCCGGTTCGGGCGGGTAATTCGGGGACAAACTCCGCCAATAATGAAAAAGCCGCAGCAGAATGCTTCCGCAGGGGGTCAAAACTACGTCCGGGAATCCCGGAAATGGCTGGAACCGACCGGAAATGACCGGCCCGGCGGGGCGTGTGCCGCGCAAAGTGAGGACAACATGGTAAACAAAGTGAGAGTGACCATTGCAGGCGCACCTTACGCCATTGCAACGACCGATACCGAGAACTACATCACCGCGCTGGCCAAGAAGCTGGATGACGACATCACAAAGCTGCTGGACGGCAACGCCAACCTTTCTGTGACCAAGGCGGCGGTATTCTGCGCCATGGACTATCTGGACGAGTACCGCAAGAGCGCAGGCAGCGCCGAGAATATGCGCAGCCAGATCCAGGACTACATCGCCGACGCCGCGAAAGCAAAGCTGACCTCCGACAAGGTCAAGGCGGAGAATGAGGTGCTCAAACGGGAGAACGCTGCCCTGCGGGAGCAGCTGGCGAAGCTCCAGAAGTGAGCGGTATATCATTATAATATAGGTATAAAAGGAGAGCTATGTCAAAGATCGAGATCCTTGCCCCGGTGGGCAGCGAAGAAATGCTCCGTGCGGCGGTGTTCAGCGGCGCGGATGCGGTATATCTGGGCTTTTCCGGCTTCAACGCCCGCACCGGTGCGGGCAATTTTGACGCCGACAGCCTGAAGGAGGCCGTCCGCTTCTGCCACGCCCGGGGCGTGGCGGTCCATGTGGCCCTCAACACCACCGTCTACGGCGGCGAGCTGAACGGGCTGGCCGACGCAGTGCGCGCGGTAGCCGCCAGCGGTGCGGACGCCGTCATCTGCCAAGACCTTGCAGTGGCGAAGCTCATCGGGGACATCGCGCCCCAGCTGCCCCGCCACGGCTCCACCCAGATGAGCGTCCATACGCTGCAGGGCGCGCTGGAACTGAAAGAGCTGGGCTTTGCCCGGGTGGTGCTGGCCCGTGAGCTGAGCCTGCCCGAGGTGGAGCACATCACCAAGAACTGCGGCATCGAGACGGAGTGCTTCGTCCACGGCGCCCTCTGTATGTGCGTCAGCGGCCAGTGCTATATGTCGGCCTTTCTGGGCGGACGAAGCGGCAACCGCGGCTCCTGCGCCGGACCCTGCCGCCTGCCCTTCGAGGCCAACGCCCTGCCGGAGGGCAAGCCGGGCCGGCTGCATCACCTGTCCCTCAAGGACAACTCCGTCATCGACAAGCTGGACAAGCTGCAGGCCATCGGCGTGGCTTCGGCGAAGATCGAAGGCCGTCTGCGGACGCCGGAGTATGTTGCGGCTGCCGTCAGCGCCTGTCTGGCGGGCCGCGAGGGCCGCGCCTACGACCGGGACCTGCTGAAGAATGCCTTCAGCCGCTCCGGCTTCACCTCCGGTTATCTGGACGGAAAGATCGATGGCACGATGTTCGGCGTCCGCAGCGAGGCCGACGCCGAGCTGACCAAGAAGACCCTGCCCGCCCTGCGGGAGCTGTACCGCCGGGAGCGCTCCCGCGTGCCGGTGGAGATGAAGATCGAGATCGAGGAGGGCGGCGAGAAGCTGACCGTCACCGACGGCACCAACAAGGCCTTCGCCTACGGTGACGCTGAGCCGCAGCCCGCTCGCACCGACCCCACCGAGAGCCTGAGCCGCAGCCTGAGCAAGACTGGCGGCACCCCTTTCGCGGCGGAGAAGATCGATGTGGAGATGGACGGCGGGCCGTGGTTCGTGCCGGGCAGCGCCGTCAACGAGCTGCGCCGTGAGGCGCTGGATGCCCTGCTGAAAAAGCGGGAGACCCTGCGCCCGTGGCCGGTGAACGAGGTGGAGCTTCCGCCTCTGCCCCTGCGCACCCTGCCGCCCCATCGCACCCTCCGCGCCCGGTTCGAGCGCTGGGAGCAGGTGCCGGAACAGGCCCTGAGCGGAGTGGAGTACCTCATCCTGCCCATCGGGCAAGCCGACCGCGTCCCCCGCGAGTGGCGGGAAAAGACACTGCTGGAGCTGCCCCGGGTCATGTTTGGTGCACTGGAGGAGGACACCGCCCGCCGCATCGCGGCCACGCAGGACGCGGGCTTTGCGGGCTATGAGGTGAGCAACATCGCCCACCTGCGGCTCTGCCGGGGTCTGCCCATGACCGGCGGCTTCGGCCTCAATGTCACCAACAACCTCGCGGCCCAGTATTATGCCGACCTCGGCCTTGGCTCGGTGCTCATCCTGCCCGAGGTGAAGGACAGCGACATCAGCACCATCGCGCCCACCCACGAGGGCAGACCTGTCCCCACCGGCGTCATCACCTACGGCCATATGCCGCTGATGGTCACCCGCGCCTGCCCGCTGCAAAATATCCACGACTGCGCCCACTGCGACAAGACCGGCCTGCTCACCGACCGCAAAGCGAAAAAGTTCCCGGTGCGGTGCGGGCTGGGCGTCCGTACTATTTATAATCCGGTGCCCATCTATATGGGCGACAAGCCCGGTGCGCTGACCGTGGACTACGGCGTGGCCTACTTCACGCTGGAAAGCAGGGAGGAGGCTGCTGCCATCCTCGACAGCATCCGACAGCACGCACCCTTCGAGGGAGAGTTCACGAGAGGACTCTATTTCAAGGGGACGAATTAAAGAGGTATACTATGGAACCCATTACTGTAAAATACAAAGTGTTAGACTCCCGGGCCAAGGTGCCCGCCTACGCCACCTCCGGCTCTGCCGCCGCCGACCTGTGCGCCGTGCTGGATGAGCCGCTGACCGTCCAGCCCATGCAGCGGGTGCTGGTGCCCACCGGCCTTGCCATCGAGCTGCCCGGCGCACACGCGGTGGCGCTGGTCTATGCCCGCAGCGGCCTGTCCATCAAGCACGGCCTTTGCATGGCCAACGGTGTCGGCGTCGTGGACAGCGACTACCGCGGCGAGCTGAAGGTGCCGATGGTCAATCTGGGGACGGAGGCCTATACCATCCAGCCCGGGGAGCGAGTGGCTCAGCTCTGCATCGCACCCGTGTATACAGCGGTTTTCGCGCAGGCCGACGCACTGGAGGAGACCTCCCGCGGCGAGGGCGGCTTCGGCTCGACGGGGAAATAAAAGGAGAACAGCATGGACCTGATCTTGGCCTCCGGCAGTCCGCGCCGGAAGGAGCTTCTGAGCTTATATACGACGGATTTCACCATCTGCGTGAGTGATTTCGACGAGAGCACCGTCACGGCGGACACCCCGGCCCGGCTGGTGGAAAAGCTGGCGCGGGGTAAATGCCTCGCCGTGGCAAAAGACCATCCCGGCGCGGTGGTGCTGGGCTGTGATACCGTCGTGGACGTGGGCGGCGAAGTTTTCGGCAAGCCCCACAGCGTGGAGGACGCCAAGCGGATGCTCCGCGCCCTGTCCGGTGCCACTCACGAGGTGCACACCGGTGTCTGCGTGTCGGACGGCCTGCGCACCGAGAGCTTTGTGGACAGCTGCAAAGTGACCTTTTTCCCCATCCCGGAGGAGGAGATCGACGCCTACACGGCCACCAAGGAACCCTATGATAAGGCCGGCGCTTACGCCATTCAGGGCCGCGCCGCCCTCTGGCTCGACCGGCTGGAAGGGGATTACTACACCATCATGGGCCTGCCGGTCAGCCGGACGGCCCGCCTGCTGGGCCGATTCTGATGCGGGACGCAGAAAAATGAAAAAACTCGAAAAAGTTTGCGGAAATGCTTGAGAAAAGCGCGTCTTGCGGCTATAATAAATACGTGTTATTCTGCGATGGGCTGCCGACTGGTCTGGGAGGGCGGCTCTGCATTTTGGAATAGACCTTGGAAATTCGTAAGGAGAGATAGAGAATATGAGCTTGTTTTCAAAGGATGTTGGAATCGATCTCGGTACGGCCAATACCCTCGTTTACATGAAGGGCAAGGGCATCATCATGCGTGAGCCTTCCGTCGTGGCTGTGGACACCAAGAGCGACGAGGTGCGCTGCGTGGGTGCCGAGGCAAAGGCCGTCATCGGCCGCACCCCCGGCAGCATCGTGGCGGTCCGCCCCTTGAAGGACGGTGTCATCGCTGATTTTGACATCACCGCCAATATGCTGGAGACCTTCCTGAAGAAGGCCTGCGGCAACAGCATGTTCTCCCGCCCCCGGGTGGTCATCTGCATCCCGTCGGGCGTCACCGAGGTGGAGCGCCGCGCGGTGCGGGAAGCTGCCCTGAAGGCCGGTGCCCGTCAGGTGTCGGTCATCGAAGAGCCGATGGCAGCGGCCATCGGTGCCGGTCTGCCCATCAGCGAACCTACCGGCAGCATGATCGTGGACATCGGCGGCGGCACGGCAGAGATCGCCGTCATCTCTCTGGGCGGCATCGTGGCCTCCCGCAGCGTCCGGATGGCGGGCGATATGTTCGATCAGGCGATCATCGCCTTTATCAAGCGCAAGTATAATCTGCTCATCGGTGAGCGCACCGCTGAGCAGATCAAGATCGAGATCGGCTCGGCCTACCCGATGGAGTCCGAGATGACCCTCGAGATCAAGGGCCGCAATCTCGTGGACGGCCTGCCCAAGAATGTCATCGTCCACTCGGAGGATGTCCGTGAGGCCCTGTTGGAGTGTCTGGTCAAGATCACCAGCGCCATCAAGGAGACGCTGGAACGCACGCCGCCTGAGCTGAGCGCCGACATCATCGACCACGGCATCACCCTGACCGGCGGCGGCGCACTGCTGCGCGGCCTCGACAAGCTCATCGAGAGCGAGACCGGCATCGACGTCCATGTGGCGGAAGACCCGCTGGACTGCGTGGCCAAGGGCGCTGGCGCTGTGCTGGATCATGTGGACGTCCTGCATGATGTTCTGGATACCGACGGCGGTCATATGTAAGCTTTGGCTGTGCCATTTGCGGCGGCAGGCCGGGGAAAAGACCTTTGCGCTGCTGCGCCGCAGAAGATGAGACTTTGAGCGCGGATGGCACGGCTGTCCGCGCTTTTTTGCAGATTCGGAGGGGAGCCCGTCTTGAAGGATTTTTTTGACACATGGAAATTTAAGATACTCATCGCCATCGCGGTCTTCCTTGTGGGCATCATGGCCTATGCAGGCGCGAACGGCCGCCTCACCGCCGCCCCGCAGGAGCTGCTGAGCGTGGCGGTGGCCCCGTTCCAGCGGGCGGCGGCGAAGCTGAGCGGCGGGGTGGCCTCTCTGTGGGAGAACTACGCCGACATCGACGCCATTCTGGAAGAGAACAAGACCCTCACCGAAGAGAACGCCGCCCTCCGTGCCCAGATGGTGGACTACGACAAGCTCAAGGCGGAGAACGAGGCCTACAAGGCACTGACCAACATTCAGGAGCAGCACCCCGAGATGAGCTACACCTCCTCCTTCGTCATCGGCCGCGACCCGCTGGACTCCTTCTGGGGTTTCACGCTGGACCGGGGCACATTGGACGGTGTGGCCGTCAACGATGCGGTCATCAGCGACGAGGGCTATCTGCTGGGTGTGGTGCGGGAAGCAGACCTCACCAGCTGCAAGGTCATGACCATTCTGCACCCCAGCTTCAACGCCGCGGGCGTCGTGTCCCGCACCCGGGACAACGGCATCATCACCGGCAGCGCTGAATATGCCGCCGACGGCCTGTGTGTCCTGACCAACCTCGCCCGGAGCACGATGAGCAAGGCGGGGGACCAGATCATCACCACCGGTCTGGGCGGGGTGTTTCCGCCGGAGGTGCTGGTGGGCGTCATCAAGGAGCTGACCCCCGAGGCCAGCGGCAAGTCCATGCTGGCAGTCATCAAGCCGGGCGCAGACCCCCGCACGGTGCGCCATGTATTCATCATCACCAGCTACTGAGGAGGGTCGGAGATGGAATCTCGCCGCAAACGCAGCCGCAGCCAGATGCTGAAATGGGGCTGCTATATCCTCCTGCTGGTAGTCTGCACCGTAGTGCAGACCACGCCGGGGCTGTTCCAGTTCGGGGCTGCAAAGCCGCTCTGGCTGCTGCCGCTGGGTCTGGCTGTGTCCGCCCTTGAGGGCGAGTTCGCCGGGGCCATCTTCGGCGCGGTGTGCGGCCTGATGTGGGATTACACTGCCGGCCGCACGGTGGGGATGCTGGCGCTGGAGATGATGATCCTCTGCTTCGGGGTATCGGTCATCGTCCAGCTCTACCTGAAGGATACCCCTTCCAACTTCGTGCTGCTGGCTGTGGGGGGCGCACTGCTGGTGCTGGCCGCAGACTGGCTGTTTTTCTACTATATGCCGGGCTACGCAGGGGCAGCGGAGCGCTTCCTCTGGGCCGTGCTGCCGTCGGCCCTGCTCACAGCCCCGGGGAGCTGGCTGCTCCACCGCGCCGTCCAACGCATCAGCGCGGAATTCAAGATCGATAACGGCGTGGTGTGATGCCAGACTCCGCCGGAAGGAGAACGGATGAATCAAGACGAACACAAGATCATGGTGCGCCGGATGGCTGCGCTCATCGCCGTAGCCTCGGTGCTCATCGCGGTGTATGTGCTGCGGCTGATCTTTCTGCAGCTGGTCAACGGGGAGAGCTTCAAGGCGCAGGCGACCAACACCACCGACTACAACTTTACCGTCACCGCTGCCCGCGGCGACATCGTGGACAGCGCCGGACGCCGCATCGCAGCCAGCACCACCAGCTACAATGTGGTACTGAGCAAGCTGCTGATGGGAGACGAAGACCTCGATACCATGCTCCAGAAGGTCGTAGACCTGCTGGAAGCCCACGGTGAGAGCTGGAACGACTCGCTCCTCATCGGGGAGCCGGATGCGGCGGGGCACTACAGCTTCACCGCACAGGTTGACAGCACCAGCGACCAGAAGGCCCTTGCGGCCATGAAGGACTCGCTGGGCTTGCAGCAGTACGCCACCGCCGACGACGTGATGGAAAAGCTGGTGGAGGATTACAAGCTGGAAAATTACTCACTCCATTGGCAGAGAGTGCTGGGCGGCATCCACTATGAGATGCAGCAGCAGGCGTTCTCCAACGTCAACAACTTCGTCATGGCTGAGAATGTCAGCGAAACGACGGTAGCGACCATCAAGGAGAACAGTCTGACGCTGCCCGGCGTGGAGATCGTGGAGACCAGCACCCGCAGCTACGACGAGGGGGACATCATCCCCCATGTGCTGGGCCGCGTGGGCAAGATCACCGCCGAAAAGTGGAAGGTGACGGACGAGAACGGTCAGACCACCTACCCTCTGCGGGAAAAGGGCTATAATATGAACGACATGATCGGCGTGTCGGGCCTTGAGGCCGTCTACGAAGACGAGCTGCGGGGCAGGGACGGCGTCGAGACCATCACCCGCAGCTCGGACGGCGTCATCGTGGGTACGGCCATGACGACGGTGCCGGAGCCGGGCCATACCGTCCAGCTCACCATCGACAGCGCGTTCCAGCAGGCCGTGGACAAGGCGCTGGCCAAGAACATCGAGATGATCAACAGCACCTACAACACCGGAAGCTCGGCCAAGGCCGCTGCCGGTGCGGTGGTGGTCATCAGAACCAAGGACGGCAGCGTGCTGGCGGCCTCCAACTACCCCAGCTACGACCAGAACCTTTTCGCCACCCAGTACAGTGAGTACAGCGCAGACCCCGGCCTGCCGCTGCTCAACCGCGCCCTGCAGGGCCTGTACACCCCCGGCTCCACCTTCAAGCCTGCCGTGGCGGTGGCGGCGCTGGACGCCGGCGTCATCAACCGCTATTCCACGGTCTACTGCAACGGTGTGTATACCTATTATGATACCTACCGCCCCAAGTGCACCCGCCACGGCCACAGCGGCAACATCGACGTCATCACGGCCATCAAGTGGAGCTGCAACATCTTCTTCTACGACGTGGGACGCCGCACCACCAGTGACGTCTACGACGCCTACGCCTACAAGATGGGCCTCGGCGTCCGCACCGGCGTGGAGGTCAATGAGGCCACCGGCCGCCTGACCACCAAGAACGACTCCAACTATACGGCCTCGCTGGACGTTCAGGCGGCCATCGGTCAGGGCAACACCGTCGTCACCCCTGTTCAGCTGGCCACCTATGCCGGTACGCTGGCCAACCGGGGCATCCGCTACCGCACCCACTTCGTCAAGGCCATCCTTGACACCAACACCGGCGAGGTGCTGCAGGAGACTCAGCCCGAGGTGATGGACGTCATCGAGGACCGGGGCGACACCTTCGACCTCGTGAAGCAGGGCATGATCGGCGTGTCGGAGACGGTATCGGGCCTGAGCAATTACCCCGTCACCATCGCCTGTAAGACTGGTACCCCGCAGCGCAGCGAGACGTACTACGTCGGCAGCACCCGCAAGCACTACACCAACACCATGATGATCGCCTACGGCCCGGCGGAGGACGCCGAGATCGCGCTGGGCATCGTCATCGAGTACGGCGGCGGCGGTGCCCGCGCAGGCAACCTTGTGGCTGACATCTTCAACGCCTACGCCGCCCTGAAGGAGGGGACCCTGACCGTGGAAGAGCCGGAGGCAGACAGCGCTTCGGATGCAGCCGTGGACGGGCAGGATGCGCCGGAGGCCGTGGGAAACGGCGACGCCCCTGCAGACCAGCCCGCCGCCTGAGCGATGGTGCGTGGATTTGGCAGAAAGTTATGAAAATTTGGGACTTTTGGCTGAAAAACAGTTGTAAAAAGACGGAAACTGTGATACTATGATATGTGCAAGATGATTGCCCCGGACAGGGGAATGGGAAAAGGAGAGGTTGACCGATGACGATTGCACTGATTGCGCATGACTCCAAAAAAGAGCTGATGGTGCAGTTCTGTACGGCATATTGCCGGATTTTGAGCCAGCATAAATTGGTGGCCACCGGTACGACCGGCAAGATGATCGCCGAAGCCACCGGCCTGCAGGTGCAGCGCTTTCTGGCAGGTGTACAGGGCGGTGATCAGCAGATCGCGTCCCGCATCGCCTGCAATGAGGTCGATCTGCTGCTGTTCTTCCGCGACCCCATCAATGCAAAGCCCAGCGAGCCGAACGAGATGACCCTGCTGCGTCTGTGTGATGTGCACAATATCCCGCTGGCCACTAACATCGCCACTGCGGAAGTCCTCATCCACGGCCTTGAGCGCGGCGACCTCGACTGGCGCGACATCGTGCATCCCCAGAACTGATGAAAAAATGAAATCCCCCGTGCGGCGCAGCTGCACGGGGGATTTTTTGCTTTAACGGGCTTGCCCTCTCAGGCGCTGACGCGCCAGCTCTCCCAAAGGGAGAGCCTTTGACGTGACGGAAAAGCGAAAGCCTCTCCCTTTGGGAGAGGTGTCACCGCAGGTGACGGAGAGGGCAAGGACGCTGACCGGGAACAGAAAAATTTCAGAGCTTAAAATCCTCCGCCATCTCTGCCACGTCCTCCGGGGCAAAATCGCCCAGCGGGAGGATGAGGCGGGCCAGCACCTCGGGAGAAAGAGCTGCGAGGCGGTCGCTCTCGTCCGGAGCGCCGCTCTCGGGCGGGAAAAGATGGCTCACGCCCTGCGCGTCTGTCTCCATCCGGGCATAGTGGCCGGAGGCGACATACTGGATGCCCAGCTTGTCGGCGGCGGTGAGCAGGGCGGCGAAGCGGGCGGCTTCGGCGTCCTGCCCGGCCAGAGCCTCGGCGTTGAGGGCGATGCACTCCACGTCCAGCTTCTTGGCCAGCGCCTTGGCCGCCTCTGCGGCGGCGTGCTCTTCGGGGGTGTCGGCCAGCCGGACGACGGCTGCCGCCACGGCAAAGCCCTGCTGCTGCAGGATGCGGACCGCCACGCCGCTGCGCACGTTACCGCTCAGGCCCATCAGGACCCGGTCCTGCTCTTCGTAGGTGTCGAACCCGTTCCCGGGCAGAAAAGTATCGTTCATCGTCCCTGTCTCCCGCCATGTGCCTGGCTCTGGGCGACCGCAAGCTGGTCGCAGCGTTCGTTCTCCGGGTGGCCTGCGTGGCCCTTGACCCAGACGTAGGTGAGCTTGTGGCGTGCCTCCTGCTCCAGCGCCTGTTCCCAGAGGTCGGGGTTCAGGGCGGGGGAGCCGTCGGATTTCTTCCAGCCCCGGCGCTTCCAGCCCTTGGCCCAGCCCTTTTCCAGTCCGTTGATGACGTACTGGCTGTCGGAGCACAGGCGGACTTCGCAAGGCTCCTTGAGCTGGCGCAGGGCCTCGATGAAGGCCGTCAGCTCCATCCGGTTGTTGGTGGTGGAGGCGTCGCCGCCGCTCAGCTCCTTCTCGTAGACCTTGCCGTTAAAGCGGTAGCGCAGCACTGCGCCCCAGCCGCCGGGGCCGGGATTGCCGCTGCACGCGCCGTCGGTGTAAACTTCAACCTGTTTCATGCGTTTCTCCTGAAATAAAATTCATACCTCTATTTAGAGCCATTTTGGCCCGGCTGTCAAGAGGGCAGGGCATAATTTGCCGCCGTCCGGCCCAAGCTTGGATTGACAAAAGAGGCGAGAAATACTATACTTGTTGCAACGAAATGCGTATAGGGGCGTGCCGAGGGTGCGCTCACAGCGTTCCTGCCGAAGCGCCGCGGTCGCATCGAACAGATGGACTGGATGGGCAAGAGGCTTCCCGCGGAACAGACAGTGCGGCAGAAAACCACACTGATAAAATAATTTCTATACGATGCATCCGACGGAAGCAGATGCGTTTTTATGCTTCCCCTAATGCAGGACAGGCGATCTTTTGCAGATGGGCCTGTGCTTTGCTGATTGAATTTTTGGAGGTTTTCGATGGCACAGACAAAAGAACAGAATCACGCACCCGCCCCGGCTCAGGCCAATGCGTCCGGCGAAAAGCGGCCCCGCACTTCCCGCCGGCCCCACTACACCCGTCGGCCCCGCCGCCCCCAGCAGCCCAAGGAGGCTGCAACGCCCATCCATATCTATCCGCTGGGCGGCCTCGGCGAGGTGGGCAAGAATATGACGGTCTACGAGTGCTGTGGTGACATGATTATCGTGGACTGCGGCCTTGTTTTCCCCGACAGCGATATGTTTGGCGTCGATATGGTCATCCCCGACATGACCTTCGTGGTGCAGAACAAGGATAAGATCAAGGGTCTGCTCATCACCCACGGCCACGAGGATCACATCGGCAGCATCCCCTACCTGCTGCAGAAGTTCGACCTGCCCATCTACGGTACCCGCCTGACCTGCGGCCTCATCCGCAACAAGCTGGAGGAATTCGGCCTTGCGGGCAAGACCAAGTTCGTGGAGATCACCCCCAAGCAGAAGATCAAGCTGGGCTGCTTCACGGTGGAGCCGATCCATGTGAACCACTCCATCCCGGACGCCGTGGCCTTCGCCATCGACAGCCCGGCGGGCACCATCATCCAGACCGGCGACTTCAAGATCGATTACACCCCGCTGGCCTGTGGCCCCACCGACCTTGCTACCCTGTCCGATTACGGCCAGAAGGGCGTTCTGGCCCTGCTGAGCGACTCTACCAACGCCGAGAAGCCCGGCTTTACCGCCACCGAGCAGAAGGTGGCTGCCAGCGTCCGCAATCTCTTTGCCCGGGCGCAGAACAAGCGCATCATCATCGCCTCCTTTGCGTCGAACATCTACCGCGTCCAGCAGATCATCGACCTCGCCGTGGAGGATGGCCGCAAGGTGGCCTTCAGTGGCCGCAGCATGGTCAACAACACGGCCATGGCGCAGGAGCTGGGCTATATGCACATCCCGGAGGGCACCCTCATCAGCATCGACGAGATCAATCAGTATCCGCCTGAGCAGGTGGTGCTGGTGACCACCGGCAGTCAGGGCGAGCCTCTGAGCGCGCTGAGCCGCATGGCTTCCTGCAGCCACCGTCAGGTGCGGGTCGGCCCCGGCGACTTCATCATCATCTCGGCCAAGCCCATCCCCGGCAACGAGAAGAGCGTGACCAAGATCGTCAACGGCCTGCTCCTGCTGGGCGCTGAGGTCATCTACGAGGGAATGTACGATGTCCACGTCTCCGGCCACGCCTGTCAGGAGGAGCAGAAGCTGATGCTCACCCTGACCAAGCCCAAGTATTTCCTGCCCGTCCACGGTGAATACAAGCAGCTGAAGAAGCACGCCATCACGGCGGCCAGCCTCGGCATCCCCACCAGCAACATCCTCATCGCCGAGAACGGCTCCAACATCATCCTCAGTCAGGACGAGATGAAGCTGGGCGAGCCGGTGACGGCGGGCGCTGTCATGGTGGACGGCCTCGGCGTGGGCGATGTGGGCAATGTCGTCCTGCGGGACCGCAAGCATCTGTCCGAGGATGGCCTCGTCATCATCGTGGCCACCGTGGACAGCAAGACCGGCAAGGTGCTGGCCGGCCCCGACCTTGTGAGCCGTGGCTTCGTCTATGTGCGGGAGAACGAGAGCCTGATGGACGGCGCCCAGAGCATCGTGGAGACGGCCCTCGACCGCTGCGTGGAGGAGCACGTCCGCGACTGGAACAGCGTCAAGACCCGCGTGCGCGAGGCCCTGAGCAGCTATATCTACCGCCGCACCAAGCGCAGCCCCATGATCCTCCCCATCCTGATGGAGGTCTGATGCTGCCCGCAGGAGGCATAATACTTCATGAAACAAAAACCAAGGTGGACTCTTGAAATGCTGACCGCTGCGCTGGCAGTGCTCTGCGCCCTTCTGGTGCTGGTGCTGCTGGTACAGCGCCCGGCCATCTGGCCGCTGCTGGCCGTGCTGGTGGTGCTGTGGGGCGTCCTGTTCGTCCTGTTCCGCTGCCGGCTGCGCAGCTGGGTGGCCCGCTGGGTGTGCGGCGGCAGCTTTGAAAAATCCAAGACCCAGTTCAGCCTCGAGCCGCTGAGCCAGCCCGCCGCCCTCCTGTCGGGGGAGACGGTGCTGTGGTACAACGCCGAGTTCCGCACCCGCCTGATGAAGGGAGAATCCCTTCTGACCCCTCGGGTGCAGAAGGTGCTGCCCGGCCTCGACCTACAGGAATCCCGGACGGCGGGCGGCCAGCTGCTGAATCTGGCCGACGGCGCGTGGAGCGTCCACAGCTCCACGGTCCCCGGCGAGGCGGAGAGCATGACCCTCCTCGTACTGAACGAGGAGACAGCCCTGCGGAAGGTGGAGGCCGAGTACAAGGCCAGCCGCCCGGGCTATCTGGTCTTTCTCGTGGACGGCTACGACGATGTGTTCAGCGATATGCTGGACAGCGAGCGCGCCCGCCTGCTGGAGGGCATCAACCGGGTGCTGGAGGATATGATCGGCCGGGGCACCGGCTTTCTGCGCCGGGTGGCCAGCGGCCGCTATATCGCCGTGGTGGAGGAGCGCCAGCTGGAGCAGTTCGCCAAGCGGAGCTATGACGTGCTGGACAAGATCCGCGCTCTTGACCCCAGCGTGAACCTTTCCATCTCTATCGGCATCGGACGCGGGGCCAAGACCCTGCGGGAGGCGCAGGATATGGCCGTGCAGGCGCTGGACATGGCGCAGGGGCGCGGCGGCGATCAGGCTGCGGAGATGACTCCGGACGGCTTTACTTTCTACGGCGGCGTCAGCCACGGCGTGGAGAAGCGCAGCAAGGTGCGCAGCCGCATCGTGGCCGACCAGCTGGTCAAGCTCATCAAGGAAGCCGACCATGTGGTCATCATGGGCCACCGGATGAGCGACCTTGACGCCATCGGCGCGGCGGAGGGCGTGTTGCGCATCTGCAAGATCTGCGATGTGCCGGCTGTTATCGCCGTGCGCCGGGATGCCACCCTCGCCGGGAGCCTCATCAACGCCCTCGTCGCGGCAGGGCAGGAGGACGATTTCATCGACCCCAAGGGCGCGCTGCCCATCATCTCCCAGAGAACGCTCTGCATCATCGTGGATACATACCAGCTGGGGCTGGTGGAGAGCCGCGAAATTCTGGAAAAATGCGGCAAGGTGGCCGTCATCGACCACCACCGCAAGGGCGTCGGCTTCATCGAGAACGCCGACCTCGTCTGTCACGAGCCGTATGCCTCCTCGGCCAGTGAGCTTGTCACCGAGTTCCTGCAGTATGTGGGCGACCGGGACGACAAGCCCAACCGCATTGAGGCCGAGGGTCTGCTTTCCGGCATCATGCTGGACACCCGGGACTTCACCCTCCACACCGGCGTGCGCACCTTTGAGGCTGCGGCGGCCCTTCGCCGCTACGGCGCGGAGACCGAGCGGGTGCGCCAGCTCTTTGACGTGAGCATGGTGGAGTACACCACCAAGGCCATGCTGGTATCGGAAGCCCAGATGTACCGGGGCTGCGCTATCACCGTCAGCGGTGAGGTGGCCCCCGAGGCCCGCGTGGCCATCGCGCAGGCCGCCAACGACCTGCTGACCATCCAGAACGTGGAGGCCAGCTTCGTGGCCGTGCAGGTGGGCGGCGGCGTCAACATCTCGGCCCGGAGCCTCGGCGCGGTGAACGTGCAGGTCATCATGGAGGCTCTGGGCGGCGGCGGACATCAGACCATGGCTGCGGCCCAGCTCAAGCATATCACCCCGGAGGCGGCCCGCAGCCGCATCCAGACGGCCATCGACCAGTACCGGGAGGCGCAGAAGAAGAGCGGCCCCGAGTCGGAGCCGGAACAGAAGAAAAAGGACAAACAGTGATGAAACAGTACGATTATCTCATCGTCGGCGCCGGCCTGTACGGCGCAGTGTTCGCCCACGAGGCCAAGAAGGCGGGCAAGCGCTGCCTCGTCCTCGACAAGCGCGGCCACATCGCGGGCAACATCTACACCGAGCCGGTGGAGGGCATCAATGTCCACCGCTATGGTGCCCACATCTTCCACACCAACAACAAGGCCGTGTGGCAGTATGTGAACCAGTTCGCGGAGTTCAACCGCTACACCAATAGCCCTGTGGCCAACTACCACGGCGAGATCTACAACCTGCCCTTCAATATGAACACCTTCAACAAGATGTGGGGCGTCGTGACCCCCGCCGAGGCGAAGGCGAAGATCGAGGCCCAGCGCGCCGAGGCCGGCATCACCGAGCCGAAGAACCTCGAAGAGCAGGCCATCAGCCTCGTGGGTACCGACATCTACGAAAAGCTCATCAAGGGCTACACCGGCAAGCAGTGGGGCCGCCCCTGCACCGAGCTGCCCGCCTTTATCATCAAGCGTCTGCCTGTCCGCTTCACCTACGACGACAACTACTTCAACGCCCTGTATCAGGGCATCCCCAACGGCGGCTACACCGCCATGGTGGAAAAGATGCTGGACGGCGTGGAGGTGCGTCTAGGCGTGGATTATCTGGCCGGGAAGGCAGAGCTGGACAAGCTGGCCGACAAGGTGGTCTACACCGGCCCGGTGGATGCCTACTTCGGCTACCGGCTGGGTGCGCTGCAGTACCGCAGCGTCCGCTTTGAGACCGAGACGCTGGACACCGACAACTATCAGGGCAACGCCGTCGTGAACTACACCGACGCCGAGACCCCCTACACCCGCATCATCGAGCACAAGCACTTTGAGTTCGGCACCCAGCCCAAGACCGTCATCAGCCGGGAGTACAGCGCCGAGTGGAAGCCCGGCGACGAGCCGTATTACCCGGTGAATGATGATAAAAATAGTGCTTTGTACGCTGAGTATAAGAAACTGGCCGATGCCGAGCCGGGCGTCCTCTTCGGCGGACGTCTGGGCGAGTATAAGTACTACGATATGGATAAGGTCATCGAGGCGGCCTTGGATGTCGTGGGCAAAGAGCTGGCATAACGTAAAAAGCCTCTCCCTTTGGGAGAGGTGTCACCGCAGGTGACGGAGAGGGCAAGGATGCTGGCGGAGAAGTGCAGGCACGGCGATAGTATCGCTCTGACAAAGAGTTTGCCTATCTCCGCGCACCGGCACTGTCGCAACGGGCTTGCCCTCTCAGTCTCGCTTCGCTCGCCAGCTCTCCCAAAGGGAGAGCCTTTAGCAGGCGTTGACGGAACAGCCCGATTGCTGTATACTAACCATAGAAATCTTCGCCGGGCATATCCCGGCGGGAAGTGAGGGATACTATCATGAAAGTGATTCTGAAGCAGGACGTCAAGGGCATCGGCAAGAAGGACGAGATCCACGAGGTCTCCGACGGCTACGCCCGCAACTTTCTGTTCCCGCGCAAGCTGGCCGCTGTGGCCGACGCCAGCGCGGTGAATATCGCCCGGGGCAAGGAGGCCGCCGCAGACTTCCACGAGGCAGAGAATGTGGCCGCTGCACAGGCTGTGGCCGCAAAGCTCGAGGGCAAGACGGTGGTCATCAAGGCCAAGGGCGGCGCATCCGGCCGTCTGCACGGCAAAGTCACCGGCAAGGAAGTGGCTGAGGCTCTGGCCCAGCTGGCCGGTTCGCCCATCGACAAGAAGAAGATCGAGCTGGAGACCAAGGACATCAAGGACGCGGGCGTCTTCAACGGCAAGGTCCGCCTTTATGTCGGTGTCACCGCTTCCTTTAAAGTTCAGGTCGAAGTGGAGCAGGCCTGATCCAGCCGTTCTCTGCGCCCCCTCTCGGCAGGGGGCGCTTTTTGGCTTTACGGACACGATAACGATTCAGAAGGATAACAGCCATGCCGAACGAACGACATTACAACGAACTCAACCTCGAGAGCGTGGGCATCAACCTGCCCTATAACATGCAGGCAGAGCAGAGCGTGCTGGGCGCAGTGCTGCTCAAGCCGGAGACCCTGACCGACCTGGTGGAGATCATCCGGCCCGAGATGTTCTATACCCGCCAGAATGCGCAGATCTACTCCGAGATGCTGCGGCTCTTCACCAGCGACCAGACCATCGACTTCGTGACCCTGCTGGACGCCGTCATTTCAGACGGCGTCTTCCCCAGCGCCGACGAGGCGAAGGTCTACCTGACCGGTCTGGCCGAGACAGTGCCCAGCATCTCCAACGTCAAGGCCTACGCCCAGATCGTGCAGGAAAAGTATCTGGTGCGCCAGCTCATGGGGGTGGCAAAGGACATCTTACAGGACGCCGGGGACGAGCCGGACGCCGACCTCCTGCTGGAAAACGCCGAGCAGCGCATCTATGAGATACGCTCAGGCCGGGATTCCAGCGCATTGACGCCCCTTTCTTCCAGCATGGTGGAGACGCTGACCAATCTTCAGAAGATCAGCGGCCCCGACGCCGACAAGTACAAGGGCATCCCTACCGGCTTCCGCCTGCTGGATACCGTCCTCACCGGCCTCGGCCGCGGCGACCTCATCATCCTCGCCGCCCGCCCCGGTATGGGCAAGACCAGCTTTGCGCTGAACATCGCCACCCGTGTCGCCATGCAGCAGAAGGTGCCGGTGGCCATCTTCAGCCTCGAAATGACCAAGGAGCAGCTGACCAACCGCATCCTCTCGGCGGAGGCGGGCATCGACAGTCAGGCCTTCCGCACCGGTGCGCTCCGGGCTGAGGACTGGGAGTATCTGGCCCTCGCCACCGAAAAGCTCCACGACGCCCCCATCTATATGGACGACACCTCGGGCATCACCATCACCGAGATGAAGGCGAAGATCCGCCGGGTCAATCAGGACCCCGCCCGCCCCAACGTGGGCCTCATCGTCATCGACTACCTGCAGCTGATGACCAGCGGCCAGCGCAGCGAGAACCGTGTGCAGGAGATCAGCTCCATCACCCGAAACCTCAAGATCATGGCCAAAGAGATGAACGTCCCCATCATCGCCCTGAGTCAGCTGTCCCGTGCCGTGGAAAAGCAGGGCAACAACTCCAGTCACCGCCCCCAGCTGTCCGACCTGCGTGACTCCGGCTCCATCGAGCAGGACGCCGACTGCGTCCTCTTCCTCTACCGCGACTCCTACTACGCCAGCCAGAACCCCGACGGCGCGGAGGTGGATGCCGACACCGCCGAGTGCATCGTGGCAAAGAACCGTCATGGCGAGACCAGCACGGTGCCGCTGGGCTGGGATGGCGCCCACACCCGGTTCATGGATGTGGACTTCAAACGCTGATGACGTGCGAAGAAATTTTGCAGACGGTGCGCGGCTTCTGCGCCCGGGAGGGGCTGCTGGAGGGCAGGCGGCAGATCGCGCTGGCCGTCTCAGGCGGGGCGGACAGCATGGCGCTGCTCTGCCTCATGCGCCCGCTGGCCGAGGAAAACGGCATCACACTCACGGTCTGCCATGTCAACCACGGCCTGCGGGGGGAGACAGCCGACTGGGACGAGGACTTCGTCCGGGAGGCCTGTGCCCGGCTGGGTCTGCCGCTGCAGGTCTTCCATGCCGCTGAGCTGGAAGCAGAGGTGGGCAGGCCGCAGGCCGGGGAGGACTGGGCGCGCCGTCTGCGGTACGCCTGCTTCGGGCGGCTGCTGGCAGAGGGGATAGACGCCGTCGCAACGGCCCATACTGGAAGTGATCAGGCCGAGACGCTGCTGTTCCGGCTGGCCCGGGGAACGGGTCTCCACGGCGCGGCGGGCATCCGGCCCAGCCGGCCGGGCTACCTGCGGCCCCTGCTCTGCCTGACCCGGGCCGACACCGAGGCCGTTTGCCGCGCCTGCGGGGAGACGTGGGTGACAGACGAGACCAACGAGGCCGACGACTACGCCCGCAACCGCCTGCGCCACGGCGCGCTGCCTGCCCTTTGCGCAGCCAACCGCGCCGCCGAGCGCAATCTGGCCCGCTTCTGCGAGAAGGCCGCCCGGGCGGACGAATACTTCGCCCGGCAGGCGGAAAGCCTGCTGGCCTCGGCCCGGGTGACAGACCCGAAGTGCCTGCCCGGCGGGGCAAGGCGCGTCCTGCGCACCGGACAGCCGGTGTGGCGGCTGACAGCTCTGCGACAGGCGGACCCTCTCATCCTCGACACGGCCCTCCACCGCCTCGTGGAGCCGGTGCGGGACGCGGAGGAAAAGTATATCCGGCTGCTGGCGGCTCTCGTGGAGAGGGGCAGCGGCGCGGTGCAGCTCACCGACAACGTCCGCTTCTGTGGACGGGAAGGGCTGCTCTGGCGGGAGGAAAGCGACAACAACATCCGCCCGCAGGGGAAAAAAGCAGATGTTCCGGAGCGTGCAGTATCCCTGCCCGAGGGCGGCGATTACCCGCTGCCCGGGGGCGGAACGCTGCAGATTCGGGTGGTTTCGGCCTGTTTTGAAGAAAAAACACAGGTCGTTCATAAAAAAGACTTAAAAAATCAGGCAGATTATGCTAAAATAAACTTGATATGTCCTGCTCTGCGGCTGCGCTGCCGTCAGCCGGGCGACCGCTTCCGCCCGGCTGGGCGGGGGACAGACCGGGAGCTGCGCAAATGGATGAACGAGGCGGGTATCCCGCCCCGGGAACGGGACACGCTGCCGCTGCTGGCGGCAGGAAAACAGGTGCTGTGGGTCTGCGGCGAGGGCTTTGCCGATGGGCTTGCCCCCGGGCCGGACACAGAGCGGCTGCTGCAAGTGAAACTGGAAAATTGGGAGGAATCGAATCATGACCATGCATGATGATATTATGAAGGTCCTCGTCTCGGAAGAGGAACTGAAAGCAAAGGTAGCAGAGCTGGGCGCTCAGATCAGCAGGGACTATGAGGGCAAGAACCTCGTCCTCGTCTCCATCCTCAAGGGGTCGGTGGTCTTTATGGCCGACCTGATGCGGGCCGTGACCATCCCGTGCAACATCGACTTTATGGTGGTGTCCAGCTACGGCGGCGGCAACACCACCAGCACCGGCCTCGTCAAGATCATCAAAGACCTGGACGGCGACCTGTCCGGCAAGGATGTGCTCATCGTAGAGGACATCCTCGACACCGGCATCACCCTGTCCAACCTTGTGCCCATGCTCAAGATGCGCAACCCGAACTCGGTGAAGATCTGCACCATCCTCGACAAGCCCAGCCGCCGCAAGGCGGACATCGCCCCGGACTACGAGGGCTTCGCTGTGCCGGACGAGTTCGTGGTGGGCTATGGCCTCGACTACGATGAAAAGTACCGCAACCTGCCTTACATCGGCGTGCTCAAGCCCCGCGTCTATGAAAAGTAAGAAATAAAACCAGAACTGGAGTTGATTCCTTTTGCAACCTAAAAGACCTCGTATCAATCCGCTCATCCTTGCACTGGCGCTGGCCGCCGTGCTGATGGTCTGGTCGGTGATGGGCAGCGGCTCGGGCAGCACCAGCGGCTCGACCATGAGCTACTCCACCGTCGTCCATTATTTTGAGCACAATCAGGTCACGGCCTTCACGCTGGACCGCAACACCAGCGTCATCACCCTGAACCTGAAGGAGGGCGACCTGCCCCTGCCGGACGTCTCCTCCACCCAGAGCACCACGCAGGCCACCGGCGGTCTGCTGAGCGGGATGTTCTCCGCCTCGTCGGAGTCCACCGGCGCGGTACAGGAGGACGACGGCACTGTCACCGTCCGCTATAAGCTGCCCTACGCCTACGTTTTCATCGAGAACGTGGAGAAATATATCGAGTCCTACGACGCGGCGAACCCCGACGCGCCCATGACCTACGACTACACCTCCCTCAAGGAGACCATCCCATGGATGGAGATCATCTTCTATCTGGGGATGCTGGGCTGCACCGGCTTCCTGCTCTTCTCCATGATGCGGGGCGGCGTCGGCGGTGGCGGCGGCATCATGAATGTCGGCAAGGCCAAGGTAAAGGACGAGCACGAGAACAAGAAGACGGCCACCTTTGCCGATGTGGCCGGTGAGGACGAAGAGAAGGAAGAGCTGAAAGAGGTCGTGGAGTTCCTGAAGAGTCCCGACAAGTTCAACTCTCTGGGCGCACGCATCCCCCATGGCGTGCTGCTCGTCGGCCCTCCGGGCACCGGCAAGACCCTGCTGGCCCGCGCCTGTGCCGGTGAGGCCGGCGTGCCCTTCTACTCCATCTCCGGCTCGGACTTCGTCGAGATGTACGTCGGCGTGGGCGCATCCCGCGTGCGCGACCTCTTCGACAAGGCAAAAAAGACGATGCCCTGCATCATCTTCATTGATGAGATCGACGCAGTGGGCCGTCAGCGCGGTGCCGGCCTCGGCGGCGGCCACGATGAACGTGAGCAGACGCTGAACCAGCTGCTGGTGGAGATGGATGGCTTCGAGGCCAACGACGGCGTCATCGTCATGGCTGCCACCAACCGCGCTGACATTCTGGACAAGGCCCTGCTCCGTCCGGGCCGCTTCGACCGTCAGGTCTATGTCGGCCTGCCCGACGTCAAAGGCCGTGAGGAGATCCTCAAGGTCCACACCAAGAACAAGCCCCTCGCCCCGGATGTCTCGCTGCGGGTCATCGCACAGCGCACCGCGGGCTTTGCAGGCGCTGACCTCGAGAACCTCGTCAACGAGGCCGCTCTGCTGGCTGCACGCCGCAGCCGCAAGGCCATCACGATGGAGGACATCGAGGAGGCATCCATGAAGGTCATGGCCGGCCCGGAGAAAAAGAGCCGGGTCGTCACCCCCGAGGAGAAAAAGCTCACTGCCTACCATGAGGCGGGCCACGCGGTGGCGGGCTTCTACTGCAAGCACCACCCCCGTGTGCATGAGATCACCATCATCCCCCGCGGTCAGGCAGGCGGCTACACCATGTATCTGCCCGAAAAGGACCGCAGCTACGTCACCAAGGGCGAGATGTTCGAGGATATTGTGTCCAGTCTGGGCGGCCGTGTGGCCGAGCAGCTCATCCTCGACGACATCTCCACCGGTGCGTCCAATGACCTGCAGCAGGCCACGAACATCGCCCGCCAGATGATCACCAAGTACGGCTTCTCCGAGCGCCTCGGCCCTGTGGTCTACGGCACCTCGCAGGAGGAGACCTTCCTTGGCCGCGATTTTGGTCAGGGCAAGGGCTACAGCGAGACCACCGCTGCCGAGATCGACAGCGAGATGCGGGACATCATCGACGAGGCCTACGAGACTTGCCGCCGCACTCTCACCGAGCACATCGACCAGCTCCATGCGCTGGCACAGGCTCTGATGGAGCGCGAGAAGCTGAACGAGAAGGAGTTCAACGCCGTGATGGCAGGCGAGACCCTGCCCCCGCGTGAGGACCCGGACGCAAAGCCCGCCGAGGCCGAGCCGACCGTCCAGCCTGTGGAGCAGGCTGAGGCCGCAGAACCTGCTGAGCCTGCCGAAGCTGCCGAGCCGGTGGACGCTGCCCCGCAGGCAGCCCCCGGGACGCCGGATGAGGGCGAAGCAGCCGAGTAAACCGAGAAAGGGGAGAGTCCTGTGGAGGAAAATTTTGAACCGGTCGCACGGACCCGGGCCAACTACTATACCCCGGGCAGCCCGGTGCAGTTCGTCTGCGTGGAGCTGCTCAAGGGCGAAGTCAGCGGCGAGCACGCGGTCTGTCTGACCTTTAAGAACATTTCCCGTGTGACTCTGACGGCGCTGGAGATCCATTTCAAGTGCAAGGGCGTGGATGGCGTCATCCTCTGCGAGGATGCCTTCGAGTACCGCGACCTCGCTGCCAAGCCGGGCGAGAGCTTCGGTATGGATGAAGCCGTCTTTGTCACCCAGAAGGCCATCACCAGCGTGGACGTTACATTGCAGAACGTCTACAGCGGCAAGAAGGTCGTCCACCTCGAGAGCATCAAGCGGGTGCGCCTGCCGGCCCCCCGCCGCCTGAGTCCCGAGATGCAGAAAGCCCTCGAGGCCCGAATGAACCGCACCGGCATGAAGTTCATGCCGCAGGTCTTTGAGAATGGCTGGTACTGCGCCTGCGGTGCCTTCCACCCGAAGGAGGAGGACACCGTCTACTGCTCCGAGTGCGGCAGCGACCGCATCCTGCTGCAAAACGCGCTGAACACTCTGCTTCAGCCGGAAGAGCCGGTGCGTCAGCCCGCGCCGCAGCCTGCGGCCCAGCCGACGGCATCCGCCGCCCCTGCCGAAGAGCCGACCCGCATCATGGGTGCGGCGCAGGAGGAGGCTACCCGCATCATCCCGCCCCGCCCGGAGGTGCGCTCTGCGCCCAGCTTTGCGCCTGCGGCACCGGAGGCCACCCGGGTGATGTCCAGCGCCCCGGAGCAGGAGGCGACCCGCGTCCTGCCCCGTCAGCCTGAGCCGGTGCGCCCGGCGGCTTTTACGCCGGACGAGAGCGAGGAGAAGTACGGCACCCGTGTGATGCCTTCGGCCCACATCGCGCCGCCGTCCCGTGTACAGGCCCAGCCGCTGGATGAGGAGGACGACTACGAAGAGGAGGACGCCCGCGACAGCATCGCGGAGACGCTCATCCGCTGGGTGCCGCCCATCACCGCCATCGTGTGTGCAGGCATCGCCCTGTGGGGCTTCGTGTATTCCCAGTTCGTAATGTAAATCGCTGTACGGCGGAGGAGGCAGAGGCTTCCTCCGCTGTTGTTTTAGGGATAACCTCTCAGTCTCGCTTCGCTCGACAGCTCCCCTACCGAGGGGAGCCTCTGGCGAAGAGGAAAAGCTTTCCGGTATGCCAAGGCCTCCCCTCGGTAGGGGAGGTGGCACGCCGTAGGCGTGACGGAGAGGTTTAGCAAGGAGAAGTAAAGTTATGCCTGACGAAGCTTTGCAAGCCGCATTCGAGATCAAAGCGGCCTGCGACGACATCAGCCGGAAGCTGCTGCGCTGGCACTGGGAGCAGAAGCCCGGTGCCCACAGCGTGGACGCTCTGCTGAAGCATCTGGCCCAGCGCCAGAAGGAAAGCCCGGACTACTACGAGCGTCTGCCCGAGCTGAACGGCCGCACCAGCTGGCAGCAGCTGGATACCACCCTCTGTATGCGTGTCCTGCTGGACCCGGAGAAGGACGCCGCCCGTCCATTGGACCTGCTGGGGGATACGCCCCGCCCGGCAGCGGCCCGCCGCGCCTGCAATGCGGTGCGGATGGCCCGCAACGAGGCCGCGCACGCCTCCGACAAGACCGCTGCCGCACAGGCGGCCCTCCGGTTCAACGAGGCCGTGGAGGAGCTGGAGGCGGGCTATGAGGGCACGGCCCTGACCACCGGCGACCTTGAGAAATATTACCGGATGGCAGAGGACTTTCTGGCCCGCTGCGGCGCTTCGGAGACCATCGAGCCGCAGAAAAAGGCCGGGGACGAGCCGCCCCGCCGCCCGAAGTCTCAGACGCCGCGGGCCGATGCCCCTGCCCGGAAGCGCCAGAGCAGCGGAGGCCGCACGGCATCCCGGGGAACGTCCGGCCGCAGCCGGAAGACCTCCGGGAAGACAGGCCGCAGCCGCCCGGCCACGGCCCGCCGCAAAAAGCGTCAGCGCACCCAGAGCCGTGCCCTCACGGTGGTGCTGCTGGCCGTCGTTCTGCTGGGTCTGCTGGTCCGGGCATGGACGATGGGACTGATGAAATAGCAGCCCTGCTGCGCGTGGGCGAGAAGGCCTTTTCGCATCCCCGTGGGACATCCCTCATACACTGAGGGACAAGGGGGTGTGCGGATGGTGCAGGGGACGGAGATGCTTTTCGCGCTGTTCGGCGGGCTGGCGATGTTCCTCTACGGGATGGACCGGATGAGCCGTGCCTTACAGCGGGCGGCAGGTGACGCCATGAAGCGGCTGCTGGCCCGGCTGACGGCCACACCGCTGCTGGGGGTGCTTACCGGGCTGGCCGTGACGGCGGTGCTCCAGAGCAGCTCGGCGGCGACGGTCATGGTCATCGGCTTCGTCAGCGCCGGGCTGCTGGAGCTGCCCCGGGCCGTGGCCGTCATCTACGGCATCAACATCGGCACGACCATGACGGCCCAGCTCATCGCCTTTGACGCCCAGCAGCTGGTGTATCCGGTGCTGTTTGCGGGCTTCGTCATCGACTTCGCGGCCCGTAAGGCCCGCTGGCAGGCCGTGGGAGAGGCGATATTCTCCTTCGCGCTGCTCTTCGAGGGCATCGGCATTCTGGGCCGGGCCTTGCAGCCCCTCGCGGGGCAGGAAGTTTTTCTTGGGTGGATGACCCGGGTGAAAGAGTCGCCGCTGCTGGGCATCCTGCTGGGGCTGGGCATGACGATGGTGGTACAGAGCAGCTCGGCCACCATCGCCCTCCTGCAGAATGTGGCCCGGCAGGCCGGGCCGGACGGCATCCACAGCGTGCTGGGCCTCGCCGGGGCGGTGCCTGTCCTGCTGGGGGACAACATCGGCACTACGGTCACAGCTCTGCTGGCCTGCATCGGGCAGGGCAGGGACGCCGCCCGGGCTGCGCTGGCTCACAGCTGCTTCAATCTCACCGGGAGCCTGCTGGCGGCGGCGCTGCTGCCCGGGTTCGTCCGGCTGGTGGAGCTGGTCTCCCCCAAAGGCCCGGAGCTGGAGGTTATTTCCCGGCAGATCGCCAACGCCCACACCCTCTTCAACATCTGCTGCGCCCTGCTCTGGCTGCCCCTCCTGCCGTGGATGGTGCGGCTGGTCTGTGCGCTGGTGCCGGAGGAGTAGCCCTCTCCGTCACGCCGCAGGCGTGACAGCTCTTTCGTAGCGGCATGCCCTCTCAGTCATCGCTGCGCGATGCCAGCTCCCCCAAAGGGGGAGCCGTTGGCATGTCGGGCAACTCTGCGCTGACAGCTGAAAGCTCAATATGGCGTAAAAGGTAGTGCCCTGCTACAGAGGGCAGCAGCTTATAAACAAGAACACCTTGTCAAGCTGTTGTGAATCTCTGTAGCAGGGCACTACTGTTTACGACAAAATCAGACTTTGCTCGTCCCGCGTGGGCCTGACCGGCTCGCCAGTGGCTCTCCCTTTGGGAGAGCTGGCGCGTCAGCGCCTGAGAGGGCAAGGATGCTGGCGAAAACGAAAAACACAGCGATAATAGCAGCTCTGACAAAAGTCGATATTATCGCTGCGCAGATACTCTCGGAAAACGGGCCTGCCCTCTCCGTCATTGCTTCGCAATGCCACCTCTCCCAAAGGGAGAGGCTTTTGCTCAAGGGCAGGTCACTTCTTGGAGACGCCCCTCCGATACACCGCGAACGCGATGATGGCCGACAGCACCTCGGTGGCCCAGAAAGCGTGCCAGACGCCGGTGGGGCCGAGCTGGCGGCAGAGCAGCCACGCCAGCGGCATGATGAAGAGGATGTAGCGGCAGAGGGAGATGACCAGCGAGGCCATGCCCTTGCCCAGACCTTCCAGCGCGCCGGAGGAGGTGGTGGACACCGAGGACACCACGAAGCCGAGGCAGATGATGCGCAGGGCCGTCTGGCCGATGGCGATGGTCTCGGGGTTCGAGGAGAAAAGGCCGATGAGGGGCGCGGAGGCAGCCATGCAGATGACCGTGCCCGCCGCCATAATGACGGCGCTCATGCCGAGGGTGAGCTGGTAGAGCTTCGCTACTCGGGCGTGCTCCTTCGCGCCGTAGTTGTAGCTGATGAGGGGGCGCATCCCCTGCACGATGCCGCTGACGGGCAGGTAAAGGAAGGTCTGGAGCTTGTAGTAGATGCCCAGCACCACCACATAGCTCTCGGAGAAGGCGGCCAGCAGGTCGTTCAGGAAGGTGACCAGCAGGGAGGGCAGAGCCAGATTCAGGATAGCAGGCACGCCGATGGCATAGAGGTGTCCTTCCAGCGAGGCGTCGGGCCGCAGGGCATTCCGGCGCAGGCGGACGGGCGATGCAGTGGTGCAGTAGACCACGAGGTAGAGGACGAGGGTGACGGTCTGACCGATGCCGGTGGCCAGCGCCGCACCGGCGATGCCCAGCGCGGGCACCGGGCCGAGGCCGAAGATGAGGATGGGATCCAGCAGGATATTGCACACGCAGCCCGAGATGAGGGCGAGCATGGTGAGCTTCATCCGGCCCACAGCCTGAAAGATCTTCTCGAAGGCGAGGCTGGCCATGTTTACGATGGCAAAGAAGAAGACGATGGCGGAATAGGTGACGCCCATCGAGACGATGGTGCTGTCGGCGGTGAACCGGGCGAGGAAGCCGGGCATGATGGCCGTGGCCAGCAGGGTGCACAGGAGGCCGTGGAGCACCGAGAGGGCCATGCCGTGGGTGGCGGCTGCATCGGCCTTGTCATGGTCGCCTGCGCCCCGGTAGAGGGCGACAAGGGCGTTGATGCCCACGCCGAAGCCGATGGCGACAGCGTTCACGAAGTTCTGGATGGGGAACACGAGGGAGAGAGCCGTCATGGCCTGCTCATTGATCTGGGCCACGAAGAGGCTGTCCACGATGTTGTACAGCGAGTTCACCAGCATGGAGATGACGTTGGGCAGGGCCATGGACACGAGGAGCGGGAAGACGGGCTTTGTCTTCATAAAGGTATCGTTCATAGGGGGTAAAAGCTTCCTTTCCTGAAAATTCCGCACAAGAAAAGCCACACAACGGCGGCTTTGAAGCGGGCCATTGTGTGGCGAAAAGTAGCAAGATCTATGCTGTAAAAATCCACACGGGTTTTATGAAGAGGGTGCAAAGAAATACGGTGCATCGACGACGGCGGCGTTACGGGACGCCGCCGGACAGCACCGGGACGCGGGACGGAAGGAAAACCGGAAAAGCGGCCTTCCGACCAGCCTGCGATAGGATACCACGAAACGGAGAGATTGTCAAGTCAAAAGTATGACTTTTCACAAAAGACTTCTCAAGCGTCCATTTCGTGGTACAATGGAGCAAACGAGAACGGAGGGAACGGAATGAAATGGATGATTGCATCCGACCTGCATGGGTCGGCGTACTATGGTAAAAGGATGGTGGAGGCTTTCGAGCGGGAGGGGGCCGGGCGGCTGCTCCTGCTGGGGGATCTGCTCTATCACGGCCCCCGGAACGACCTGCCCCGGGACTATGCGCCCAAGGAGGTCATCCCGATGTTGAACAGCCTGAAGAACAGGCTCTGCTGTGTCCGAGGCAACTGCGATGCCGAGGTGGATCAGATGGTGCTGGACGTTCCGGTGCTGGCGGATTACTGCATCCTCCCGGCGGGCGAAAAGCTCATCTACGCCACCCACGGGCATATCTATAATTTAAAGAACCTGCCGCCGCTGGCCGAGGGGGACATCCTGCTCCACGGCCACACTCATGTCCCGGCGTGGACGGAGTTCGGGCAGGGAAACGTCTACCTCAACCCCGGCTCCCTGAGCATCCCGAAGGAAAACAGTCCCCACAGCTACATGACGCTGGAGGACGGCGTATTTTATTGGAAAGACGTAGATACGGGAGAAATATACCGCACCCGTGTACTGTGAGCGGCGGTCTGTCCGCAGGCACTTGCAATTAGCATACCAGTGTGGTATGATGAAAATGAAAAACGCCCGGTGGGCGCGATCCAGGAGCAGGAGGTACGGACCAATGGTGCAGACGACGCTGAAAGTGAACGGGATGATGTGCGGGATGTGCGAGAGCCACATCAACGATGTGGTGCGCAAGACCGCGCAGGTGGAGAAGGTCACTTCTTCCCACACCAAGGGCGAGACGGTCATCGTCTCGGCCCAGCCGCTGGACATCGAAGCCCTGAAGGCTGCCATCGCAGCCACCGGCTACACGGTGACTGGCGCGGAGGAAAAGCCCTACGAGAAAAAGGGTTTCTTCTCGTTTTTGAAGCACTGAGGACTTCCGGCCCCGGGAGGGGGCCTGCGAAAGGAGGCAGGCAGAGATGAGGATACTGGTCTATGGTGCAGGGGTGCAGGGCTGTGAACTGGCCCACCGTCTGCTGCAGAACAAGAAGAACGTCGTCACCATGCTGGCGCGGGGTGAGTGGAAGGAAAGGCTCGACCAAAGGGGCCTCGTGATCCGCCACTGGGCACAGTGCCGCACCACGGTGGACCGGGTGACGACCATCGACACGCTGGCCCCGGACGACTGCTACGACCTCGTTTTTGTGGCGGTGCAGGCCGGGCAGCTGCCCGATGTGCTGCCCATCCTCAAGCAGAATAAGAGCGAGTACTTCGTCTTTGTGGGCAACGACCCCCACGCGGTGGAGGTCATGCAGGCCATGCAGCGCCCGGCGGACAAGGTCGCGTTCGGTTTTCAGAGCAGCGGCGGACACCGGGACGTGGATAAGGTGGTCAGCGCCCATGTCGGCGTGGATATGACCGTCGGCGGGGCCACAGCACCCCTTTCGGGCGTCTTCCGCTACCGCCTCAAGACTGCTTTCGAGGGCGCAAAGTACAAGCTGAACTTTGTCAGCGACATGGACGCATGGCTCAAGTGCCACATCGCCCTCATCCTGCCGGCCTGTTATCTCTGCTACGCCTGCAAGGGCGACCTCTCCAAGGCCACCAAGGAGCAGCGGGAGCTGGTCCTCGATGCCGCGTGGGAGGGCTGCGAGATGCTCAAGGCCGCGCACATCCCGGTGGACGACAAGGAGAACACCGACTGCTACCGCGCCGGGACTCCCGGACGCCGGAAGATGGACGCCGTGCTGCTGGCCATCTGCAAGACCCCGCTGGGCCGTCTCTGCGTCTCCGATCACGCGATGCATGCCGTGGCTGAGATGCAGTACCTCGACGAGGCCTTCGAGGGCCTCCGCGCCAAGACACAGACCCAGATGACCGCATGGGATACCCTGCGCGGGCAGATGCCCTCGTGGGACATCATGCGGAAGAGAACGGCAAAAACAAGACGATGATATGATGGAAAAAAGAGGCAGACGCCCTTCGTCTGCCTCTTTTTTTGTTAAGGCTCTCCCTTTGGGAGAGGCTTCAGTGCGTCCCCCAAAATTCCGCTAATTTTTTGTTCAGCTCCTCCGTATCCCACAGATACTCCAGCTGCCGCCAATGCTTCGGGAAGAGGCGGGCATATTCGCTCTGGGCAAAGCGGTCGTCCAAGAGCAGCACCACGCCTTTATCTTCCTGCGTCCGGATGACCCGCCCGGCGGCCTGAAGGACCTTGTTCATCCCGGGCCAGCGGTAGGCGTAGTCGAAGCCTGCACCGTTTTGGGCGTCGTAATAGCGGCGGAGCATCTCCTGCCGGGGGCTGACCTGCGGCAGGCCCACGCCCACGATGGCACAGCCGATGAGCCGGTCGCCTGTGAGGTCCACCCCCTCACCGAAGATGCCTCCCATGACCCCGAAGCCCAGCAGCGTCTTTTCCGGGCGGGGCGAGAACCGCCCGAGAAAGGCCGCCCGCCCGGCGTCGTCCAGCCCGCTCTCCTGCACCAGCGTGTCGATGCCGGGGTAGCGGGCGGTGAAGTCCTCCCACACCTGACGCAGATAGGCATAGCTGGGGAAAAAGGCCAGATAGTTGCCCCTCCGGCCGGAGGCCAGCGCCGCGAGGGCGTCTGAGATGGGCCGGATGCTGGCCTCCCGCTGGCGGTAGCGTGTGGAGATGGAGGGCAGGCAGTAAAGCCCGAGATTCTCAGGAGGGAAAGGGCTTTCCAAAGCCACGGCCCGGGCCTCGGGGCAGCCGAGGACGGTGCGATAGTAGCCCGGCGGCGTCAGGGTAGCGCTGAACAGGGCAGCGGCCCGCCCCGTCGAGAGGCTTGCGTCCACGAAGGGGGAGGGGTCGAGGCAGAGCAGCTGCAGTTCCAGCTCGCTGCCCCGGGCGGTGAGCTGGGTGGCAAAATGCTCATCGTACCGCTCCGCTGCCCGCAGGACATCCTGAACCTCGAAATAGAGGTCCAGAAGAGCTGTGTGGCCCTCGGCGTCGGAGTTGTCCTCCAGCCAGTCCTGCAAAGGGGCCGTCAGCGCCCGCAGAGGGGCCAGCAGGGCCGAGGGCAGCTCTTTGCAGAACACCGTGCCGTCCTGCGCATAGTCGGCGGCAGGCAGCGCGAGCGTGGGCGTCTCCGCCTGTTCCAGAAGAGAGGTCTGGCCGCTGCCGTCCTCTCCGGGGGCAGCGCTGCCCCGCCGGGGCGCGAGGGCACAGACGGCTTTCCGGCCCTCCAGAAAGGCTTTGTCGGCCTTGGTGAGGGCCGTTTTAAGAGCACTCCTGCCCCGGCCGAGGGCGCGCTTGGCCTCGGTAAGGCTGCTCTTGCAAAAGCGGGCGGAGTACATGGCGCGGGCACGCTCGGGCAGGTTGTGGGCCTCATCCACGAGGAAGAGCCAGTCGCCCGCGCTGTCAAAGAACCGCCGCAGGTGCACCACTGGGTCGAAGAGATAGTTGTAGTCCCCGATGATGACGTCACACCACTCGCTCAGGTCCAGCCCCAGCTCGAAGGGGCAGACCGTGAACTGCCGCGCAGCATCGGCCAGCGCGGCCCGGTCGAAGCAGCCGCTGCCCTCGTCCAGAAGGGCTCTCAGGGCGGTGTTTACCCGGTCGTAGTAGCCGTTGGCGTAGGGGCAAAGCTCGGGCAGGCAGGCGGGATGGCCCTCGGCGTCCGGATGGAGGCAGACCTTCTCCTTGGCCGTCAGGGTCACGCTCCGGAGCGCCAGCCCCGGGGCAGCCGCCCGCAGCCGCGCCACGGCGTCCTCGGCGGCAGACTGCGTGGTATTGCGGGCCGTGAGGTAGAACAGCTTCTCGCCGCAGCCGGTGCCGATGGCCCGCAGGGCGGGGAAGAGGACGCTCATGGTCTTGCCAATGCCGGTGGGGGCCTGACAGAAGAGTCGGACGCCCGCCTTCGAGGGTGCAGCGGTGCAGGCGCGGTAGACCTCGCCTGCCAGCGCCCGCTGCCCGGGCCGATAGGCCGGAAAAGGGAAGGCCAGCGCCGAGAGGCTCTCACTCCGGCGCTCCTTCCACGCCAGCTGACGCTGCGCCCAAGGGGCGTACTGCCCGAGAAGGTCTTGCAGGAAGGCTTCCAGCTCCCCGAGGGTGAAATGCCGCAGGAAGCGGAAGACTTCATCGGTATCGATCTGATAGTATGTGAGCCGGACGTCCAGCCGGTCCAGCCCCTGCTGACGGCCATAGAGTGCCCCGTAGACCATCCCCTGTGCCCAGTGGCAGGGATTCATGTCCTCGGCGATGGCGTCGGCAGGGACGGCGGTGGTCTTGATCTCGTCGATGACCGTCACCCCTGCCTCGTCGGAAAAGATGCCGTCAGCCCGCCCCTCGATGGTGAAGGTGATGCCCGACACTTCCCGCTCACCGGAGAGGAAAACTTCGGCGGCATAGCCCTCGCCCGCCGCCTTTTGCAGCCTGCGGTGGATGCGCGCGCCCTCGTTGGCGCGGTCAAAGCCGGTGAAGCGGCTGTCGATGCTGCCGGTACGAAGCAGAAATTCCACCAGCTGACGGACAGGCAGACGAAACGCGGGCATAGGGGTCACTTCCTTTTATTTATTATTAAACTACCCCAGCCCCAGCATCTCGGCGCATTGGACGGCGGCTGCGTCCACCTGGTCGAAGTCTACGGCAGCGCGGTAGTAGGTCTCAAGCTCATCATGACAGGCCTTGGCCTGCGCCATCAGGTCGGCAGCCTGCTCAAGAAGCTCGGCGGCAGCCCGCTCGTTGAAGCGGAGACGGGCGCGGTAGCCCGCCAGATTCTCCCGGTCCACGAAGCGGGTGCACCGGACGGCCTGCACACCGGGCAGCTGGACAGGATGCCAGCGGTTGTCGGTGAGGAAAGCCAGCCGGAGGGCCGGGATGAAGAGATGGTCGATCTTGTCATCGGGGTGCATGGCGCAGGGGCAGGTGATGATGTGGTAGCCCCGGGCCAGCGCCTCGGCCCGGATAAGCTCCAGCAGCAGCCGGGAGACGGCCCCGCAGTCGTCGTGGAAGACCACATACCGGTCGGCCAGCGCCTGCACCGTCCCCCGGTAGAACACCGGGCCTTTGGGGGTGATGGCCGACAGCAGCCGCAGCTCCTCACCGGCCTCGGCTCCGTCGGGCAGGCGGGGGAGGAGCCGGGTACAGAGCCGCTTGACGTACCGACGCACCTTTTCGAAGTTGGCGCTGCAGGCCTCGGCCCGGCGGCTGTCCAACAGCAGGCTTCCTGCTGAGGCGATATACCGTGCGGCCCGGCTGCGGAGGGCGGCATTCTGGGCAAAGAGGTGCTTCACCTCATCGGCGTGGGCGCGGAGGGCGTCGGCGTCCAGCGTGTGGTACAGGCTCACCACCTGCTCTTCTGCGCCCGGGGCGTCCGGCTCCAGAACGTGGGGCGCGGTGGCGTCCACGATGGCAGCGCGCTTGTCGAGGAAGATGACGCCATCCAGACTGTCGGGGTCGCTGGCGCAGTGGATGCGCTGGATGGGCTCGCCCTTCTGCTCGGCCTTGAGGGCCAGCCGCTTCATCAGAGTCGATTTGCCGCAGCCCGGCCCGCTTTTGATGAGATACATCTGCATCCCCGGTTCCCGCCGCAGAGGCTCAAAATACCCTTTGAACCCGGCGGGGGTGGTGGTCCCTAAGAAGAAATCGATCGAATCGCTGCGTACAGCACTCATATCTTAACACCTCACTTTTGTCTTAGGGTATGCAAAAGGGAAGGAAAAAGTGAGGGAGAGGCTTAATCAGTAGGTATGCACACACACCTCGCCGATCTTATCCCGCAGCGCCACGAAGTCGCCGAAGGCCTCGGGCTTGTTCTGGGGCTGGCGGAGAAGGGCAGCGGGATGGAAGGTGCCCATGAAGAGGATGCCATTTTTCTCGATGAAGGTGCCGTGCTCCTTCGTCACCGAGAAGTCGGGGCGGATCATCCGCTGGGCAGCGATGCGGCCCAGACAGACCACGATCTTGGGCCGCAGCAGGCGGAACTGCTCCCGCAGCCACGGCATACAGGCCTCGCTCTCGGCGGGCAGAGGGTCGCGGTTCTGGGGCGGGCGGCATTTGACGATGTTGGCGATGTAGCAGTTGGAGGCGCGGTCGAGGTCGATGGCAAAGAGGTATTTGTCCAGCAGCTGACCGCTGCGGCCCACGAAGGGCAGGCCCTGCTCGTCCTCGCTCTGGCCGGGGCCTTCGCCCACGAACAAGACCTCGGCGTTCTCCACACCCTGCCCGAACACGACGCTGCGGCGGGTGGTGTGCAGCGGGCAGCGCTGGCAGGCGAGGCAGTCGGTTTTCAATGTTTTCCAATCCATAAGCGCAGTATTCTCCTATTAATTAAATGACATTTTCTTAACAAATTATCGCCGGATTTCTTCTTTAAAATATACCACAAAATTCAAGATTTGTCTTGAAGTTTTCTGACTCTGTGCTAGAATAAAAAGGAAGGGCACACCTGTGGTGCCCGGGAATAATTGCAAAGTAATTTCGGAGGTAATCAATAATGGCTGATATGTTTGCACCCCTGGTAGCCCAGCTGAAGGCAAACCCCAAGACGATCGTTTTCACTGAGGGCAATGACCCCCGCATCCTGGAGGCCGCAAGCAAGCTGCTGGCTGAGGGCGTGCTGAAGGTCGTCATGGTCGGCAACGAGGCAGAGTGCAAGGCTGCTGCCGCTGCGGGCAACTTTGATATTTCCGCTGCTGAGATCATCGACCCGGAGAACTACGCCGGTTTCGATGAGATGGTCAATACGATGGTCGAGCTGCGCAAGGGCAAGCAGAGCGCAGAGGAGTGCACAGCCCTGCTGAAGAAGTCCAACTACTTCGGCACCATGCTGGTCAAGATGGGCAAGGCAGACTGCCTGCTGGGCGGCGCTACCTACTCCACCGCCGATACCATCCGTCCCGCTCTGCAGCTGGTCAAGACCAAGAAGGGCGCTCATCTGGTCAGCTCCTGCTTCATTCTGGACCGTGACTGCGGCGAAGAGGGCCTGAAGCGCATCGCCATGGGCGACTGCGCCGTCAACATCGACTACACCGATACCGTCGATAAGGCGACCGGCGAGGTCAAGGTCACTGCTGCCGCCAAGCTGGCTGAGGTCGCTGTTGAGACCGCTAAGACCGCAAAGCTGTTCGGCATCGACCCGAAGGTCGCTGTCCTGAGCTTCTCCACCAAGGGCTCCGGCAAGGGCGGCACCGTCGCTCTGAGCCATGACGCTGTCATCAAGGCTCAGGAGATGGATCCCGAGCTGGCTGTGGACGGCGAGCTGCAGTTCGACGCAGCCGTTGCTCCCGAGGTCGCACAGGTCAAGTGCAAGGGCAGCAAGGTCGCTGGTCAGGCCAACACCTTCATCTTCCCCTGCATCGAGGCCGGCAACATCGGCTATAAGATCGCACAGCGTCTGGGCGGCTACGCTGCCTACGGCCCCATCCTGCAGGGCCTGAACGCTCCCATCAATGACCTGTCCCGTGGCTGCAACGCCGACGAGGTCTACAAGATGAGCCTCATCACCGCCTGCCAGTCCTGAGCTGACGCACGGATGAACTGAAAATTTCCGAAAGGGCCGCTGCCGCATCTCGCGGGCAGCGGCCCTTTTGCTGTACATCCGACCCGGTTTATGATAAAATAAAGGAAAGAATATCCCCCAGATAAGGAGAAAAATCGAAGGTGAGAAGAAAGGCTCTGTCCCTTGGTCTCGCAGCAGCGCTGCTTCTGTGCGGCGGTACACAGAAAAACGAAAGGATGGCCGCAGCCTTGGTGCAGGCTGCGGCCGCCGCCTCCATCCAGAGCAGCACAGCAAGCCCGGAAAGCGGCAGCATCACGCCGGAACAATTCGGGGCGAGGGGCGATGGCAGGGCAGACGACCAGCAGGCGTTGGAGTCCGCGATGCAGTGTGCCAGCGCCGCCGGTCTGCCCCTCGAGCTGACAGAGGGGGCGGTCTACCGCTTTTCCTCCCAGCTTGAGCTGCCCAGCGGCCTGACCATCCGGGGCAATGGAGCTGTCCTGCTCAGCGACATCCAGTATGAGACGCTGGGGCAGGACCGCCCGGCCGTCGGCATCATCGGAAGGTCCAATGAGAACCGCGCACACGACATCCGGCTGGAAAATGTCACCTTCCGGGCGGCGGACAGCTGCCAGAGCAACTGCCTGTTCTGGGTGATGCGCGCCTGCAATGTGGAAGTCGTGGACTGTACTTTCGACTGCCAGCCCAACGACTGGTGCCGGGGCGCTGCCGACCTGTACGGGGTCAATGAGAACATCCGCTTCGAGGGCTGCGTATTCCGCCAGCTGACGGGCGGCACGGCAGGCGGCATCTGGGTGCGCAACTGGACGGATCAGGCAGAGAGCCGGAATATCCGTTTTGAGGACTGTGATTTTTACAAGTCCGGTGCAGACGAGGTCTTAGCCGTCTGGGGCTGGGGCAGCGCTGTGCGGGAGGTCGTCCTCTCGGGCTGTGGCTTTTATGAGACAGAGACGGAGGAGAGTCTGGCGGCAGGCAACCGTCCGGTGTGGTTCATCACACTGGGGCAGAGCGGCATCACCGATGTGCGGATGGAGCACTGCACCATTTGGGCGGACCGTTGCGAGGTCATCTTCCACATGGTGGGCGACAAGACCCATGCCGTCGTGGACAACTGCGACATCACCCTGAACCAGCCGGACGATGTGGCCGGGCATGACATCAGAAAGAGCGCGAATCCCATGCTGGCGCAGGGCAATGGCCGCGCCGACGGCAGTACGGTCATCCAGAACAGCCGTATTGTCCTGAGCGGCGACGATGGGCGGCGCATCAGCTATCGACTCAGCGCCCTGAAGGACAATACGCTGGAAGTTTCCCTCGGGCACGGCATCGCCAGCACCAGCGAGGTCAGCGGCAATACCATCCGGGGCCGGATACAGCATAAGGTCTTTGAGGACTGCTCCAACGTGTGGAATAATCATGTAAATGTGCGGAGATTCTCGCTTCCGGGATGAACCGCTTATAAAAAAGGAGGTCTTATCATGAGAAGAAAATTCATTGCGGCGGCTGCACCGGGGGTTCTGGCCCTGACGATGACGGCGGCTCTGCCCACCATCCATGCGGCGGCGGTGAGCATCTGGAACGACATTACCCCGGGCACGGAGAGCGTCGAGACGTTCCAGTACAAGGACTATGCCGACCGCTATTCGGACGCCTACGAGCTTTACGGCTACGACGCCGAGGCGTTGTTCAACCACTATGAGACGGTTGGCAAGGCCGAAGGGCGGGTAGGACGATTCAAGAAAACGGCGGAAGAAGATGATCGGCATCCCTATGTGTGGGACGCCGATGAGCCGTTGGATCCGCTGCCGCCTCTGGAATTTTCCGCGCAGCCGGATTGGTTCGATACCCGTACCCTCCCGGAGAACCTGTCCAACATTCGTATCGTAAAGGAATACGAGCAGCTGGAAGCCTTTATCGAGAGAGATGAATGGATCGGGGACCCTGTTCTGGTGCGGAAGTCAGAACTCCTGACCGAGATGAGCAGTCGTGTCCGGAATTACGAAGGCCGACGCGGCGGTGCCGACTATCTCCGTGCCATCAGTCAGGACATCGACGTATTGCTTGACTTCATGGGATAATGATATAGTATAAAAAGAAGAGCCTCACTGCAAAACAGCGAGGCTCTTTTCTGTTGGCAGAGCACAGTACGAAAATACAGGGTTCGTCTGGCTCTTGTTTGGTGGAGCGAAGCAACCTAAATCCGAACCATTGCCCTCTGGGGCATCTTTCGCGGCGATCTCATCGAAAGTGATGGTTTTTGTGCCGTCTTTGTAGTTGAATGTAATCAAAACTTTTTCATCATAGAGATAAACAGCATTCACGAATGTATTGATAAGCGTTTCCCGGTGGCTTTTCACGTTCGGGTCGAGCTTGCGGAACCGGGTCAGCCAGAAACGAACCTGATTTTCGCTTAACCGTGGCCGAGCGATTTTTTCTTCGGCAATCCGAACTTCAAGCTCTTTCTGCTGGGCTTCCAGCTTTTCCAAACGTAATTTGGTGGAGTTGGTCAGCACACCCGCCTGGATAGCGTTCAGCATATTTTCAATGCCGTTCTCTACCTCGCGCATCTGCTTTTCCAGCAAAGGGAGAGTGGTGTTTTCCTGATCCTGCAACTCCATCACTTCTGCAACGATGGCATCAATCACGGCATCGTCCTGAATCAGCTTCATGGTTTCAGCTATGACCAAATCTTCCAGCCATTCCTTACGGACGGTCTTTTTCTTGCAGGTCTTGAAACGCTTCGCGGTGGCGCACTTATAATAATGATGAACGACTTTGTTCCGACCCGTACCGCACTCGCCGAACATCATCGCGCCGCACATTCCGCAGAACAGCTTGGTGGTGAGCAAGTAATCGTCCTCGGCCTTGTGACGGGCAGGCGCGCGGCTGTTCTTTTTGATTTTCAGCTGCACTTCCTCAAACAAGTCCTTGTCCACGATGGCCGGGATGCTGTCCGGCATTACGATATCCTTGAAGTGGTTTTCACCAATGTACCGTTTGTTCGTCAGCAGCGTCTGAACACTGTTGTAGGTGAACTTCTGGTTGCGGTTGGTGGTCACGCCACTGTCGTTCAGCCAGTTCATCAGTTCTTTCATAGTTGCACCATCGTTGTACCGCTGGAAGGCTTCTACCACAAAGGGAGCTTTCAGCGGGTCGATTTGAAAGAACTTCTCCTCGTCCACCTTGAAGCCAATGGGAATCGTGCCGCCGTTGTACTTCCCCTTCAGAACATTCTCAGTCATGCCGCGCACAACTTTTTCAGAAAGTTCTGCCGAGTAGTATTCAGCCATGCCGGTGAGCATACTCTTGACCATGATACCCGCAGGGCTGTCAGAGATAGGCTCCGTGGCAGATACCAGCTTGACATGATTTCGTTCCAACTGGTACTCATAGTGGGCCGAATCATAGCGGTTTCGGGCAAAACGGTCAAGCTTCCAGACCAGCACAATGTCAAACAACCGTTTCTCGCTGTCCTTGATCATCTGCTGGAAGTCCGGGCGGTTGTCGGTTTTTGCGGAAAGGGCACGGTCAATGTAGTGCTTGACCACGGTAATGCCGTTCTTTTCGGCGTAGGCCGTACACTCGCGAATCTGGCCTTCGATGGATTCTTCGCGCTGGTTATCGCTGGAATAGCGGGCGTAAATCACGGCGGTCATGCAAACACCCCTTTCACTTCATTCTCCGCAGGCGGCGCACAAGGTCGGATGCACTGTACAGCACACGGGCCACCGACACGGTATCCTCGCCCACAATGTAGAACACCGAGTAGTTATCCACCAGCATCTGCCGCAGCCCTTGGGTGCGCTCCGGCTCGCTTTCCACCAGCGCACAGCGTTCCGGCAGGATGTTCAGCGACTGAATGGCTTCTGCAATGCGGTTGTACTGCCCCATAGCCGTGTCAGGCTCCAGCAGACGGTCGGCAATATAGCTGTAGATCTGCTCCATATCACTGAGGGCTGCATGGGAAATTTTTACGTCATACTGCTTCATCTGTGCTGTTCCCTGAACTGTGCGAATGCGCTTGCGGCATCCACGGTATCACCATTCTGAATCTCCTTGATGCCCACCTGCAAGGCTGCATGGAGTTGGTCATCGGTCATGGTGTCAGTGTTCAGAGCCGCAGGAGCTTTCGGCAGGGACAGAGAAAAGGGAATGCCGCCAGTCAGGGTGATCTGGCGCAGGTACATATCAATGGCGGTTGCCATCGGGATGCCGAGCTGCTTCAGCACATCCTCGGCTTGCTGCTTGACGGTAGGGTTGACACGAAGATTGAGCGTCATCGTTTTTTCCATGGTTATCACCTCAGTCTCATTGTAACGCATTTTGCGTTGCAAGTCAATTCGAGGTGAACGCGCAAATGAAATTCTCCATATCGCACAATATATTCATCGTTAAATTGTTCAAAGCGCGGGATATTCACCCTCTATAATAAATTCTTGGAGTGTGCCTAGCTTTTGCTGAGTAGTAAGTTTGAATATTATCTCTCTTGGCTGCGACCATGGCAGACTGGAAGTTTAACCTTCAATAAACTATTTACTGTACAATTCTTTTAGAATACACCAAAGATTCATTATCACACCAACGCCACCAACAAGTGCAATGAGAATCCCTGCAACTACTGTAAGGCGAACATTTTGATTAAAGGCATACCATAAAAAATTAGTGTCCGCACAAAGTATAAGCAAAATTCCAACAATAAATATGCTTACCGATACGATTGCTGTAAGAATTTTTTTCATGTTACACTCTCCTTTGTGTATCACTGTTATTCTCCGAGAAAGTTCGACTCACATCCCTATGATAGTGAACACATCATTCGTTTCAAAACACTTTGCTGCCCAAGGAACTGCTTCTGCAATAATCTCTTTGCAAGTACATCCATCCGATTGACTTTTTGTTAAAATATTATCCCATTGTACTTTTGTAACGATTGTTATTCCATAAAAGTCAAACTCTGGAATCACTTCAAGAATCAGATCTGAAACATGGCGGCTATTCCATACTTCATCACTGATGCTAATAGATGTGTCAAGCCAGCACTTGTCATGATACTGCCCTTGTTGAAATTCCAAATAGCAGCTGCTGTGTGAGGCTTTTCTTTGATCTTCGTCAATAAAATACTTCAAATTAGTTCACCCGTATTAGCAGATAGCTGTAGTCATCGCTATGTACTACAAGCAGAAAAGTTATATCAAATCCCATTGATCGTTAGCAATTCAACCCATCACAGTAACCATCTGGAAGTATTGATACTGATATTCGTCTTCTAATACAGCCTGCATCTCTTCCATGTATAACGGGTCTTTCAACAGTTTGAGATGAAATGCTCGCTCTCTCCAAAGTCGGACTCCAATTTCAGGGAAAAGATATTCCGTTCCAAGTTGCAAGTCCTTTTCGTTGCAAATAACGTTGTCCTTTTTCATTAAGCTATCAATAATACACTCGGCAGTTGTATTAAACATATCTATCCCGAACAATTTTATTGATGCCACTTTAGACAAATCTCTCTGGATGCCGATTTCAGTAGCTTTTCCGTTCCGATACTGCACAAGAAAGAACGAATCATTATCCATATATCGTCCGGTTATCAAATTAGGATCATCAGTTTCCGCACAACATTCCATTTGCATTGCTTTATCAGAAGAATTCGACCACTGTTTCTTCATTTGTAGAAGAGCATTTTCTAGCTCATCTGATGTCATACCTAATTTTAATTGTCCAATTCTAATATGCGGTTCAACAATTATCTCTTTCATAATAATATCTTCATATTCTCAAAAGCATCTATATTCATTTCATTGTTTAGGGCATGAAAATAGGATTATGGTAATCGAATACTGTATATCGTATCAAACTGATAGGGGTCAGATAATAAAACCTTTCCATTGGAAACTACCGCAATCTTTTCGCCTTCTTCAATTTGCGATAGCTGAATATTTCCTTTTAAGTATTTCGAAGCTCCCTGAATGAGATAGTAATTATTTGTACCGTACAGTTGATTGGGAGCAGTTGCATAGATAGAATTATTGCTTAAATCCACCTTTGTTACAGTAAGTTCCGATTTTGTCCTCCCCCACGGATGCAACAGGAAACCGCCTATAAGAATCGCTACGATCAAAGCCATACCAAAGGCAGTCAATTTCTTACTTGATTTCGTCATTTTAATCACCTCTTCATCAGAGCTCTATTTGAATTATCCGAACGTCACATTTTTCTGATCGATTGCAGTTATAAGAATCACATCAATGGTATCATGATTATTGGCTTCTCTGTTTGAATAACGAATTTTAAGCCTGCTTTATTTCATCTGTCCACAAATTTTTTCAAAATCGTATAGATGCACATAAACTTCCTGAAAATTTGTAGCACAATCGCAATCTTCTTTTAAATAAACACGCTATAAGGATAAACTTTTTGTTTTACCTCGATTGAAAGCCATCTTTAGCTTTCTGGTTTGAGAACTGTACTTCGGGCCGGATTCTTTGGGTCTACTAAAATTTTTATTGGTGCCCCTTTCGGAATACATGGATTGAACCAAAACCACTGCGACTTTCCATTATAGGTTTCACCTTTAACTTTATACTGATAATGTACCACATATGGATAGATTACATCTTCATCGGCAAGGTGGTAGGTACTCATATGAAATTTTATATGTACTCGTTTTGTTGCTGTAACCTTTCCGATGATTCTTGTTCCATTTTTCAAAAGTTCTGCCTTTTTATAGTCGGAAATAATCGCCAATCCGATAATTATACCTGCTACAATCCATGCTAATATCGCAGCCACCCAAATACCAGACTTACACGCTCCAACCGATATAATTGCCGCCACGAACATTCCGACATATGCCAGTGTATGAATAAGATCTTTTGAAAAAAACATTTTATCTCGTGTAATTTTCATAAAACGGCATCCTCCTCAAATCCTACAGTCGGTAATCAGCAGCTTCGTGAAATCAACGTTCCTTAGATACTTAGATTTAATCCTATTTTGTTTCATCCGTCTACAAAATTCCTCAAAATCGTATAGCTGCACATAAATTTCCAGAAAACTTGTAGCACAATCACGATTTTTCTTTTCACTCAGATAAACCACCACGGCAATTCCAGCCACAGGTTATCCATGGCCTGTTCTTCGGTCTTTTTGGCGCGGCTTTTTGTCAGGTGAAAGTATATCGCCGTGCCGATCAGCGGATGTTCCTCGCCATCGGTGAAGCCATAGCGGTACAGCAGATAGGTCT
>OKTH01000027.1_pt1 | contig 100495 bp, 135 predicted proteins | sample 1606361 | NCBI WGS metagenome assembly OKTH01 (sample SAMEA3879575, study PRJEB24766) | human gut metagenome | biome: human-associated habitat; feature: feces | place: USA | collected 1985/1987 | reverse complement strand
TATTATATTTTTTAGACAAATATTTTTATCCTTGCCCCTAATGAAGCTGATGCATAAGCGGATTTAGGGGCAATTCTTTTTTGAACAAAGTTCTATAAATAGAGAAAAATCAACATATATGATAAAGAGTAATTACATAGTATTTGATACAGAAACTGGAGGTTTGGACGAAACGAAAAACCCAATCACTCAGTATGCTGCTGTAGTTCTTGACGGACGTACTTTGAAAGAAATAGACCGTTGGGAAACATTTGTTAAGCCGTATGGAGATTTAGTTATTGAAAAAGATGCGCTTGACCATACGATGGTTTCAATGTCCGATATAAACAAGGGATTGAAAGTAAAGGATTTTGTTGCTACGGTCAAGGAGTTTTGGGAAACTCATAGGGCAAAGTCAAAACGTAAGGAAATGGGGCGGTTGGTTCCAGTAGGTCATAATATACCGTTTGATAACCGTTTCTTGAATTTTGCTTTGAATTTTTGCGGAGAAAGCAATGATATCAGTGAGTGGATGTATCCCAATTTTATTGATACTTTTCCGATTGCCAAATTAGCGTTTGGAATTAAGGGTGATGAAAAAATAAATTTAGGAGCTTGTTGCGAACGTGCTAAGATTAAGCTCACCGATGCTCACGGTGCTATGAATGATGTAGAAGCTACAGCAGACCTTTTGCGATGGTTTATGAAGAAGTTAAGAGCTAAGAAGGGAGAAGGAACTGCGGATGATGTTTCTTCAGGTCGTGCGAGAGGTAACGAGTTCTTTGAATTCAAATGTGCGGCAAAATGAAAAATGGAAATGTCATAAAGGTACGTGCAAAAAAGTATGAATATACTTTGGAGCGTGTAAAAGCAGAAAGTGACCAAGTAGCTGGTTGTTTGCATTGTTTCTTTTGTAAGAAAAGAAATGGTTATTTTGTGCAAACTTGCGGAACTGTTAAAGATACAAACAATAGAAATGTTACAAATTGCGGTTCAATATTAAAGGGTAGTCATACCATTTATAAAATGGTATCAAAAGAAAAGATTTTATGAGTTATCAAACATTTCAATTAGCACAGCAATTAGAAGAAGCGTTCAACAGCGTTGGTTCTTCTATGATGTCTGTGAACTTTGCAGCCAAGCTCCTTGCTTATGTATATGTTCGTGGTGGAGGTAATGAAGCCGTGACGATGCACGAAGGATTGAATGCCGGCATAGCCATAGCTCAACAGAAATTCAATATCAAAGGTGGTGAGCGTCCAGACTATAAAGGGATTGCTTGTATAAGAGCTTTCATCAATGAGCTTGAACGCAAGGGTGATGATACACCTTGGTTGAAAGACATATATCGTAGGTACAACTTGAAATAGACAGTTATTATAAACATAAATTGAAAATTTTAATCGTATGACTGAACAATTGAACAATGAAGCTCCGAAGCGTAAACGGAGAACAAAAGCAGAAATGGAAGCTGCCCGTGCCGCAGGTGAAGCTCCTGCTAAGAGAGTGAAGAAAGATACTGGTGAAGCTAAGAAAGGCGATGAGCAAGCACCGAAGGCACCTGAAACTCATGCGGTGAAGCCTAAGCTGAAGCCCGAACAGTCCGTACTTATTATGGCGTGTCTTGAGCCTCAGGTTGCTCAAAAGGCAATGGCTGCTGCTAAGGAAAGAGGTGTTGAAGTAGTTATTCTTGAGGATAAGGTCATTCATGACTATTTGGACATGAAGACTAAGAAGCCTGAGAGTTTGGGTGAGTTCTTGAGCAATACTTCCAACCGTCTTCAAGCAGAGCAAAACCGTACCAAACTTTGGATGATAATCACAGGCGGTGCTCCAGTAGAACAAGCATCAACGAGAATTATCACCGAAACGGAAGTTGTAAAGAAGACAACGTTGTCTCATGGACAAGCAAAGGCTATGTTCAATCTTTTGAGAGCTTTCGGATTGTTGAGATTCACGAAAGGAACGAATGAGTTTGTTTTGAACTTCGACAAGAACGATTGTCATAACACTATCGAAACGGAAGTATTGAGTATGGCGGAAGTTATGAACAATGACATCTTGCGTTTCAAGAACAGTATTGAATCAGATACCAGTTTATCAGAAGAACAAAAGAAACAGAAATATGATGAATTCAAGAACAGCGTTTGTGAGTCGCTGCGCTTTTAGTAGTTTTGTTTTTATTTAGCTTGAAGCTGACGGATTGCTCCGTCAGCTTTTGTTGCATATAGGAGGATTATGTTTGATTTAGATACAATAGAGCAAAAAGATAAGAAGCTGGTAAGCCTTCTTCAGTCGCCAACGCATCAATTGGAATGTCTTTCAATAGTTGACGAGATAATTGATAGTATGGACGATAAAGGCATATTAGAGCTTATGTCAGGTTCAGGCGGTGACTTGGATTATGTATTGGACGGTTTGCTGCAAGATACATTTCAAGTTATGTACACGGGCAATCCTCATATTGACTTTGCTCCGAGATACACGGATAGGTTGTCTCAATCGGTAGAAGAAATATTGAGGTGCAAGAATTTGACATATTTCATTACTTCGGTAATGCCCGATTTTCAGTTGTCTTGGCATCATTTGGAATGGGGAGATTTGGTTCACCGCTATAAAAAGTTGTGCATAGAAGCTGCCCGTGACCACGGAAAGTCTTACTATTTCTCCAATGCTTATGCCGCTTGGCAATTGTATAAGTATGCTAAACCAAAAGGCACTCAATTTTCGGCAAGACCTACGAAGTCAAACTCAAACCGTGGATATTTGTTCAGTTTCTCTTTGCAACAATCCGTTGACCTTATGGAGATATTGAAGAACACGATTGAGGGGAATGATATATTGAAAGAACGTCTGTACCCTGATTCCAAAGACAAGAGCGGAGCGTGGGCAAGTACGAACATAGTATGTAGAAACGGAGCGAGATTGACGTGTAAGGGATTTGGGTCATCAGTACGTGGTGCTCACCCTTATTGGATAGTAGTAGATGATGGACTGAAAGATAACGTCATATACAGTCAATTACAAAGGCAGAAAAGCATTGATTATTTTCATTCGGTAATTATGAACATGCTTGTCCCAGGTGGTCAAATAATTGTAGTTGGTACTCCTTTCCACGCTTCAGACTTATACGGAGATTTGAAAAGTAAGAGCATACATGCTACTGGTAATAAGAAAGGATGGTTTGTAATTGAATATCCTGCTATCTTTCCTGACGGTCGCATTCTTTGGCTACAGCGTTGGAGTTTCTTTGACCTTATGGACAAGAAAGCTACGCAAGGAAACATAATCTTCAGTAGGGAAAATCTTTGTCGTCCAATCACCAACGAAAGTTCTATCTTTCCGCTCAAGGTTTTGGAGCGTTCTTTGGTACGCATGGAGAATTATGTTCTTGTGCGTAACAGGGATGACTTTCCGATTAAGTTCAACAAAGTTGTTGTCGGTTGTGACTTTGCTATTTCTGCTAATGTTGGTACAGACTACACTGTGTTTACCGTTTGGGGTGTTGACGATGAAACTGGAGAGCGTTGGTTGCTGCATTTCTATCGGGATAAGGGAAAGACTTTCCACGAGCAGATGCAAGTATTGAAAGGCATAAATGTGAGATTCAGACCTGATACAATGATTTTGGAACAAAACACGTTCCAACAGATATTCGTACAAGAAAGCGATAAGCAGGGATTGCCAGTTATAGGACATACCACTGGCATAGATAAGTACGATTTGAAGACAGGCTGGCCAGGACTTGCCATTGACTTTGAGCGTGGTAAAATACATATACCAATTGGAGATAAGTATTCACAAGACGTGAAAGACCTTATTTTCTCAGACCTTGGTTCGGTAGCATTTACCGATAAGGGGTTGGAGAGTGTAGGAGAGCATGATGATATCAGTTCTTCTTTCTGGCTTGCTAAGTTAGGAGCTAACTTGATTACCACAGGATTCAAATACACTTTCCTGGGTTAAGACAGAGTTAAGTTAAAAGTAACATAAATTCATTTTAACGTATGAAAAAAAGACAAGTAAACATTATCCTGAAAGGATATGGAAAATTGCCCGTATATGCTACGGAGCATGCTGCGGGAGCAGACTTGTATTCTGCTAATGCTGCTAACATTATCATTTATCCTAATGAGCGCAAACTCATTCCTACTGGCGTTTATATGGAATTGCCTGAGGATGCTGAAGGTTGCATAAGACCGAGAAGCGGATTGAGCTTGAAGAAAGGACTTGTAGCAATAATAGGAACAATTGATGCCGATTATCAAGGAGAAGTTGGTATCATTCTCCATAATACGAGTGATACTGCTTGTACTATTGAGCGTGGGGAACGTCTTGCTCAGATAGTATTCAATGGCGATGGTGGTTTGTTCCAAGCTGAATGGAACAGGGTTACAGAATTCACCCGAAATAGCGAAAGAGCCGATGGCGGTTTTGGTCACACAGGAGTGAAGTGATATGAAAAGTTTTGCACTTAAAAAGCCTTTGACCAAAAATCAGGTAGATGATTTGACAGAAGCGTTGGTGAATACCATGCGCTATTCTGACCCAAATGTTGAATATCCGAGTTTTGACAAGGCTAAGAGTGATGATGGGGTAATAGCTGAATGGTTTTACCACATTTTCAATGGTACAAATGATTTCTCTGAGCTTACTGCTATCCATATGTACGTTACTCAGGAAGCTACATTTGAGGAAGTAGGAGAGTTGCTATTGGGCATTGCTCTGACTGAAATGAAACACTATGATAAATTGGCTGACTTTATTCGTAAGATAGGCGGTAAGATTGACCAGCGTTTCAACAATTCGGGAGTAATGGTTGGTAAGACTTCGGAAGAAGCTATAAAGATTGCTATTGCGGCAGAAGAGAAAACAATTGACTTCTACGAAAAGTTGCAAGAGAAGTTGATAAAACTTGAGGAAACAACGACAATCCGTATAGCGATGCAGTTGATTGCTAAGTTATTGGCGGATGAAGTTGTGCATTTGAAATTATTGAAAGAACAAATAAAGGAAGATTAACAATGAAAAAAGATGGTATTGATTTGTTAGCTGATTATGTATTCCTTTCAAAGTATTCTCAACGTAATTCAGACGGTAGGCTGGAGCATTGGCATGAAACAATTGAACGTATTTATGCTATGCACGAAGTCAAGCTGAACAAACTTGGACTTTGGAATATCTGGGTACAAGAAATGATACATAAGGCTATGGCGATGGAGAATGACAAGAAAATCCTTTCATCGCAGCGTGGAAGACAGTTTGCATCACCAGTAGAAACGAGCGGCATTTTGAAGCATGAAGCAAAACTTTACAATTGCTGTTCTACCTATATAGACCGTATCGAAGTATTCAGCGAAATAATGTATCTTTTGCTTTGCGGTTGTGGCGTAGGATATTCCTTGCATAAGGAGTATATTGATAAGCTGCCCGTGGTTAAAAAGCAAACTGGTGAGTTTTTGAAATTTACAAAAATAGAAGATAGCATAGAAGGATGGGCTGATTCAATAGGCCATTTAATGTATTGTTTATTCAATGGTTACAATTGCAAATTGGATTTTTCAGCCATTCGTCCAGAAGGAGCTTTGATTGACGGAAAGTTTGTAGCACCTGGCCCTGAGCCTTTGATAAAAGCTCATGAAAACATCAGGAAAGTAATGCTTGGTGCTCAAGGACGCAAGCTCACCAGTATCGAAGTTCACGACATTATTTGTTTTATAGCGGATAGCGTTGTGAGCGGTGGAGTAAGACGTTCTGCTATGATTGCTTTGTTTGATAAGGATGATGATTTGATGCTCCGAGCTAAGACAGGAAGCTGGTGGACAGAAAATCCTCAAAGAGCTATGGCAAATAACTCTATTCTTACAAGCGTCAAAGACCGTTTGTCATACAAAGAAATGAAAGAAAAGCTGCAAGTGATACGGCAATTCGGAGAGCCAGGTGTGGTAAATGTTGCTGATTACAGTTACACGGTTAATCCTTGCGGCGAAATAGTAATGAAGCCGAGCATTGACGGCAAGAGTGGTTTTGCTTTTTGCAATCTTGTTGAGATAAATGCTGAGAGAGTAAAGACGGAAAAGGAATTTTATGAAGCATGTGAGGTTGCTTCATTTGTCGCTACACTTCAATCACTTTATACTGACTTCAAATATCTATCCGCTGCATCACGAGAGATAGCTGAGCGTGATAGAGCTATCGGAGTAAGCATTACAGGCATATATGCCAATCCTATTCTTCAGGGTGAAGTCCTAAAAGCAGGTGCTAAGATAGTGGCAGAAACAAACGCCAAATGGGCAGAAGTGTTTGGAATAAATCGAAGTCGTACTTGTACTACAATTAAGCCGAGCGGAAATGCTTCATCAATTCTTGGCTTATATTGTAGCGGCATTCATCCAGCTCATGCTACTAAGTATTTGCGTCGTGTTCGTATCAAGACTTACAGCCCAGAGTTCATTGCTTTGAAGGACACTCCTATGGTCAAAGTACTGAGAGGTGATGAGGCTGTTATCAGCTTTCCTATCGAAGTAAAGAGCGGATGGATTGTTTGCAAGGATAGTGTATCAGCCGTTGAGCATTTGAAGTTCATTGGTATGGTTAAGCACTATTGGATTAACAAGGGTAGCATTGAGAAGAAAGCAATATCAAACAATATATCCGCTACGGTAGAAGTTCGGGATGATGAATGGGATGAAGTAGCAGCGGTATTGTTTACCAATGACTATTTGTTCACTGGAGTAAGTTTGTTGCCTAAATTGGGTGACCAAATATACGACAATGCACCGTTCCAACGTTTATCTTCAAAAGAGGTTAAGAAAGAATTCAATGATATCAAACAGTATCTTGAAGCCAATGAAGTAGATTTCAACGTTATTATGAGTAACCGAGATAACATTTATTCAGGCGATATGGTTGCTGTTGGATGTTCAGGAGGTTCATGTGAGTTAAAATAATGGAAGCAGAAAAGTTCATATTAAGTGTTCTCAAGAAAATCGAAAGTTTGAAAGATGGCGTTATTGCGTATGCCTACAAAACAGGTAATGCTACGATGACGCATACTTGGTGGGAAGTCTCTGTCTCAGACTTCGACTTGTATATGAACGACAAGCGTTTCAAAAATCTATCTAACGCATGGCATAAAGCCGCAATCGTCCATAATGTTAGGCTTGTGTTCGTATGCGGTTGGGTGCCTACTGAGGAACGGCTTTCAAAACTTGCGGATGAGGATAATTTGATATTGAACATTTGATTCCATTGTGTCCCTAAATGGGGCGAAGGAGCTGCTTGAGAAAGTGGCTCCTTTTTCTTTTTCAAGTATTACAGAAAATAAAACATCATATTATGGTAACGAAAGAACAAGCAGCCGAGTTCATAAGGCTTATGAAACAAGCTATATTTTCAGCAGACAGTCAGGTTGATAATTTCTCCGAGCCGATTGCCAATGCTATGAATGTAATGTTGGGCGAAATTGACCCCAATCAAGATTTACTTTTAGATTGTGGAAATGCTGAAGAAACAAGTGATAATAGTTAAAATTTTGCCCAAAATAGTTAAAAAGCGAATTTTCTCCAAAGATTTTTCGCTTTTTATTTTGCCGTTTGCGAGAAAAGTCGTACCTTCGCTTCAGAATTGAAAATAACATTGTAAATTAAATTGTAAAAATTATGGAATTGGACAGCGTATTAAAGAAACTGAGAAAACTTCAGAAGTTGTATGAAGGTGCTAAGAAGATAAATTCAGAGGGTGAAGCCAATGCAGCCGCAGCGGCAATCCAAAGACTTCTTACTATGTACAATTTGTCAATGGATGAAATTGGCAAGGAAGAAGAACGGAAAGATGAAATCTTGGAAGAGAAGATGAGCGGATACACTTACAAGAGTATCGGTGGTGAGTGGGAGTTCCGTTTGTTGTACGTTCTTTGCAAGTGGAATTTCTGTAAGTGCTCCCAAATGGGAGGTTCATACAAGAAACTGATAATCTTCGGCAAGAAAGAGAACATGGAAACCGTTAAGTGGTTGCGTGATATGCTTGCTGAGAGATTTGTAGAATTTTCCAAGAAGCGTTTCAAGGAGTACAAGGAAACCATGGAGTATGCTATGAAGCCTATCAGCTTGGATAAGTATCAGAGAAGTTACCTCATGGGCTGCGCAGCTGGGCTGGATGCTAAACTGAAAGAAGAAAGTGACCGAGATAAGAAAGCGGACGCTGATTTCAGCGCAAAGGTTACTGCCCTTGTAGTTCGTAATGATACGGCTGTTACGGAGTATATTCATAACAAATATCATGTAGGCAGAGGACGCAGAAGACAAGAGAATTTTGATTCAGCAAGAGCTTATGGATACAAAGACGGTAAGAGTACCAGTATCAACAGACCGATTTCAGGCGGTCAAGCTCAAGCAAGTAAAGTTGGGCTGTTAGAGTAAATTTCCATATGTTTGATTCTATGGGGGTTGTCCTTCGGGGCAGTCCCCATAGTTTGTTTTATCAAGTATAATAGTCTTATGTAACAAATAATTTCATATGATAGGCATAATATACAAATTCACTATCTTGACCAGTTTGAAGTATTTTGGTCATAAACCATTTTATGTTGGACAATTTTCTCGCAATGTTTCAAGGGAACAATTTTTGAGAAATGATTGTTTTGTTTATGATGGTAGCGGTAAGACTTGGGAAAGATTTTATGAAGGACTAAGAAGAAAGTTTCCAACTTGCTGGAGAAAGTTAATCAAGAGAGAAATATTGTTTCATTCAGACAATTGCTCTCAGAAAGTTCTTGACGCTATGGAAGCGTATTACATCAAGAAAGAGAAGGCTCATTATTCATACAAACAAGGAGGTTGTAATATATTATGGGGCACTGCTAATAAGTTCGGTTCAGGAAGTCCTATGAAAGACCCAATTATTGCTAAGAAGGTTACTAATAAAATAAGAGGAAGGAGGGGTGCTAAGCGTTCTGCTATTGGAAGAATGAATATGTCAATAGCTGCAAAGAAGTCTTGGAAAAATGCAGAAAGCAGGAGAAAGAAAGTTTCAAATGCTATATCTGAATATATGAGAAATGGCGGAGCAAAGAAATTATCAAATGAAAGAAAAGGCAAAAAATTTTCCATCGAAACGAGAATGAAAATATCAAAAAATCATGCTAATTTCAAAGGTTCAAAACATCCGTTATTCGGGGTTAAATATGACTGGATAAATAATGGTGTAATCAACAAAAGGTTGAACAAAGGTGATAAAATGCCGGCAGGGTTTATTTATGGTAGAATTAAAAGAAAGAAAACATGAATATATTGATAGATGGTAACTACGCATACCATAAAGCGTTTTCAGTATTTTCAACATATTATAAGGGTCAAGATTTAGAAGAAGTAATGTCTGACCCTGAAAAGCAACAAGTTCTTATAAGAAAATGTATAATAGATATTTGTTCAGCAATTCGTAGATTTAATAATGTTGAAAGAGTAGCGGTTGTTATAGATAGTCATTCGTGGCGTTACAATTTCTACGATGACTACAAGTACGCACTTACAAGAGTCAGAGACCCATATTACAAGCATTTCCTGACTGTTTTAGATATGTTTGAAGCCCTACTAAGGAAGAAGGGTTTGATAGTCAGTAGAGTCATGGGAGCAGAGGGTGATGATTTGCTTTATGTTTGGGCATTGTACTTCGGTTATTGTTTAGATGAAGAGTTGGTCATCATTACGGGTGATTCAGATATTCGTCAAATCATGACTAAGAACGTAGCGTTGTTTAATAACAACTCAAAGAATTTGAAAATGTATTGCACTCCTGAAAGGGAAGTGTTTTGGAATGAATATCTTGAAACAGATGTTCAGGTAATAGCTACGAAACCATTTGAGGTATTGTTATACAAAGTCATCATGGGTGATACGTCTGATAACATACCGAAGTTGAAGTCAGGTTTTGGACCAAAGGCATTTGAGAAATTCATTGATTTCATTTCTCCTTATGACGAGCCGAAGAATGTTGAGCTTGTAGAAATGGCTCAATGGATTGCTTCACGTTTCTCTGACTTCACAAAGATGAAGTATGAGGACGTTTTAGGAAAAGTTTTATTCAACCTGAAGATGACTTGGCTCAACCTTTCAGTGTATAACAATACTGATTATCGGACTAAGAACGGCAAGAGCCTTCTTGAGAATATGCTTGACGATGTTAACAACCAAAAGGATAATTACAGTTATAAAGGTGAATATACATTGGAAAGTTTTTACGGCATGATAATTAAATAGCATAAATTATGAAAAGAAAGATTATCTTTATTGCAATCATTGTTGTGATAGTCATAGCAATATTGCTGTTTGCTCACTACGCTCCAGTTTGGGTTTCAATAACTAATTTGGTAGCGTTGGCTGTCGGTGTTGTTTTAGGTTGGATTGCTAATGTAGCATACAACAAGTTCGTAAAAGGAAAAACGGAGGAATGAGTATGAACGACATTGAGAAAGCAATTAAGGATGCCCGAGCAGCTCAGGTAGGTCGCATCTACGGAACATTTCAGAATGCCAAGGAAGTAACTGTTGATGAGAATGGAATTCAAAAAGCTGATGATGGAGAGGTTGAAAAATCCGACATCATGAACGCTTTGTCTTATCAGGGTGAAATCAAGGTATCGAAAACTGGTAAGGAAATCAAACAGCAAGTTAACGATGTTCTTTTGCCTGACCTGAATGCTAAGTTGGCTGTCAAAGAGAAAGAAGCAACGAAGAAGTTAGCCGATTGCGGTGACGCTCCTACACGTGACGTTAACCCTTGGTGGACAGGCGATGTAAAAATGGACGTTGGTTATAAGGTTTACAGTTGGGATGAAACCTATTACAATGAAGAAAAGGCAAATGATAGCGTTGCCGGTTCTTTATCGGGAGAGGAAAAGAAGAAAGAGTTCAATTGTCCTGAATCCAAAGAGGAAGCAGACTGCCGCAGATGCTACAATGATATTGTAAGAGCTATATGCAATATCAAGGTTGATATCAAGGCTTGCGAGATTTTGAAGGAGCTGAAGGACGGTACGACTTATGACCTCACGCCACGTCAGGTTTTGGCTTTAAGGTTTTGATTAGGTTTAGTCATATTAAGGTAAAAAGATGTTTGAACGGGAGAGCTTGTGAAAGTTCTCCTTTTCATTTTTCCATAGTTTATTAGATAAATAAACACTCAAATGGGAATAATAAATACTGACCCCAAAGTTTGGAAATACTTCAAACATGGGGATATTGTAAGATGCGAGTACATATGGGACAAAAAGTTATTTGAAGTACACGGTTTTCACGGCAATTGGTATTGTCCTTTGATGACTGTGTATATGGTTGGAAAAACTAAGAATAATGCTAATATGTGCAACTTTGATGTAAGAGAAACAAAGTTAATTACATCACCGCATAGACCGTTTAGAAAACTGCCTAAGAAGAATTTGCTGAAGCTGATGTCTAAGGGTAATGTGGAAGCAAAAAGAGAATTCATGATGAGATTAAATTCAAAAAGTTTATAATATGTTTGAACATGCAGCATGGTACGATAAACTGCCCGATGAAAGTTTGTCGTTATTTGAGCCTCATTTGAGGTTGTTCTTTGAAACAATGTATGAGCGTCAGCTTATATGGAAACGGAGATTTATTGACAAAAAGGAAAGACCTTGGACAAGTAATAAGATTTTCCAAGAGTCAAAGTTCACCAATGTTTATCGTGAGCTGGATAGGAACAGCCAATGGCAAATTAAGAACATTCTTCTTGATGATGAATTGTCGTTGAAAAATCTTATTTGGAAGATGATGGTTTTCCGTTTCTTTAATAATCCTGAAACATTTACATTTGAGCCGAAAGGAAAGAGTGTTCAACCCAGTCTTTTTGGAGCTCAAACAAAATCGGGATTGAAGCAGGCTCAATCAACTTCGGAGTTAATCAGTGCAAAGAAATGGCGCAACGGCATTCCTGATTATGATGAATATGATGAAGAAGAGTTTAGCCGTTTTATTGCTGGCGTTCGTAGTTCGGGGCAAAATCCTTATACAACCGCTTATCTTATCAATTCTCAAGCAACACCTGGTATGCCGAGAGATTATTGTTACACAAGAGTGGTTATACCTACACTGCATAAGAACATGAATAAACTCATTGCTACGGTGATGTCCGCTAAGAAGCCAGAAGATATTATCAGTTATCTTAAAACATTGCCTGCGGTGGCAGACTTTATTGCTCATGAGTTCTATCAGGACTTCACTTACATTCCGAGATATACGGATAGAAAATTTATGAAGTTTGACCAAAATGACTTCACCAACGTGGGGCCAGGTGCCAGTATCGGCATACGTCTTATTTACCCAAACTTAAAAACAGTCAAAGAACAAAAACAAGCTATATATTGGTTGAGAGATTTAGCCTATGACTGGTTACATAAGATTGGTGTTGAAAAAGGTGAGCCGTTTCCGTATATTGGTTGGGACATAGAGAAAGGAGAGTATTACACTTTCACAATGGATGAAGTTCTTGCTGGAGAAATGCCGATGTATAATCAGTACGATGGAATAACGCTTCACCAAATAGAAATGTGGCTCTGCGAATTTCAGAAGTACTGGAAGATGATAATCGGTGAAGGCAAACAACGTTCTAAATTTAGTCCAAGAAGTAAAACAATATTGAAAAGATAAAAGATGAACAAAGAATTAAAAGATTTTTTTGAGAAGAAAGGATTTGAGGTTGTAGAAAAGAAAACTACAACCCAAATTCTATTACAAAACCTTCTTGCTTTTAGTGTAAGAGAGAAGAAGGGTGAGTTGTTTGATATTTCAATCAATCTTGTAAAAGAGCCTGAAGAAAGAGAAAAGTTGAGAAGCAGGTCGCAAGGATTTGAAGTCAATTTCAAAGGCACTCCTACATTATTGGGCGTTTCCTTCGATGAGTTTGAAAAGTTCTGTAAACAAAGCAAAGTCATTGCTCAGGTGAAACGTCTTTCGGAGTTCCGAGAAGTACAGAGTGAATTTACTCTTGCGGTAGCAGAGAAAGACGGAAAGACTTTGAAGTGGCGTTCAAACCTTCCTACGGAGAAGCATATTGTTGATGCCGTGTTCCGTGGTAGCGAGTACACTCACCGTTCAGTTGGATTGGGAGGTCTGAATCTAACCAAGAAAGACGTTGTATTGGATTTAGGTGGTAATATCGGAGCGTTCACGTGCGATATTTTTGATAAGGTCAAAAAGGTCATTGTATATGAGCCTGAAGACGTGAACTATGAATTTCTATCTACTAATATAGAAGACAACGGAGCAAAGAACGTAATTGCCCACAAACAGGCAGTAGTTGGTAATGACGATAAAGTCCGTGACTTCTATCTTGGCAAGGCACCGTATTACTACTCATTTTTGGTTAAACATAATCGCAAGAGAGTTCCAGTTGAGTGTGTAAATATCAACGATGTTATGAAGAAGTACAAGCCTACCAAAATGAAAGTTGATATTGAGGGTTCAGAATGGGAAGTGCTTATCAATTGTACCGACTTTGGAAGTGTTGACCAAATTATCTTTGAGTACAACTTTGATATGAACATGGACTTGAAAGAGGATTTCAAGCGTTTCAAGGCTTTGAAAAAACATCTCAAGAAACATGGTTTTGACGTTCAGGAAATGGAGCGTGATATGAAGCAAAATTGGAATTTAGTATTTATGGTTCAAAGAACATTGTAGCCTTATGCCTATTTCTAAGAAAATAAAAGACCTGAAAGAGCCGTTGGATGTAGATTTACAGCTGATAGCTACGGAGCTTGATACTTCGGTTAAGAGCATGAAATATCTTTGTGCAGAGCAAATGACGGATGCTAACACTTTGGATGCTTTTAACAGGTTGGTAGAGGATATAACTCAAATAAACGGAGTAGAAGTGACTTCATTCGATGATAATACGATTTTGTATGAATACTTGGATGAAGCCATTGTTATACATTCAGTTTTGGGAGTCATATATATATTGTTTGATAGCATGGTTACTCAGAAGCTGGAAAACAAATTGGACAGTTATAGATAAACCGTTAATAAAACTTTGAATTTATGAAAGATATAGTTATTAAGAAGACATCTGATGAAAGTCAGAGGATAGTTTTACAAACTGACTCTGAAACATTGGATTATCAGAGCCGTTTCACTGTGATGACGGTTACTGGTAATATTGACGGTTTAGTTAATCCTTTCCGTGTAGGAAGTGTTACGAGTTTGTATGAAATTTCTCAATTCTTGGCTGATAATTCTTCTGCTTCAATTGATGTTAACATTCTTTCTCAGGATGTAGAAGTAGAGGAAATGGAAGCAGCAGTACCGAGAATTTTGGAAGCTAATTTGTATGCTATTGTGGATGAAAGTTCTTATAAGAATTTCACCAATCCAGGGTATGCAGATAAATATCCTTATGACACGCAAAAGCAATATCTGCCTTGGTTAAAGTTTGACATTAAAAAATCGGTGAAAGCAACTCCTTATACGGTAGATGTAAGTCATGATGGTACTCCGTGTAACATGGGAGGAAATACATCAGATTTTGGAGAGGTAGATGGTACTAAGTTGACTATTTCTGACCCTGAAAAGACCTATTTGATGCTTGACCCAAAAACAGATTTAGGGGCAACTAATCCTAATGGGGTTTGGACGATGAAGTTCACTATGAACAATGTCTCCATTACACGTGAAGTAGTAATATCTTAAAAACTACCAATATGATTGATTTTTTATTTGTTAGCAAAACAGACGCATCCAAGAAAGCTACGCTGAGAGTAGATATGGTTGACGGTAATATTGAAAGATTTACCGTTATGTGGTGCGATGGTGTACGTGGTACTGAATTTGAGAAAAACTTGCCTTGGAAATGCGGCTCAGTTCTTTCTAAGACGGAAATAACTACTTGGGCTGAGGCAAACAAAGCATCATACCAAGTTTATGAGTACGCTGGTGAGGAAGTTACGTTGCTTGTTGAAGATGAAGAAGAGGAAGAAGAAACGGATGACGATGAAGGTGGCTAAGTTTTCACATTGACCATTGGAAAGGAGAGCATTGAAAAGTGTTCTCCTTTTCTTTTGTTTACACATTTATCAGTTATTAGATATTTCAAAGTAAAAATTTGATAAAAATCGTATGAGTTCGTATGCTAAACAATTAGATGCCATTTCACTTGCGGAAGCGAAACTGAAGGCAAAGAAGTTTAGGACACTTGAGAAAGCATTACGTTCAGAGTCACCAGATGACATGGTAAGAGCCTCTCAAGTGCTCCAACAAATACAGCCCAAAGTTGACCAAAATACAAAGTCGTTCTTCATTGACCCATTGGAATTCAATGCCAATTTGGGATACAAGGATAAGCCATTCTCATTGACATATGTAACATTGAAGAGGATGTCTAAAACTCCTATTATAAATTCAATTATCAAAACAAGGAAAAATCAAGTAGCAGATTTTGCAGAGCCGCAAGAAAACAAATACTCCACTGGATTTGTTATCCGAAAGAAACCGAAAGGTGGAGTGGAGCAGAAGATGGACAATAAGGATAAGAAAATTGCTTTTGCTATCACTGATTTCATATTGAAAGGCGGTAACACGAGCCAGTGGGGGTATGATGACTTTGACACTTTTATAAGAAAGATTGTTGAAGACTCATTGGTTTATGACCAAATGACCTTTGAATGTGTACGCAATCGTAGAGGACAGCTTGAGAGTTTTATAGCTACAGATGCTGCTACTTTCCGTATGGCTGATTCATATTTTGATAAGGACTATGATAATGTGTTCTTCCAAAGGCATGGCGCTAATGTTTGGAAAGATAGAAGCGATTTTGGACCAAAGGTTCATGGATATTATCCTGCTTATGTTCAGGTTTATCAAAACATGAAAGTAAATGAGTTTTATCCATGGGAACTTTGTTTTGGTATTCGCAATCCGTCCACTTCAATATGGGCTAATGGTTACGGATGTTCGGAGCTTGAGGAACTTATCAATACCGTTACTTCAATGCTTTGGAGTGATGAATACAATAGACGTTTCTTCAGTCAGGGTTCAGCTCCAAAGGGATTTTTCCGAGTAAAGGGAACGAACAATGAAGCAGCATTGCAACAATTTAAGCAGCAGTGGCAATCAATGATTACTGGAGTTATGCAGTCTTGGAAAACTCCTGTGATTGAAGCCGATGTTGATTGGATTGACCTTCAGAAGAACAACCGAGATATGGAATACAGTTCTTGGATAGAATATCTGATAAAGATAGCTTGCGCTGTTTATTCTATTGACCCGTCAGAGATAGGTTGGGACATAAGTCGTTCTAATGGTAACGGAGGTTTGTTTGAAGGAAGTCAAGAACAACGGCTCAAGCACTCCAAGGATAAGGGTTTGTACCCCTTGTTGAAGTTCTTACAGAGAAAGTTAAACAAATACATTATTGAGCAAATCAATCCTGATTTTGAATTGGTATTCGTAGGATTGAACGGTTTGACTATCGAAGAAGAATTGAAGATGGACATTGATAAGGTCAACAGCTTTATGACTGTCAATGAGGCACGTGAGAAGTATGAAATGAAACCGTTGGAAGGCGGTGACGCTCCTAACAATTCAGCTTTCTTGCAGAACAAAAATGCTCAAGCTATGGCTCAACAACAGGCAGCTATGGGCGGTGTTTCTAATGGAGAAGAAGGAAATGCTGAAGAGCAAAATCCTTTTGACTTGTATGCTGAGGAAGTTGATGAAGAGGACACTAATAAGGGTGGACTCAGAGAAGAATTTGTAAAAGCATTTGATAACTTTCTAAAACAAGAAGAAGTATGAATTCAAAGAAAACTGACGCACCAGTAGTGCGTACTTTTAGCGAGTATTTGCCTGAGCCTTACATTGATGAGGTTTCAGATAGTGTGAAATACTACGGATGGGCACCCATGGGTACTTCGGAAGATGAAGATGGGTGGAGAATTATGAGAGAAACAAAAGAAGGTACGGTGACAAAACGTGAATATGCTCAAGGCACTATGGATTTTGTTTCTGCTTGGAGTAAAAGAACGTCTTATGTATATTCAAGATAATTTATGGCAACAAAGAATTTAGGACAGGTGTCGGGTGTTCATATAGGTAGCACACCACCGTCAAATACTATATTGATTTGGTACGACAGTACACCAAGTCAGTTGAGGCATAAGGTATATGACCCAACGCTGAAACAGTGGGTTGTTCTTGACCAAAACATTATTTCTGCAATCACATATTCCGAGCTTACCAATATGGCTAAAAATTCGGGATTGTCGGTTGGAGAGTATTTCCAAATTACAGACCGAAGCAATGCCCTTGCATTAGCAATTACTTCTACGAAAGTACAGTATTGCGACGCTTTGGGTAACATTCTGATTGATGACCTTGGAACGAACATACAATATCACGTAACATCTTCCAACTTACAGATTGACGATGTTGTCGGGGTATTCGATGAGACCAACCGAAAGCTGGTATTCCAGTTCAACGAGCAAACACCAGATTTCACCGCTGACGACTATGTTCTTGGTAAGGTTCAACGTAACAACATATGGAGCCTTGCTAAGTACAAACTTTCGTCTTTCTTGTCGAAAGTAACGGGCAATAGCATAACGTGGAACGGTGGATTTTTCTTCAGCTTTTCGGACGCTCTGAAGAATGTTCTTGATAAGGCTGGTGGGGTAGTTAGCAAAACAACTTATGATAGGGATAAGGAACAACTGACCACTTCTATCAACAACGTAGGAAAGGAAAATCAGAACATCATACAGAATGCTCATAATGAGCTGACTGAAGCTACAAAGCCTGATTCATTCTATGGTACCAAGCTGCCATCTATTTCTACTGGCGGTGAAGCTACGGACATAGCAAAAGGAGATACGTTGTTGAGTATTGTATCAAAAATACAAAGATATATCAACAAGTTCAAGTATGCTACTGGTATCCGTATTTCTCAAGATTTCACTGATAGGGTAAGTCCGCAATATGTTAATAACAACGACACCGTTGATTCAGCCATAAGAAAAATTCAATATTGGTTGAAAAATATGGGTAAGGGTGGAAAGCTATCCGAAGATTGGGAGCCGAAAGACTACACCACTACTGTTGAAGATGTAGCGGCAGGAGATACGTTTGATGATGCATTTGCTAAGGCAGTTGCTAAGTTGAGTCAGATTGGAGATATTACCAACGGTAGAATTCAATCGAAAGCTACTGTTAATGGTAGCGAATATACAAGGTGTACCGATTTCAACTTGGCTAATGGTTCTTTGACATTTAATCGTGACGTTTCAGGAGGTTCTAATCAACAGACTGTTCAACTGAATAGAAGTAGCGGTTTGTATATCAACAATGCTTCAGGTAAATCAGTTAGAATTTCTGGCGAAGGAGTAAGTGTCAATGCTAACACTAATCAAGGGTTTCAATTGCCAAACTATGAGGATAGCTTTGGGTTGGGAATTTTTTATGGAGCGGCAGCTGCTTTATTCACAGGCGCTGGAGCTCCACTTGGTGGTTATACTTCGGTTAAGTATGCTGCTGGTATTTCTGCCCTTTGTAGTCGTGGAACATTAGGAAGTGGTGTTGATATTTTTGATGCGTATTTCTCACGTCTTAAAGCAGGCAGTATTTCTTTTGGTAGGGCAAGCATGCAAGACTCAGATTTGTATATCACAAATGACTGTTCTTTTGTAACATGTACTAATACAGAAGATAGAAATGTATATTTGCCCACAACTCCGTTTGACGGTTTAATGGTCATCATCAATCAGGTTAATACTGCTAATGTAGCGGTTCAAGGCAATGGACATAAGATTGTCGATAACGAAGATGTTGACTATATCAATATTGGAGGAGCAAGAAGAATTGCCGTATTTCTTTATCATGCTAATCTTGCTTCACCTACTGGTTCGGGAGCTTGGTTGTTTACACGTTGGTCAAGATAAAATTGTAAGATATGAAAGCAAAAATAGTAAGCAAGTATTCAGTATCAGTCATTGACTACGATACGGAAGTCAATAAGATTGAGACCATTTTCAATAGCGAGATTGTAAAGTATGGAGTAAATGATGACATAATCAACACCATTCTTGCTAAGAAAGACGATGAAAGGACTATTGAAGAACTTCAGGCGATTGTAAAACGCAAGGAATTGAACGATTGGAAAGACAGTCAGCTCAAGGAGCTGGATGGATATTTGGAATTTGTTCCTTCGGAGTTCAATGGTTATTTGGGAGAATATGAAGCAGCAAAACCTTATTACGTTGAAGAGGATGAAAAGGTGGTTCAAAAATGGGAAGTCGTTGAAAACGACAAAACAAAAATTTTAGCCAAAATTGACGTATTAAAAGGTGAGCTTGAACAAACGGACTATAAGGTGATAAAATGCTATGAGGCTGCTCTGTCCAGTAGTAGCGAAATGCCTTATGACGTTAATACTTTGATTTCTGAACGTCAGGCAAAACGTGATGAAATAAATAGTTTGCAAGAGTTGATAACCGAAGAAGTGGTTGAAAAACACTCAAAATAAATCGTTGTTATGTGTAAGATAGTTTATTTAACATCTAAGCGTTTCGATAAGCCGTCAAGCGAGTTCAAAAAAGCACTTGCTGATGAGCTACGCAAGAGAAATGTAGAAGTGGTAACAGATTATTCGTATGACTGGTTAAACTACTTCAGGAAGCATAAGACTTATGGAATTGCCATAGCCTTTGACTTCTATCGGGATGGAAAGGAAGGATGCGGATTGACGTTGAATAAAAACTGTTCTTACATAAGCAGAGATTTTGCTTACAATCTTTCCAATGTATATGACCTTTTAACACCGTCTTTACATTGGAGAGATTTTCAGTTTGTCGATTCATACAATAAGGAATGGTACAAATTCTTCAATAGGATAAGTTCTTCAACCAAAGCAATATTCTATTTATGCACTTATAACAATCCCAGTGATTTGGAAAATTATTTAGTAGCATTTGAACGGATAGTTCAGTTATTTGCTGATGAGATAGTTCGTTGCTTACGTTCCAACTACGATACAGAAGATTATCGAAAGAGAGTGAAAATTGCTAAATTAAAAGTAAACAAAGTTGAAGGGAGGAAATAAGCTATGGGCTGGTTAGCGGATAACGGACTTGAAATAATTTCACTTGTATTCGGTACAAGTGGGATAGGATATGCGCTCATTACAAGAGCCATGAACAAGAAGAAGTATGAGCAAGAGTTGAAGCAATCTCAGACTGAGATAGATGCTAAGGAAGATGATTTTTGGAAAAAGAGGTATGACGTTTTACAAGCTGAAGTTGACAATAAGGACAGTTGGTGGAAAGAACGCTATGACGCTTTGTATGCCGAATATCAGAATGAGCGGAAACTAAGTAATGAGATTGTCAAATCATTCCGTACAGAGTTAAATGAAATGAGAACAGATTACGAGAAGCAACGTGAGCTGGAGAAAATGAAATATGACAAGCTCATGGAACAATATCGTAGTTTTGAGGAAGAGAGCAAGAAACGTGAAACAGAGTATAAACAGCGTATTTCTCAACTGGAGAAACTGGTTGAAAGTTACGAAAAAAGATTGAATAAAGACGATGATAACGCAGAGTAAAAACATATTGATAGCCGTACTGATTTTAGCAATTTGTCTTTCGGTAGGGTTTTTTATAGGTTACTTGGTTTTTGGTAAAACTGAGCCTGTGGTTAATCGTATTGTTGAAATCAAATGGCAAAAAGGTGAAACTGTAAGAGATACGGTTGACCGCCCAGTTCCTGTTGAAACTATAATTCGTGACAGCATACCAGTTCCTGTTCCTACGGACACAGCAGCATTGTTTGCCGTTTGGAAAGATTATTACTTGGAGAGAAAATACGCTTTGGATTTTTCTAATGATAGCATAGGAACATTCCGAGTAGATGCTATTGTGAATCAAAACAAGCTCATTTCCGCCACTTCTTTAATTCAGCCTAATATCCGTACAGTTTACGAGAAAGAAGTGATTTACAAGAAAGAAAAGTGGGTTCCATGGGCAATGATTGGTACTTCGGTAGATTTGAAAACTAATAAAGTTCAATTCGGCGTAGATTTGAATCAAAAATACGTTATCGGAGTTTCAGGCATACGCATGGATGACAGATATGGTTATACATTAGATTTTGGAATTAAATTCAAATAACAATATGGGACAGTTAGAAGACATTTTGAAACATCAAAACATGGTGCGAAATAACATCATGAAATCCTTTGGTGCAGAAACTTCAGAAGATAGTTTGGAAAAGTCTTTTGAAGATGAGGTTAATCCGTTTGAAATGGAAGCATATAAATCCGAGCTTACCAAAGCTGAACTTGACGAGTTTGAAAAAGCTAAACATCAAGACGGAGATATGCACCCCAACGGCAAGTGGGTATGGCGTCAATCCGCCAATGGCGGCAAAGGTGACTGGCGTGTAGCGAAGCCGAGCCGTGGCGGTGGTTCATCAAAAACTACTTCTTATGCTTATAATGAAGAAAAATTTGCTGATATGGATATCAAAGAAGCAAAAAAGAAACTTGTTGGTAAAAATTTAACATTTAAGGATTATTGGAGCGATGGAAAGGGTGGAAGCGTAGATGCTACTGGTAAGATTACAAATGTACGGTTGTATGGAAAAAATAAACAACCAGTTGCTTCAGTAGAGTTTGAAAATGGAGATAGTGCTACAGTTTCTCTTAAACAAATTGATGAAGGTAAGGCAGCAGGTTATGATTTGTCATTATCTGATGGTTCAAAATCTCAACAGGAACAAGATACGAAGAAGCAAGAAGCTGCTCCAGCACCTAAGAAGAAAACAGATGTGGCTAAGAAAAAAGACACTAAGGCATCTGCTGATAAATCGTCATACGAGAGCAAGCAAGCTGATGCTTATGATAAGGGTGATGGCAAAGTAGGCAATTATCCAGTTCCTACGCATACCTCATATCCAGCAGCAAATTTGTATAGCAGATTGAAGAATAACCGTCATTTTGGCTTTAAGTACGGTTTGCCTGAGGAAGAGATTATGAAGAAGCTGAAAGACTATAAAGGCAATGTTAAGGTATCGTATCATAACAATGCTGGAACAAGCGAGATTTACCGCATAAAATTCTTGTAAAATGGCAAAGAAGGAACATAAGCATAGCCATTTCATTCCTTCTCCTTTTCCAACGGTTACAGAGTATGAAAATACGTTCATAAAAGTTTGGAATAAGAATACAGCAGAGGCAGTTGCAGAAGTCTTACAATATATGGCACGAGCAACTGCCTCTGCCATAAAAGAAAATCGGGAGGAAAAGAAATGATATTTACAGCATCACAAATAAGCGATATGCTGTCAATTCTTAAAAAGTATGAATTGATGTTTATTGCTAATCAACTTGGTACTGATTTTCTAACAGCAGCTGATAAAGCTATTCTATTGGCTGCTGGTATAGACGTTGACCAATTTAAGAACGCTCAAGGCATTATAGAGCATGCTTTTCTTTTCGGTATATTAGCGGAAGCCATAGGGGATGCAAGGGCAAAGAAAATGAATTACAAGCAGTTTCAGAAGTTCCTGAAGAGCAAGAATTTCATACCGCTAACAGAAGAGGAAGAATTGGCGTTGCAGAATGTTAAGCAAAGAGCATACACTGATATTACGAATTTGAGTAACCGTATGGCGGGAGCTTTCCGAAACGTAGTATTGAAGAATAATCAAGAGCAACTTCTACTGGCTCAGAAGATAGTGCGTGATAAGGCTGTAACGGCAATTGAGCTGCGTCAAGGAGCTACGAAGTTAGCCCAAGAACTTGCTGACGCTGCTCAGAGTTGGGACACAGATTGGTTGCGTGTTGCTTATTACATATTACACGAAGCGTACAACACAGGTCGTTCTCAGAGTATTTTGAAGAATAACGGAGCGGATGCCGAAGTATATTTTGATGTATTTCCAGGAGCCTGTGAGAAGTGTAAGGAGCTTTATTTGACTGACCCTGAAAATCCTGACAGTGAGCCTATTATTTTCAAACTCAAAGACCTTATAGCAAATGGTAATAATATCGGACGTAAACAAGCTGATTGGAAAGCTACGATTGGACCAATACATCCATATTGTCGTTGTATATTGAATCATAAGCCAGCAGGATTTGCTTGGGATGAAAATCTAAGAGCGTTCACCAAGCCTATTAAGAAAGTTTCAAATCACCCGAAATTAAAGAACGTGAAACTCAATATTAAGGTATCAAAATAGCATTATATGTATATTATTTACAAAACAACTTGTCTTGTCAATGGTAAGATTTATATTGGTCAACACGAAGTGAAAGGCAAGAAGAAATTAGATATTTGGTATATTGGCAGTGGAACATTATTGAGAAGAGCTATCAATAAATACGGATGTGAAAATTTCAAACGAGAGGTAATTTGTAAAGTTTACAATCAAAAGATGGCTAATGAGCTTGAAGAATTTTTCATCAAGAAATACAATTCCACAGATGTAAATATAGGGTATAATATATTGTCAGGCTCACCTTATGAACACAATCCTTTGAAGGTACCAGAGATTGCTAAAAAGGTTGCTGATGCTCGCAGAGGAAGAGTTTTGTCAGATGAAATGAAATCAAGAATTTCAAAATCTGTATCAAAAATTATGACAAAGGAAAGAAGACAGATGATATCAAAGCAACATAAAGGTAAGGTGATGTCTGTTGAATCAAGAAAGAAAATATCAAAAGCTAGTATTGGAGCAAATAATCCTATGTGGGGTAAAAGAGGCGAAAATTCTCCGTTATTCGGACGCTCATGGATAAGTAATGGAGTTAATTGTAGATTTATAGATATTTCTAATGGTTTGCCTCAAGGTTATCATTTAGGAAGAAAATAAAAAATTGTTTATTTATGGAAAAATGTATTGTAATCTCACCACATTCAGATGACGCTCTGTTTTGTTGTTCTCATATACTATTTCAACCTCAATATGAAGTTCAAGTATTGACTGTAGAGAATGACCCGAAGCGTATTTCAGAAGATGAGAAATTGTATGATTTCCTCAATATTCCTTTCTTTCATCTTACAGCCGATTTTCACGATGAGAGCTATTATGGTTTCAATAAGGAATACAAAGAAGTAACTGTGGAAGCAACGTATAAATATCTACGTGGGTACTTCGGTAGCGATACGCTGAATGAAATTGAGGAAATGCTTGTAAGTTGGTTAAGGAAGTTTTTGAAAAATAATAAGGGGTACAAAGTGATTGCTCCTTGGGGTGTAGGACATCCATTCCATTTGTTTGTTCGTGAAACTATCCAGAGCGCAATAAGCTACATGGAGTATTATCGTGAATTTCCGCATTCGTATAAAAGACGTTCTCAAACGCAAGTCAATAAACAATTGGAAGAATATGCGTTGAAACGGTCAGTACCAGTTGATGAGTTTAGCGATGTCAAATGGAAATTGGCTTCCAAGTTCTATCGTAGTCAGTCAGGGTTATTATTCTATGAGCAGAATTACATTAAGAAGAATTTGCCCGAAGAAATTTATGTTAAAAATGACGAAGAATTGCCGTTTTGATTTATGATAGGAATAATCTACAAATTTACTATCCTTGCCCGATATAGAATAGATGGCCATAAACCATTCTACGTTGGACAGCGTTGGGAAAGAAAATCAGTTGATAAATTTCTTTCTCGAAATTGTAGTAATTACAACGGTAGCGGTTCAATTTGGAATGATTTTCTTGATAAGTTGAAGAAAGATTATCCGAAGAATTGGAGAAAACTTGTTAAAAGAGAAGTTTTGTATGTTTCTGAAATGGTTAATCAGAAAGGTTTAGATGTACTTGAAGAATACTATATCAAAAAATGCAAGGCTCATTATTCATACAAACAAGGAGGGTGTAATGTTCTTTGGGGTACTGCTAACAAGTTCGGCTCAGGAAGTCCAGCGAAAGACAAAATGGTGAGGAAGAAGATGAGTGATGCAATGCAAATTAGATTAAAACAAGGATGGAGACCAAAGAATAGTCTTACTACAGAACATCATAGAAAACATTCTGAATTTATGAAAGAGTATTTTAAGACTCATCAACCTCATAATAAGGGCAAGAAAATACCAAAAGAAAAACATCCAATGTATGGTAAGCATCATTCAGAAGAAACAAAGCGTAAGATGAGAGAAAATCATGCCGATGTTTCAGGAAAGAATAATCCAATGTATGGAGTTAGATTATGTGGTAATAAAAATCCTTCATTTGGCAAAATGTGGGTAACAAATGGAGTAGAAAACTTGTATATACTTAAAACAGATGATATTCCGCAAGGTTTTTATAAAGGAATGACAAGAGGATTAAAGAAATGAAAATAATAATAGCGTCATTTGATATAGCAAAATGGGGAGGCATTGTAGAATATATGGCTGCAATGCTTAAAGCATTCCGAGATTTAGGACATGAAGTGGATGTAGCTCAAATGACACCTGCATCCACTACTCAGAGTGCTTATAACAAGAAAGTAAAAGAGTTTGAGAGCGGAGAACATCAACAAAAGATAAAGTTCCATTCTCAGGCTGGAGGTTATGAGAAAGATGAGGTAACAGGTTATTGGCGCAATAACTATTATGGGTATTTCTTGCCTCCAAGTAACCGTATCGGAGTATATGAAAAGAACGCTGTGGAGAGGTGGAAAGAATTGGTAAAGGATGCTGATATCATTCTTTGGAATTTCATGCCAACTAAAAGTTCCGCTTGGAATAAGAAAGGCGTTGAATTTGACTTTTGGTGGAAGTTCTTTGATTTGCCTTCTTCTATTAAACAGGTATTCTTGGTGCATGATGCCTATTTTAACGTCAGAGCAAGTAATATATCCGCTTTGAAAGATAAGATATTGTTTATGGCTTGCGCTCACCTTGCAGCGTATCAGTGTTGTTCCGAAATAGGGATATCAAGAACGTTGTTATTGAATCCACGTTATTTGCCCGATGGGGCACGTATGCCAATAAGACCCATGCAAAAGAGAACGGATGACTTTTTTGCTGCACATATTTTTAAGTCTATGAAACATATGGAAGAGTTGATTGCCGCTGTTCCGTATATTCAAAAGGGGAGTGAAGAAAGATATTCGGTTAAGATTGCTGGAACTGGCATCGAATATAATTACATGACCAGTGAGACAAAAACAAAGAGTAATTACATGTGTACTCTGAAGCGTGACCCTAACTTGCCTAAGAAGATGGATGGCAAAATTTCTCTTTGGAATAGAGCTGTTAAGTTTGGTATGGAGTATATGGGTCAGATGTCGGGTGGTGATGTCATTAAGACTTTGAAAAATACGAAGTTTGCTATTGACCCATCTTGGGCTGAACATTATGCCAATTATTGTCGCACTCACATAAACGGTTTTATTATCGAAGCTATGCTGAGTGGTGCTTATCCAGTTTTGCGTGATTATAGGGGATTGGTTAAGAATGGAGATAAGGAAATATATGACCCATTGTTTGAAAACGTCAGAGCAATCATTATTCCATGGAATGCCACTCCGAAAGAATTTGCTGAATCATTGAAGAAAGCTATGCAGATGTCACCTGCTAAATTTCTACGAGATACAAAGGCTAATTTTGAGCTTGTTTATGAATTATTCAACGCTAAGAAGAATGCTGAAGAAATAGTAAGGCTTTGCCGTGGTGGTAAAAAGTTAATCAAAAAAGAGCTTGAAAAAGGCAAAGATTCAGAAAATGTTAAGAAAATAACAAAAGACATTATGGAGGACTTCTATCATATAGAGCTTCCAATTGAGTGGGAAACAGAATAAAGCAGTTATTATCCTACCATAATATGATTGTGAATAAATTAAACATAACGTGTTATGGTAAAAAATAACGATGTAATTGAAAAGGCGGTGCAGCGTAAAGTAGGCGATATGCACCCCAACGGCAAGTGGGTATGGACAGAATACAAGCCAGGAAAATTTGACTGGCGTCCACCTAAGAAAAACACTGCTGGCGCAGCAGGCGGTAGTTCTTCGGGGAGTTCTGATACTGGTAAAAAGACAACCGCTACAACGTCAAAGACGACATCTGCTAAAAGCGGTGCGAAGCCTATGGACTCACAGAAGTTGGTTCAATGGGCTGCTACTACTTCGGATGACAATCTGTTAAAAGTTGCTAATAGCAAGAACGGTAATGCGCAGATGCGTATGATTGCTTACAAACAACTTGAAAGCAGAGGGTTTGATATGTCAAAGGTTGATACTTCGGGAACGCTGGGTCAGCTTATGAAGATGACTAAGCAAGGAAGTTCAAAGCAAACTTCCACTTCTTCAGGCGATGATGATGTAAGCGGAGCTGCTTCAGGAGCATCTGTCGATATAGACGATGATTCAGACGAAGGTGGAGTTGACGGCAATCAAATCACTGAGAAGTGGTATCTCAACAAGAACGATGACCGTGTAAAAAAGAAATTTAACTTGAAAACAAAGGAAGGTCGTATCAAGTATGACCAATTTGTTTACAAGATGAAAAAGCAGGAGCCTGATTACAAAGACCCAGTTGAAGTCATTCAGGACTTGAATGAACAATACTTGGAGTTTTTAGACAATCCTGAGCAGCGTTTCATGATTTCCGCAGGTGGAGCTGGTATCGGTAAGTCATATGGCTTTAACAAGATTGCCGAGCTTTTGAACATGAAACCTTTTGAAGAGGGTGACCAGCCAGGTGATGATGACTACGATATTTTTGAAGCTCCTGACGTAAATTCAGGCAAGCAATTACTTGGTATTCTCAAGGCTCACAACGGTAAGATTATCGTGTTCGATGACAACGACAAGGTATTGCGTAGAGCGGATTGCGCTTCAGTAATGAAGAAAGCAACTGCTACTACTGGTAAGCGTATTGTCGGTGACCCTGATGACATTAAAAGCAACTTTGAGTTTACAGGTCGTATTATGATTATGACCAATAAGGATTTGAACTCACTTGCTGAAAACGAAGATACCAAAGCAATCATTAGCCGTGCTATGATGGTATCGGAGATTTACCTCACCGTGCCTGAGCAGATAGAGGTTATGAAGAGCCGTTATCAGGACTATGAATTCAAACAAGCTCCGAGATTGGACGATGAAGCAGCCGATAAGAAAGAGCGTGATGAAATCATGTCTTTGATTGAGAAAAATCAAAAGAACATTGACCCTGCTCAGTTCACTACACGTACTTTCCAAGAAATTCTTATCAATAAACGTAAGGTTGACAACGCCAACGAAAAGCGTAACAATCCTGCTTTTGCTGCCATGATTGGTTCTAAGCAGAAAGACTGGAAGAAAGTCGCTTTGGACGTTCTAACCAAAGCTGCTATGAATGACTTTGAAGGTGACGCTGTTTCGGATGAACTTGTCAAAGCAGAAGATTTGCTTCTCAATAAAGCGTATGCTCATGATGCGGACGATGGCGTGAACTATCACGTTGATGACCCAGAGGATATGAACGTTGAGAAAGCTGAAAATCTTTTGTTGAATGATGAGGAAGAGGATATGGCGAAAGCTAATATCAACGAAATAATGAGTATATCAGAAGCCGAAGAAATATTATTGATGGGGTTATGAACGAGTTAAGAAAAGCATTGGATACCTTTGCCCTCCAAAACGCTGAGGGAAAGGTATCTGATGACCTTTTGGTAAAGGCTTGCGATGCTTACAAGATAAAGTCTGATACATTTCTTGAGGACTATGATTATCACGTTTGCGTCGCAAAGTCTTTATATGACCATCTTAATGGGATAGAGCCTGATGAAGAGATTTGTAAGGCGGTAGTCCCAGGTCAGACAAAGGTTGTCGATGGAGTTATGTACATATACACCGCCACTCCAAATGCTAAGACAAAATACGATTGGCGTGTATTTAAGGGAAAGAAGAAGATTGGGCGACAAGGTTAATAAAATGAATAAGGAGATAAGCCGTATTAAATCGGATTTGAACACTAAGACAAATGAGCTTAATGCTATAAAGAATGCGAAAGACCCAAACAAAGACATAATTACTGGTATCTATCAATCCGTTTCAGAAGGAAGCAAAGAAGCTATCGGAACATATGCCGCATTGAAGGGTTATGATGCTATCATTGAGCCTCATGGTAATGGTGGACCAAATTCATTTATGATTATTCTCAATCGTAGTAAGGTAATTGTAAAACGATGAAGTTATGAACAGAGAAAGAAAACTATCTGTTATGGCGGGCAGAGCATCTAAGGTAGTTGCTTTGAAAAAACCGTCCAACTTGATTCCATTCAGGGGCAAATTTCCTTTGTTGGAAGCATATCAGGTGAAGCCGTATCTTGAAGCCGTACAATCAACTGATAATTTGGAAGATTTATCTGAAGAGTTTCAGAAGATAACTGAAAAGGGCAACCGCATAGTTGTTCTTGAAGATGGCTTCAAACAATATCTATCGGGATTTGGTATAAGTCCGAGCGATTTTGACAATTTAAGCAACAGTGAGAAGTCCGATAAGTTAATCAATTGGATGTCTCACGATTGTATTGATTTTTCACAACTAACAATTAAGTAACATGGCAGATTTTTTGACAGCTTTCAATCGTACTGAAAAGAACGAAGGAAAGGATATTTGGACGAAAGTAGATGGAGATAGCGGTGGCGAAACTTGGAGTGGTATAAGCCGTAAAGCAAATCCATCTTGGAGCGGTTGGAAAATTCTTGACCAAATTAAGAATAAGAAAAACGGTCAAAAAATTTCCACGCCAGAGCTTGAAGAGCGCAAACAGTCGCTTTATCGTACTAATTATTGGAATCCAATTTGGGGCGATGAAATCAAAAATCAAAAGGTTGCTAATGATTTGTATGACACTGGTGTTAATATGGGACCAAGCACTTCCATTAAACTATCCGAGCGTCAGTTTGGAATGAAAGAAACTGGACGTATGTCCGATGAGTTATTGAACAAACTTAATTCAGTGGTATGAAAAAGTTATTCTTATGCTTGCTAACAGTCTTAATGGTTAGCTGTGGTACGAGAGTTCAGAACGATGAACCAAGAGTTCCTACGATGCCTGATACTGTTTACGTTGAGGTGCCCAATCTCAATGAAGAACGTATTAAGGAGCTTGAAGCAGATGTTGAGTATTGGAAAGCCGTAGCGGATAGTGTAAATACAACCATTCCGTATGATGACTATATGAATGCTCGCAGAATGGAAAAAGTAAAGTATTACATTTCTATTTGCGAGAAAAATTCAAATAACAAAAAATTTTTCTACGGCTGGATAAAAAGAACGATGTCTGAAAATTAGCAATTTTATTGTTGACAGTTATAAAGAGGTCAAGAGTAACAAAACTTTTGACCTTTTATTTTTGAAAAGATATGTCAAATAATTTAGAAAATAGTTTCAAGTTTTGGTGTCCTATCGAAAAGGCTCAAGAAACCATTGACCCTACGACTGGAGAACAAGTAATGCGTTTAGGCGGTATTGCTTCCACTTCAGACGAAGATGCCGATGGAGAATTTCTTGACCCCAAAGGATTTGATATCAAACCGTTGATGGAAAGCGGTATGGTCAATTGGCATCATCAAGCCAAGGGACAACCTGCTACTATTATTGGAGAGCCTACAAAAGCAGAGATACGTCCAGAGGGTTTGTACATTGAGACAGATTTGTATCCGAGTTCTAAGATAGCTTGCGATGTTTGGGAGCTTGCTAATACTCTTGAGAAAGACTCAAAGACAAGGCGGTTGGGGTATTCTATCGAAGGAAAAGTTGTTAAAAGAAAATCTAACAACAAAAATTCTCCTGATTACAAAAAGATTGTAAAAGCTATTATCACTGGAGTGGCTATCACTCATCAACCGAAAAATCCCAAAACATTCGCTAATATCATTAAAGGTGAGATTGACGATGATATGGATGACGATGAGGAAACAAAAGAAGAAAAGAGTTTGGATACCGAAAGCGGAAAGCCTTTGAGAAAAGAGTCATTGAATAAAAAGCTCAAAAATCAAACTTTTGGAAAATCAGAGGTAGTTGAGCGACTTTTCAAAGACATTCCAGGTATTAGTATTGAAAAAGCAGAAAAGATTTATTCACTTATATCAAAAATTTCCAATATGAAGGGTAAAATTTCAGTCACAGAAGAGGATATTCAGAAGGCTTATGAAGCCCTTGGGCTTGAGTTAGAGCCTACTGAAGATGTCCAAAAGGGTGGTGACGGATGCACCAACGGAGGCAAGGAGCAAACTCTGAATAAGGCGAAAGCTAAGAAAGCAGAAGATGCTGATGACTCTGAAGAGCAAGAAGAAACTACCGAAGAAAATGAGGAAGATGATGACGATGCTCAAAAGGGATGCGGTGGCAAGATGAAGAAAGGCGGTGATGGCGGCAATCGTTTTGACCGTATTGAAAAAGCCATGGCAACTTCTCATCAGATTACTTCCAAGTACATTAAGGCTTTGGGTGTCATGATTAAAGACGCAAGTCAGAAATTGGAGAAAGCTGCTGAGCGTGAAACGGAGTTGCTTGACCTTGTAAAAGCTCAGGAAGACACTATTTCAGCTTTGACCGAAAAGATTGAGCAGTTTGGTTCTGAGGTTCCTGCTCCGAAGTCACTCAGTGCTGCACGTCCAGTTGAACGTCAGTTTGCTAAGGGTAATGAAGAGGATGATTTGAACAAAGGCGGTGAAGGTCGCAAGTCAAATCAGGTATCTATGAGCCGACAGCCGAGATTGGTTGCAGAAATTCTTGACCAAGCTACGTTTGCTAAGGGATATGACGCTGAGTTCAGCAAGGCTTGTACTACCTTTGAAGCAAGCAAAACTTTGCCGGCAAGTATTATTGCCCGTGTAAAGAATGAGTGTGGATATGAAATTGTTAAATAACGCTTAAAACGAGAATAAGATGAACGAAAGATTGACAATCAACTTGGCTGATTATGGCTTTGCCTCTCAGCAAGATGGTTTCCGTGCTGGAATGGAAAGTTCTGAAACCGTTGACCAGCTTAACAAAGCGTTGGCTGCGGAACAGATTACTGGCCGTGAAACCACAGACCTGACTACTGCGTCGGGTGCTCCGTTGAAAGTTGAGTCTTTGGAGAAAACTCTGAAGCACCTTACTTTCCGTGAGCAAGATATTCGGTTGTGGAAGGATATTCCGAAGAAACCTGCCTACAACACCGTTGAAGAGTACAACCAGCAAGTAAGCTACGGTGCACACCGTGGAGGTTGGAACAGAGAGGGTGAGCTGCCTGAAGAGGAAGACAGCGTATTTGTACGTAGGGCTCAGTTGGTGAAATACCTTGGTGTAACCAAGAGCGTAACTCACCAGATGACCCTTGTAAATACGATGATTGGTTCCGTTATGGAGCGCACTATCAAGGACGGTACGTTGTGGATTTTGCGTGCTCTGAACGAAGGTTTGTACTTCGGTGATGAGAAGATTGTTCCTGAACAGTTCAGCGGTTTTATTGCTCAGCAGAGAAATTCTGACTCTTGGGCATCTTATGCTGACTATATGGACAGCGAGCATGTTGTTGACTTGCGTGGCTCTGCTCTGACTGAGGACGCTATCGAAACTGCCGCAAACACTATCGTAGAAAACTACGGTTTGGGTACTCAGATTTATGGACCACCCGCAGTTCTTTCCAACTTTGTTAAGAACTTCTATGGCAATAAGTTCATTGTACCCAATACTCCGAGCTTGTCTGACGGTATTATGGGTCAGCGTGTTCAGGCATTTGACTCTCAGTTCGGTCGTATCGGTTTGAACCACGATGTGTTCTTCAAGAAGCTGCCGGCAAAGACTGCATCTTCAGCCGCCACTTCTCAGAAAGCTCCGACAAAACCGACTTGGGACGATACAACTCCTACTGCAGTTAAAGCTTCAATTGCTGGAAGCAAGTGGGGTAGCACGGATGCTGGTAACGTGTACTATGCTGTGACGGCAATAAACCGTTTCGGTGAGTCCGATTTGGCTGTTTATAGTACTGCTGCTGTAGCTGCAACTGCTGGTTCTGCCATTGAACTCAAGTTCGCTGACGGTGGTGGTGTTAATAAAGCAACGGCATATCGCATTTACCGTACTAAGGTTGGTGGAGCTGCAACTGGCCCATTCTATCCGTTGTTTGAGGTATCGGTTGATGACCTGACCCGTGGTTATGACGGTGGTTCTCCTGGAATTATCCGTGATATGAATCGGTACTTGCCCGATACTGACCAGAGCATTCTGTTCCAGTTCGACAACGAAGTCATTGAGTTCTCTCAGTTGGCTCCGCTGATGAAGATGGATTTGGCTGTTCTGTCGCCTGCTTTCCGTTTCATGATTTTGCTGTATGGTACTCCGTTGCTGTACGCTCCGAAGAAGATGGTACGCTTTATCAATATCGGAAAGACAATCCAGTAAATCAAGGTCAGAAAATAGTAACAATCGAAGAAGGGGTGGGGCTGTTCTGCCCTGCCCTTTTTTCTTAAAAATCGTTCAAGAAAATGAAAATTAAAGCAAAAAACAGCAAGATTGCTTCTATGAAGCTCTGCGTGCCCGTAGATGGCGTTATTAGCATTGACCACAGCGGAGTAGCCGAAGTGTCACCTAAGTGTGCAGCGTTGCTTGTAAAAGGCACTAATGACTGGGAATATCTGAAGAAGTCTGCCGCTAAAACTGAAGAGGAAGAAAAGACTTCAACGGATGAGGTTGAAGAGCCTGAAGCTGAGGAAGAGGAAACCGAAGAAGATGGAAAGTCTGACCGTGAAAGGTTTGAAGCCTATCTTGACGGATTGACCGTTGCTCAGATGAAGGACTATGCTAAGGAAGGCAATTTGCCTGCTGAAGAATATGACAAACTTTCTTCTAAGAAGCTGATGAAAGCATATCTTCTGAAGAAGTATGACGAAACGGCTGAAGAGGAAGATTAACAACAGTAACATTGTTTTGATATGCCAAGTTTAAGACTGAAAATAAAATACAACAAGAATATGGGGATGATTATGTCTCCAACCGAGTTGTTAGAGAATTACATGTTTGGTATTCCTATGTGTTCAAATGACGGTAGGAAAATGTCCATGTCATCCATTTCTCAGCACATTCTGTCAGCTCAATCTTTGATAGAAAATCTTTTCAGTATTAAGCTAACAAAACAAGTCATAGAGGAAAACCGAGATTACATCAGGCAGGAATTTATGTCTTGGGGGTATATCAAAACAATGTATCCTATTGCTTATATAGACAATTTGGAGGGATGGATAAACGATGTTTGTCAATTGACTTATCCCAGAGAATGGTTGTCTATTAAGAAAATTGAGTCAGTAGCAATATATCGAAACATATATCTTATCCCAAACACTGGTAGTAAGGAAGGTGCTCACATGACAAACAATTCTTTGATTTACAACGGTATTTCACCGCATCTTGGATGGTTTGGTCAGGCTTATATTCCAAACTACTGGCGTACAAGATATATCACTGGTTGGGATAAGATACCTGCTGATTTATTAGATTTTACTGCTAAGTTAGCTGCACTCAATGTTCTTGCTATTATAGGCGATGTGTTGTATGGAATTGGTTTAACATCTATAAGCATAACGCTTGACGGAGTGAGTCAAAATACTCCGTTGACCCGTAGTGCTCAAGGTGGACTTTTCTCAGGTCGTATAAAGACTTACATTGACCAAATGAATCAAGTTTTGCCTATATTGAAATCTAAGTACAGGGGCATTGTATTTGAAACGCTTTGATATGAAACCATTGGGATTTATATACGTTGTTACTTGTCTTGTTAATGGCAAGATATATGTAGGTAAACATGAGTTTTCTGAAGACAAATGGTTGAATTCCAATTACCTTGGTAGTGGAATTAAAATCAAAAGAGCTGTTAATAAATATGGGCGCAAAAATTTCAAACGTAAGATATTGAAGTTATGCTACACCATAAATCAGCTCAATGGTTGGGAAACTTATTTTATCAAAAAGTTCAAATCAACTGATGAGAATATAGGATACAATATTGCCCTTGGAGGTTATGGTTTTCGTAGCGGTGAGAAAAATCCTTGTTACGGTGATGGAACTAAAAATCCATTCTATGGACATCATCACACAGATGAAACTAAAAAGAAGATAGGCGAAAAGAACAAAAGACCTTCAAAATTGAAAGGCACTAAAATGTCCGAAGAAAGTAGAAGGAAGATGTCAGAAGCTGCTAAGAAAAGATTGTCTGACCCTACAAATAATAATATGTATGGTAAGCATCATTCAGAAGAAGCTAAAAACAAAAATCGTCTGTCTCATTTAGGTAGAAAACATACTGAAGAAGCAAAGCGTAAAATGTCTATTGCTCGAAAGGGTAAGAAGCATTGGTGGAGTACAAGAAAAGCAGCTTGATATGGAAAGTAACAATAAAAACCGAAAGAGCATCATTACCGATAAACCAATTGCCTATCAAACGCCTGCTGCTCCGATTGACCCAAGAGTAGGATGGAGGGTGGATGATTTTGAAAGGCTCATTCAATCGCAAGGGTACGATGCTTACATAGATAGAGCGATGAGATGCCCTTGCGTAGATAAGGCAACTGGCCAGGCACTTTCCACTTGTAAAAATTGTTTGGGACGTGGCTGGTTTTTTGTTGATAGAACTGAAACACGTATCATTGCTCAACATATGGATAGCAAGAAACGCTATCTTGATTGGGGTGAGGTTAATCGTGGGACAGCTTCAATTACAACTAAGGGTATTGATAAGGTTGGGTTCATGGACAGAATTATCTTGTTACAATTACAAGAATTTTATTCGGAGATTTTAAGACCTGAATTGTATGAAGGTGAACTTTTAGCCTATCCAGTGTATGAGCCTTTGGAAATAAGCAATATGTTTTTGTTCCTTGGCGATTACACTAAGTTGGAGCCTATTCCGAGCGAAATGTATGTTGTGGATAAAAACAAGATAGTATTTGACCAAAGTCTTTTGAGTATTTTGCCCGTGGAGGATGTTAATCAGAAAACTCCTAATATGAGCGTTTCTGTAAGATATTCTCACTATCCTGTTTATCACGTCATAGATGTCAATCGAGAGCTGATGAAAGTTCGGGAAAGTAAGTTATGTTCTTTCGATGATTCAGAGCTCAGGCAAATGCCTATAAATGTGTTAGCAAGAAAAGCTCACTACATATTCGATGCTCAGAAATTCGGAGAAGAAAGTTTTGAAAATACCGTAATGCCTGAATAATATGCCTCAGCCAATAACAATAGACCTAAGCGGACTTCAATCTCAATTCGGTTTGACAAGCCAAGAGATTGATATGCTTACAGAAACTTGCGTAAATGCAGTTACTGCGGTAGTATATGCTAATTGGCAGGCACTTGCTAAGCAAAGGTTGAATTCAACTGTACCTGAATACCTGCAAAATATCATTAAGGTTGATAAAGGTAGATTTGCTAAGCAAATAGTATTGACTGGTATCTTGCCTAATATGATTGAGCAAGGTGCTTCAGCTTTCGACATGAAAGAAGGCTTTAAGAAGTCAAGCAAGGTACGGTACACTATCCCAGTTTACAACGCAAAAGGCAAACAGGTTCGTAAGGGTGGAGATTGGTATTTGACCATTCCTTTTAGACATGGAACACCTGGCATTGTAGGGCAAGCAGGTTTTGCTAACGAAATGCCTCAAGAGATATATGATATCATGAGGAAACGTCAATCGGGCAGACCGCTAACTGCTCAGGAAATTCCTTCACCCTACGATGTTCCAAGGTCAAGAGCTGCTATTGAAGAAACTCCTAACAATCCGAGATATGATGAGTATGTTCACAAAAGTTCTATATATGAAGGCTTGACGAAAATTACTGGACAGTATGGTAAAACTACTCAAAATATGTATGGTACGTTTAGACGTGCTGGAGCTAACTCAGACCCATTGAGTTGGATACACCGTGGAATTAAGGCTTACCAGTTAGCTGATGAAGCGGTTAATATGACTGACGTTGAAACTATTGTAGAAAATGAAGTAACAACTTATTTAGAAGGTGTATTATGAGTGGAATACTTTTACCCGAAATTGTAATTTACAATACTTTGCAGAGTATCGTAAAATTGTTGCGTGACGATTTGAAAGAACACGCAGACGATGATAAAGAAACTATCTTGTATAAGATATTGGGTGTCGATGAAGAGGGGAAACCCATCAAAATGAATTTGTACAATTATTTCGTGCAGGCTAAGAAAATGATATTGACTCCCAAAAATCTTTCCGTAAACTTCGGATATAATCAAGAGGTTGCTAAGATTATTTCAATGCACATTCTCTTGCCTGCTGAACAGGGTGAATCAACCATAGGTGAGGATGAGGGGTATATGAGCGAGAATATCTTGGACGAAGAAGGTAACAAGATAGGGGAACAGCAATGTTTTACTCAGATTTATGATTGTACGTATCAAATCATGATTACAAGCAATAATTCTTCTGAAGTAAACGTAGTGTATAACATACTGAAAAGCATGTTGCTGATGCTTGTACCGCATTTGGAATTGATGGGTATTCGCATTCCTAAACTATCGGGGAACGATATAGTGATGCAAGATGACCTCACTCCAGTGCCATTATTCCATAAGGTCATAAATCTTTCTTTCAAGTACGAACATACAGTTCCACAACTTGTAAAAAATGAAGTTGCTAAGAAGTTTTATTTTTGTATGAGAATGATTGATTACAATGACAGCACAAATCAGTAGCAGGTATAATTAAGAAGATTTCAAATATATTTTAACAAATAAAGTAGATAATATGGCAACAGTAGTCAATTTTCACGGAAAGAACTACATTGAACCAGGTTCATATGCTGCTACAGTTTACAATCCTACTTCGGTAGTCAACGTTGCTGAATTTGGCAACGTCATGATTATTGACACTGGATTGTCTATGAATGGCTCATATGAATTTGCTGGCGGTTCAGGTGTTCATGGCGAGCTTGCTCAAGGACTGAAATCAGTTTATGAGTTTGAGAACTATGAAGACTTTTTGTCTTTCATGGGTGGAGGATTTGTCGGTAATTTAGCCGAGAAAATTTTCACTCCGCTTACAGGTTCAGCGGGTGCTCCTAAACTGTATTATGCACGAGCAGCAACTACCAAGTGTGCAACTCTTACTATTACTATTTCATCAAGCAATGCTTTGGTATTAAAATGTAAAAATGAAGGTGCTGTAGGAAATGGTGTAAAGGTAGGGGAAGTTTTGAAAGTAGGTTATGGAGCGCAGATTGTAGCAGGTGATACCGAAGATACATTCAAACTCCAAGTTTATCGTGGCTCATATATGGGTACGGATGACGCTGGTGAGTCATTTGGCGCTTACTCTTTGAACGATGCTCAGCCAAACCTTATTGCTGAGTCAGATGACTTTACAACTCTTCAGGAGCTTTATGATTGGGCGTCATCCAACCGATACATGCTTTCCAACTTTGTGGTAAGTATGGAGGGTGACGGAGAAACCGAGCTTGCTGCTGTCGAAATGGCATTAGCAACAGGCGGTACTACTCAGTATTTGAGCGGTACGGAGTATGACGACATTTTGGAAGCTATTGATGAGCTTGATGTTACTTTTTTCTTGTGCACCAACTTGAACGCTGCAAGTGGTAAGGGTGTTGATGCAGCAACAAACGGTAAGCTGTTTACATTCTTGAAGCAGGATGCTAAGTTCACCGAGTTCATGGTTGTTCCAGGTGGTCAGGATGATACTGACTTGCTTGGTGAATCAAACAGTTCTCAGGCAATTGCTAAGTATTTCAACAGCGGTCAGGTAGTAGTTGTTCACGGTTCACCTATCGTTGACCGCAAGGACGGTAATGGTACGAAGCAGCTGCCTACGATTTACCTTGCTGCCGCTATCATAGGATTGAATGCTGGTATGGCTGCTCAAACTCCTTTGACGTTCAAGCGAGTTGGTTATCAATCATTCGCTTATGACCTCAAAAAGCGAGAAAGAGAGAAAGCACTACAAGCAGGTATCTTACATGTTCGCAATGTATCGGGGTATTGGTGCGTAAACCAAGGTGTTACAACTTTACAGGCTAACAAGAAAACTATTGCCGATGATGGTCAGTCGTTTGAGTTGTCTGTTGAGTTAATTAAGGCTCAGCTGAACAAAGAGCTTATTTTGGAAGGTCAAACGAGATTTACTGGTCAGACAGCTGCGCAGGCTTCACCTGAGTCAGTGAAGAACTTTACCGAAACCAAGCTCAACTCTTTGGTTGCTTCTACTGGTAATGATAATCTACTTATAAGTTGGAAGAACGTAAAAGTATCTGCTAACAATGGCGATTATTTCATTACCTACGACTTTGTTCCAAACGTACCTGTGAACAAGACGTTCTTTGTTGGTAACATTTTAGATTTCACTTTTTAATTTGAAAGACTATGGAAAAAAGAGTAATGACGGCTCCATTAGCTATTATTCAAATAAATAGTGTAACGGTGGGTAAGATGAAGAATGTCCGTGTTACGGAGCAAATTCGTAGAGGTCGTGTGACTGGATTGGGCACTCTCACTCCTTCTGAACTTCCAGCTTTGGAATGGTCAGGTAGTTTGACTTGTTCATCATACACTATCAATTTCAATCTTTTAGCTAATGTAGCGAAAAAAGGAACATTCCGCAATGCCAACTCTTTGGAAGAATGGGCAAACGCTATTCTGCTTCAGGAAGATGGTTTGGAAATTTCTATCCTACGAAAAGTTAAGGATGGTCAGATTGATACAGAAACTGGTTTGGTAAGCGCCAAATATGAAACCTTTGCAAAGGTTGCTGGAGCTTTCGCCACCAGAGAAGGTTTTGACATACAAGAAGGACAAATTTCAGGTAGAGATACTGAGTTTGAATATCTGTCACCTATTCTGTTCAATAGCACTCAGGCTTGATAAGACAATTTGTCAAATCACAGTTATAGTTAAAGCACTACTTTCTTATTGGAAGTGGTGCTTTATTGTTAATTAAAAAATTGTAAAAATTATGATTGAAAGAGAAATTACCATTTCTTACAACGACAAGAAATTTCAAGTTAAATTTCCTAATGTCGGACAACTGATTGACATTGAGTCGTTGAAAAACGCTTTGACTGGAGGCAAGTACGGTTCATTCGCAGCATCAGGTGTAAAGTCTATGTACTTTATATTGGATATTGTAGATACAATTGCCTTCTTGACTGTAATGTGCCCAAAGCTGAAGAATTTCATAACCGAAGAAGAAGATGGGATTGATTACACTCAGATGAAGCCAGAAACGGTTAAGACTTTGGTGACTGTTTACAAAGAGCAGATTTTGCCTTGGTATTCAAAGATTATGGGACAACTTTATTCATCTGCTACTAATGATACAACAGAACAAGAATAACGATGACCTGAGAAAGAGTGTTGACGATTTTGTTAATCGTTGGCACTCAGGTTTTATTCTTGACTATTGGTGGAGAAGGAAACATAATGTTGCTTTCGGTTCACCCGAACACAGACGTATGAATTTCATTGACATGTATATAGAATATCGTGAAGATGAAAAGATAAGACGTTTGCACGAGCAGGAGTATCAGATTGATGACGTCAGCGGTGTTAAAGTTTCACAAAAAGAGATTGATGAAGATTATGAAAATTTGGACTTAAAAGAATTTGACAATGCCAAACGTAACGATTGATATAACAGGAAGAAACACTGGAGGTGCTCAACCAACAACTCCTGATAACGGTCGCACGACTACGCCAGGTGGTGATAGTCGTACTTCCACCACTGATAGTCAGGACAATCGTCAAAGCCCGATATTTGACCCCAACGCAAGACTCATGGATGACTTGCGTAGGATGTTAATTGAACAAGCCAGTACCTATCAAAGACCAAGTGATAGGTACACTCCCATTATTTCTCAAATTGAACAAGCGCAACGTCAGCAGATAGCTAACCAGTATGAAGAAAGACGACAACAGGCTCAACAGCGTATGACTCAACGCTATTCTGATATTGATAGAGATATTGACGAAAGCATTGACCGAGAAATTTCTACAATAGATGATGACGATGAGGTCAGGAGAGTTATTGACCGTTGGGAGGGGGAAAGGGACAGACGTTATGAAACGGCTGGTAGGCAGTACGATGATGATATTGCCGCTATCGAAGAAGAACAAACTCAAAAAGAAGAAGAACTGAGCCGCACCATTGAAGAACTCACGGAGGAAATTCGCAGGAGCGGAGGAAATTTGAATCCAAATTCTTTTTTGAGTCAACTTCGGGAACAGCGTCAGCAAGCTATCATTGACCGTGATACGGCTGAAGATGAGGAAACTGCCCGACAAGCTGCTGCAAGAGTTCGTGAGCTTGACCAACAGATAAGGGATATTGAAAGGGGTGGCGACACCAGTGGCGGTGAAGATGACGAAAAGAAGATTGATTGGGGTTTGAGGACAATCCAAACAATGATGGGATTTGACCAACTTGCCCGTGGCGTAGCAGGTCGTGATTTAGGTTCCATTATTATGGGCGGTGCTCAAACCATTACTTCTATGCTTGGTATGAGTGATAGAGGTGCTGCCCGTTCACTTGCTTGGGTTAAACCTATTGCTACCATTGGTACATTACTTACTCAGGAAGCTCAAAAATCTGACCAAATGGCAGGACTTGCCGCATTGATTCAGAATGACCCTAACTTCGGTGGCGGTTCAATCGGAGCGACAAGAGAGGAAATGTACAGAAGGCTTTGGGATTATTCGCCTGCTTACGATTTAGCTGGAATAAACTCTATGGGTTTATCTGCTCCTGAATTTGCTCAATCTGCTTCAAGGAGAATAAGACAACGTGGAGTTGCTTCGGATGGTATAACAGAAGCCTATTATCAGGAAGCATTGGAAAGGGTTTTTTCTCTTGACCAAGGAGCTTTGGGAGCCGCAGGTCAATATGACCGTTATGGAACAAATGCTACGGATGCTATCAGCAACCTTGTAGAACGTCTTTCAAGAATACAAAACAGCGGAGTGTCGCAAGGTAACTATGTCCGAGTTCAGGAATATCTGAATATGCAACAAGGAGTTATGCAACAACTCATGCGTTTTCAAGACAGACCTAATATTGGCATAGCTAACAAAGAAATAGAGGCATTTGCTCAGCTGCAAAACTACACGGTGGACAGTAGGACTGGAAGTGACATTGCAGCTGTGCGCAACACCATTACCAATCCTCAGAATGACCGTATGAGAGCGTTGCTGTATGGTACGGTAGAGGAACTGATGCCTGAAACTGCTGGACGTTCAGACCTGATAGACCGAGCAATCAATGACCCTGCTAAACAAGGTGAGATTATCCGAGCTTATATGCAGAAGATACAAAACATGTATGGAGGCACGGATACACCTATGGGATATTGGGCAGGTAAAGCATTGCTTTCAAGCATAGAAAGCCCTGAACGTAGGGATGCTATTCTAAGGGGTATCACGAGCGGTAGAGCTGGACAAACTCTTGCTAATGGAGAGGTAATCAATGGTTATAATATGCCAGAGAGAGCTGAATATGCTAAGCAAGTTGAGGGATATACTTCTGAATTGACATCAATACTTATAAAAACATCTGATGGTTTGTACGCTGGCGTTAGCATTCTTGAAAATCTTGCTAAGGATGTAAAGGATTTAGTCACTGGTACTAAGTCACTTGCTGATATAATTAAACAAAGAGTTTTTTAACATGGAATATCTAACTTTATATCATCATGACTCTTCTGTTAAAACATTAGCAGAATACATGGAGGCAGAGCATATCCCAACCAGTGTCATTTCCGTTGATGAGCTGTTTGATTATAATAGGGATATGATTTTCAATCAGATGTCTTTGAACGAGAAAGCTGAATATGCTAAGCAGAAAGGTAAGGATTCAATTACATCTGATGACCTTACAAGCGATATGACTTTGCCTTGTCCTTGTACTCTTAAAATTCAGGCTAAGAACGTAACTTATGAGCTTGCTATTTCTCAAACAAATTTTGAAGCTCAAACCGATAACATCTATGCCTTTGAAAATCAGCAGATACAAAACATACTTCAAAACGAAGGATACAATATTGACCGTAGTACGAAGAAACTCAATCCAGAGTGTTCTGTTTGGGGTTGGTTCAAGTCCTTATATTATGTTGGCGCATTAGACAATATGAACGCTTTGGGCACTATTCGTAGTAATACCAATAAATTTGTAGATATATCAGACTTTATTGTAAATATGACTACAAATGTTTCATTGTCGGGCGGTTCTTTTTCTATTACATTGCCTATTATAAATTCCATTCAGCAATTGTTAAAGATAGAGCCTTATGCTGATACCAACAACTCATTGATGAAGATTTTTACATATACGGATAGACGTGCTGAGCAAATAGACCTATACCAATATGGTAAACAATTCTTTCATAAAGGCGGTATTGTTGCCATGGAACATAATTACTTCAATTGGCTTATTCAATCTAATGACCTTTTGTTCATTTCTTTTGAAAAATTGGAGCTTGAAAAGTCTTTGGGTAGTAATGTTTTCGATATGATAGGATTGGTTGACAATGTCAGTGTTTATCAAGACGCTAATGGCAATGGAAATGTTACGGTAAGCGGTAGGGATTTGATGAAGTTATTGACAGATGATAGTTCATTATTTTTCAATACTTCTACGGTTTGGGGAGAGAGCCAAATTTTTGCTAATACAGAAAGTATGGGGAAACAAGGCGATATTCGCAATGCTGATATGAGCGGAAATAAATATAACACTCCCATAAACAGACTTCGCAGATTGACAAACGAAATAGACGTTTTTGCCACTCCATTCAACCGTTCACTGGACTTCATAATGAAGGGAGTAATTTCTCAGCTTGCTAATATAGAGGTAGTTCCTGACTATGTGTTTGAAGATTGGGGAGATAGGCGAACAAGATTTGCTGAACTTTATCCTGATGTTTCTTCCAATACTCAAGGAACGGCAAACGGAGCAAGTTCAGGAAGTGGACAATCGGATAGTAGTTCATCAATGGAAGTTCCTAACAACGATGCTTTTAGAACTAATATGCCTAATGTCAATGAGGATAAGTATGAGCCAATAACTGGTGGTGATAACGGAGCGAGAAATTCAGACACTCCGTCAGTTCCGAGATTGAACGAAGGAATGACGTATTTGGGTGATGGTATGTATGTTAAAATAAAGTAAGATTATGATACCAATTTTCAAAAAAGGCTGGCTTGGAAATAAGACTTCTTTGACAATATCTTCTCCAATGGGTATGCGAAACGGCAGACGACATAACGGAGTTGATATTGCCGTACCAGTCAACACTAAGATATTGGCTCCAACAGCTGGACAAATCATACAGATAGCAACTCAAGCTAATGGAGCAGGACTTTACATGAAATTGAGATTCAGAGCTACGGCATCAATATATTATGATGTTATCTTTATGCACCTTCATCAAACTGTTGCTTCAAGAGGACAAACTGTTGCTGAAGGTGATTTGTTGGCTTATAGCGGTGGTGACCCAAGTGATACTCCAAGGTGCGGAAGAAGTACTGGACCACACGTTCATCTTGAGATAAGAAAGGGTGGCGTGGCGGTCAATCCTTTACCATTTCTTTCCGAGCGTTGCACTTGGAGAGGTAAGGTTTTGAATGAAGGCAGAAATACGGCGATGCTATCCGAGAATATTGATGATTCAGTATCTAACTACATGAACATTGATATTACAGCTGATTCAGATGCTAATGCTATTGAACAAGACGTTGTTACTACAACAACCACTAAGGTTGGAGCCGTAGGGGAAAGGTTGGCACCTGGTATATGGCAGATAACAAAGTTGCTCATGGATTCATCTGTTAGTCACAGACAGATATTTGATAGCAGCATAGCCTTACAAACTGGACCATTGGGTAATTTCTTCAATAAAGTCTGTCAGCAACCTTTGGTAGAGCTTTCGGGAGATACGTTTGGTGACCAATATTATTTCATGGTTCGCAAGCCACCATTTGATAAGGAAGGAATGAATAAGATGCAAGACCTGACGTCATTCTTAATCGAAGAGCAAGAAATAATTTCTACAAACATAGGATGGACAAATACAGGCATCTACTCATGGTATCAACTCATACCTTACGCAGAGTATGGAGGATTGGACCAAACCATGCTATACATGCCCGCAATCTTCTTTCCTGAATATGCCGCTATATGGGGAAGTAAAGATTTGACCGTTCAGAGTCAGTATGTGAATTTCTACATGAGCGGATATTGGAATCAAACAACGGATGAACAGAAAAAGAAGAACGGAGAAAACATAATCAAGAATGCTGTAAGAGATTTGAAATACCTCATTGAAAGTAACGCATATATACCATTCACTCGCAGTGGCACAATAACTCTGAACGGGGATAGACGCATAAAGAGAGGAACGCTCATTATCATGCCTAACAATGAGCAATTCTATGTGGATGCAGTTAGTAACAGTATTTCTTTCAGCGGCAGTTCGGTTGAGCGTACTACGACTTTGAATGTTTCAAGAGGCATGTTCCAAGAATACATAGACGGTAAAGAAGTCAACGGAGATTTGATGAGTTATTTTAACATCATTGATTTTGGAGAAGATTTTGACGTCAACAATATCACAGTTGAAAACTGGAAGAAGGTATTTTCATCTTGGAAAGTAAACATAAATGTATTTGCATACTTTTTGAAAAGGTCGCAAATACTTTCTACTTATGTAAACAAACTAACATCTGAAAAGTGATATGGAAGGAAAGTTTGAAATAAATAGGGGTGGTAACAACGCCATAGGACAATCAGGTATCGGTTTTATCGTAGTTCCTGATGATAATACAAGGCAACAATATATTGATGATTGCTATCGTACATCTACGGTAACAATCAATGGAGGTTTTGGTTATGGTTACATAAGTGCTGTTAAGATTTTGCCTGACGTTCTTCAAAAAATACGCTTTCCGTTAAAAAGTAAGGAGAGGGGAACGCCAGTATTATGGTTGAGGGAAAACTTCTCAAACCGCCCCATTGTCATTGGTATAATCAGCGAAGAAGGTTACACAAACCTTTTGAAAGAAAATCAAAACCGATTTGTTCAGGAAATAGACGGAAAGACGGTTGAAATTTTTCAAGATGCCAATTCGGCTACATTAAACATAAATGTCGTAGGAAAATCTGATACTCCAGCTAATATCAATATCAAGGTTGCTTCGGGTTCAGAAGATAGCGTTGTTAACATAGATAGTGATGGCAAGGTAAATGTTTCCGCTAATGATTTCACGGCAACAGCAAGAAATACTTTTAATATATTTTTGAAGGATGGAAAGAATGATGAGCTAATTTCTTTGATTGGCGATTCAGAAAAGATGGAATTCAAAGATAAATTTGGTAATGTAATAACTTCTAATGAAGAAAATGTTAACATTACCGTTGCTGGAAAGTTCAATGTAAACAGCGGTAAAGAGCCGATGGTGCTTGGACAAACTCTTGTAGATTTGTTGAGCGAAATATTGGATGCTATTAAGCAGATAACGGTAGTCACGCCTGTCGGCACTTCTTCTGTTCCTGTTAATATAGCATCATTTACTTCTGCTCAGCAAAAATTGAAAAATATATTAAGTACAATTTCTAATTTAGATTGATATGCCAATAGCAACTGAAGCATTAAGAGCGTCTTTGACTCAGGGAATAAAAAATGCGCTTGACCAACCAATTGATGAAACTTCTAATTCAGACGAAGTTAAACAAAGATTTGCACAAAACATTGCCAATGCAATAGCAGATGGAGTTGACGCTTGGATTAAGACCGCTACTGTTACTGTACAGCCAGGAATACCAGTATCAACGTCAGGTAGCTCCACGGCTCAAACTGGAGCTACAACTGGTCAAGGAACTGGTACAATATCGTGAACAAACAGTTATAATTCATAGAAAAGAATAATATGAGTGCAATTACATCTGTTATAGAAAATACGTTGAATGCTGCAATGACCGTAGGTAAGGCGGCACTTCACGCTATGGCTCCTGATAACTACGAGTATTACATGTGTTCTCTTGAACTCATTGATTGCTCAGGTAATCAGGTAGGCTTCATTTCATTCGTTGTAATGCCCAATAATATAACTGAAAGCACCACTCCTATACAGACCCAAACAAAGACAAAGAATGGTATGGTGACGTTATTCAATGACTCATTTGCTCCTGTTAATATATCTTTGCAGGGTACATTCGGAAGAAAGTTCAAGATTGTTACCGATATGGTTGACCCAAGTGAAAAGGGTAATAATTTCTTCAATGGCAATATTGGTAAAATTGCTGGCGTTGAAATAGCGATTAAAAGTGGTTATGGGCTTACAAGAGTGTTACAATACATATTGAAAAAGACTAATGAATTGGATACGCAAGGCAGACCTTACATTCTGTTGTTCAATAATTATTCTTTCAATTCTTCTTATGTCGTTGACGTCATGAGCTATTCTTTCAATCAGAGTATTGAGAATAACATGCTTTGGTTCTACGAGCTTCAATTGAAGGCAATAGCACCTGGTTCAGCGGTAAGGAGTAGTAAACAGAACAATGCTCAACTTTTGAAAGTAGTTGCTTACAATGCCATAGCTCAAGGATTGACTAATGTAATTAATGATGTAAAACGTAACAACACATTAAAGTATGTTTAGTGATATTGTAAGTGACTTTGAAAATATAACCAAGTTTGCCTTGTTAGACTACTTGGAACAATATAGGGATTTCATGCAAAATGATTTCTCCTATATTTCTTCATATTACAACGGAGATACGGCAAGTGTTGATTCATCTTATATTTCCAATTTCAATTCTTTAAGGACTAAGAGCAAAACACTGATGCAACAGTTCATAAACTTTTCTCACCGATTATCGAATTGCGGTTTTTGGGAGCTTCAGGAGTATTGTCAAGACCTTAATGATACTTTGGAAAAGATAACCAAATTGCCTAAGTATTACAGAACATCTAAGACGGTAAGAGGTTATCAGCCGTATATACAAGTCAAGGGAAACATTGGCGGTATGAAAACCGTTAAGGATTTAGCCGAAGAAATAAGTTCCAATGGTGTTAGCGAAATAAGCCTTATCATTGATAATGACCTTCAGGAGAAAGATTGGGAAATTGACCAATTGTCTGCCGTTACTGCCTTTGTAAATAATCAGGTGGACGTAGTAGTTGAAACAATTCTTGAACAGCCTGTAGGCAATCAAATTTATGGTAAGGATATTGCTCGCAAGATAACACTGGAAGACAATGATATTGCTGTTAAGAAATATGAAGACAACGTTGAACAAAAATGTGATATTCTATTAGAGCTTGAGCGTGGTAACATTCCTGAAATGCCTGCGTTTGGTAAAAATCCGCTTCAAGGTACCAATATGGCTAATTACAATTATGCTGAATTGGTAAAGGACTTGCAGAGCGTATTTCTTCAGGATGATTTGTTTGAATCAATAGAAGTTACAAACGTTGAATTCAAAGATGGCGACTTGTATGTCACTTGTTCTATTCAAACCAAGTATTCGTATTCAACTGTAAAAACATTAAGATTATGATAACGAAAATAACATCAGTAGATGAATTGAAGCAAATATGGTTGGAGATATTTCTCAACAAAACCGATAAGGTGAGTGACGTTTCGGATGAGTCAGTTTTGAACGGTATTGCATACGGATGCGGAAAACTTGCTCAAAGAACATTGGCTAATCAAGCTATCATTGAAGGTCATATCTTTCCTGATACTGCTTATGGAGATTATCTTGACCAGTTAGCTGCTATTCGTGGCGTAGCTCCGAGATTTGGCGCAACGGCAAGTTCAACTTATGTTAGAGTGATTGCTGATGCTGGAACGTCTTATTTAGCAGGAACACATCAGTTTACTTCTACTTCGGGAATTGTATTTGTACCCGAAAAGAGCGTGACGGTTGGTGAAAATGGATATGCTTATGTTAAGGTAAGAAGTTTGCAGAGCGGATTGTCTGCTAATGTAGATGCGCTTTCCATAAACCAAGTGTCTCCAATTCCTGAAGGCCATATAAATTGTACAAATGAATATGCTGCAACTGGAGGTCGTGACCAAGAAGATGATGACCTGTTCCGACAGAGGATAAAAGAAAGTATCAATCAATTGTCAAGAACAACTCTGTCTTATCTTGAGCAAGTCTTTATGAAAATCAATAACAATGTTTTAAGACTGTTCAAAGGTAGTACAGATGAAAGCGGACGTTTGAATTTGATTGTTGTTTCAGTAAACGGACAGGATTTCACGGAAGATGAATTCAATGAAATTCTCAGCCGTTCTGAAGAATATCTTTCTTTGTCCGAGCTGTTGAGAACTTCTACAGATTATGCTTTGAAGCTCAATAATGTTGACTGGCTTACAGTTGACGTTGAGTTCCGAGTAGATTTTGACCCTGCTTATGACCAAGACGAAATTCGCAAGAACATACAGATTCAAATGTCAAAACTTTTTGACTATCGTTTTTGGCAATATGGTGATAAGGTAGAATGGGAAAACTTGTTGTATGCCGCTAAGAATGTTGAGGGTGTTAGATACGTGCCTGATACGCACTTTTCTCCGCACGCTGATATAAACGTACCGAAATATCAATTGCCACGCATTAGAGGATTTGTATTGAGAGATTTGGATGGCAATATCATAGAAGACAATGGTGGCGTATTAAGTGAGTTCTATTATCCCAATGAGCCTGATGATTCATTTTCAAGTTCTGTTTTAATGACTATTTGATATGAGAACGGAAGTAAGTGTAAAAACGACAACCGAAGTTGACACCAAAACTGGTGATTTTCTTATAAGTTGTTTTGCTGATATGAACGAAGATGGGTCAAAAACTCCTTCTATCTACAAGTCAGATGTTTTAGACAGTACTAAGATAATTGACAATGTTTCGGGAAAAGAGGGAGAATTGATGTTGACCTATTTGGGAGATACGGTTGGTGAAATCAACGATGACGGTGAACTGGTAATAAATCCTGACGGTGATGACGCCAATAAGTATAATAAACAAGATGAAAACTTGATATATGAAGGATAGTATATTACAAGCAATAGGTGATGTTCTTATCATTGACGTTGTTCCTAAGATAAACGGACGTATCCAATTCACGGAGTATTCGGACGTATGGGAAGGAATAACAGATGAAAGGACAGTGAACAAAGAGTTCCGTGTTTCAGCAGACGGAGTTTTTTGGAGTAATTGGTTGGCTTTAACAAATGAAAATCTTGCCAACGGTCAATTCGTTGCCAACGGTCAATTCACCATCCAACTCCGATTTACCCGTACTGGTACAGATGAAACTGGAGTAATAGAGTTCAAAACAATAGACTTCTATGGGTCAAGAGAGGAAATTCAATTTGTCGCTCCTACTTTGTCTTCCAGTATATTTGCTGATATTGTTGGTACAGACGGTTTACGTCAATTGGAAGAAAACTTATTCAAAAAGCTGTATTACAGAGGCATTTTGCCCGATTACATAATCAGAGCTGCTAATTCAGATGCTGAAGAAGATGCAGACTTTATTGATGTGTTTTATAGCGTGGCACGTTTCTTTGCTATAATGATACGTTTCTTCACGAGATTTGAAAATTTCAAAGACGATTTTGATTTGATGCGTGAAAACGTAAGACAATATGGCTTGTACTTTGATGAATCAAATATCACTCTGGAAGAGCTTCAATTTCTTTCTCAGCATCTGTTCGATGAGATACGAAAGAGAGGAACAGCGATGATATTTAAGCGTCAGGGTGACGTTGTAAATGGTCAACCGATGCCCATAGATGGAGAATTTATAAGACTTCTAAGAAGTAAGCCGAGCGATGAGTTGTTGTATGAGAATGTTCCGTTGTATAAGGTAGGTTGGTGTCTTGGACAATGTTCTCCTATGTATCGTGGCACTTCTCAAGCCTACTATTTGAACAAGACTAAGGAAAACACAGAAGATTTTGTTGATATCAATAACTTCATTATAACTAATAGCGGCAGAGGAAATTATGAGTTGCAGACATTCAACAATAAAAAGGTTTTGCGACTTTTCCAAACAACTACTTCAAACACCACTGTCGGTTTAGGTCGTGTGAACGAAGATACGGAGGTATCAATTGATGATTTAATTGTAGTTGATTCACGTTTAGATTATGAAATAACATTCGCTTTCCAAGTGGTTGGTAGTGGTTCTTCAAATAACAAATTACTGTTTGGAGTAGAAGGATTTGACATTTTAGGTAATAGGTTGAACGATGCTTTCATAACTCCTAATGGTGACCAAATATCGGAAACTTTTGTTTTGGAAAGTTTGTCTAAATGGAAAAGGAACAATTGGTATTATGCCAGAGGAATTTTGCACGCTTATTCATCTGTTAACATGGATGAAAATCTTACAAATTTAGGATTTGGCACCAATTTGTATTTCAACAATTCATTTGTTAAATACATTCTGCCCAAGATACAGATAAACGGAACATCTACATTTGACGTGAAGATTTGGGACTACAAAGTAAGACCACTGGTAAGGGGAACGAACATATTGCCGTTAAAAAGCGGTGAGGAAAATTCTCATAGTCTTGGTTTCATACAAAGCCAAAGGATATTCTACAGCTATGTTAGAAACAACAATAATAGTCAAAGCAAGGATGAAATAACAGATATTATAGAAAAGTATTTGTTACCATATAACACAACAGATATATTTGTTTTCATGAGTAATTATTAAAAGCGTAAAAATATGTCCAGATTGAAATTTAGTTCCAATCTTTTTCTTGAGGTTAATGAGCTGCAAAGGTTCAACAAATTCTTGGAAGAAGATGGATGGAAAAGAGCAATGAAGGCAATATCAAAGAACTTCGGTATTGTTGAAAATGCGTCAAATTCCTACTTCAAAGTAACAGCACGTTCAGGTAGCAATTCGGTGATTGTAATCAATGCAGGTATTGCCTTTGATAGCAATATGGATGCTATCGTAATGACGGATGACTTGGAATTGTCGGTAGGAAATACTGGTTCAAACCGTTGGGTCATATTATCAAGAGCCGTAACCAATGAAGAACAAGGAACTGTTAGCATCAATTCGGACGGTTCACTTTCAGGCATTGGAACTGAATTCACTAAGGTATTGAGAGGCCAACCCAATTTTCCTGTTAAGGTTAAATTCAACTCAACGAGCAATAACGGAGAATATGAAGTTGTTTCAGTTACTTCTGATACTTCGGCACTACTTTCGGGGTCATTCGTAAATCAAAGCAATATAAAGTATTCGGTTGTTGGAACATTCACACCTGGCTTCCAACCTACTGAAGACAACAAAATGATTTATGAATATGACTCTTATAACATAGAGGTTGTTGATTCAGAGGATAGACCAGCTGTATCGGAAGATGAATTCATTCTTGCTATGATATCATTTGACGCCAGCGGTTCAATGAATGTTTCGGATGAAAGAATAAGATATATGTTTAACAATCCTTACACTCAATCCGATAAATCAGACAATTCTACTGACCCATTGGTAAGTTTATTGAGTACTGGGGTTGTTGGAGGTATTCATGCTGTAGGTAGTGCTGCTGCAGAATTTGAATTGATTATGGAACACGGATATACGGTAACAAGACATGAGTTGCTTACCACTTCCACTTCCAATACTTTCAACATCATTAGTGGACAAAGTAATTTCTTGGGAACTGGTAACATTCCTGACGGTATGTTCAGAGGATGGCTGCTTGTAAACCGAGCGAATATGAAATATGCTTTGATTGATGACAATAGCAATAAGTCTTTGTATATTTCCAATTTTGATACTTCTATTATATTAGATAGCGGAAATGATTTCATCATTGTTCCTAACTGTAATGAGATTGAATATGAAGTTACAGTATCTAACAATGTTGACCGTCCAAACATACCTTTCTATTTCAGAAGTTCTATTTGGACTTTATACACAAGAGCTAAGGTACATGCTTTTTATCCGAGTAATGACGTAGAGAATTTTGACAATCAAGTCACTATAACCATCAAATACCGTCTTATGGACAATAGCGGTAATCAACAGCCTTTTAGCAATCTTGCTATTGCTCAATTTGAAAACGTCAACGGACAGACAGAAACTCTTTCCGAAAGCTCATTTGTCGTTGACCTTACTACCATTGAACCTGAAGCTAAACAACGTAATTATTCTTGATATGTTACTCTATTTAACAGGTGCAAGCACCTCATTAGTCAAAAGTGAGGACAATCCTCAGACAGATGCAAGTAAGAGCTTGGGTGGATATATTTCTTCCACTCCAGCTCCCAACGCTGCTTTGAATAGTTTGTTTGATATGATTTCTTCTTATACTTTGGAGAAGAAACAAAAAGAAACTATTGCGCTTGGTTTGATTAACCAATTAGAAACAGCCGTAAAGAACGTTGAATTGAAAATAGTAACGGATATTGATAACGTAGCTACATTCAAAGTAGCAGCCGTTGCTGTTAACTCAGACAACTATCGGATGGAAAGTATTTCAAGCCGTTATCAGGAGCCTATGGCGGCTGAATTTCATGACGCTTCATTTTACCGAGCTTGCGTTGATTTGGAAGTTACTCAATATGCTGGTAAGGATGAAGAAATAGCACTTTATCCATTCGGTATTTCTTTTGTCGTTCAGGAAGAAGGTTGGGAAGGCACATGGAAGGCTTTTGAAGAGGCATTCTCCAATGATGAAACATACGAGATAAGAAGAATATCTGAAAGAACGTATCGCATTGGCAGACGTGATGATACATTATTGGAAACTCCGCTTAAATGCTTTTACATAACCACCGAAGGTTTTAAGGCAGAATTTTTGGGTGAATTATCTAATAAGGCTGACAATACAGTATTGATTTCTGAACAACTGGAGCCGAAAGAAGCAATTGGATTATGGATTCAAAGGGATGTCAAGGACTCATCAGTTCCAAGCAATGAACAGTTGCTTGAAGATTACAAACATCATGTTATTAAGGAAACTGTTGAGGATGTTGAAATTGTTATAAGTTACGATTTAGTTGAACCATAAAATAAAACTACAGGTATAAACATATTTGAATAGGCTTTCGCCATATTCAAAAGTAAAATTATTGTTAAACTAAATTCCTTTTAATTATGGACGAAAATGTCGGTAAGATTTATTGTCTGGACACAGGCAATGATGATGCGTTAGCAGCTGCTATTTTAGCAAATAGTAATAGGCGTGATTATGACCCGATGACTGCGGCGGCTCTGATGAATCAAAATCAGCAGTGGAACAATCCATTCGCTTATCTGATTTGGATGATGTTTGCAGGTCGTTTCTTCGGTAACGGATGGGTTGACCAAGGTTATCAAAATGGTCAGAACGCTCAAAACATTGAAATGCAGAACCAGCTTCAGGCTATCCGTACCCAGTTGCAGGATAATCAGAACTCTGACTGCATTAAAAGTGCTGTAATGGGCGTTGACGCTAATGTTCGTGAGCTTGCCCAGCTGTTGAACGTTGACTACAATTCTCTCAAGGATTGTTGCTGCGACATTCGCACTGGTATTGCCCGTTTCAGTGACCAAATGGGCTATCGTGCCGAGCAGATTATTGCTGCTATGGAGCGAGGCAACAGCGGCATTCTTCAGGCTGTTTCTAACTGTTGCTGTGAGACTCAGAAAGAACTTATCCGTATGCAGGGAAACATTGACCTTGCTATTTGCAAGCAAACTGGAGAACTGCGAAACGGTCAGCGTGACTTGGGTGTTGCTATCACTCAGGGCTTTTCTCAGGTTGGCTATCAGCAAGGTCAGGACAAATGCGAAATTCTGCGTGCCATTGAAATCGGAAATCAGGGCATTAAGGATTTGCTCAACACCCATTGGAAGGATGAGCAGGCACGTGAAATCCAAGACCTCAAGAATGAGAATGCTCTGCTGAAGCAGACTCAGAGACTTCTGAACGCTTATCGTGGCAATGGTTGTGGATGCGGCTGTAACGATGGTTGCGGAAACGGTTGTGGTTGCTAATTAAGGGAGGACACTACTATGGCAGTATATTTATCACCAGTGGGATTATCCGCTGCACAAGTAGCTAACCGAGTATCTTTGTTAGCAACTTACAAAGAACGTCTGTGTCGTAGAATTTGCGAAAACTCAACAAATCAACCTGAAGCATTCGTAACTTATAAGACTGGTACTCCAATCTTTAATGGAACGACTGTTTTCGTGCCTGTTATTGCTACTGTAACAATAGTGACGCCAGGATGCGGTTGTCAAGCGACAACTCAGGTTATTGTTGAAGAGTTCATGGCTGCATTCCAAGAACAAACTGGATTGCCTACAAATGTTGAATTATCGGCTGAGGGACAAACTCAACGGTTGGCCAATGTTTCTTGCGGCAGTTCTAACTGTTTGGCGATTTACAGCTCATTGACTGTAACTATTACACCTGCTACAACGGCAGCTGCTTGAGTTAGTTAATTTGGGGCAGAAGGTAGATTTTTACAGTTTATCTTCTGCCCTTTTGTATAAACAATTAAACAAATGAATCGTTATGTTACAGTTCAAAGACATTAAGCAAAACTCAAATGTTTACATTCTTGATAAGAATACAGTTGAGATAACGACAGGAAAGATAAGCTCAGCTTCATTTCCAAAGCTGGAATACAATCCGCAGACTGGTCAACAACAGATGATGATAACATTCGGTATCGAAGCTGATGGTAAATCACCCACTTATTCGATACCTGAATCAGCGTCAGTAGTTACGGCTGGTGATTCGATAATTGCTACTGAAAAATCAGGTTTGTTGCATGATATTGAAATTCTCAATAACACATCAGACCAATTCCTGACTAATGTTGACAATCTCATCGAACACCACAAAATGGTCAAGGAGAAAGCAACGGCATTACTTTCTGACCTCAATCCAGTTTACAAAGAGAAACAGGAAACGGAAAAGAGGTTCAATAGCATTGAAGACAGATTCAATAAGTTTGAGAAGAAAGTGGACGGCATGAGCCAAATGCTTGAGAATTTCATTAAAAAGATGGAGAGCTAAGTTATGAGAAAGAAAAGATTTATCATATTCCAGTGCTCTCAACACACTGAAGATAAGGTAGGAAACGAGACAGTTCACGTTCACGGAGAAGTAACCTCATCAGGCAAAACTCACGATATTGAATTTACTCTACCTTATGAACAATCGGCAAATGCCCTGATGTCCGCAAAGGGATATGTCGAATATGTGAAGAAACATGGATACCATTTTACTGAAAAACTTGCGGAACACGTCAGTAAGATGTTGTACAACAAGATACCCCAGCTTCAATACATACCCGAAAGCCAAATATCGGATTTGATTGAGACGCATAAAATCAACCTGAATAAAAAGGCAACATTAGGCGACATGATATATGCTACTAATGTTGCTTATTCTACTTTCTATCCAGACCTGTTAAAAGACATGAAGGCATGCCTTATTCATGCCCACAAGATGGTTAATTCAGTGAATGGGTATGACGGTGCTATATTCTGTCGTTGGACGGCTGACGCTATCGGTAAGGCGATAAAGATTGATTGGGAAAAGTTTATCTAAAAAGTTCAAGCTATGGCAGGATATGATGATACATATAATATGATAATAAGCACGCTGATGGGGCGTCCAAACGGTACGGAGATACAGCCCGAAAACCATCAAGCGTTTGCTTTGAATATGCTGGAATACATACGGAGCTTGGAATTGCTTGCTAACGCACCTTTCATCGGTGTAGCTACACCGACTACACAACCCGTACAGCCCGATGATAGCCGTGCTTGCTACATAGCAGGAGTTGCCCAAGACCGTACAACCACCTTTCAGAACTTTCGTGACATGAACGGTGACCCTATTTCCGTTACTAATGGTGAAATGGAAGCGTGTTTAGTTATATTCGTTTGGAATGCTCAATATTGGAGTGCTGAAACAGTACCTACGAACATTATAAGTTCCGCTGACCAAGCGTACTTCTTCTACAACTTGACTATCCGAAAGACTTATGATAGCGTGTCCGCTATGAATGCTGACGTATCAGCACCAGTAGGTAATGACGGAAAATACATTAAGGTAGGAGAGATTGTTTCAGTTCATAATGAAGATGACCCGACTGAGGACGCTATATACAGCTGGGAAGCTGGACCCAAGTGGCAATTACAAATGAAACTATCTGCACTTGATAGCCGAGTATTTGACGGAGGTCGTGCGGATAGTAAGTATGGAGGAGCAAGAAACATCGATTGCGGTACAGCTCAGGGATAAGCTGAGACAGGGCTTATTTCATGGCTGGGAGAAGGAAGTGATGTCAAAAATGTATTGATGTTCATTTCCTTCTTTTTTTAACTCATTACAGTTATTATAAAAACAAACATTTTAATATTAATTATTATGGCAGATAAAGTACAATTAAGGCGTGATACCGCCGCAAGATGGGCACAATTTAATCCTGTCTTGAGTGAAGGTGAGGTTGGATATGTGACCGATAATCCAAATCAGTATAAGATTGGCGATGGCATTCATGCTTGGAATGAGCTACCGCTACGTGGATTTGATGGGACACTTGTTCAAGAAACAGGAGATGATGAAAATGTTGTTATGTCTCAAAAATCCGTCACAAGAGAACTTTTCAACTTAAAGTCTATTTCTCAAAGAAACGTATTTTCGGATAATGTATATACTTCTATTATAAAAGAACTATATTTATACAAAGAAGATGGTTCTGATATATCTAAAGAAGGCATAATTGTTAAAAACATATATAATAAAGCTTCAGGTGCTCCTGGAGATATTAAGTTTTCTCTTGTATTAGGAAATTCCGAAAAAGAGTCTATTCTATATTACAATGAAACTGGAGAAAATCCTAAAACTGGAATAATAAAATTATCAAATTTTATCTATGGCGTTGATTCTGGTTATAGAGGGTATTGTATTCTTAATTTTGATGTTTTGAGTGAAGAGGGAACTTTCATTGGTTTAAATTCAGTATTGAAATCAAATGCATTTGATTTAGATAAAAATCCTTCAATAAAAGAATATGTTTTTAGGAAAGAAAATACTCAATATAAAAAAAATATTGATAAAATAATAAATAATTTTACAGAAGTAAATTTATTAAGTAGAATAAATAATTTTGTAGATGGACAATATATTAATGAATCTAATTTTAATCCTGTTGTTTTAAAAGGTTTTCAGTATGTAGAAATTGACGTAACTGATGTTTATAAAGTAAAATTTTATGCATTTTTTGGTCAAGTTACATTAGCTGTTGGTTTTAAAGATGCTGATGGTAATATAGTAGGGGAATATTATGGTCCTACTGGGGCAGGAGGATATTACACTTTTGAAGCTGAAGTTCCTGCTTCAGCAAAGTATGCTTATTCATCATATAGATGTCAAGATGGAGATAAAGTTAGTTTTATGGGATATGTATCAAAAATAAATTTGTATGAATCAAGTAAAAATCTTTCTTATGAATGGCTAAATATGTATAATAGTGAAGATACTGAACATATTCTTGACCAGTATTTAAATAATGATTTGATAATGACAGAATTGTCTTTATTTGAAACTTTAAAAACAAAATGTTTTGGAGCTAAAAGGTTAAGAATAAAAGCATATTTTGGAGCAGCTACAACTAAATGTGCATTTCAAGACCAAAATGGTAATTTTATTGCTTTTGGTAATAAAGATGGTAAAATTGTAAAAAGTATACCAGGTACAACAGGTTATGATTTTGTAGAAGTTCTTATACCAGATAATGCTTATTATGTACTTACATCTTATAGATTCAATCCATCTTTTGGAGATTCTGGGAATATTCTTTTAGAAAAACTTGTTGATAAAGTAATAGATAAACCTTTTAATCTTGCTAATGTTACATTTATACCTATATTTGGACAATCATTATCTGTAGGAGCAGATGCTAAACCTCCAATTACAACTAAATGCAAATATCCTGCTGCAATAATGTTTAATACAGGAGTAAGATGTGTAAAAAAGAATGTAGAAGATATACAAATCTTTCAACCATTGGTAGAAACAGAGAGTGGTGAGACAGTAGCAAGTGGGTGTGCTGAAAAGTTAATAGAATTAATAAGTGAAAATTTAGGTATAAGTCCTTATGATGATTATTGGTCAAATCACAAATTTTTATTTGCAACTTTTGGTGCAGGTTCAACTACTATTTCTGATTTAACAACTAAACCAGAAGAAGGTGGTATGAGTTATTATGATGGAATTGTTAATGCAATAACAGCAGCTAAAAATATATGTGATAGTTATGGATGGACACTAAATGTACCAGCATGGATTTGGATGCAAGGTGAAAGGGATATGTATTTAGAAACAACTAATTATAAAGAACAATTATCGTCACTTGCTTCGCAATTAAATGAAGACGCTAAAAGAATTGTAGGACAAAATAATAATTCTATATGCGTTTGCTATCAAACTGGAAGTCAAAATATTTGGGGAAATAATCACATCTTCAATACTACAAGAATGGATGTTCCTAATGACCAAATGGAATTGATTAGAGACAATAATTTATTTGCAGCATCTATTCCCGTTTATGTTTTAGACCACTCTTCTGAGCCTATACATCTATCGGCAGTAGGAGAGAAAATGTGTGGTTTATATAATGCTATTTCAATATCGCAACTTCTTGAAGGTAGATATATGAAGGGTGTAACTCCTATAAGTTACATTATTTCCGACACTAAAATAGAAATAACTTTTAATGTCCCATGCCCACCGCTTATTTTTGATACCACTTTTGTTAAAGAGGTGAAAAATATGGGATTTTCTGTTTTAAAAGAAGATAATTCTGATATAGTTAGTAATGTTGAAATATTCGATGATAAAGTCACAATTACTTGTTCAGAAAATCCTTCAGGATGTAAATTGTTTTATGGACTAAATGGAACGGCATATAGAGATGGTAGAATAGAAGGAGCGAGAGGAAACTTGTCGGACAATTCTGGTAAAATATACAATGGGAATATAGAAAACAAGGTATATTCGCTTTCTAATTATTGTTATTGTTTTGTAATTTTATTAGAATAGGTTAACAAGGTTTTACTTAATAAAGCAGCTCTGTCCTAAGTAATTGAGGGGTAACTTCTGACAACTGTAACTATATCATACCCAAATAATGTTTAACAATAGGGGGGTGAGGGGGTAACTTCTTTATACCTACTCACCCCAAATAATTAAAGAAGAAAAAAATGGACAAACAAAAAACTATTTGGAAAGCATTTATGGAGCTTGTTAATTCCAAAGAAATAGGTGTGGTAATAACGAGACAAGAAATAATACAATATATAAACAAAGAAACTAATATGTACCCATACGGATGTAATTGGGTGAAGGATAAATTTGAAGCAGAATATTATTCGCCTAATACGGTTGATTATATTCGCAACTTGTCTGAAAAGGTAGGTTATTTAGACAAAACACGTTGCGCAGGAGTGTACGTTGTTAACAAGCACTTTCCTTCAGGTTACACCGTTTCTCAGTTAAGAAAAGATTATGATATGTTGTGGTAATATGCTTAAAATAGGAATGTTGTTTAGCCATGATTTCTATGAAGATAGTTCATGTCACGGTTTTGATTCATTTTTAAGAAGAAAAAGAAGAAAATCAACAGCTGTTTTTCAAATTTATAAAATTGTTAAGCCTGGATTATATGCTGTACGTTGTATAGATATACAATCCAATGAAGATTTTATATGGATGGGCTATACAGGAGGTGTACATCATCAATATCATATTGGAGATATATTTCTTATTAGAAAACATAAACAAACTAATAAATGGTTTGATGTTCGACATCCAGGGTTAGACTATACAGAAAACTTCATTTTGTTATGATTGATATAAATATAACAAGGATAAACAATTTTGAATACTCTTTCAAGTTATCCAGCCGTGATGGCATACGTCATGTAGCAAAAGCATTGACGTTTATCAATCCAGACCCATTTGCCTATTCGCATAAAATAGAGAAATTTGACAAGCGCAGGTTGACATTCCGTATAGGTATGTTGCCTGCGCTTCAAGCGTATATTAAGGAACATGGCGTATCGTTTCAAATATCCGATTATGAGCACCACTTGCCAGATGGAGTAGAAATAGATAGCCGTATGTCGGGGAAGTACATTCATCAGCGTCATGCGGTTGAGGCTTTCTTTCGTCGCAGATTTGGAATCATAGTCGTACCGACACGTGGAGGAAAGACGTTCATTGCTTCAGAGATATTACGCATATTTCTTGATACCGATGAGGGCAATTTCCTTTTCCTTACTGATAACACAACGCTGTTTAGTCAGGCAGTGAATGATATACGGACGTATTTTGAACCATATGGGGGTATAGAAGTTGGAGAAATACGAGCTGGCAAGATTGACACTGGCAATCGTGTAACTGTCGGCATGATACAAACTATACAAAGTACGTTCAGCGGTCGTTGTCGGGATAAGAAGAAAAAGAAGGATTTGGAGAAATATATCCGTGAGCTGAAATTCCTATGCGTGGATGAAGTACATGAGAATTGTTCGGACGCTAAGTTGAAAACCTACAAAAAGGCAAGAAGTTTGGAATATCAGCTTTGTTTGTCTGCAACTCCGTATCGTGCCGGCACGTTGGTTCAAAACTTGAAACTCAAGGAATGGAGCGGTGACATTGTTTATACGATAACAGAGGAAAGGTTGAGGAAACGTCATGTACTTTCAGACTATCGGGTGTTTATGCTTTTGATAGACCATAATGATATATCGTATGACGTAGCGGTGGAGGATTATGCTGGGTATCGGACTGCTTTGATTTTCAACTCCGAGATAAGAAACCAAGTGTTGATGAGGACGATGAACGTACTTCGGGAACTGAAATTGAAAACGCTTGTGTTGTTCCAAAGTATAGAGCATGGTAGCAAGGTGGCGCAGCTTTCAGGCGAAAGGTTTATCAGCGGACAGACTAAGAGTGACGAGCGTGAGCGAGCAAAGGCTGAATTTCTTTCGGGTGAGGGAGGTTTTTTGCTTGCATCTGATATTTTCAAAAAAGGTGTTACGCTGCCGCAAGTTGAGGTTTTGATAAACGTAGATGGCGGATTGGAAGATGCCAATACCATACAAAAAAAAGGACGAGTGCTTGGAGCAACCGAAACTAAGAGCCGAAGCCTGATTGTTGACTTCTTTGATTTGTATGATGCGTATTTCTCCGCTCACTCCGAAACACGGTTAAACACCTATATAGAAGCAATCGGAGAAAAGCGTGTGGGCATTCTTGATACTTCTGTTGATGACTGGTTAGAAACTTTTAGACGATGGACAATAAAGTGGTTCGGAAAGTAGGCATAATCTATAAATTCACCATTATAGCAAAATATAAGTACGATGGTCACAAACCATTCTACGTTGGTCAACATGTAGGTGAAGACAGTTTTGATAGTTATGATGGTAGCGGAAAGATTTGGGAAGATTTTATCAAAGGTTTGAAAAGACAATATCCTACATGCTGGAGAAAACTTGTTAAAAGAGAAGTTTTATACAAACATAATTGCTCTCAAAAAGTTCTTGACGCTATGGAAGCGTATTACATCAAGAAAGAAAAAGCGCATTACTCTTATCATATTGGTGGTTGCAATGTGCTTTGGGGTACTGCTAACAAGTTCGGTTCAGGAAGTCCAGCGAAAGACCCATTGGTTAGAAAGAAGATGAGAGAAAATCATGCTGATTTCAACGGCAAGAATAATCCATTTTATGGGCGTCATCATACAAAAGAAACTAAGCTAAAAATATCAAAGTGTAATAGTGGTGAAAATAATAAATGGTATAAAGTAGGATTTTTCCATAGAAAACATACTGAAGAAAGCAAAGATAAAATGAGAAAGAGTTTGTATGGTAGATATTTTGGAGTTGATAATCCATTTTATGGACATACGCATTCATTATTAGTTAGACAAAGAATAAGGCAGAGTCAAACAGGAAGGATTTGGGTTAATAATGGGTACAAAGAAATGAGGGTAAAACAGGGTTTTATTTTAGAAAATGATTGGCATTATGGTAGGCTCAAAAAGAAAACTGTTTAGATATTCTGTTGACTTATTCATAGAAGTTCTTGGTCAAGTTACCAATAGAAAGGTTTCATATAAATGCAATGATAAAGATGTTTTGTCATTTGATTATTTTTATGATTATTTTTCAAATAATGGCAAAAATTATATTGGCGAAGAATTTGTGAGAAAGTTTTTATTATACGGTATTCAGAGCTGGTTTAATGACGGTACGGAAAGAGATTATTCACGCTCAGTCCGTTTTAATTGGATTTTTGGCAAATCAGCAATAGAGCGTTGGAAAAAGTACGATATTGAAACCAACGTGTATATAACACGTATTGGAATCAAGAAAGACCATAAAATCAACGTTATTCGTAAACATACGGAAATTCCTAAGATAGTAGGTACATTAAGACAGACAGAGGAAAAATTCAAGGCTGAATTTCATAACACTCGCAGAGGTTTACTGTGGTGCATTGCTAATACGACTTTGTATTTTCACAAGAGTTCTTTATGTGCTACTTGTAATTATAAAAATGAATGTAAAAAATTACTCAAACAAGAGTATCCAAAAATATACTTGAGAAGAGGATATGGCGAAAGATAACATGTTAGCAACAAATTTTGTTGTTGAGCTTATTGCTGCTGCGTTGGAACGTAGGACGGTTTTTGAAATTGTTAAACAATATCTTAAATTTTCCTATCTTCAAGAAGAAGCGGAAAAGAAGCTATGGCAGTGGGTCACCAAGCGTTATGACCTTACTGGTAAAGTTCCTACGATTGGTCAGATACAACAACAGTTTGTAGATGATGAACGGGTGCTTGAAAAACTTGAAGAGATAGGCGATGTTGAGATTGATGAAAATGGCGGTTATGAATTGATAATAGATAGCTTTGAGAAGTTCATCAAAAAGATGAAATTTCTTGAGGTTAATGATAAGATTGCCGACACTTACAATCGTGGTGATAAAGAGGGAGCTTGGGAGTTGTTTGTTAAGTCCGCTGAAGATTTTAGCAAGTTCTCTATTCAGGACGCTAAGTTTGAAACTGTATTCGGTGACTTCGCAGAACGTCAGGCGAAACGTAAATCAGAGGATTGGAATTTTAGGTACAAAATACCGACTGGAATTGATGAGCTTGATTATCGTCTTGGAGGTGAAAGCGGTGGCCCTGAAACTGGTGAATGCGTTCTTTGGTTAGGCGACTCAGGAGCTGGTAAGAGTCAATGTTTGACATCAGTAGGTATAGCTGCTGCAAGACAAGGATTTAGAGTTGCTCACTTTCAGTTGGAGGGTACAAAGGAGCAATGCTTGAACCGTTATGACGCTGCTTGGACAGGTACGCTTTACCAAGATGTGAAGCTTGGTAACATAACCGCCAAGAAAATGGAAGTGACCAAGCGTATCATCAAGAAGCTCCGAAAGACCGATATTATTGTGAGTTCAGAAGAAACTTTCAACGCCAAGACGCTTGTTGATATTCGTAGGGAGTTGAAAGAAATGGAGAAGAAGTATGGCAAGATTGACGTCATAATCATAGACTACTTGGAGTTGTTAGAGCTGGGCGATGGTCATCGTTACACTCCGAGTGAAGAGCGTTTCCGTCAAGCTAAGTTAGCAAAGGGGATGAAGATGCTTGCTATGGAATTCAATGCCGTAGTTCATACAGCAACTCAAAGTAGCAACATTCCAGAGGAACAGAAGAATGACCCTGAGTTTGTTATAACAAGGGCACAGTTGAATGAAGATAAAGGAAAATGCAGACCCATGGACGTGTTTGTTACTATAAATCAGACAAGGGATGAAAGAAAAGAAGAAATAATGAGATTGTATATAGATAAAGCACGTGAATATAAAAGCGGAGATATTATATATATATGCAACAATTTTGCTTATGCACGTTTTTATGACCGCAAGAGAACAATGGATATGGACTGGGATGAGTGGAATAATGAAGAAACTGAAGATTCAAATTAGCAGTTATAATAATTCAAACAGTCTGAGTTATTATGATAGGCATAATCTATAAATTCACCATTATAGCAAAATATAAGTACGATGGTCACAAACCATTCTACGTTGGTCAACATGTAGGTGAAGACAGTTTTGATAGTTATGATGGCAGCGGTTCAATTTGGAATAACTTTCTTGATAAATTGAAGAAAGATTATCCGAAGAATTGGAGAAAACTTGTAAAAAGAGAAGTTCTGTATGTTCATGAATGTTCTCAGAAGACACTTGATACTATGGAAGCATATTACATAAAGAAATGTAAATCACATTACTCTTATCATATTGGAGGTTGTAACATACTTTGGGGTACTGCTAATAAGTTCGGTTCAGGAAGTCCGTCAAAAGACCCAATGGTAAGAAAGAAGATTTCAAAATCAAGAAGTGGAAAGTGTTGTGGCGTAGAGCATTTTATGTATGGCAAACATTGGAATGAAGAAACTAAGAAAAAGAATAGAGAGTCAAATGTAGGAAAACAATCAGGCGAAAAACACTGGCATTTTGGAAAACATTGGAGTGAAGAAGTCAAAAAGAAAATAGGTGATGCTAATAGAGGAAAAACTCCATGGTTAGGAAAGTATCATACAGAGGAAACTAAAAAGAAACTATCTGAACATTTTACTGGTAAGAAATGGACAAATAAATCACGTTTGAAAATGTCTAACAGTGTTCGTGGTAAAAATAATCCAATGTTTGGTAAAATTAGAATAAATAATGGTATTGTGAACAAAATTATAAATAAAGGTGATAAGATACCAGATGGATTTGTTTTAGGTATGTTAAGATATAAACATTGATGATATGAAGTTGATTGTTGCTAATAAGATAAGAGAAACCGAGAAAGCGGTTGATTATTGTATATCATTTTGGATAGATAGTTGTGACTATTATATCTACAAATGGTTACCAAAGAAATTAGTCATTCCAGTAGATGACCGACATATTAAGGTAGTAGATATTGGATTGAAAATGATAATTGATGAGATTGCCCGTAAACACACTTTTAACAGAGCAAGCTACACCGCAAGGTTTTATCCTGAGAATATAATATGGAATAAGGAAGAAAATGAAGTTGATTTCAGATGATGAGTTAAGGGATTTGTTAATCAATCCTAAACCAACACGGAGCGGACAATATATTGCGGATTGCCCTCTGTGTGGAAAATCACAACATTTCTATATTTCCCGAAAGACGCAGATGTGGGATTGTAAGAAGTGTCATTCTTATGGAAGTATTTATAAGTTACTACGATTGCTTGATAAGACGTATCTGCTTGCTGGTAGTACTGTCGAGAATAAAGAGCGCATTGAGAGTATTCGGGAAATGACGCAGGAGCTTGTTAGCAATGACGATACAGAGCTTTTGAAACTGCCTGTTAAGAAGATGCCTGTAGGATGGAAAGTGTCTGCTAAAAGCACGAAATACTTGTTAAGCCGTGGCATAACTCCTGAAGATTGTAAGCGTTACAATATCGGAGCTACTGATATGTTTCGTAAGTACGAAAATTATGTATTGATTCCAATTTACGATGGAGGTGAGATAAGAGGATTTTTGGGAAGATACGGTGCTCGCAAAGTGCCTGACAATAAATTACGCTATAATAATAGTATAGGAACGGAGTTTGCTGAATTATTGTTTGGATATGACGAAATAACCGAGCGTACCAGTACGGTGATATTAGTAGAGGGATGTTTTGATAAGATTGCCGTTGATAAAGTTCTTCATCTTTGGGACGATGATGAAGTGAAATGCGTTTGTACATTTGGTAAAAAGATAAGCGATAAGCAGATAAAGAAACTTATGTTGAAAGGCGTAACAAATGTAATATTGTTATATGATTTTGACGCCATTAAGGAAATCAAAAAGTACGGATTGGAACTTGAAAAATACTTTGTTACAAGTATTACTTATACCAGTGATAAAAAGGATATTGATGAATGTTCAGAAGATGAAGCATTGGAGGTTTTCACCCATTTGATGAAGCCAAGGGATTTCAATGAGGGTGTAATCGGTAAATTAAAGAAGTAAGGTATGGAAACAAAAAAGAAGACAAGAAATTTATCCGTTGCTGAATACTTTCTTGTTATTCAGAAAGAATACTTGATTGCTGAATTTAGAAAGAAAATCTATTTTAGCAAGAATGACAAGAATTATTATCAGCGAGTAATGAACGGTAAGCGTGAAAAAATTGAAATGATTTCCAAGCGCAACCGTTTAGACAACATATTTAACAATGCTACTAAGATGGAAGAAATGAGAAACGAGCTTTTTGACCGTCTTGGTAAACCAAAGTTTGAAATGTCTCAAACGGACATTGATAACTATTATTCCGTTGGCAATGAATTTTCTTTCCGTGGCGATATTTGGATTTTAGACCAAGTAAACAGCGATGGTACGCTCACGCTGTATTCTGCTAAATTACAACAATACGAAACGGCTGATAAATCTGAAGTTTGTAGGATTTTATAAGATTCAATAATTCATTATTTTTCTGTGGGTTTGTCCTGGTTTTTGCTAAACAAAAGTTAAAATTTTGGGCAAACCCAAATTTTTTCCAAAAATTATTTTGCTGTTTGTAAAATTCTCCGTACCTTCGCTTCAGAATTGTAAATGAAATCGTAAATTGAATTGTATGAATGCTAAAATAAAAATGTCCGAAAGGCTTTATCATCGCTATGAGTATCTTGCTCCGAGATACGCCAGTAGGATATTCTCATACGAGCAATTGTCTTATGAATATGAAGATTTGGTACAAGAGTTCCGTATCAAGATTTTCACTTCCATTAAGGCTTATGGACGTAGATGGCTAAGGTATCGGAGAGGTGAAGCACCCAAGCCAGTTCCTTTGAAATACTATTTGGAAGCAGCATGTTCTAATAAGATGCGTGATTTCACTAAGTATATTACAAGAGAGAACAATAAAACGAGTATTGATGAAATCCATTATGATTATGGAGTTAATGACGATACAACAATTTCTCCTGAACGCAATATCTTTATAGTAAATGGCGTGAATTTATTGGAGGGATTGACTGGTAAGGAAAGAGCCGTTTTTTCTCTTTATTTGCGAGGTTGCAATAAAAGTTTGCTTAACAAAGTTTATTTTAGCAATAAAGAAGAAAAACGGTTGAGAAAAGAAGTTTTGGAAACTGGCGATGAGCCGTTTGGCGTAGCAGATATAATAGATTTACAAAAGAGCTATTTGATTCGCAAGTACGGAAATGACTTACTCCAGCAAAACCGAGTTTTTTCAACTTACAACTTCGATGAAGAATAACTTTTTAACATAGTAATAACTTAAAAATTGTAAAGAAAATGGCAACAAAATTGAATCCAGCAACTGCTAAGAAAGTGAAGGCATTGGGTATTAATGCTAAATCCGAAGAAGATGCACGTGAGAAACTGCTTGAAATCCTGAAGGACAACGGCATTGACGGCATGGAAGAAGAAGAAGACACCGAAACTCTTATTGACATTGCCGAGAGCTTTGTTGAGGAAGGCGGTGAAACTGAATCAGAAGAGCAAGAGGCAGAAGAGCTTGCTAATGAAGCTGAAGAAGAAGAGCCGAAGGCAAAAGGCAAGAAAGCTCCTGCTAAGGATGATGACGATGAAGAAGAGGAAGAAGAAACAGAAGAGCCTGAAGAGGAAGAAACCGAAGAAGGCGATGAGTTTGACGAAATGGACAGAACGGAGTTGAAAGCCTATATCAAGAAGAATGGGCTGGAAATTACTGTCAAGAAGTCTATGACTGATGACGACATCCGTGACCTCATTCGTGAAGCAGTAAACGATGAAGAGGAAGAAACGGAGGAAGAAGCAGAAGAGGAAGCTCCAGCACCGAAAGCAAAGGCTGCTAAGAAAGCTGAAACGAAAGCTGAAACGAAAGCTGAAACGAAAGCTCCTGAGAAGCCTGCGAAGAAGAAAGAAGAAAAGAAAGAAACTAAGTCAAAACCTGCCGGCAAGCGTGGTACTAAACTTGACCCGAAGAACAACGAAGATGACCGCAAGGCATTTGCTCCTTTGAAAAAGCTGTTCCCTGAAGATGAGTTCAACTATGCTTGGGTAGCAAGCGCAGGAGTTACAATCAAACATAAGGGTACAAACTCCAACCGTTCTATGGTTCTGATTGAGAACTGTTCTCAGATGCCCGATGGTTCTATCAAGTGTAACTTGTATCTGCTTACCTTCAACAAGCAGCTTGAAGTTCTTGATGAAGCGGGTATTGAGTACGAAAAGTGCTGGAGCGGCGCACCGCTTATCAAGGGCATAACTCTTGATGAGGCAATCGAAATCATCAAAGGCTTGCTCGACAACATTCTGTCTTCGGTAAAGAAAATCGACAAGAAGCTGGGAGAAAACCGCAAGAAGATGGAGGAAAATCTGAACAAGAAAGCTCCGAAGAAAGCGGCAAAGCCTGCTAAGGATGATGACGATGAAGAGGAAGAAGAAACGCCGAAGGCAAAACCTGCCGCAAAGAAGGCTGTAGCAACAAAGAAAACTACAAAGAAAAAGTAATTTGCGTAACTGCATAAATGATAGATAGAGATTGTAAGGAGCTGCTTGAGAAAGTGGCTCCTTTTTCTTTTTTACAACGTTACTTACATAGTTAGAAATAATAAGTTAAACAAATTGAAATATGGAAAATATTGATTTCAAAAATGTGTTTATTCCGCCACTTGGCGTAATTTCAACTTCACAATTCAGTGAGATGTATCCTGTGGTTAATGACTATATTCTCAATGAAATGAAGTTTGAGGATAGCAGGGATGGAAAGGTAAAGGAAATGCTTGATATTAAAACAATGTTAAGCAATCCGTATCGTAGATGCGTAGGCGGTTATCGAAGAAACATAAATTTGTTCTTTTTGCTTGCTGAAGCTATGTGGATTGTTTTAGGCAGGAAAGATGTTGAGACATTAATCAATTTCAATAACAATATGAAAAACTTTTCCGATGACGGTGAAACATTTCACGCTCCTTATGGTTTTCGTTTGCGCCATTGGGGTATAAGGACAGAGGATAAGTTTGAGGAAGGAGTTAATACCGCTCAAGGTTCAGACCAAGTTTTGAATGCTATCAAACTTTTGACGGAAAATCCTAACACCCGTCAGGTTGTTATGTCTATTTGGAATCCAAACTTTGATTTAGGATTCAAAACAAAAGACATACCTTGTAATGATATGGTGATGTTAAAGATAAGGAACAGAAAGCTGATAACAACGGTTCAAAATCGTAGCAACGACTTGCATTGGGGTTTGCCTACGAACATATTCCAGTTCTCATTCCTCACCGAAGTTATGGCGGCTTGTTTAGGTATAGAGCTTGGCACTCAAACTCATAATTCTCAGAGCCTACATATATATGAGTGGAATGATGTTGCTAATGTTATGGATGAAGAATATAAGAAAATCGGAAACGGTTTTGATTTGTATCATTGGGCTCATGAGAAGCATATGGATTTCAACTTCAATCACGAAGTTCCTGCTAACCGTTTCCGTGAGATTGAATACAATTTTTCGGTTATTATCGAAAATCTGAATAAAGTGGCTAAGGGAGAGAGTGAGAACAACGATGAAATCCAAGCATTAGCAATGTTTTCTAATTATCTGTATAACTCTTATCTGTTATTGAAGATTTATTTGGATTACAAGCATGATATTAAGTCCGCTAAGACGGATGAGGAAAAGGATGTTGCCCGTTTGAAGGCAATTTCAGATATTGAATTGATAGAAATTGAGAACAAGTTACAAGGATGGGACATTTCAGTTCTTGCTAAGAATTTCTTTGCCGCAAGGTTACACAATAAGGTAGAACATGAATACATTGGTAAGCTATGACAAAAAGTCTATCTGAATGGATTGAAAACAACAAACTTTCGGTATCGGAGTCAAAAATCAATGACTCCGATATTGTAAGTATTGAAGGCGTTGGAACATTCCTTTATGTACATCCGTTTGACGGTAAGATAATTGATGAAGATTTTGCTTTCATATTATCGGATGAAGAGTTTGATTTGCTTGATGAAAAGAAAGTAGATTACATCTTGTTTGAGTTCGGTAAAAAATTCTATTATTCCAGTCCTAAACAATCAAAGAACAGATACAACGAAATCATTTATAAACCTGAGTTCAATGATTTCAAGTATTTGGGTACAACGAAAGAAACAACAGAAGATACATTTCCATTTGTTCATCTTGGAGTTCATTCCGAGTATGAAATGTTGAATGGTTCGGGAGCCTGTGAGTTGTGGGCTAAGAAAGCTGCCTTTATGAAAGTTAAGGCTTTGGGCATATGTGATAAAAATACTATGGCTGGAGTTCTTTCATTTCAGACCGCTTGCGAAAAGAAAGGAGTGAAGTCAATAATAGGCGAAACCGTAACTGTAGCAATAGATTATTCCGAAGAAAAACAAAACCAAGAAACATTTGAATTAAAGCTATATGTTTTGAATTATGAGGGGTGGAAAAATCTGTTGCTTATCAACAAAGCTATAAATGTTGACTATGATGGTTTTATTCCTGATACGTTACTTTATACGCTGGGAAAGGGTTTATGCTGCGTAGTGCCCAAAGAGAGTGAATTCAACTACATTAAGGATGATAAGGCAAAAGTGCTAAAACTTATAGCCAAATACAAAAAGACGTTTGACCAAGTTTATTATCAAATTGATACGGTTGAATATACTTCTCAACAATTATTCCGTAAGCATTTGGAAAACATTGATACTTATATAATGAAATACAAAAGGTTCATCAAGCCTATCTTAATCAATGATTCATATTATCTTGATGCCGAAGAAGGTGGATTGAAATCTTTGTTGAATAAGGTATCGGGAAAGGCTGCGCCTGAATCAAATAATCAATTCTTCAAGAGCTTTATGGATACCTTGGAATCATATAAGGAATGGGGAGAGGTATCAGAGTTATGGGACGTTATTTTATCAGGAAGACATTATGCTGAAAAACTCACAGATAAAATTGATTTTCGCATAAATACTGGAGAACGTAAGTTGCCTCATTTTGAGGTTAAGAATGTTGAAGGACTGTTCTTTCAGGAGCTTGAACGTGGAATAAACGAGCGTTTGGGAGATTTGCCTCCAAAGAAGATGAAAGAATATCTCAAGCAAATAGAAACCGAGTGCGCTGTTATAGTTCCTAATGGTTTGTGTGATTACTTTATGATACTTTGGGACATCATAAAGTGGTGTCGTGATAATGATATAAACACTGGGCCAGGACGTGGTTCAGTTTGCGGTAGTCTTATAGCGTACTGTTTACATATCACAGACGTTGACCCATTGAAGTATGGATTGATGTTTGAGCGTTTCTTGAATGAAACACGTGTATCGGGAGAGCGAGCAAAGAGTGCGGATAGCATGCCTGATATAGATGTCGATTTTCCAACCGAGTTCCGTGATGCGGTTAAGGAGTATATCAAGGAAAAGTATGGTTATGCTTACACTTGTAGTATTGGTACATATACGAGAATGAAACTCAAGACTTGTATCAAGGACTTCGGAAAGGTTAAGGGATTGTCATTTGATTTGACAAATAAATTGACTAAGGATATAGATGACCAAATAGAATACACTTGGGGAGATTTGATTGAATATGCAAGCAAGTCTAAACTTCTTTTCAAGTTTGTTCAGGAAAATCCTGAATTGGTTCATATGACCAAATATGCACTTCTTCAACCAAAAGCCGAAAGCGTACACCCGTCAGCCGTTATTATCGTACCTAAACATGCTGTGGACGGTACGGATAGAGAAATGGACTTGTGGGAGTGGATGCCTGTGAAGAAAATTGATGGAGTATTGGTATCTGAATGGGAAGGAAAGTATATTGACAAGTCAGGTTTTTTGAAAGAGGATATTCTTGGACTATCTCAGCTTGATAAATTTAAGAGTATTTTGAAACTTATTGAAAAGAATTGTCGCAAGAAAATAGATGTTAACAAGATACCACTGGATGATGAAGCGACATTCCGATATTTCAAACGTGGTTGGAATGAAGATGTCTTTCAGTTCGGTACGACTGGGTTGATGAATTATTGCCGTCAAGTTAAGCCTGATAGTTTGGAAAACCTTATAGCCATGACCGCTTTGTTCAGACCTGGACCAATGGAGCTTAATGCTCATCAAGACTTCGCTGATATCAAGAACGGAAAGAAGAAACCTGTGTATGATTTTGGTATGGAAGATATAACCAAAGAAACTTATGGACTTTATGTATATCAAGAGCAGGTTATGCAAGCCGTAGTTGTCGGAGGTTTGACGAAGGTTGAATCAGACGTTCTCCGCACTACGATTAAAAAGAAGGATGTGAAAACGCTGGCTTCATTTGGTGATAAGTTTAAGGAGGGATATGCTAAACTTTTGTCAAAGAATGGTATCAAAAATCCTGAAGAATATGCTAATCACGTATGGGATAAGCTGCTTGCATTTTCAGGGTACGGTTTTAACAAATCACACGCTGCTGCTTATTCCATAATGTCTTATTGGAGCCAATGGTTTAAGGTTAATTATCCGTTGGAATTTTGGACAACTGCATTGCAATTCTCCAAAGAGGGTGAAGTGCCGTACCGTTTAGCTGAGTTGAAAAAGACAGGAGCTGAAATTGAGATACGTCCACCTGATGTTAATTTCTCCGATATAAATTTCACTTGCGATGCGAAAGAACAACGTATCTTCTTCAGCCTGACGAAAATTAAGGGAGTAGGAGAAGTGGCGGTGAAGAATATAATGGATACAAGGCACGCAGGTGGGCAATTCTATTCGTTGGAAGAGTTCCTCAGCCGAGTACCCAGTAAGGTAAACAAAACTGTTGTAAAATGCTTAATAGTGGCTGGAGCGTTTGACCTAATAGAAGGTGTTAACAATCCGAGAGATAGAAAGAAGCTGATGGAGAAGTATTTGGAAAGCAAGAATGAAAGTTTACCTGAAGAATACTCAGGAGCGGATAGTAATTCCAACGCATTTTGGATTTTAGAGCAGAAACGTCTTACTGGTTTTGGAGAGGTAGATTATGAAACCATGATACGTGATGCTATTCCTAACAAGCGTTTGTCTAAGTTATATGTCAATGATAGCGAGTTCCTTGCTACTAAGGAAAAGACGGAAGTTGTTATTGCTGGTAAACTCATCTTTTATCGTGAGCGTGATATCAAGAACGGAAAGATGTGCAGTATTCAGATAGATTGTAATAATACTATTTTGAACGCCATTCTCTGGCCAGACGCATACGAAAAGATTGATGAGGATATAGCTAACTTGAAAGGGTGTATTGTAGCATTAAGCGGTACTGTCGAAAAAGACCGATATAGGAATGAGAAAAATTTGTATAGCAACAATAAAACAAAGTTATATGTTATATCAGAGTCAAAATAGTATTATGAAACAGGAAGAAGAAGTAATTGTCGTTTTCCCTTGGACAATTTTTAATTGAAAATTTGTTATGATAAAAGAGTTTGTAAAAAAAATCGTTTCACTTGATAATGTTCATCAATGGGCAGAGCGTGATAGCGTTATCAAAGAAACCGTATCGCAACATTCATTTAAGGTTGCATCATTTGCCATCTTCATTCTTGATAGGTTGGAAAATGAAAATTGTAATGTGATTGGTAAAGGAAATCAAGATTGGATTGAGTTCCGAAAGAATTGCGTTGAGTATGCCGTTTTACACGACTTTGACGAAGCAATCCTTGGACGTGATATCAGTCATGTCGTTAAGTACAATAAACATAATGGCGACAAAATCCGAAAAGAGATTTATGACTACGTCAATTATGAAATTGAACGTCTTGGGTTAAATCTGATTAAGGATGAAATAAATCCCAATGTTAAGACATTTGTGAAATTCTGCGATTGGCTTGCTATGATGTCTTTTATTTACCGTAACAAGGCCATGGGTGTTCGTACTTTCAGTAATGAGAGAATGTATTGTCAAGATAAAGCAACAGAAAGTAGTACGGTGGTACAGTCTATGTTGAACAACGTTTTTCATCTTGAAAGTTTCAAATGTTTGGTAGAAATACTTAATGATTATATTTATGAATGAACAAATAGTTGAAGACCTGAAAGTAATTCAGGAAAAGGAGCCTGATGCATATAAGGCGGTAGAAATGGTGATTCACCATATAGCAGGCACGTACAGCGATAAGTACGAAGTCAAGGAAGATACGGTCATTGATACGAAGAAAATGTTGTATAATGCTAAAATGGGCAAGTACATCAATATATATCAAGTCAACCGCTATCTTCAAAGAGTTCTTTCGGAGGGCAAAAAGAAGTCTGATTTGCTGAATGATATTTTCAAAGCTATCCACTATTTAGTGTTTGAAATAACAAGGCGAATTAAACAAGGCGAAATAGATAACACTGAATATAAGGTATAGCATGGAAAAGCGTATAATACAAATTGGCGGTAATACCTATAAACTCATATTTGACAACTTCGATGAGGACGTAGATATTGATTCATTATTGAAGATTGACTACTCAAACCTCATTGGAGAGCTTGTTACGTTTCCAGTGATATTGAATAGGTTTGGTATATTACTTGCTGAAGCTGAATCGCAAGTTGCCGAAACTAAGCTCAATATGGATGTGTATGAAGCTAAGACCAAAGAGAGATTAAGGATTGAACTTGCTGAACAGAATAATGGAAAAGCTCCTACGGTTGAAGCTCTGAATAATGCCGTTGTGTCTAACAAGGCATATCAGGCTATGAAACGTAAGTATATCGAAGTTGTGAAAACACGTGATTACATCAATTCTATATTTTGGGCGGTCAAGGATAAGTCCGAGAAGTTGAACAAGCTATCTTTGTCTATACAGCCAGGTGATTTGTCTGACTCTGTTATAGAAGGTAGAGTGAACAACGTTTTAGTTAAAAAGACAAAGAAAGTAATTGAATAATGATTGATTTTAAGAAAAAATTGCAAGAAAGAATGGCAACAAAAAATTCAGCTGCGAGCTTGCGTTCACAATTGAAAGCAACTCCGATTAAGAGCCTGAAAAAACAGGTTGACGAAGACAACGAAATGATTGGCGCATATGCTGCTAATGAGTATTTGAACTTGGAGGATGGTAAGACAATTAAAATCCGTATCTTTCCAGCTCATCCAGGTGTTGAAAACTTCTATTTACCCAAGAAATGTTATTGGCTGTCTATTGCCGGCAATGACGGCGATATGAGACGTGCTCAAGTACTGGATAGCCGTGCTCATGGAGGTACGAAGTACGATTTGGTTGATGAGTACGTTAAGTGGGCTAAGAAGAAGTGGGCTAAGGATAGCGACAGATTGGACGCTTTGACTGGTACTGGACCAAACTCTAATAGCCTCAATCCTCAATACTCTTGGTTGTGCTATGCTGACCATGTAACCGCTGATGACCCATTGAAGGCAAAAGTTTGGGAGTTCAAGAAAATGGTTCGGGATGCTCTGAACAAGCTGGCGTTCTCCGAAGATGAGGATGAAGCTATTGAGATTGACCCGTTCACTGACCCAGATGAAGGTCTGCCTATTCTTGTTAAGTATATGAAAAATCCTAACAAGAAAAAGGGTGAAACTTATTATGAAGTATCATTTCCCAAGAAGGTGACGGCAAGACCGCTTACTGACGAAGAAATTGAGTATTTCATGGGTTTGAAACCGCTCAATGAACTTCTGCCGAAGTACGGTATCAGAGATTTTGAAAGAGCATTGGAAGGCTTGCAAAACTTTGATGAGGAAAATGAAATGGGGTTGTTTGACGATGACGATTGGCTGGAACATGTTGAGGAAATCAAGGCTCAATATGACGGTGAAGAGGATGATGAAGACGACAAGCCAGCAAAGAAGAAAACCTCAAAGAAAGTCACCAAAAAGTCTGTAGAGGATGAAGACGATGACGAAACTGAAGAGGAAGAAGAAAAACCGAAGTCAAAGAGCAAGACGAGCAAGAAAAAGCCTGAGCCCGAAGATGAAGAAGAAACTGAGGAAGAGCCTGAAGAGCCTGAAGAGCCTGAAGAGCCTGAAGAGGAAGAAGCAGACGACAATGAAGAAGATGATGGGCTTGATGACTTGGATAGAGCAGGATTGAAGAAGTATATCCGAGAGAATGAACTTGAGATTTCAATCAAGAAGTCCATGTCTGACGATGACATTCGTGAAGCAATCCGAGAGGCACTTGCTGATGACGACAACGAAGAAGAAACTGAGGAAGAGCCTGAAGAGGAAGACGATGATGAGGATGAAAAACCGAAAGCAAAGGTATCACTTGCTGACATCAAGAAGAAACTCGCAGGCAAGAAATAAGTAGGTTTTTATGTTTAATTAGAATAAGCCAGCGGTTGAAATATATCGTTGGCTTATTTTGTAAAATAGAAATAATATGTCAAAGAGTATAATTGATAAAATTGTTCAAAAATTCAATTCCGAAGATGTGATAAAGTTTTCCGATAAGGACGGATTCAAAGACATTAAGAGCTGGGCACATACAGGCAGTCCTACGCTTGATTACAACCTTCGGACTTTCGGACTACCTACTGGTATCATAGAGATAGCAGGCAAGAGCCGTAGTGGTAAAACAACATTGGGATTAATGTCGATGAAATACTTTCTTCAAGAAAATCCTGACGATGGCATTGCCGTTATTCTTTCCAGTGAAAACCGAGACAACAAAGACTATGCTTTGCAGTTAGGATTGCCCGTCAGCCGCATTATTATTGTTAAGGTTAAGTATGTTGAGGCTATGTTTATGCAAGTCAAGAAACTTATCATGGACGCTGATGAGGTTATGAAAGAAATGAAGATGAAGCCCAAGTTCTTCTTTCTTTGGGATAGTCTTGGAGCAACGCTTTCAAAATCTGAACTTGATACTATGGAAGAAAATACCAAGCGTATGGAGAAAGAGCTTCAGAGAGGAACAGAAGTTGAGGACATAGAATTGAAGAATGAAAAAATGATGGCTTTCGCAAAAGAAGCTAAGAAGTTTGCTAAGTCAATTATGTCTGAAATGTACACTCATGTAATGCACTTTGTTATGCTCAATCACCAATATGAACAATCTACGATGGGTGTTACTACCCGAAAGAGTACTGGCGGTGAATGGGTTGAGCTTATGCCGACATTAAGGCTTTCTATGAAGTTGAAAAATCATGAAAAGATTGATGATGTAGAAGTAGCTCAAATAACCGAAGTTAAGGTTGTCAAGAATGACTTTGGTAGTCGAAAGAAAACCGATATAAGGATATTGCTTGGTTACGGCATAATTCTTTCTCAGGATGATATTGATTATGCTTTGGAAAATGGTATTTTGAAAAAGGAGGGAGCGAAAAAAGTGTCTTTTATGAATGGTCGTTTGTCTTGGAGTTCTCCACGTGAATTGTTCAATTTATACTACGAACATAACAAGATGCTGAAAGTGTTGCACAATAAGATAAAGAAATCAATGCAGAGTGATTTAGTGTCTTTGAAAGAGTCATTAGCCAAGGGATTAGAAGAGGAAGAAGATGATGAATAATCAGCGTTTATAAGTAAAAACTGATTTTATGAATAAGTACGCAGTTGGTGTATTGATAAATGATATACATCTTGATAAGAGTAATGGAAGTTTAGTCAAAGACATCTTCCAACAGCTTATGAAAGTTTGCGAAGAGTATAACACCCACCGTATATTCTGCGGTGGGGATGTATTCACTAACAGGTCTGGTCAGCCGTTGCAATGCTTGACAGATTGGAAAGAAATATTGGAAATTTTAACAAAGAAAGGTTTTGAATTTTATGTCATTCCAGGAAATCATGACAAAACGGATAGCAACAGCGAAAGAAGCTATCTTGACATTTTTGGGGAAAAGTGCGTTCATTTGTATCGTAGTGCTGGGCGTGTTTTGCTTGATGGTTGCGTTATCGGTTTTATTCCTTATTTTCAAGATGAAAAGTGGTTGGAAGAGTTTCAAAGATTGGAGGATGAGATTGATGACAACCTGAGAGAAGGAGATATACAGATTGATGACGCTACGATACTGATAACTCATATGGGATTTGACGGTGTGGTTAATAATGACGGTAGTCGTGTTAGTTCTGTCATTAAGCCGTCTATGTTTAAGAATTGGACTAAGGTTTTAATTGGTCATTATCACAACGCATCTGAATTAGCAGACAATGTTATTTACACTGGTTCTGCCTATCAGAATAACTACGGAGAGAATATAACAGACAAAGGTTTTACGGTCGTTTTTAATGACGGTTCAATCAAACATGCACAATCTAAATTTCCAAGATATATCAAAGAAGTCGTTGATGCTAATGACAAAGAAACTTTAATGAATTTGTTGGAAAAATACGGAGGTGAAGAACGTGATTACATACGGTTTGTTTTTGTAGGAAAGAAAACCGATTGCCAAAAAATAAACATTGCCGAAATACAAGGAAAGTATGGCATCGATTGTAAGTTTATCAGCAACGAAGAAAAAGAAGCTATTGAGTTATCAGAAGATGATGCTGTTCTTGAATACGACAAGAAAACTCTTACAAAGGACTTTATGAAGTTCTGTTCAGATAACGACATAAAGGGCAAGCAATTCAAGTATGGTTTTGATTTGATAAAGAAAGTGAAGTATGTGGAATCCAATTAGCATAGAAATACATAATTTGTTCGCTCATAAAAACTCAACATATGAGTTCAAGAACAATACTTGTACGGTTATCTTTGGTGATAATAAGGATGACAAGGGGTTGCAAAATAACGGAGCTGGTAAGACAACTTTGTTTGAAGCCGTTTGTATAGCTTTGACCAATGAAAGCCTAAGAGGTTTGAAGAAGGAGAGTTTCATCAATCGTGAAGCGGATGATTGCAAGATTATCTTTTGTCTTGAAAATTCTGCTATGAAGATGAAACTGAGAATTGAGCGTCAGTTCTTTCGTGGTAGTAAACCAGCCAAGATAGCGATATATGAAAATGGTGAGTTGAACTCTCAGATTGTATCGGTAAATGAAGCAAACAAAAGAGTTCTTGAACTCATTGGAATAAGCCGAGAGGATTTGTTGAGGTATTTCATAATCAGCCAAGATAATCATTATACTTTCTTCACAGCAAGCGACAGCGAGAAAAAAGAGATAATGAACCGCATCACTTCGGCTGATATGGTTAATCCAGTAATTGATGAGCTAAATGAGCGGTTGAAGTTGAGAAATGATGAATACAATGATATCATCATTAAGATAGATAAGTTATCAGACCGTAGGGAATTATTGGCAGAGCAACGTCAGGAATTGCTTGAGAACAGTTCATATGAAGAAGAGATAAAGAATAAGCGTGATGAAATCAAAGAAGCTGAGGGAAACATTATCGGTTTAGAAGAAGCAATAAGAAATTGCGAGAATAAGTTGCAAGACTTGGAAAGTGATTTATCAAAAATTAAGATTGACGACACAACGGAGCTTATAAATGAAAGAAAGCGTCTGAAGAAAAAATTTGAATCAGTTGAAGACCAAATAACAGAGAATAATACTTTGAAACGTAAGCTCAAGCGTGAAGTTGATTTAGTAGTAGTATGTCCTCATTGCAATCAAGAGTTCATTCCAGATACACAGCTTGATAATTTAAGCCCTGAAGAAATACGTGGAGTTATTTCAGAGTTGGAGAATAATATTGAAAAACAAATGAAACTGCAATCAACTTTGGAATCAAAGCTCAAAGATGTTCGTATAAAGATAGGAAAAGCCGAAAGTTTTCAAGATAAACAGAATAATCTTATGGATGAGAAAAAACGTTGTGAGCGCAAGATGAAAAGAATAAAAGAGGAAAAATTGGAGCTTCAATATACCATAGGGAAACTCAACGAAGATATAAGAAGAATACAAAAACAGAAAAAAGAAAATACGTTGTTAAAGAAAATTGAAACTCAAATCAAAGATGTTGATAAAGAGTTATCAGCAGAACAATCTAAGTTAAAGCCAATTCAAGATGAAATAGACATGATTAAGTTTTGGCAATTCAATATGGGTAAAAACGGTTTTTCTACCTATCTTGCTAATAAATCAATAAAGATTATCGAAGGAATAACAAACAGCTTTTTGAGGAAATTCGGTGTTGATATATCGGTATTGATTAATGGTTTCAAAATCCTACGTTCAGGAGAAGTAAGAGAGAAGATTGATGTATTTGTTTTGAACGATGGTATCACCGCTGAACAATTTATGTCTAAGAGCGGAGGTGAAAGAGGTCGTGTTACACTTGCCGGCATACTGGGTATTCAGCATCTTATAAATCTATCTACAAACGGCAGAGGATTGAATTTTTTAGCTTTGGACGAAAGCCTGAATAACATTGATAAAAAGGGAATAATAGAAATATGTAAAACTTTGAATGGATTAAATATAACAACCATGTTAATAGCTCAGAATGTAGAAGATATTGATATTTTTCAAAATAAATTGTATGTTGAAAAAAATAACGGAGAAAGTAACTTCATACAGTAACACCAGTTATTAGTAGTCAAAATTCATAATTATGAAACCTATTGGATGGATTTATTTGACGACTAATTTAGTGAATGGAAAGATATACATTGGTCAACATGTAATATCAAGTGATAAAAGAGCTAATGCTAAATATATTGGAAGCGGAGAGCTTTTCAAAAGAGCATTGAATAAGTACGGCAAGGAAAACTTCAAACGTAAGATATTGAGAGTTTGCTACACTCAGAAAGAGCTTAACACTTGGGAATATGTTTATATCAAGAAGTATAAATCACAAGATAAGGATATAGGATACAATATTGCCGATGGGGACATACTTTCTTCTAAATGTAATCCAGCTAAATTGCCAGAAGTTCGTAAGAAGATAAGCGAGTCAAGAAAAGGAAGATTTGCTGGTAAAAATCACTGGAATTATGGAAAGCATAGAACGGATGAAGTTAAAGAAAAGTTAAGAAAAGCTCACATAGGGTTTAGACATTCTGAAGAGAGTAAAAGGAAAATGTCTGAGAATAATGCTAAAAATAATTTAGGCAAGCATCTTTCAGAAGAAACACGGAGAAAAATAAGCGAATCAAGAATTGGTAAATATGCTGGCAAAAATAATCCAAATTATGGAAATCATAAGTTAGCAGGCAAGAACAATCCTATGTATGGAACAAGGTATTTGTGGATAAATAATGGCGTTAAGAATAAGCGTCATAATATAGGTGAAGAAATACCTAATGGTTGGAACATTGGTTTCATTAGACATTGATAAAATTCTCAAAGTTTATATAAGATATGAAATGTGTAAACTTATATTATATATGGAAAACAGAATATGGATAAAACATATTAAAGACAGGAAGTTAATAGCAATAGACCCAGGAAAAAATGGAGGAATTGCGGTGTATTCGGTAGATAAAGACAAGCTGTTAGAAGTTGTTAAAATGCCAGATACACCGCAAGACTTGCTTTCATTCTTGTCTAAGTACCAAGTAAACAGCAAATGTTATCTTGAGAAAGTAGGAGGATTGCCAGGAATGGGAGGTAGTTCGATGTTCAATTTTGGTAAGGGATTTGGGCATTTGGAAATGGCTTTATTGTGTCGTAGAATACCGACTATGGAGGTGACGCCTCAGAAGTGGCAGAAGGCATTGCAATTGGGCACTAAGGGTAATAAAAGTAACACCGAGTGGAAGAATAAGCTGAAAGCACGTGCTCAACAGCTTTTTCCAAATGTTCCTATGACGCTTGCCGTAGCCGATGCTTTGTTGATATTAGAGTATTCAAAAATAACAGAAAGGGTTGCAAAATGAAATTTGTTTGTAGAAATAAGGATTGTAAAAAGTATGGGATTGAGGATGATTATTCTTCAGTCACATACAAGTTTATAGGCGGTGAGCTCATGGCTGAATGCGCTCCTTGTCCTTGTTGCGGACAGATAAGGGAAGAAATCAATCCAAACAGGGAAATTCCTTTGTCGGAGAAGAATGTGTCTATTGGTACATATACCAGCGCATCGCCTGAACAACGTAGAGAAATGTTGAAAAAGCGTTCTCACGAGCATTATGAGAAAGAGATAAAACCATACAAGGAGCACCAGCTTCATGAAATGGTGAAGAATTTTAATGACGCAAGCAAAGGTTGACCGTTATGAGTTTGGAGAGCGTATATTTCAAAAGAGATTATCACTACAAGGCTAAATTTGTCAACAAGTGCATTGCGATAATCAGATTTACAAAGAGCGAGAAAAGACGGAGAGCATATCACAATCTTGTATTCAAGATGATGAAAGATATTGTGAAGAAGAATATTGCTAATTATTTGAATCTTCTTTCGTCCATTGATATGAAAGATACGCTGCCGAGCCGTGATGAGTTGATTGCTGATTGTTACATAATTTTCGACAAATGTGTTGAGAAATATAAGTTAGGCAAAGGTTACAATTTCTATTTCTATTTCAACAAGTCCTTATCAAGAAACTTTTTCCGAGATTATCAAAAAGAGTTACAACGCAGTAATTCGGTAGAAATAACCGAAGCACTTGCTACTGTAAATTCAGGCTTTCATGATTATCGTCAATTGGATACGACAGAGTTATTAATGACGCATTTAGGTTTGACTGAATTGGAAATGAGGATTTGTCGTTCAAGAATGTTAGGACAAAAAACTTCTGAATTTTTGTCGGAAAATGAAGATGTTACCAATGCTCAATATTCTAAGTGTTTGAAAAGAATAAAAGAAGTTTTGATTGAATTTCAAGAAGAAGGAGAAATATAACATGGAATATAACATTTTTCAAAAAGCTATTGAACAACTTGTGATGGAAGGTAATGTAATTCTGCAAGTTGTTATGCCCGATGGCGAAAGTTTGTATTTTGCCGTATATAAGTGGCAAGAGGGTTATTTCAATACGGCTCAGTCTATTGACTTTAACACCGTAGAAGGAGTCAATATAACAGACTTTCTTTACAAGAACTCATCTCAGTATAATAATCGTACAGCATTTATGTCTTTGTTTAACAAAGTAATGGATGAAGGTGTTTTGATACGTTGTGAGTTTACCAAGGGGTCAACGTGGTATAAGTGGAGTTCGCCAATGGCTGTAACTAAGAGGTAACATAGTTTACTTTGAAAAAGAATAATTATGACACCTTCAAAGTATCAAACAGCGATTTATAAAGCATTTCAATTAACAAAAAGAGATATAAACATTTCAGCAGTAGCAGGAAGCGGAAAAACTACAACGCTGTTGGAATTGTTAAAGTTCGTACCGAGAGGAATGAAAACATTGTTTCTTGCTTTCAACAAAAGTATTGTTGAGGAATTGAAGAGCAGAAACGAGAATAAAGAAGCTACCATAATGACAATTCATTCTTGCGGTTGGAGAGCTATTATGATACGGTATGGTTCAAGAGCTAAGATGAACCCAAATAAAACAATTGCTAAGACTGAAATTGTATTAGAGCAAAATAAAATTCCTGCTAAAAGATATAGTTATTTTTTCTATGTAATTCCGAAGCTGTTAGACCTTATGCGTTGTAACATGACGGAAAACACTTTGGAGGCAATTCGTGAGCTTGCTATGTATTATGACGTAGATATAGATGATGAGGATATTCCGTTGGTTCAGAGTGCCTTCAAATTGGTAGTAGGAGATAAGAGCCAGTTTGACTTCATGGATATGATATATGTTCCAGTTACTGACCCGTCAGTTAGGCTGAAAAAGTATGACTATGTTTTCTGCGATGAAAGTCAGGACTTTTCAATTTGTCAACATGAGTTCATTAAGCGTTGTATAAATCGTAGGGGCAGGCTGATTACAGTAGGTGATGGTAATCAGGCAATATACGGTTTTGCTGGAGCGGATGCTAATAGCTATGATAAGTTAGCATCCATAAATGGTCAGGCAATACGTTTGCCGCTTTCGGTATCGTACCGTTGTGCAAAAGCAATCGTACTGGAAGCTCAGAGATATGTTCCATCAATATCATATTCTCCCAACGCTGAAGAAGGGAAAGTTGATATAAATAGTTTGACCACTATTCGGGAAGGAGATTGGATATTATGCAGAAACTTGAAGCCTTTGATTCAAGCGTATCTTTGGTTGATAAAAAATAAGATAAAATGTAAGATAAGGGGTAAGGATATTGCCGAAAACATTGTAAATCTTATAAGAAAGACTGGAGCAAAAACTCTTGATGGGCTTATGAATGCGTTGGAAATAGAGCGAAATAAATTGCTTGATAAACTGACGAAAAAAGGAGTAAGGAAACCGAGCCTACACCCGAAGATGGAAGTGCTGGAGCAAAAGCAGGAAGTGATTGCTTTTCTGTCCGATGAAGTTATCAGCGTAGATGGATTGATAAAGTTACTTGAAGGCATATTCAGCGATGATACAGACGGTATATTGCTAAGTACAATCCATAAGGCAAAGGGATTGGAAAATGAGCGTATATTCTTTATTTGTCCAGAGTTGATACCGAGTAAGTATGCTACGCAAGATTGGCAGATAGAGCAGGAATATCACCTGAAATACGTTGCTATCACGAGAGCTAAGAAGGAATTGATATATGTTCCGCAAAGTGTATTTGATAATGATTTGATGAGCAACGTTACTATTGACAAATAATCGTAAAATAAATTGTAAATATAAATTGTTATGGAAGAAACTAAGAAATGTCCACGCTGCGGACGTGAACTACCAAAGAGTGAGTTTTTCGGAGGTTATTGCAAGGAATGTAAGAGAGCTATGAACCGAGAATATACTCAGCGCAAGGCTAAGCTGCGCCGTGTAGGCAATCCGAAACTTGCTGAGTTTACGCCACGTGAGCTCATGGAAGAGTTACGTTTCAGAGGATACAGAGGTGAACTAACATTTGAACAGAAAATAAAGATATGAGATATGGAAGACATTAGAAGAAAGGCTCACTTTGATGAGCTTAACAAAAGCAAAGATGAGATTGGTTCATCGCCAAGAAAGTATATTGGAGTTCCACGTCCAGTACGTTGTATTGAATGCGGTCGTTTGGTTGACGCTAATGTCGATAAGGGTCATATGACTCATAATGGGTATATTTGTAAACAATGTTTAAGATAACGAGATATGATACAGATTGACAAACATTATTACTACAAAGGCAATGAATACGTTGTAACAGGCTTTTGTAAGGTTAAGACACTGAGCGGTGAATGGGTAGATGGAGTATCTTACAAGAAGGCTTCAGAAGAAAGCACCGAAATTTACGTGAGAGATAAGGAAGCGTTTGAGTATTATTTCATCCCTACAACGCTGGAAGTAGGTGATATAATTATTGCCGTATCTATGGGCAAAGTTGTCGCTGAATATGAAGTTACCAGTATTGATTCGGAGAGTTCTCAAGCAACCGCTAAGAGCCCATCAGGCATTGATTTGATAGTTAATACAGCCGTTGATTCGGATGCCGTTGTTACCAAACTTGAAGGTGGAGTGCCTTACACAGCGGATTATTACTATCAACTTGCTAACATGAGAGAGCGCATGAAAAATTCGACAATTATAGATAAGATGGTAAGTGCGCTTTCAACTGCTGCGACAAGGGTTCAGGATATTCCTGCTTCCAATACGACTTACAGATTGGAAGAGTCACTGAAATCAATCCAACAAACCTTGGATGTAATTTACAATAAATTCGGGGTTTGACATAAGCAACATACTTCTACAAATGACGAAAAGGAGAGCTTGAGAAAGTTCTCCTTTTCATTTATACAAAGTTACTATAAACAAAGAAACTGTTAAAATAAACAATATTATGGATGGAAAAAGAAAATTCACGCCTGAGACAATAGATGAGTTGAAGGCAAACGAAGTATTTGTATTTGGTTCCAACCGTAATGGAAATCATTATGGAGGTGCAGCGAAAGTAGCATATGAAAAGTTCGGAGCTGAATGGGGAGTAGGAGAAGGTCATACTGGGCAGTCCTATGCCTTGCCTACGTTGGATGAGAATATGGAAAAGGTAACGGAGGATGAACTGGAAGATAGCTTTGCTAAGCTCATCGGATATGCTGACGACAATCGTCAGTTGACGTTCTATGTTACTAAGGTAGGATGCGGCATAGCAGGTTGGGACATTGAAACGGTTAAGCGTTGCTTTTGGAAAGGAGCAGCCGAAGTTAGCCCTGACCCTGAATGGAGAGGAATACCGAGCAATGTGATTATCCCAGAGGAATTTGTATGATGGATGAAGAAGATAAAATATTGTTAAGGGAAGTTCATGCTATGCTTACAAAATTATTAAGCAAAGAGTATGAGGAACAACAAGATATTAAGCAATTCTGCATAAACGTATCAGCAAATGTATATTTTGAAGATATGGAGGAAAAAAGAAAGAGCGAATTGAAGAATAAATTTAATCAAAAATAATATCGGTATGAACGAACAACAAATACAATCTATTATAAGAAATTTAGACTTATTTTATGAAGTTGAAATTTGTTTGTTTGATAGTGGAAAAACTGTATGTACTATAAAGAATATAGGAGTGGCCGATGGAGAGCAGCTATATGCCCGCAAACACTTTATAAGACATACTGAAACCGTAGAGGATAAAAGGGAATTAAGTAATTGGTTAAGTATTGTGTCGCCAAGAGTAGTAAAAATTGTATTGCATGATACTGAATTTATCAAAAAGGAGGAATGAATATGGAAATTGCAAATAATGTTTTAACACAAGAACAGATTTGGGAACAAAGACGCTATGAAGCAGCGAAAGAGTTTATGTCGGTTATTATGGGTAGAGCTAACTATGACCCATTGATAGCGCATTATGGTTGTTGCGGTTGTGGGTGTAGCAGTGACGAAGAAGAAAATTACAATCCATATTTATTCATAGCACAAGTATCCGTGGATGCTGCAGATGCGCTTATAGATAGACTAAAAGAAAAGGAGGAGGCAAATAATGGAAAGTGATAAAACAAAGGCTATTATTGAAGCATTAACAAAATTGGGTATAAATCCTTATGATGAGGAAATAGAACTGAATTATGAGCAAGTATTGGAGCTAAGAAAGACATTGAAGGAAGAATATGATATTGATGTTGTAATTAAAACGGATATTGAAGAAATGTTATCTAAAGCGCCAATTGATGAGTTTGTTATTGCTAAAAAGCCTGAAATGGAATTTTGCGGCAATCCTCCAGACGGTAAGGAAAGACGCAGAGAGCGAAGGAGATTGGAAAGATTGCAAAAGAAAAGGAAACTTTGATATGATAAAGAACAAAAGACATTCTGATGCAGCTATCAAACTTCACAAAGCAAGAAAAGATTACAGCTGTTATTATAATAACATTAATATACTTAAATCTACGATTGCGGAGATAAAATTTGACCCAGTTGAAAGATACCGTTTGAGAGAGTATTATGGTAGGTTATCTGATTGTAGATATATGGTAAATGTGTTAGAAAAAGAAATAAGGCTTTGTAAGGAAGAAATCTACAAAGCGCAAAATTCTTATAGCAATAGAAAGAAATGAAAGCAAGACAAGCAACAAAGATAATAATGAGGCTTGCAGAGCCTAAGAAGGAGAATGGCGAAACGTATTACACTAAGCCACCTTCAGAACTTATAGAATTTCTTGATAATTGTAAAAATCCAAGAATTTGTAAGGCAAGAAAGGTATTTGAAAGAAAATTTAAAAAGAAATATTGATATGGAAAGTAAAAAAGAAAAACAAATAATTACAACATATTGGCATTACACATTTCAAAAAATAATTGGTTGTCAATTATCGTATGGAGTTGGAACTCAAATTTCTCAAAAAGAAGAATTTGATTTTTCCGATTATTATAAGAAACACCAAGGTTTTATTTTGCTCAGCGTAAATAAGATTTCAGAGGAACAATATAAGGAATTGAATGAAATAATTAATAAGAAAAGGGATAATAATGGAAAACATTGAAAATGTAAAGAAATTGGTATCTGCTCTAAAATCTATAAATCAAGATATAGAAAGAAAACCAAAATGTTTTATGACGCCATTGCAAGTTAAAGCCACTGAAGAAACCTTGTATAAAATATCGGGAATAAAGGTCAATATAAATAGCATAAGAGATTTCAAAGAGCTTGAGGAATACTACCAAAAGAAATATTTGTCAAATAATAATGATGGCAATTATCTTGAAGAAGAATGGATAAAAGCGGAAAAGGAAATTGATGAATATCCCAATGGTACTAAGTATAAAGCTATTGGAGGAGGTTATTGGATAAAACTTGGCGTTGGTAGATATAAATGGTGTACTGGAGCGGTGTTTCCGAGAGTAGGAGGCGATTGGAGCGGATATATTATGCTACCAAAAGAGATAATAAGTAACAGGAAAATAGAATTTGAGTCGCAATTCAATATCGGTGATAGAGTGACGATAAAAATAAAATGCAAGTTAAGAAAGCCAGTAACAGGACGTATATTTGGTGTATTCTACAAAGAGACAGCTGCACCATGGGCTCAATATCCTGACGGATTTGATACTGTAGAAAAGAAAGTCATGTACAGTGTAATTTTAGACGATACGACTGACCCATCGGTAAGAAGGGAATTGGAAGCACGTCACTACTTATCAAAAGAATTGGAACTAATTCAATAATAAAACATATTAGAAAATGAAAATAATAACAATTAAAGTCTTTACTTCTTTGAGTGAGGTAAGGACTTGGTGGAAAGAATTCAAATCCAAAAAATATAAGCATAATAGGAAACTTTTATTTGACTTGGAAAAAGAAATTTGCGATGAAATAAATAACGAATATTGGTCAAAGGACATTTCAGATTATGCGAGAAAACAATTGACAAACGGTTGTTATAGCAAAATACGTGTAATATTTAGAAATTATAGAAAGGAATTAAAATGATGAGATATGTTATATTTAGCAAGAGATAAAAACGGTATGTTGGGTTGCTATTCAGTAAAACCTACGAAGGGAGAAACGAAATGGTACGCAGGAATTGTAAATTTTGTAGGCTTTGTTTATAATGATGAATATGATAATATAAAATGGGAGGATGAAGAGCCTACAGAGTTGATATGTAAAACTCAAGGAGAAATAAAAACAAATCAACCAATAAGACAGAGTTTTGCTGAATGTCAACAAACTATAAATGAATTTGTGAAGAAAAATAAATAAGATGGGATAATTTTGTTGATAAAAATAAAAAACCTTATTGCGCTTCAGCGAAGAAATAAGCTAAAATAATGAATTAGCAATAAATCTTTGCCGAAGCGCAATTATAGTATAACAAAGAAATATTGTAAAACAAAATAGTATTATGAGTGATAGTAAAATGATTGAAATCCCAGAGGGAGTTGTGGATGTAAAAGAATACAAGAAAATGCTTGCCTTGTCAAAACACCCAATTCTCAAGAATACAATTTACATTGCCTCAGATGGTAGTGAAATAAACATTGGGATGTTACCGCATAGGTTAAAGAAGCATATTGAGCACTTGTCCCTCAAGGAGCAGGAGGACATATATGAGCTCAAACGTAGGTATAATGTCTTGCGTGGCAAGATAAGTGCTGCTAAGGCAAAAGCCTATGGAAGAGCTGGTATGTATGGAGGCAAGAATAGAGAGGAAGTGATGAAGTATAGCCTAAGCCCATTTGAGGAAGACATAGTGGAATTGCTTGGGCGTATGTTTACTATTGCCGAAGTCGTAAGGATAATGGGTGAGGATAACGGTATTGTTGTTTCAGAGGATGAGGTCAAGGAAGTTCTCAAAAAGCATATCGTGGAGGTTGAGAGAAAGCGTGAAGAGTTCCGCAACAAAGTAACCGATGTCCGTCTTTATAACAAACGTCCAAGACTTGAGGAGCTTGCTTGGATGTATTCTAAGATGAAAGCCAGATATGTTGCGCTGAACGGTATTGATGCTTACAATTCTATGTTGCGCACTCTTGAGCAAATTCGTAAGGAAGCCGAAGGTGATATAATAAACATCAACGGTGTCTTGGATGTCAATATAGAAGTAAAGATACAAAACCATATACAAAAGGAGATTTTGCGCACAATAAATCTCAAAGAGATTATCTTGGGACGTGTAGCAGCAAGAATGAACTATGACCCAAAGAAGCTGATTGCTGGGTTACACAATTCGTACTATGCGAAGTTTGTTGATATATCGGGAGAGTTTGACCCTGATGCGGAAATGGATTATCCGTCCAGCTCAGCCTACGATTTTACTGCTATTGAGCGGCAAAGTAATCATGACGTAGTAGATGTTACCCCAGAGCCTATCACAGAAGAGCAAAGCAGTACGGCACAGAATATCAAAGATTTGTTCTTGGCTAAGATAAGGAAGCAGCGTCAGGCGATGGAAGCCCGAAATGCTGGATTTGATGCTGATGCGGAAAGAAAGCGTCCAACCGCTACGGAAGAAGAACAACCGATTGACCGCAAGCAATTTGGACCAGGACATTACAAAGATAGCATACCGCCATCGCAAAGGAAGTGGAACAAGGGTTTGGGGTATGATTACAAAACTCCACGTTACAAGGGTGAGCAACCGAAAAGAAAGAATAACAAAAAGGAATAAAGAGTATGAACGTACAAGAGTTTATTGAAAAGAATTTGTCAAATGCTAAGTTTGACCGAGATTTCAACCGTTATCTTTATTTGAAGGAACGGTTGGAGAAGCAACAACACATTATGTCTTCTGAGGAAGGCGGTGAGATATTTAATGAGTTCCTTGCTTTGAAAGATAAGCTGTTTGACCTTGCTATGCACCGTTTCTTGCGACACAGAGAAATAGAGGATAGCAGGAATATAGATAAGTAGCACTTTGTACTTTGCATTGATGAAGCTCTGGGCTGTGAAGTTCGGAGCTTTATTTTTGTTCATTCTTCACAGTTTTTCCACAACCTTTTGCTTAACAAGAGTTAAAAATTGCCCAAAATTAAACTTTTTGGTAAAATTTCTTGCTAAAAATTTTGCCGTTTCGCAAAAAGTCCGTACCTTCGTAGTGTAATTAAAACGATAACGATTAAAAACAACAAAGATATGGCAACTGTAAAACTTACAAATAACGAAAAGAGCGTACTGGTAGCAATCGTAGCAAATGCTAAACAAGTAGGAGATAACGGAGTTGAGTTCATTCTTGAAGATGTAGCAAAGACTACTGGTAAATCAATCCGAAGCATCTCAGCAACCGCTGGAAGTCTTGCTAAGAAAGGAATGCTGTTGACCGCTAATGGCGAAAGCTATTTTGACGGAGTAGTAACCGAAGCTGGACTTCATGAAGTAGAAGAAAGCGACAAAGTTAATCAAGAAGTAAACAATAACAAAAATCAAGACAATATGGAAGATAAGAATTTTGATACTCCAGCAATGGACGAAAGAATTGTAAAGCTCAACGAGCTGAAGAGTGTTAAGATGGCAGCCTTGTCGAAGAATAAAAGACCTGCTGCGAAGGCAAACAAAACCGCTGCTCAATTCGTACTTGAGCGTTGGGACGATGAAGAAGAGCTGAAGAGATTTATCAGCGATGAATCAATGAAAGTAGAATGCTATGAAGTTTGGTGCATTGCGGATAGCCGATATAAGCAGCTCAGTTACCGTCCAGAGGAAGCTCCGAAAGAAGATGCTCAGCCCAAGGCAAAGAAGACAGCGAGCAAGAAAGAAACTAAGAAAGCCGATAAGACGGAGCAGCCGAAAGAAAAGGCAGCTAAAACTGCCCGCAAAGTGGGTGACGTTCACCCGAAGCACCCGACATGGGTATGGACGGAGTATGCACCAGGAAAGTTTGATTGGCGTACCAATCCGAAAGATAAGAAGCAGGGTCAGCGTACCGATATGGCGGACAAAAAGGAGAATAAGCAGCCGAAGTCCAAAGCAGCCGATAAGAAGGCTGCTAAGGGCAAGGAAGCAAAGCAGGAAGCTCCGAAGAAAGCGGAGAAACCTATTTATACAATTGACGAGTGGGTTGCTTTGCCTACCAAGCCGACAACCGCCAAAGGCAAAATGTCGGAAGCTCAGAAAGAAGCGTTCAAGCTCATCAACAAGGGTTATCGGATAACGGCTGATAAGAAGTTCTTTCAGAATGCAGAAGGTGATAACAAAGCATGTAATTGGGCATCCGTTGAGGCTATGCTGAAGCGTTATGGTATAGATTACGTGCCTATGGGGTTGATAATGGAGGACAAAAAAATGAAAAGTGATAGAATTAAGGAATGCAAGTTCAACAATTGTAAATTAAATCGTATATGAAGACAAAAGAAGCAAAGCAAAAGGAATTGACTATTGACGTAGCTTTGGAGATAGTTTTGGGTTGTGACCGCTTTGACCGTACAGACCTAAGAGAGATTATTGACCAATAAGGATTTGACGTAGAAGAAATGAAGCAACAGACCAAAGACTATATCAAAGAGAATTTTCAAAGCAAAGACGAAAGTGGATATGTTGCCTCAACGGACTTTGTTGAAAAACAATTAGCATATTGGTACGAGCCATGGAAGTAAAGGGAAATCAAATCATTAAGGAGTTGCGCTGGTTATCAGAGAAGATGTTTGGTAAGCAAAAGGCATACTATGATAGAATGTTAGCTGACGCAACTCCTATTCGGATAGCTCCTTTGTCGGAAGTATTTGATGAAGAAACAATCAAGCTCATAAAGACTCAAATCAGACCTGAGCCGAAACTCTGTTTCAAGAATGCTACGCTGCTTTGTACTATGTTTCCTGACCGTGTCAAATACGTTGAGGGTAAGTTTACTGTGGCTCATACGATAAGCACGGAGCATGCTTGGAATAAAGTCGGAGATAAGTACATTGATATTACTATGGAGATAGCGTTGGAGTGCAATCCAGATGAAGAAGAATACATTGCTTTGGGAGAATATGATGAAAGCGAGATTTTGCCGTATTTGTTTGAAAGCAAGGTTTACGGAGGTATATATGAACAAAAATTTTTAGAAAATTATGGCAAAGATTTATAGAACAAACGGTGACGTGGAAAACGTAGAGCCGAAGAATGGAACAGACTTTCAGTTGGAAGAGCTTTCGGCAATAGTAGGAGGCTACATTGAGTGCTTGAATTTCACGGACGGCAGCTTGCTTGTTTGTAACGAAGAGGGCAAACTAATGAATTTGCCCTACAATGAAAGAGCTACGGACTTGGTAAGAAAGAACGGATACAATGATTACATTGTTGGTGATGTACTAATTTGTAAGACTGGGGAGGTGAAGTGATGCAAAATGAGAAATATAAAGCAAAAGATGGTACTATATATGTACGCATAAATAAGCTGAGAGCAAGAAACTATTATGGCTCAGGAAAGACTATTTTGCTTGTTCCTGATGGGATGAGATTGGAGAATGCTTGGGATAGTCTCAACCCTATTAGTTTGTATGACAATCCAGAGGATAAGCGTAATTTTGACCGCAGGGTTGATGATTATGTCTATTATAGGAATTTGAGCAAAGGCAGAAATGACAAAGCACCTAAATATTTTATCAAACAAAAGGATTTATGAAAACAGTTTATCTTGACATAATGGTACGTGGGTTATTTGTAGCTCAATTGCCTTACAAAGTCAATCCGATATTTCCAGCAACAGATGAGGAGCTGCGTGAATATGTCGTTTCCAAACGTCCAACGCTACGAAACAAAAAGTTTGTTATAGCATTTTCTAATAATCGTGTAATATGAGCAAAAGATTATCGAAGTACGAAGTAGCAAGGATTTGTAATGCTATCTTATGCCTTACTTTGCTCATCATAATAATGAGAGCAGCGTACAATACTTGGAGTATGTATGGGCAATATACTCTGTATAGCTTTCTTGTATCCTTATTTATTCACGGTACTCTCAGCGGTATGATTTATCTTGGTATTGATTACCTGCTGCGTAAATTCATGACGAAAGATGTTTGATTTTAATAAACAATTCAATTTCTCAGAAGCTGACCGTGATATGACGGATGCTTTGTTTGGTATATTTTTCATGAACCAACAAGCAAGAAAGCGTAATGAGGCTTGGGTTCAGACGAAACCTAATCAAAGAAGTGAACAAGGACAAAAACGTATAAATCTGTTAAAAGAACAAGCAGAAGACATAGAATATGAAGAGCTTTGTGATTGATATAACAGCAGTCAGTTATAATGGTTTGGGAATAGTTGGGAGAAGGATAATCACTGAACAATTCCCAAACCGAAAGGAAGCAATGAAGTATTTGTGCAAAAATTACTATCATATCAAAATAAACAAAATAACGGAAATGAAAAAGTACATTGTTAAATTCTTTGGAAGTAAGAATAGACGTGAACAAATCAAACAAGTTAAAAACATGATTGTACAAGCATCAAGAGCTACGGAAGTTGAAGACATCTTGAGACACAAGTATGGATATGAAGTTATCAACGGTTTGAAAATAAGAGAATGTGAGCAAAATGAGAATGAATGATTTTTTTAAGATTACACTTGCTGCCTTGTTTAGCATAGTAATACTGGGTTGTGTAATTATGGGAATAATTCAGGAGTGTAGCAGAAGCAGAATTTACAGCACTCCTAAGAGAATTATAAAACGTGAACGAATATCTGAAAGCTCCGATAAAGAAATATGGCGTACAAGCACGTATCAGCTTGTTACGGTGGAATATGATACGATACCTAAGAAAACCAGCTGGGATACAGCGCATGAATTACCAAGATGAAGAAAGTTATATTGATATTTGTATTATCGGCATTTGCTATGATTGCCGTAGGTCAGGAGCCTTTGTTTAAGAATTCAAGCAACAGTGTATCATCAAAATGTATAAAAGGAAAGATTTATACAACTTATGAATACTTTGATTATTACTTTTATTCAGGCAAGACTATTGTCAAAAGTATTAAGTTTAAGAAAGCTGACTTGAACGACTACTTCAACCCAGAGGAAGCGGATTGGAACGCTACGGAGTTGTATGATGAGGATATTGAGTATTTGCGTAGTAAGAATGTAGAGCATTGCGATACCGTTGTGCAAGGAAAGCGGTTTATTGGTTGGTACGTTGTTATCCGAGATACCAAGACGGAGAAGAATTCAATCACTCCCAAACCTAAGAAGAAATCACCGCAAACAAGTTCTTATATGCGTGAAATTTAGCAATAATAGTTAAAATTTTGGGCAAAATAGTTAAAAGCAGGAGATTTACCAAAAAATTTCTTGCTTTTTATTTTGATATTTCCGCAAAAGTTCGTACCTTCGCTAACAGAAACAATAACAAATTAAACATTATCAAACATATGAAAACGATGATTTACACTTTGGAAATGGAACATATTCAACTCATACACGGTTCAAGCACAACTACAGTAGAAGTAGAAGCAACAAGTTGGAATGAAGCTATGATTAAGGCTTTACAAATGGAGGAATACAAAGATGTTTCTATGAACTCTATACAAGCAATTTCTGTTAAAAACAAATAATAAGCATATGAAAGTAGTAAACTTGAGCAAACAGGAAACAAAGGGTTTGTTAGCATTGATAAACAACTCCGATAACGAGTGCTATGATAGCATTGCAAAGAAGCTGACCCGTGAGCCTTTGTATTTGACTGTACTAAAAGCCATTGACGGTCGTTTCGGCAAGAGAGTATTGAAACCTCAGTACCGTAGATGGTGGAGAGTGATGACCTATGGAGCGTTGGCGTTTCTGTTCTTCAGATTTGTCATGTGTCCGTTCTTTGCTTGGTGGGATAAGGTAGTGGCATTCTTGAACTATGTAATTTGGGGATAATGAAGAAGATAGCGTTGATAATTCTTATCGCAATAGTGGTTTCATTGCCTTCGCAAGCTCAGAAAAAGCGTACTATTACACATTGCCGTGTTACGGTATATCAGCCCATGAAGTCTCAAACAGATGATAGTCCGTTGATAACGGCAGACGGTAGCCGCATTGATTTGGGTAAATTAAAGCGTAAGGAGATACGCTGGTGTGCTATTAGTAGAGATTTGCTATGGCTATTTCCCAAGGGCAAGCCTAAGCGAATATTGATTGACGGAATGGGAGTTTATGAGGTAAGAGATACGATGAATGAAAGGTTTGACCATTGCGTTGATATTCTTATTCACCCCAGTGATAAACGTAGAATAAACGAACGCAAGAAAATTACGATATTATGAAAAAGGAAACGGCATACAAAGTATTAGCCAAGATACGATGGCAGGTACACATACAAGAAATGTTCTTGATGAAAGCAGGCAGGATACAGAGCCTGAAGCCCAAAGATAAGGAAATGATAATAAAAGATGTTTGCTGGGTTGATGGTACTCTTTCAGGGCAAGTACAATATGCCCAACGAAGAAGGGAGAAGCTGATGCGAGCCTACGAGCGTATAATGCATAAGCATATCAGACAGTGATAGCAACACATTTACAAGTTTGCTCCTGTGTTCCAAGCTAAGAAGTAGTTAAAGACTTCGGATGAATAGCGATGGGCACAGGAGCAATCATTATTTTATTGGGTCAATTATTTGCTAATAGGGGATTGGTTTACAGGGGTTAAGTGCGCGTGAGCGTACCCGTATATGCGTGCGTATATACATAACAAATTCAACAAATATAAACTGATGTATTTTGTAAGGAAAGGGGTGCGGGGAAAACCATTACTTTGGTACATAAGGGGTATGCCATCAAAGTTATTCTTTCCAGTAATCAAAATTCCAAAAATATGAACATAATCAAAAGATTTGCCCGTTGGGTATTAAGAGAAGATTGGGAAATTGCGAGTGCTCGCATAAGAACACTTCAGAATGATTTGAGAGAAAAAAACGAGAAGATTGATAATTTACAACATCAATTAAATGATTGGAGGATTAAGATGAATTTGAATGAAAGTTCTATATTGCCTCAATCAGCAGTAAAGAGTGTAATTGATTGTTTGCCCAATCCTAATGACGCTGCTATTGGTAAATTAAGCGCAAGAAAGTCTGATATTTATTTTTCTCATGTTGTAAGAGGGAGAAATGTAAAACATCTTGTAAGGTTGGAAAAATTTTATTCTATCAACGATGTTATACACGCTCAAGTTAAAATTCACGATTTGAATATCAGTATAACATTGTCTTTGAAAAGGCATAAGTTAAATTACACTATGCTTGGCGTTAATAGTGAAGTGGAAACTTACTATTGGGATTTCAATTTTTCAAATATCAAAATTATTTCTGACGATGTGTTTGATTTAATTTCAGAGTTTATTATAGCACAACGAAATGTTTTAACAGAATTATGATGAAATTGAAAATTAGCAAATCAGCAAAGGAAGGCTTTGAAGAAATGCTCAAAAGTTTTCCGTTCACCGAAAGGTACAAGAGTTTGATAGAAAAGGAGTTGAATTGTTCTTGGGAAGAAGTAGTTTGTTTAGGCGTTCATCCAGACAATGAAAAGAGTGATGAAGAAGGATGGAATGTTGACTCTTTCTTTCCAAGAGGAATACAACCGCATACAGAACTTATAAGCAAAGATTATCATACGGAGGATTTCACCTTTGGGCAAGTAATAAGGCTAAAGCAAGGCGATGTTGTCTTCATAGCCGATGAGAATGCAAGCCCGTGGAGAGTTTATGCTAATCCAAAAACAATCGAAGTATGGTAAAGGTAAGAGAAAGTCAGATACCTGAGGACAGCGGAAAGAAGCAAGACGCTATCCCAGCGGACGATGAGCACAAACGTCTTAAAAAGACCGTCATCAGTTTTCAAGAAGAAGGCATTGTAATATCGGCATATGACCTACACACCATTGAGAAAGATATGAGGTTTGTGGAAAAACCGAAAGCTCATTGGGAATGGGGTATTGCTATAAACAAAGGACTTAAATCAGGTCAATTTGTGAAAAAAGCCGATATTTATATGTGGTATAACAGTGAAGAAGTGCGTGACGAGAAATACGAGAGGATGCTGAAATTACTGGAATCAGAGGGTTTGAACATCATAGAAGTTTAGAAAGCAAGTATAATACCGTCATAAATTGTTAAATTTTTAATTGTAAAACAAAATGAATAAGTATGATTTAGTGTCAGCAGTAGCCGAAAAGACTGGGCTGACGAAGAACGATGTTAACAAAGTGATTGATGCTATCCAGCCTGTAATTATTGAAGAGTGCGTTGATAAAGGTGGAGAGGTAAATTTGCCGCAGCTTGGTAAGTTCAAGCAAAAGGTTAATCCTGCTCGCAAAGGTATCAATCCGTTGACTGAGAAGCCTATGGACGTGCCCGAAAGCCATACTTTGCGCTTTCAGCCGTCATCTTCACTCAGGAAAGTCGTTGAGCCGAAGAAAGCAGCTGCCAAGAAAGGTAAGAAATAACCACATTTCTTCATGATGAAAATGAATACGGAGTTTGTCGCTTGACAACTCCGTTTCTTTTTCTACAAAGTTTACAATAAAAATTTGACAAGGATATGAAAGCGATAACGAACAAAGAAAAGTTACCAAAGTTTCTTATAGTGAACGATATTCCTGAGAAGCGTTCTTGGAACAAACATCTTCTCAAGCCCTACAAAAAAGGAGAGATTGTAAAAGTAGCTTCTTTTGAAGAGCAGAAAAGGAATGATGCGTATGATGACCAGTTTAGATTTGTTAAGCCTAACAATGACCCATTATGGTTCAGACAAAGATATGTGGTTATATATCGCAAGGATGATAACGGAAAGTTCACTTTGAAATATACCGAAGATTGGGAAAGTTTTGATTTATTAACAAAAATAAAAAAGTAACAAAATGAAGAAAGCTAAGATTGAAAAGAAACTCGCAAAGGCTTTGTTTAATGACAAAGAGCGTGCCGTGATTATGAACTCATTGTACTATTCGGTACATAAGTACAAACAACACGGAGATACCGACAATGCGGTATTTGTTCAGGAGGTTGCCAACCGTGTAGCCGAAGTGTTTGATGTTCAAAATCAGAAGTACACCAAGGCAGAGGTTGATGCTATTGTTGAGAATGCTCTTAATGAGGCAAAGAAGCGTTTTGTAAAAGTTCTTGACGATGAGGCAGACTCACAGTTCAAGAGAGGTTATCAGAAAGCTATGGAGCAGTTCAAGAACGGTATTTGTGTGGCCGTAGTTCACCGCCCTGAAGAGGGAACGGAGAGTGATGTCGAGCAGAAGCCTGAGGCACGAGCAATGATGAGAAGCCCGAAGGTGGGGGAGAATAAGGACAACGCTGAGCAGACCGAAGGCAAATGATTTTTCTCGCAACGGTAATACTGATAATTGCGCTCCTTGTTCGTGGTGCCTATAACATGAAGAAGGGTCAGCCTTTAAGCAATCATAGCACTTCTGTTTCAGAGGTTGAGGTTGATAGCGATGAGAGACATTGTCGTGAAGCGGATTATCGGCAACCCGATATTTATATGTTAAACAAGGCATTCATCTGTGACCAGTTGATGCTACATTTGTATGCTCTGTATTAGGTTCTCAAATGTTATATTAAGTAATAGGCGATAGAGAATTTACATATATTATATTATAT